>SL_5KL_010_SEDDRAFT_10000751_pt1 | contig 20461 bp, 17 predicted proteins | sample SodLakKL_010_SED_FD_9118 | JGI IMG/M metagenome (IMG submission 9118)
CAGCCGCTGGCGGCTGGCGCGGTCCAAGGCGCGGCGTTGCTCGAGCGCCTGTAAGCGGTCGATGCGCATCTGAAGGTCGTCCATGGCCGCCATAACGCGCTCGAGCAGCTTGTGGGCGGGTAGCTCTTCGGGCACTAGCTCATACGGCAGGGCGTCGACCTCGATCAACCACGCAGCCAGAGCGCGGATGCGGTTGTCGCTGGCGGCCTGGGCCAGGCGATAGCGGCTGCGGGCGGTCTCCAGGGTCTCCAGGGCGCGGGCAAGCTGCCAGCGCCCCCGGTAGGTGAAGGTGAGGATGGGGATCTCGCGGCCGTTGATCAGTTCAAAGGCGAGCCCGAGCATGTCCTCCACGTCACCCATGGTGATGAGCAGCGGGTTGTCCTCTTCAAAGCCGGCCAGGACGCGTTCGATGAAGGCCTCGTTGCGCGGGATGCCGGCGCGCAGCTGGGGCACCTCACCGTGGAAGCGATCGCGCAGGGCGTCGGCGGCCATGGGGGCCTCGGGGCGGATCTGCTGGTAGGCGGTCTCGAAGAGCTCCTCGTTCTGCGCGTTGAGGTCGCGGATGCGGCTGTAGAGTCCGGAGCGCCGGTAGCTCTCAATGCGCGCAAGCAGTTCGCCGAGCTGACGGTCGCCGGTCAGATCCTGGCAGGCGAGTCCGATCCCGGCCGGTGAGAGATCCACCCGGCGCAGCAGCTGCCGGGCCGCCTCGCTGCGCCGGGCCTGGCCGCTGAGACTGGCCACGTGCAGGTCACGGCTGGCCAGGACCAGGTCGCCGAGGTGGTCGATGGTGCTGGAGACATCCGCTTGGGCGCGTTCCTGAGCCGGCCCCCAGGTGCTGTCGTAGACGATCTTGGCGAGCAGGCCGATCAGCCCGGAGAGGATGGTGAACGTGGTGAAGTAGATCAGCAGCTGCGTGTGGGGTGGATGACCGTAGGCCACCCAGTAGCCGCCGGTCAGTCCCAGACCGGTGACCGGGCCGGCGGTCCAGGCCAGACCGAGCAGCGAGCGGGAGATGCGCACGCGACGCACGGCCCGGGACCATTGCTCCAGGCGCTCGTTGGCCTCCCGGTCCAGGGAGACACCGCTCGCGGGAGCGGCGTCAGTGACGCCTTCCGCAGACCCTTTCCTCCAGCGCAGCAACGACACCGGGCCCGCTTAGCGGAACTTCCGCTCGTACTCTTCGACCAGCGGCTTGGCCAGATCCGTGGGGATGGCGTAGCTGATGCCGCTCGGCTCGCGCACGGCCGCCTCACGCCCGCCCTGGACGAACACCCTGTTGAGGACGGCATAGACCTGCCCGCTGCCGATCTCGTAGACCGGGCTGCCGCTGTTGCCTGGATAGGCGGTGCCATCGAGCTGGAAGACCATCGGCGGTTGTTCGCGGCGCAGGCGGGCGACCTGGCCGGGATCGAGCTGGTCATCCCGTTGTGCGGGGAGGGCCAGCGGGGTGCGGGCCGAGATGATCGCGGTGTGCGTCACGGGGTAGAAGCCGATGACCATGCCGATGGGGAACCCGGTGTAGGCCACTTGGTTGCCGGGGCGCAGATCGTCCGGGTTGCCCAGGCTCAGCGCCGGCAGCGGATCGCCGTCGATGCGCAGGATGGCAAGATCGTGGGTGCGTGAGCGGGCCACCGGCTCCGCGGCGCGGACCTCGGGCGAGCCGGCCTCGCCGACGAGCACGATCAGCCGTTCCCGCCGCTCCTCATCCAGGGCCTCCGGAAGCACGTGGTGGTTGGTCAGCACCGCCCTGCCATCGGCGATGACAAACCCCGTGCCACGGAAGTCGACCCGCGGGCTGCGGGTTGGCGAGTGGGTGCCGACCCCCACCACCGACGGGGTGATGCGCTCGATGGTATCGGCCAGTTCTTCCGAGGCGTGGGCGGGTAAGCCCGTGGCGGGGCCGAGTAATAGCGCGCCCGCGAGGGCGAGCAGCCAGCGGTGGAGGCGGGGGGGTCGCGTCATCCAGGTTGACTCCAGAGAAGGGGGTGGTGGCGCGCCTCCAGATCGGCGCCAGGCTCCTGATTGGGGGTAAGGATAACACCCAGATCGCAGGATGCGCCCGCCTGCTACGCTAAGGATAGCCTGGATACCGCCCCCTTGAGCCTCCTGCGAAGAGACCCGCACATGCCCCCGCCCATCCGGTTGCGCCTCGGTGTCCTTTTCGGTGACCCCAGCCTGCCCTACGCCTACGGCCCCTACGGACGGATCGGCATCGAGGAGCTGGCGGCGGCGGAGGAGGCCAAGCGAGTGCTGGCGGCCCTGCCCGGATTGAGCCTGCGCGTTTTCGATGACCACGAGCGGCTGATCGATGATCTGCGTGACCATCCGCCGGACCTGGCGGTGAACTTCTGCGACAACGGTTACCGCAACCGCCTGGAACTCGAGGCCAGCATCCCGGCACTGCTGGAGATGCTCGCCATCCCCTACACCGGGACCACGGCTACGGCCATGGGGCTGGGGCGGGACAAGGGGGCGGTGCGCGCCCTGGCCGCCGGACTGGGGGTGGCGGTGCCTGAGGAGTGGCTCATCGATCTGCGCGACCCGCGCCCGGTGGTGCCGAAGCGCTACCCGGTGCTGATCAAGCCGAACGACAGCTGCGGCAGCATCGGCATGGAGCCTGACTGCGTGGTGCGGGACGCCCGTCAGGCCCGGGCCTATCTGCGCCGTCTGGCTGGGTCCGGGGTGGTCTGGGCGCTGGCCCAGGAATTCCTCCCCGGGGCGGAGTACACGGTAGGGCTGGTCGGCAACCCGGCCACCGGGCTGTCGGTCCTGCCGCCGTTGGTCGTCGACTATTCGGCACTGCCCCCGGAGCTGCCGCCGATCCTTTCCTACGGCTCCAAGACCGACCCCGAGTCCGCCTACTACCGTTCGCTGCGCTTTGCCCCGGCGCGACTTGACGAGGCGAAACGGGTCGGGCTCGAGCAGGCCGCGCGGCACCTGTTCGCGCGGCTGGGGGCACGGGACTATGCGCGGGTGGATTTCCGTGAGGATGCCCAGGGGACGCCGCGGCTGCTTGATTTCAACAACCACCCCTCCTGGGGGCCGGAGGGGAAACTGGCGATGATGGCCGGATATGCCGGCTTCAGCTACGCCGAACTCCTCGGGCAGATCGTCCAGGCCGCCGTGGAGCGCTACGCTTCCGGGGGGCGGCCGCTTGGTAGCCCGGTCTAGAGCAGCTGGCGCGGGATCCACTCGTCGTAGTCGCGGTGGAAGATGCGTGCCCCGTTCTCAAAGACCTCCAGTTCGGCGCTGATCCGGAAGTGTTCGGCGGTAGCGCTCATGCGGGTTTGGCAGGTCACCCGTACGTCCCAGTCCTCGCGGTGCAGGCGGGCATCGAGGTCGATCAGGGCCTGGGCCGACAGGGGATCGGTCTCGTTGATGCGGAAGGTGCGCCGGATGGTGTGGCCGACGGTGAGATCGATCTCCTCGAGCCGCGCGAGCGCGGCACCCTCCAGGTCGGCGGCGTCGCCGAAGGTGCTGTAGATCGTCTCGTTGGTGGTTAGATCGTGTTCCACTGTCCGGTGCGGATCGACCCACTCCAGTGCCGTGGGTTCGGCGCCGGGGCCGCGCTCAGGCGGTGCGAAGGGGGCCAGGGATCGATCCAGGGCGCTGGGCGGGCGTTCCGGGAGTTCGAGGGTGCTGACCCCGGTATGGACCGTCAGGGCCACGGGCTCGGGCGAAGGCCAGATCAAGGGCCAATAGGTGGTGGAGATGCTCAGCCGCACGGTGTGGCCGGCCGGGAAGGCGTAGGCGATGTCGTTCAGGGTGATCCGCACCCGGTACCGCTCGCCGGGCTCGAGCGGTTGCGGCTGCTCGTGGCCGTCGCGATGGCAGAGGTTCAGCGCCCCGTAGCTCACCCGGGACGAGGTGCCGTCCGGGGCGACGTCATTGAGCCGAATCACCCCCATCGCCACCGGGCGGTCCACGGACAAGACCAGATCCACCCGGGGTGCGCCGAGGATCTCCAGCCGCCGGGGGAGCGGGTCCGAGTCGAAGACCAGGGACTTGCCGTCATCCTCGCGTTGATCCAGAGGGCCCTCGCCCTCGGCCCCGTAGCCGTAGAACTCGCCGCCCTTGAGCCCGGTGGTCTGCGGCGAGCGCACGCGCACTGCGTCCTCGGGATCGTCCGGCGTCTCCCCCAGGGCGCCGACGTTCAGGTGCCACCGGCGGGCCTGGATGCGCGGCGAGGGCCATTCGGTCTCGGCCACCCAGCGGCCCGGCCGGTACTCCAGATACGGCGAGGGCGGCACCCACTCCTCCAGCCAGACCCGGAGCATGGGCTCGTCCATGATCCCCGTCTCGATGCCCTTGAGCCAGTGATCCCACCAGCGCACGGCCTCCTGGAACATGCCGATCCGTGGCCCGGGCACCGCGGCATGGGGGAAAGCGTGGGGCCAGGGGCCGATCAACCCTTTGCGCGGTGCGCTCAGGCCGGCCATCAGCCGAGGGATGGCGTTGACATAGCCATCCGACCAGCCGCCCACCGCGTAGACGGCGCATTCGATGGCAGCGTAGTCCTCGCAGACCGAGCCGTGGCGCCAGTAGTCGTCGCGATGGGGGTGCTGGAGCCAGACCGCCGGGAACAGGCGCAGGCTGTCGAGTCGCTGCTGCCACTGTTCGCGCCAGTCGGCGCCGGCGATGGCCGGATCCGGCGGCCAGGCCGCCAAGCTGAAGAAACTCGAGCCCCAGGTCAGGTTCTCGTTAAGCAGGCAGCCGCCCTTGTAGTGCGCGTCATCGGCGTAGCGGTCGTCGGTGGAGCACATGGTGAGGATCGCGCGCAGGCCGGGTGGGCGCCGGGCGGCGACCTGCAGGGCGTTGAACCCCCCCCAGGAGAGGCCCATCATGCCGATGCTGCCATCGCACCATGGCTGTTCTCGGATCCAGGCGATGGCGTCCACCGCATCGTCCTGTTCCTGCTCCAGGTACTCGTCGAGCAGCACCCCCTCGGAATCACCGGTCCCGCGCAGATCCAACCGGATGGAGGCGTAGCCGTGGCCGGCGAAGTAGTGGTGCAGCGGCTCGTCGCGCAGACGGGTGAAGTCGCGCTTGCGGTAGGGCATGTACTCGAGCACCGCGGGGACCGGGGAGCGCTCCGCGTCCTCGGGCAACCACACCCGCGCCGCCAGGCGGACCCCGTCGCGCATCGGGATCCAAAGGTTCTCGATGACTCGGATGTTCTGCGGGAACGCCTCGACGATGCGCATGGTTCAGACCGGGCTCCGGTTGCGCGCGGGGTGGTCCGGCGTTGCCTCCGAGCCTGCCGGGTACAGGCCGTCCAGGCCTGCCTCCAGCAACCGTTCGGTGGTGCGCACCAGGGTGCGCGCCACCCGGCAGGTGGTCTCCAGGGAGACGGATTCGTTGGGTGCGTGGGCCTGGTCGATGTCACCGGGGCCGTAGATGACGGTCGGCACCCCCGCCAGGCGGACCCAGCCGGACATGTCGCAGCCGTAGGGGGCGGCACTGATCCGCGGCTCCTGGCGGAACTCGTCGCCGGCGCACTCGGCCAGGGTGCGCACCAGTGGGTGGTCGGCGTCGGTCTCGGCCGAGCCGAATCCCGAGGCCAGGCGGCGGATCTCCGGCGGGTTGCGCGAGAGCCAGGGGTCGTCGCGGATCGCCTCCGCGATGGCGTTGCGAAACCGGGCCTCGGCCTCGTCGATGGTCATCCCCAGGGGGACCCCGACGCGGACCTGGGCCTCCAGCGAGTCCATCACCGAGGACGACCACAGTCCCCCGCGGATGACTCCGACGTTGGTGGCGTAGGGCAGCGGGTGGACGCTCATCAGCGGGTGCTGCTCGGCGGCGTTCAGGGCCTGCTCGTCGGCCCGCATGGCCTGGTACAGGGTGATGAAGTGATCCAGGGCGCTCTCGCCCTGCAGGCGTTTGCTGGCGTGGGCGGACTTGCCGGGTACGCGGATGCGCAGGGACATCGCCCCGGCATGGGCGATGACCAGTTCCGGGATGCCGTGCTGAACCGTCGGCTCGGGCAGGATGCAGGCGTCGGCGCGCCAGTTGCCACGGATTGCGGCCAGGGTGCCGAGGCCGCTGTCCTCCTCGGCCGGGACGGCGGCGAAGATCACCCGCCCGGGGAAGTTGCGACCCCCTTCGGCGAAGGCCTCGAAGGCGGCCAGTGCGGCCACGAGGCCGGCTTTCATGTCCGACGCGCCACAGCCGAAGACCCGATCGCCGCGGGTGACCCCGGAGAAGGGTTCGTCCTGCCACAGGCTGTAGTCACCCGGTGGGACCACGTCCACGTGTCCGGTGAGCAGGACGCTGGGGCCGGGCTGATCGCCCCGGACTACGCCCACCACCACGGGCGCCCAGGCCCGCTCGACCTCGTGGCCGGGGTAGCGGGGATCGCGCTGCAATGAGGCGATGCCGTCGTTCCAATAGTCGATCTCGGCGTCGTACTGCTGCAGCCAGTTGGCGATGCGCGCCACCGCGGCGTCTTCCTCCCCGGTGATGGAGGGGATGCGGATCAGGGAGACGAGCCGCTCGTGGATGCGATCTTCATCGATGTAGGCGGTGCGACGGACCATGCGTGCTCCTTGGGGGCAGGGGCTATCCTGGAGTATATGCATCTGAGACCGACTTCACCCGAGGATCTGCCCTTCGTCCGCTGCGTGGAGAGCGCCCCGGAGAACGCCGCATTCGTCGAGCAGTGGACCCTGGCCGAGCATCGGGCTTGCCTACACGATCCCGGCTGCGCCCACTGGATCCTGGAGGCGGGTCGGCCACCCCGGGCGGTGGGCTACGCGATCCTGCAGGATGTGGATCATCCCCACGGAGCGGTGCTGCTGCGTCGGATTGCCATCGCTGGCAAGGGCCGCGGGTACGGCCGCAGAGCGGTGCGGGCCCTGATGGCCTACGTCTTCGGTGAACTGGGGGCGCAGCGCCTCTGGCTCAGTGTGCTGCGCAGCAATCGCCGGGCGCTGCGCCTTTACCGCGACCTGGGTTTCGTGGATGACCCGCAGGGCGCGCCGGCCCCCGGCTCGCGCATCCTGGTCCTGGAGCGCCCGGGGACCACTTAGTAGTTCGTCTCCAGCGGCTCGGAGAAGCGGAAGTCGAGCTGTCGCATGATGTTCCGGAACTTGTCGTGGAGGTGCTGTTCGTCCTCGCCGCCGATGAACAGCTCGGCGATCTCGTAGCTGTAGCTGTCCTGCCCGCGGAGCTCGGAGAGCTGCGTCCCCTCGGTGACCTGGACGTGGATGGACAGCTCCGGGTGGGTGCGTTGCAGGGCGCGGATCTGCTCGGCATCGGGCACCCGCAGCACGCGGGCGTCCCCGTAGACCCGCGGCATGAACTTGGCCGCCATCGGGAAGCGACCCTCCGGCCGCGGGAATCGCGGGCGTCGGCCCAGGCTGATGTCGATAGCCACCTCATGGTGGGAGGTGCCGGTGGCGATCTCGAAGATCGGACAGTGGGACTTGGAGATCCGCGGGTTGACCTCAAGCAGCCAGATCTTGTCCACGTCTTCGTCCCAGAAGAACTCCATGTTGAAGGGCGTTTGGTTGAGTCCGATGTGTTCGAGCAGCCGCCGGGCGTATCCCTTCATGCGCTCTTGGACGGGGAGGCTGGAGGGGTACTGGTAGCTGATGAAGCTGACCTGGTTCGAGCCGCGCAGGGAGTCGAGGATGGCGTAGGTCACCACCTCGCCGTTGAAGACGTACCCCTCCAGGGTGCAGAGCCGGCCCTGGATGATCCCCTCGGCCAGGGCCGTGGCTCCACTCCCGGTGCCCGGCAGACGCTCCGGGTGATCAACGCGCTCGGTGAAGGCCCGGAACGGCTCAGAGAAGACCGGGATCCCCCGGGCGATCGCGTCGATGGCTGCGCGGAACTGGTCGTCATCCTCGACACGGAAGCCGAGCATCGACGAGAAGGCCACGGCCGGCTTGAGCCAGAACGGGTAGGGCAGTTTGAGGGTGGCCAAGGGGTCCTCGGCATACGGGTCGATGCCCTGAAACGCCGGCGTGCACTCCGGGACGGCTGCCTCGCAGGCCAGCCGATTCCAGTACTTGTTCTCGCAGAGCAGGATGCTCTCCAGGGACGGGGTGGGTAGTCCGTACTCGCGGCGCAGCACGGGGAGCAGCGAGGTGGTCGGGAAGTCCCAGTGGCCGATGATCGCATCCACCCGCGGGGCCTGCGCCAGGGTCTGGCGGGCCTCGTCGAGGATGGCCGGGATGTCGTAGCGCTCGGGGAGGATGATGGTGTCGTAGTCGATCAGCGGGTGAAAGGCGTACTGGTCGCTGTCGCGTACGGTCTTGAGCTGTTGGAGGTGAAAGTAGTCCAACCCGATGACGAAGATCTGCTTGCGATCGTCCATGGTTCCCTCGAACGGGCGCGCCCTACTGCACGGTTGCCTACGAGGGAGCGTAGTCCAGGTGGACGGAGTTGCAGTGCTCAGCCGTCGCCGGTGGCCTCGATGCGCTCGAGCCGGGTGCGCTGGGCGTGGCGTTCGCTGCGGCGATCGACGGTACGCACGGGCAGGCCGGCCCAGCCCTCGGCCATGTACCAGCGCACCGCCCTTTGCTGGCCCGGTTGCTGGCGGGTCAGGCGCACGGTGCGGAAGGTGCCCGGATGCGCACGCACGGTCTGGCGACCCTCCACCCGGAAAACAACCTCTTCCACCTCACCCTGCTCATCGACTACCTGGTGGCTGATCTGCGTATGGCGCGTCCCCTCCAGGGCCTCTTCCATGACCTGCCAGCGGTGGGTGAGGGGATCGAGGGCGTCGGCGGGGACGGCAACCTCATCCTCTTCCAAATCGCCTTCGTCATCGGTGAAGCGCGCTATCAGCGTGGTCTCCTCGTCGACATCATCGAACGCGGTCTCAGGGTCGTAATCGTCGCTGGACTGGAACACGGTCGCGGTGCGGACCTCGTAGGTCTCCGGCTGGACGACATCGCCCTCGAGGGTGCCCTCACTGATCTCGCGGGTGCGGCGAATGCGCCGATCCCCGCCGTGGTCGGCCTCGGCAGGGCGCTGGCGGTGCTCGCGGACCCGTTCCAGGCGGAAGGTGTCGTCGGCCTCGAAATCCCACTCCATGGTCTCGTAGCCCCGCCACTCGCCGCCGTCCTGGATCCAGTAGCGGGCGCTACCGGACTCGGGCAACTCGCTAGCGCCAAGGGCACCGGCGCCGACCCCCGCCAGCAGGGCGGTTGCGGCGCGGAGCAGGGTGCGAGGCCAGGCAGTTTGGAGTTCAGGCATGGTTCAGTGCGGTGTTGAGTAGCCTACCCCGGGGTATCGGCAGCCGGTGGGCCGGGAATAGGGGGGCGAGTTGACGCCGGATTCAGGAGTGCGCACAGTCGGATGGGATGTTGCACCGCGGCGGGCGTTCGGCGATCCGCCGTTGATAGAGGGGTAGGCATGAAGATCCTGGTTACAGCCAAGCGGGTCATCGATTCCACCGTCCGGGTGCGGGTTCGCTCGGATGGCACCGGCGTGGACACGGCCAACGCCAAGATGGCCATGAATCCCTTTGACGAGACCGCCGTTGAGGAGGCGGTTCGGCTCCGCGAGGCGGGGACCGCCAGTGAGGTGCTGGCGGTCACACTCGGCGATGCGGGTAGCGAGGAGGTGTTGCGCACCGCCCTGGCCTTCGGCGCCGACCGCGCCCTGCGGGTCGAGAGCGATGACCCCCTGGAACCGCTGGCGGTGAGTCGGGCGCTGGCGGCGCTGGTCGAGCGAGAGCAGCCGGATCTGGTGCTCATGGGCAAGCAGGCCATCGATGACGACAGCAACCAGGTGGGGCAGATGCTGGCGCAGCACCTGGGTTGGGGGCAGGCGACCTTCGCCTGTGCCGTCCGCGCCGAGGGCGAGGAACTGCAGGTCACCCGGGAGGTTGACGGCGGGCGGCGCACCGTGGCCGTGCGGCTGCCGGCGGTGGTGACCACTGAGCTGGACCTTAACCAGCCGCGCTACATCAAGCTACCGAACATCATGAAGGCGAAGAAGAAGCACATCGACCGGGTGGCCCTGGCCGACCTGGGGGTGAACGCGGCCCCGCGTCTGGAGGTGCTCGGGGTCGCGGAGCCGCCGCCGCGGGCGTCCGGAGAGCGCGTGGCCAGTGTTGCCGAACTGGTCGAACGCCTGAAGAACGACGCACAGGTGATTTGAGATGAGTGTGCTGGTTTTTGCGGAGCACGATGGGGCCCGCGTCACCGAGGCCACGCGGCGGGCGATTACCGCCGCCGCCAACCTGGGGGCGCCGGTGGATGTAATGGTCGCCGGCGCCGAGCAGGCGGCCGGGGTGGCCGACTCGCTGGCTATCGAGGGAGTCGGCCGAGTCTGGCTGTGTCTCGGGCCAGCCGTGGCCGATCAGCTGGCGGAGCCGCTGGCTGAGCGACTGGCCGCGCTGGTGCGCGATGAGGGTTACCAGGCACTGGTCGCCGCCACCAGCACCCAGACCCGGGACCTGTTGCCCCGGGTGGCGGCGGCGCTGGATGTGCAGATGCTTTCGGATGTGATCGCCATCGAGGATGCCGAGACCTTTGTGCGGCCGATCCACGGCGGCAGTGTCCTGGCCCGGGTGCGTTGCCGTGAGCCGGTGCGGGTGCTCACCGTGCGATCCACCCGGTTCGATCGGCCGGCGGCCGGTGATCCGCCTGCGGTGCAGCGTCTCGATGCGCCCGCGGAGCCGGGTCCGACCCGCCTGCTCGAGGAACAGGGCTCGGCCTCGGATCGGCCTGATCTGACCTCCGCCCGCGTGGTTGTGGCCGGTGGGCGCGGGGTCGCCGATGTCGGTGTCGAGGAGCTGGAGGCACTCGCCGACCAACTCGGTGCCGCCATCGGGGCCTCGCGGGGGGCCGTCGAGGCCGGTCTGCTGCCGAATGAGGCGCAGGTCGGGCTGACCGCCAAGGTGGTGGCGCCGGAACTCTACATCGCCGCCGGTATCTCTGGCGCGATCTACCACGTCTCCGGCATGAAGGACAGTCGCGTCATCGTCGCCATCAATCACGACCCCGAGGCACCCATCTTCGAGGTAGCCGACTACGGGCTGGTGGCGGATCTGCGCGAGGCGCTACCCGCCTTGCGCGAGGCCCTGGAGCAGTCATGAGCATCTACCGTGCACCGACGCGCGATCTGCGCTTTGTCATTGAGGAACTGATCGGGCTGGAGCGCCTGTCCGGCCTGGAGGATCTGGAGGAGGTCACCCCGGATCTGCTCGAGGCGGTCCTGGAGGAGGCGGACCGGCTGGCCAGCGAGGTGTGGGCCCCGCTGAACCGGACCGGCGATCGCCAGGGCTGTCGCATGGACGCGGAGCAGGTCCGGCTGCCCGAGGGGTTCACGCAGGCGTATCAGGCCTTCGTCGAGGGCGGCTGGAACGGCATCAGCGCCCATCCCGACCACGGCGGGCAGGGGTTGCCGCAGGTGGTGGCCACGGCGACCCAGGAGATGTGGCATGGCGCCAACATGGCGCTGGCCCTGGCGCCGATGCTCTCGGCCGGGGCCACGGAGCTGCTCCACCGTCACGGCGATGAGACCCTGCGCGCGCGCTATCTCGAGAAGCTGGTCAGCGGCGAGTGGACCGGGACCATGGACCTCACCGAACCCCAGGCGGGATCCGACCTCGGGCAGGTAAAGTGTCGGGCCGTGCCGGAGGGGGACGCCTACCGGCTCTTCGGCCAGAAGACCTACATCACTTGGGGCGAGCACGAGGCCGCCGAGAACATCATCCATCTGGTGCTGGCCCGCACCCCGGATGCCCCGGAGGGCCATCGCGGCATCTCGCTGTTCCTGGTGCCCAAGTATCTGGTTGAGGCCGACGGATCGCTGGGTGCGCGTAACGACATTCACTGCACGGGGCTGGAGCATAAGCTCGGCATCCACGGCTCACCGACCTGCACCATCAACTACGGCGATGGCGAAGGGGCCGTCGGCTACCTGGTCGGCGAGCCGTGCCGTGGCCTCAACCACATGTTCACGATGATGAACGAGGCGCGCCACAAGGTGGGGGTGCAGAGCGTCGGCGTCTCGGAGCGCGCCTATCAGCAGGCCCTGGCCTTTGCCCGGGAGCGGATCCAGGGGCGCCGACCCGGTGGCAAGGCTTCGGTGCCCATCCTCCACCACCCGGATGTGCGTCGCAGCCTCATGGCGATGCGGGCGCAGACCGAGGCGATGCGCGCCTTGGCCCTGTTGACCGCGGCGGAGATGGATATCGCCGGTCACGGCGCGGATGAGGCCATGCGCCAGAGTGCCCAGCAGCGGGTGGATCTGTTCACGCCGTTGGTCAAGGCGGTGGCCAGCGAGCAGGCGGTGGAGATCACCTCCCTCGGTATCCAGGTCCACGGTGGCATGGGCTATGTCGAGGAGGTGGAAGCCCCGCAGCTGCTCCGGGATGTGCGGGTGGCCGCGATCTACGAGGGCACCAACGGGATCCAGGCCCAGGATTTCACCCTGCGCAAGGTGCTCAAAGACGGGGGCGAGGCCCTGGAGTCGGTGCTCCGCGAGGCGGATGCGATTGTCGAGGCGTTGCGCGGTGACACCGAACTCGAGGCCATGGCCGACCCGCTGGCCGATGCGCTGGCCACCCTGCGCGAGAGCACGGCCCGACTGCTGCGCGATGGCCCGGACGATCCGCTGGTGCCGTTGACCGCTGCCACGCCCTATCTCATGCAGGCTGGCCTGGTCCTGGGCGGCTGGCTGATGGCGCGCTCGGCCCTGGTGGCCCGGGCGCGCGTCGAGCCAGGCGGGGGCGACGCCGGCTTCTATGCCGGCAAGGTCCATACCGCGCGTTTCTACATGCGCCATATCCTGCCGCGACTCCACGGTTACACCCCCGGCATCCGGGGCGGCAGCGATGAGCTCGAGGCCATCGGCGACGGCGACTGGTAGGGAGGGATCGGTTTGGAGCAAGAGGCCTACGAGCGCGAGGCGCTCACCTACGACGTCGTTGTTGTCGGGGCCGGGCCGGCCGGTCTGGCCGCGGCACTGGAGCTGATTGGCGGTGACGACGCGGCCAGCGAGAGCCCCACGGTCTGCGTGCTGGAGAAGGGGGCCTCGGTGGGGGCGCACCTGATCTCCGGCGCCGCTATCGATCCCCGCGGCCTGGACGATCTGCTGCCGGAGTGGGCCGAGCAAGGCGCGCCCCTGCGTGTGCGGGCAACCGAGGACAGTCTCCACTACCTGACCTCGAAGCGGGCCGTGAGGCTGCCCACGCCGCCGCAGATGGATAATCGTGGTAGCTACGTCGGTAGTCTTGGTGAATTGGGTCAATGGCTGGCGGAGCAGGCCGAGGCCGCCGGGGTCGAGATCTACCCCGGGTTTCCGGCCGCCGAGGTGCTCTACGATGAGAGCGGGGCGGTCTGCGGGGTCGCGACCCCGGACATGGGCCGACGCGCCGACGGGACCCCGGGGCCGGGTTTCGAACCCGGGGTGGAGGTGCGCGCACGGCAGACGGTTTTCGCCGAGGGCGCCCACGGTTCGTTGACGCAGCAGGTCATCGAACGCTTTGGCCTGCGCCGCGATGCGCAGCCGCAGACCTACGGGCTCGGCCTCAAGGAGATCTGGGAGGTTGACCCGCAGCGGCATGCACCGGGGCAGGTTGCGCACACCATCGGTTGGCCGCTGGATCAGTTCACCTACGGCGGCAGTTTCCTCTATCACCTGGATCCGCGCCGGGTGGCGATCGGCCTGGTGGTCGGTCTGGACTACCAGAACCCCTATCTCTCGCCCTTCGAGGAGTTTCAACGTCTCAAGACGCACCCCACGATCCGGCCGCTGCTCGAGGGCGGGCGGCGTATCGGGTACGGGGCGCGGGTTCTGCCCGAGGGCGGCTGGCAGAGTCTGCCGCGATTGAGTTTTCCGGGCGGTGTGCTGGCTGGTGACGCCGCGGGGTTCGTCAACGTGCCGCGGATCAAGGGCATCCACACCGCGATCAAGTCCGGCATGCTCGCCGCTGAGGCGGTGCGCACCGTCCTGCAGGCCGGTGGCAACGAGGCCGACGACCTAGACCAGCGCGTTGGCGCGAGCTGGCTGCGCGATGAACTCCACCCGGTGCGCAACATCCGGCCCGCCTTCCGCTGGGGGTTGCTCCCCGCGCTGGCCTACTCGGCCATGGACACCTACCTGCTGCGTGGGCGTGCGCCCTGGACCCTGGGGCATGAGCCGGATCATCAGCGTCTGCAGCCAGCCGCCCGGGCCCGGCGCAAGGTGTATCCGCGTCCTGATGGACAGCTGACCTTCGATCGCACGGCGTCGGTCTTTCTCTCCGGAACCCACCACGAAGAAGGGCAGCCGTGCCATCTGGTCTTGGGCGACCCGGGCCTTGCCACGCGCGTCAACTGGGCGGTTTACGATGGCCCCGAGACCCGCTACTGCCCGGCCGGGGTCTATGACTACGAGCGGGATGCCGATGGGCAGCCGCGCCTGCGCATCGATGCCATCAATTGCCTGCACTGCAAGGCGTGTGACATCAAGGACCCACCGCAGAACATCCGTTGGGTGGTGCCCCAGGGCGGCGACGGCCCGAATTACCAGGGGATGTGATCGGCCTCGCGGTCGGGGGCCGTGGTTGAAGGGAGGGGGGCGCTCTATACTCCGCGTGTCGAGATGATATGAAGCCGCTCGTCTCGCTCGCTTAGGGGGTCCCATGACCCAGGAACCGACGACGCATTGCAAGGCCCAAGCCGCCAAACGGCTGCGTGAGCAGGCGCGAGAGCGCCTGGAGGCTGGCGGCGCGGCGGCCGAACTCGATCGCTTCACGCCGGCGACCCCGGAGGCCTGGCGCGAGGAACTCCGGCTTGTGCAGATCGAGCGGGATATCCAGACCGAGGCACTGGAGCGTGCCCGGGACGAACTCGCCCGGGTCCAGGATGGGTATCGGGGGCTGTTCGAGCGGACGCCGGTGGCCTATGTGATCTTGGACGAGCACGGCGTGATTCGTGATGCCAACCCCCCTGCCGCGGAGCTGCTCGGTGCAGCCTCGGTGTCGGAGCTTCCCGGCCAGGGCTTTGCCGAGTTCCTGGCCCCTTCAGCCGTGGAGCTCTGGGAGCGCCATCAGGGCACAGCAAGGTCGGGTGCCGCCGGCTTGGGGGCAGCCCTCGAGCTCGTGCTTCATTGCGATCAGTGCCCGCTGCGCCGGTTGGTGCGCCTGGAGTGCATCACTGGCGATGTGCCCGCCCATGAGGGCCACCTCGGCCTGTTCGCCCTCATCGATCTGACCGAGCAACGGCAAGTGGAGCAGGATCGCGAGGCCTTGATCGATCTGGTTGAGGCAGCCCCGCAGGTACTGGCCGGGCGTCTCGGCATCCGGCCGCTGGACGATGCCGAGGGTGAACCCTCGGCTTGAGGGCCGCCTGCGCCGGTCGTTTCAGCGCGGCCAGTCTCCCTGAGAGAGAAGTGCCCCCGGCGTTAGGCGCCGGCTGAAGGAGGGTATAGACTGCCGGGTAGCCCGTGACCATCGTCCGGCCGGCGGCTCGCCCGCCGACCGCCTGGAGCCGCGGGCCCCAACGATCGCCCGCAACCGGAGCACCCCGTCGTATGAGTACAGAGAAGGACCCGAACAAAGGCTACGTTGCCATCCTGGGCTGGAGCATCAACTGCATCGAGGCACTGGACCGCTTCGATCGCCGTTATGTCATCGTCGCCCCGGAGTGGGCCGAGGAGTATGCCCGGGAGCACGGGATCCCGTTCATTGCCTGGGATTTCGAACGGCTCAATGATCGGTCCATGGAGATCGCCGAGCGCCTGCGGGACGAGGGGGTGGATGTTGCCATCCCGCTGTTCGAGGAGACGGTGGAGTGGGCCGGGGCCATCAATGCCGTGCTCATGGGCGACCCGCGGCTCCATGGCCAGGCGGTGCTGTTCCGTGACAAGGCGCTGATGAAGCGCCGCGCGCAGCTCGGCGGGATCCGCGTGGGTATCTTTGAGGAGGCCCACGATCGGGACGACGTGATCCGCTTCCTCAAGCGCGTGAACCAGACTTTGCTCAAGCTCGACGGCGATCCCAACGACCCGATCCACCTCAAGGCGTTCGATAAGGCAGGCTGCCTCGGGCACCGCGTCATCCGCACCCCGGATGAGGTCGATCTAATCCCCGAGGAGGAGTTCCCGGTGCTCATGGAGAGCCACCTGGACGGCTGGGAGTTCGCTGTCGAGGCGTGGATCCACGACGGCAAGATCCGTTTTCTCAATATCTCGGAGTACGTCACCCTCGGCTACTCGGTCTTCGTCCCCGCTACACCGGAACTGGAGACTTGGCGGGATCTGATCACCCGCGAGATCGAGAAGCTGATCAAGACGTTCGACATCCGCTTCGGCTTCATCCACCCGGAGTACTTCGTGACCAGTGACGGGACGATGTACTTCGGCGAGGTGGCCTACCGCCCGCCGGGGTTCAAGGTCTTTGAGCTGCTCGAGCGCGCCTACGGTTTCAACGCCTATCAGGGCATGGTCCTGGCCTTCGATCCGAAGACCACCGAGGAGGAGATCACCGCTTTCTTCCCCCGCGAGGTGGTGGATGCCAAGGGCTATGCGGGCTGTTTCGGTGTCTACCCGCGCCGCCGCGTGGTCAGCCGGTTGGAGATTCCGGAGGAGACCGAGCAGCATGAGTACTTCGAGTACCACGAACTGACGCCGCCGGTGGAGGAAGTGGTGACCAAACGCACCGCCTTCGGCACCCACTGGGGGCTGGTCTACTTCTTCGGGGACAATCCGCACCGGATCCGCGATCTGCTCAAGCACCAGGAAGAGCTGGACTTCTACGTCTGAACCGGTCGGCGCACCCGGCCCGGGTGGGCGGGGTGCGCCGGGCAGCCGGCGATCGGGAGCGGATTCCGTGTGGCCGGCGCCTGGTCCTTATTGGTGGATCTCGCGCCCAGCGGCCCAGCTGTTACGGGCGCGCTCGATCACCTCGTCGAGTTCTGTTCGCGGCACCGGTGGGTCGACGGCTTCTTCCCGCGGGTCGTAGTGGAAGATATAGAGCCGGGACAGGAACTGCCCAAAGGGCAGGGACGACTCCCCGTGGCGCTCGCCGTTGCCCTCAGTGGAGACCATTACACCGTTCCCCCAGTCCTGGGTGCTGTCGTTGTTGGGGTTGAAGAAGTAGACGCGCACCACGCCCTCCGGGTCGATGGAGACACGCTCGATGGTGATCGCGTGCCAGCCGATGAAGGTGGCGGTGCTGTCGGTGACGGCCACGCCGGCGGGCTGCGGGTGGATCACCGGGTTGTTGCCGTTGTAGCTAGGGTGATAGCAGGCGTAGAAGCGGCGGGCGAAGCCGCGCAGGTCGGGGAGGGCGCCGGTGGCGACGTCGACGGCGATGGAGAACCCTCGCCCGACCCACCAGCCGTGGAATTCCGGGTTGACCCAGCGATGCGGATCCTCGCCGCGCCCAATGCAGCGCCGCCCCATCTCGTGGTAGATCGCGTCCAGGTGAGGTACGGCGACCGCGGAGACGGCGTCGACATCCTCCAGGGGCGCCTCGGGGTGGCGCGCGAGCAGTTCCCCGGACGACAGGGGCTGCCCCTCGAAATGGGCGACGACGTCATCATCGCGGGCCGACCAGGCCACGATCTGTAGCAGGTAGTCCGGGTCGTTGCTCGACCACATGGACAGCGCGCGTGCTGACTGGCAAGTGGGGCTGTTGCCCTGACCCAGGCCGCGTGGCTGGCCGAGGACGCTGATCGCCCCGGCCAGAAGGAATGCCTCAGGCGCATTCGCCGCGCCGGGGATCCGCTCCCCCAGCCGCCGCCGGGCGGCGGGGCACAGCGGCAGGTGGATTTGCCGCCAAAGCGCCGGCGCCACCGGATCGCTGTAGAGGATGCCGCGCTCGAGCAGGCCGGCCAGGCCGTAGACCGCTTGGGCGGTCTCGGACCAGATCGCCCGGCGGATCAGGGTGTGGACCAGCTCGGGGTAGCAGCCCAGGGCGTCGGTGCCGGTGCTGCTCAGACCCAGCGCGCTGGGCAGCAGCTCCGGGGCCTGTTCCAGCGCGAAGTGCAGAAAGACCGGATGATAGGGCGAGACCAGGCCGGTGTCGTGCATGGCGCGCCCCAGGCCGAGGGCCTCGTTGCGCAGCGTAGTCTCGTCCATGCTGTCCAGACGCTCCCGGTAAATCGCCAACCCTGGGTCTTCCTGGCAGCCGCGCGTGGGGCCGTAGAGGGCGCTGATCAGTCGCTCGGCCCCGCGGGCACGGGCAGCGGGCACGCCGGGCTCGTCGCTGTCGAGGTAGACGGCCACGCTGGTGATCATCTCTTTGACGTGTCCGACCACGACGGGCCGCTGGGCGAGGATGCGCCAGATCTCGCCGATAAGCTCCTCGATGACCTCCCCGAAGCCGACCCGCTCGGCGATAAAGCGCTGATGCCGCTGGACCATGGGCAGGTTGCGGCCCAGGTGCACGCGCTCGGACTCCCCGACCGGACCAAACACCAGGCGCAGGTTCAGCGCCAATACCCGGGCCAGGAAGCGCCGGGCAGTATCGGCGTCGACCCCCGGATCATCGAGGGTGCCCTCCGTGATGGCCACCAGGCGCAACTCGCTCAGGCATTCCAGGACCAGGGTCTGGTCCTGGGCGAGCTTCAGCGTGTTGGCGGCCATGGACGGCTGCAGGTATTCGGGGTGTTCCCAGTCGCTACCCGAGAAGATCCCGGCCTCGGTCAGTGCGCCGATCCGTTGGTGGACTGCCTCGATCCCTTGCGGGTGAGCGAGCAGCTTGCGTGCCGTCTCGAGGACCTGCGCAGCGTGGGTGAACTTGGCGAAGGCAGCGGTTCGGGCTAGGCGTTCGCAGGCTTCATCCAGCCGTTGCGTTAGCCGCCGAAGCGCCTGCTCCGTGTCGGCAGGGGTGTCATCCATAAGGGCATAGTGGACCGGCTGTCACGGTTTGTCCAACCAGCGGTGGCCCGAGGCCGTTGAGGGACCGAAGGCTTGCACCGGGCGGCCCAGGCGCCCCGGCGAGCGCCCGGGCCGGGTGCTTGTCATCCGCTCTGGATGCGCAGCTCTTCGCGGCTGCCGCCGCCCTGTTCCCACTCGCGGACCCAGTGCGGTGTGCGCCCCCGTCCCGACCAGGTTTTCGCAGGATCCTGGGGGTGGCGGTATTTGGCCGGGATGCGGCGACGAGGCTTTTCCCGGTGGCCGTTGAGATCGCCGAGCGCCTCCTCCAGCTTGACGCCGTATTTCGCCGCGACGAGGCGGATCTCTTTCTCGGCCTCGACGATGCGGTTGCGGTCCCGCTTTTCGCGTTCCCTGGCAATGCGCTTTTCGAGGGTGTCCAGCTCTTCGTCCGTGAATGCCTCCAGGTTGATGGCTTCAAGTTGCTTGCTGGTCATCGGGTTTCGGCTCCTGTTGCGTATGCCCGAGGGCTGTTCGGGTCCGTCCCTTGACCATTGGCTCGAGTTCCTGGGTGCGACATTTTCCTGAAAAGCCGCAGCCCACGAAAAAGATACCATATTGCTTTGGGAAATCAATTCATCCGGACCGGTGGTTTCGAATCCCGTTTTTGTTGAGTGTAAAAAAAGGGTGTCACGGCGGGCTCCCGCTGGACGGTCACCCTTTTTATTTCAGGTTGGATGCCGTTGTGCTAAGGGGTAAGGTATCTGTGAGCATTCAACCAAAGCCAAAAGAGGTGGCTGGCATGAGTGAAGTCGACAAGAGCCGTCGTACGTTTCTCAAAGGCAGTGCCATGGCGGTGGCCGCCCTGCCGCTTTCCACATTGCTCCATCAGGGCACCGTCCGGGCCGAGCCGCGGGCCGAGGATGGTCATGCGCATGACTACGTAAACGAGGCGGCTGACGCTTCGGATCATCCGCGCTTTGCGGAGGGGCAGCTTTGCGAGAACTGCGCCTTCTGGGGCGAGACAGTGGAGGATGACTGGGGCCGTTGCACGCACCCCGACTTCGATGACGTGCTGGTCAAGGCCGGAGGGTGGTGCTCGGTCTACGCGCCGGCTTCCTGAATGTGGCTCCCTGGCCCGGCCTGACCACGACCGCCCGTCGCCGCCCACCGCGCGGCGCTGGGCGGTCGACTGGACCCCATCCCTGACCCGCTCGGGTCATCCGGTGCCACCGGCTGCACCGAGACAGTGCTTTCTGTCACGTTTCTGACCAACTCCTGACAGGTCCGAGGCACGGATTCCGTGCATCGTAGCCTCCCAAGGGGTAGCTTCAGCCCGCCTGTGGCGCAGTTCATGCCTGGCCCCGTCGGATTCCATCGTGTGTNGGCACGTAGCTTGCTACGTGGTGGTTGTCCATACGCCTCGCGCCGAGGGAGATGAGCGAGGCCCTTTCAAGGAAAGGAGGGGGAGTCATGGTCGAGCTTTCCATTGCGCTACTGGTAACGCTGACGGTGCTCTTAATCAGTGGGTTGATGGTGGGGGCATCGTCGACGCGCGGGGTACGTCCCTCGAGCGAGCGGCCTGCCGCCTACGCCGCGTTCCTCGCCAGCGCCCTGAACACTGCACTGGCTGGCGCGGTGGGTGGGCTCGGTGCCGCCGCGTGGGGGCTTCTGGGGTGATCGTGTCCGCCGCCCG
>SL_5KL_010_SEDDRAFT_10000752_pt1 | contig 20412 bp, 7 predicted proteins | sample SodLakKL_010_SED_FD_9118 | JGI IMG/M metagenome (IMG submission 9118)
TCCCGGGCCGCCCTTTTGGATGCCTCCTTTCGGACAAACTCGCGGGTAAAGGGTACCACGGGATACGGGTCGCGAAGGGCCCGGAGCAGGGGATGCTGATGGTCCTGCCGGCTCCAGGCCCGCTCCATCTCCTGGCGCTGGTAGGCTTCCAGCACGATGTGGCGGTTGGAGGAAAGCTGGATGGCCGCATCGCGGCTCCGGGTAAAGCCCAGCATCGCCTTGAAGTTGACCCACAACATGCGCAATGCACTATAGCCAGGCAAGGGCCTGCTATGCCAGGGCATGGTGATGTCGCCGGCATAATGCATGCTCCATCCCAAAAATCGCCATCCCCAGTAAGGCTGCCCCTGGTCAAAGGCAAAACGGGAAAGGTCCCTGAACAGGTAGACACGGTAATCCAGGAAGGTATGATGAAGAAAGGGGCCAAAGGCGTATACGATGCGTGACTCGTGGTAAAAGCCCATATGAAACGGGGCCTGGCTGCTGTAGGGCAGTTGCGGATTGCCGAAGGGCTGTTTGCCAAAGCCGTATTTATCCCCGTGCCGGGTGTCGTTGTCTTCAAAAAGACCGATGTCAAACCCGTAATCCGGCTCGTCGTTGGCGGTCACCAGCACATCCAGCGGGTGCAGCAGTTCGCCGGACGATACCTTCACATAGGAGGCGTTTGGGTCGTCCCCTGCATCATCCTGCCCCCAGATGCTTACCTGCGCAGGCGGGATCCCGGGCCGGCCTCCGGATGATTGGCCAGAAACCAGCTGCAGGTACAGCGGCACCTTGCTCTCCGGGTTCATTCGCACCGCGTGGAAAAAACGCCGGAGCACATCCTCCTCATTTCCGGTAGCCCGAAAGGCCAGTCCTTCCGGACGAGGCTTGTAATGCGGCAGGTTCTCACGCGACCAGGCTTCCTGCTGTTCCAGGAAGGCCGCCAGGGCCTGCTCCGTTTCCAGCAAAAAGCGCTTCAGGCTGATCGCCTCCACCGAATCTTTCCGCGCCCAAAGCTCCAGGTCTTCCAGGGCAGGACGCGACAACAGGTGATGGCCCGACCAGGCGCCGGCCGGCAAGGCGGCAGCAGCAAAAAAAGCAGGAAAAAGCAATAAGTATTTGATCATGACAGCCAAAAGTGTTATCCTGCACCGGGATGCAGGTGTTGTGTGCAAAGCGCAATTTTTTTAAAGATATAAAAATATCCGGCCCCTGCAACATCCTGACCAACATTACCTTTGCCCAATAAAACTGCTGTGTGCAGACAATCAAACCATGGATGGGTTATTTTTGATCAAAAAGCGTATCAATAGGTGTACATGCAAATCCACCCATAGCATATGGGTATAATTTAGAGATTTGGCTAACTTTGGGCGGTAACTTCCATTTTTGTTATGACAAAAAAGACGAATCGGATACTGAGGGGCATTCAGCAGGGAGAGGAAAAAACCCTCAGGGAAATCTACCGGGATTACTACCCAATGGTACAGGCCTTTGTAAGCAAAAACAACGGCTCGGCAGAAGATGCCGCCGACTTGTTTCACGATGCCCTGGTGGTGATTTTTGAAAAAAGCCAGAAGAACACGTTTGCGATCAGTTGCCGGTTCAGCACCTACCTGTATGCAGTTTGCCGAAACTTATGGCTGAAAAAGCTTCGACAAAGGAAAAACATGCCGCTTGAAGCCAGCCAGCATGTGCCGGAACAACCGTTCATTGAGGAGGCCCCTGGGTTATACACGGATACGGAAGCACAAAAAAAAAAGATTTTTCAACGATGCTTTGCCAAACTTTCGGAGGCCTGCCAGAACATATTGTCCCTGAGCATGGAAGGACGATCCGTGGATGATATCTCAAGCGAGATGGGGCACAGCTCAAAACAGCATACCCTGAACAGGAAGTATCGCTGCAAGGAAACCCTGAAAAAGCTGGTCAAACAAGACCCGGATTATCCTGACCTGTATGCTTAGCGGGGTAAGGCACATAGAGAAAAATAAGAAAAACGCGGTTCGATCAGGAGGTCAGCCGCAATAAACAGATAAATAAGGAGAGTATGCGCGTGGAAAAGCACAAGGGAGACAAACGCATCCATCGTGAACGATCAATGCCGGAGCAAGACAGACTTGACCGGGATACGGATGCCTTTTTGTCCGACATGGCCGCCAAAACAGCTTTTTCCGACAAGATCAGAAAGATCAGCAAGGAAGAGCATCCCGGTCAGGGACACCTATTAATCAGTGACGAAGCAGTTTCTGCCCATTTTAATCACCTGGCTGACCCCATCGATTATGAAGAAGTCCGCCAAAAAAGCATCAATACACGTCGTTCCGTTTACTGGCAGGCAGCCGCCATGATTGCCACCCTCCTGGTCGCCGCCACCATATATTACATTTTGCACCCCGGACAGGTTACCGCGCCCGGCGAAGAACTGTTTGCATCCCATTATGAGACCTACCACATTGACCCCGTGATCCGATCAGAATGGATCCCGGACCAGGACAACCTGCTGCAGGCCTTTTTTGCTTATGAATGGGGGCAGTACCAAACTGCTGCCAGGCGTTTCCGGGAAGCCTATCACGCCACGGAGAGAGAAGGCCGGGAAAGCCTGATGTTCTTTGCCGGCGTAGCCTACCTGGAAGCCGGAGAAACCGAAGAGGCCACAGAAGCATTGCAGGTGGTCAGCAATAACCCCTGGAGCATTTTCTATCCTGAAGCCAAATGGTATCTCGGTCTCGCATACCTGGATGCCGGAGAAAAAGACAAAGCGCGCGAAGTGTTTGCGGAGCTGCAAAAAATGGGAAGACCTTACCCGGACAAGGTAGAAGACATCCTGCTCACCCTGGACGAATAAGCAGACGGTGACGAATACATCGACACCCTATCAGGCCAGCATCCGGAGGCCACGATAACCAAGAAGCATCAGCACCAGGGCATTCACGACCCAAACCAGGTGGCGGGTAGCCGGCTGTTCCGGCTCCTCAGGTCGCGGTTCCAGGGGGCTGACATCCCCGATGGTCACATATCCGGCCCAATAATAGGGATGGGCCTTGCTGGGCAGTGACTGTGTGATGAAATCCAATTTTGCACGCTGCAAAGCCTGGTGCTTCGGGACTTGCTCGCTTAACTCCGCATAGAAATGCCTGATCAGCGTCGTGCTGGCCTGATCAGGCACCCCCCAGAGCGTCATCAGGATATTGCGAACCCCCGCATACAGGAAACTCCTGGTAAAACTCATCACACCCTCCCCGCTAACCACCTTTCCTGCACCTGTATTGCAGGCACTCAGCACGGCCAGTCTGGCAGGTATCTGCATGCCGTAGATCTCATATGCAAAAAGGTTGTCTACACTGGCCCCCTGTTCAGCCGTCCGGAAGACCAGCCGGGAGTGCATGGGATTGATCGTATCCACAATGGCGTGCATGGCCAGGTGCAGGATGTCTGCCTCTTCCACATGGTCAAAAAAGGCCTGTTTGGTAGCCTCTTCGCCTGAGAGCATGCGTCCGCCAAAATGCTCCCGCACAAATGCCGCCTCCTTCAGTGCACCAGGCAGAGGCATCAAAAGGTCCCGCCCCGTGAATCCATATTCCTGCATGGCAAGTCCGGGTGCGCTCCCAGGCTCTCCATAGGATGGGGCCATCACGAGTGCCTCAAGGGGAGCAGCACGACCACGGTGATCGCTGTTTTGCTGTGTGTCAAACATCAGTGCACTGGAATAGGCATAGCTCACCGGAAGCTTCCTGACCAGGTAATCCAGGCCGGCATAATCGGGCATGTCCGTCCGGGCCGGCGCAGTGAGCAGCACCTCAAACGGCAACAAGCTCAGTTTTTCATCAGGCACGATGATCAGGGACTCCGGATCAAAGTCACGCATCACCGGTTCCAAAAGCAGCTGGTAAAGGCTGTGCGCAGAGGCTGTGAAGGAGAGGTAGCCGGACCGGCCGCCAAAAAGTGCATGGTCAAGGTTAAATGCGTCGTGCAGGTGCCTTTGGTCCACAAAAAAGGAAGCATCCAGCTCTTGCCGGTATACCTGGTACGTCGTCTCAGAAAAGGCAAACACAAACAGTGTGTGGTCATTCATCAAATATTCAACCAACACCTGCCCTTCCTGCAGGTTGTCTTGTATGGCCTGCACGTCCATCACACCGGCTTCATATTTCAACCGGTAATATTCCGGGTATTCCCGCTCCAGAATCTCTGTCAACTCCTGGTAACGCAAACTGGTTTCAAACAGCTGGTCTTTCCAGTAAGCAATCCTTTCCCTGTTGGGATGTATCCGCTCCGACTCTTCTGAGATGAGCATCTCAAGCATATGCAACTTCCTTTGCAGTTCGGCTTCCTCTTGCTGGTAGGATGCAGGCACATCCGCTACCCGAAAGCCTTCAAACCCCTTGATCACTTGCGTGAGGACCGCTCCCTTGGCCTGCCCGGAGATCTCATAAGCCTGATGCAAAAAGCCCCTGTCCCCGGTCAGCTGGTATAGCTCAACTGCCGCATCTGCCGCAGCCACAAAGGTTCCCTTCTCCTCCCCTGCCAGGGTCATTTTGGAATATTCACCGGCATAGTCGACCCGCAGATCGGCCACCACGCTAATGGCTTCAGTCAATGCCAGCAACCTTCTTTTTTTATTTTCCAGGCGGTCTTCGGCAGTCACGGCCTGTTCCGCCATTTGATTCCGGATGGACGCCTGTTGCTTCAGGTTGGTCAGCAAAAAGTTGCGGATGGCAGGGTTATAACCGGATCTCTCCGCAAGCCCACCCAGTTCCTTTTGGTAATGAAACAGGATGTCCGCAGCCTTCTCCGCATAATGCATCGCCTTATCCACATTTCCGGAGCGCAACCACAGGTCAGCCATGGTTTCGCGGTAACGGGCCTGGAGGGGATGCAGGGAATCATAGCGCTCCTCGAATACCGGGGTGATCTCCGTGATCACTTGCAAGGCATCTTCGTGCCGGTCAAGCCGGGCCAAAAAGGACGCATAATTCAGGGCAAAGGACCCCAGCTCAGGATGACTGTTTCCAAATGCCTCGCGGGTCAGTTCAATCGCACGCAGATAATGCTCCTCCGCTTCTTCATAAGCCCCCATCCGGTTCATGCAACGGGCCATGTTGTTGTAGGTGGATGCCCGCGTGGATGCATCATTGGGAACGATAAACTCCTGGCTCTCCCTGAAGTAGGCGAGTGCCTGCTCATAATCGGCACGGTCATAGGCCAGCAAACCAAGGTTATGGAGCACCCTGGAAATACTGGACCGGTGTGCAGCCTCATTCTCGCGGAAGAGCTGAAGGCTTCTGTCGTAATAGCGCCGGCAGTTCTCATGGTCGCCTCCATAATGAAAGATCACCCCCATATTCAGATAGATGCTGCCCATGAACGGATGATTCCTGCCCCTTGAGGCCAACACCAGTGCCTCCGCTTTCTGGTAATAGGCAACGGCACGGGAAAAGCGGGCCATCTTAATCTTGACGGCGCCTATGTTGGTATATAGCATGATCTGGGCGTTAAAATCAGGGCCGGGGACCTGCTCAAGGACCACTTCTGCCCGTTGGAGATAACTAAGGGCTTTCTCAAAATCCCCGGCCTGGTGATAAGCTGTCCCCGCCTTAAAAGCAAATCCGGCCGGAACCAGGGCATTGTCAAGACCCTCAGTATCATAATAAGCCTCCCTGAACAAAGCAGCTGCTTCTTCAAAACGCCTGGAAAGAAACAGTTCGTTGCCCTGCTCTTCCCGGGTGAAAATGTCTTTTCCCGGATTTGCTCCGGAAGCAGTGGCCTGTGGAGGGTCAGCCAGGACCAAAAACACCAGGAACACATACAGGAAGCCCCTTGCATCCCTGGATGCACGGCGCAGCAAAGTCACTGGAGCAGTATGTATGTTTATTGCCTTCAAAATGATGCAAATATACGAAATTTGCACCTGTTTGATGACCATATCAGGCCATCAGGCACGTCACATCGTGTATACATTACCAAACCCGCTAAGGGATTTGCACCGATTGACGCACAGAAGCCAAAGAAAGGCGCCATGAATTTGCACCCGGGGCAAAATATTTGCGGCCTCTTCATAGTTAACCATTTGGTCGCTGAGCAGATCAGGCGATCCAAAACCCAAGGGTTATTTTCTGCAAAAGCAGGTACCCATCATTGTAATTCACCATAAAAAATTTTCTTATGCGAATGAACCATACGATGTTTTTGTTACTCCTGGCACTGGTGCTTCCCGGCACCTCACTGCATGCCCAGGAAACTTCCAACGAGATTTTTGATAAGGAATTTTTTCCGCCTGTGGGGTGGACTGCCACGGATAAGTGGAGCACGTCCATCAACGCCTATGTAGGCGAATATGCTGCCTTGTGTGGTTTTATGGATGCGCACGATGAAACACTGACCTCGGCGCGCATGGACCTGACCCAGGGCATCGACGAGTTTTCGTTTCACTGGCGCTCCAATGCCACCCCCGACAACGACGCCTGTTCGGTGATCGTCGCGGTAAGCTATGACGCCGGGGACAACTGGATGCCCCTCGACACGCTTTACGGAACAGAAGGAACCTGGACGGAGGAAACTTACACCTTCGATAACCAAAGCACTGACCACGCTTACATCAAGTGGAATTACCAGGGCACAGGGGTGTATTCCGACGGGGCACGTTCTTTTGTGCTGGACAATGTGTTCTATCCGCGCTGGTACCCGGACGCACCCATGATGGTGGCCTACCCGGGTGATCAGCTCGACTTTGACACCATCAACATCATGGAAAGCAACACCCGCTCCTTCATGGTGTATAACTACGGGCTGCAAACACTGACCATCGACGAGGCCAGCTTTGCAGGCATGAACCCGGATGCTTTTGAGCTGGTCAATGAACTGCCGATCCAGCTGGAAAATCTGGAGGAAGAAGAGGTCACCATAGCGTTTTCTCCCATACACGCGGGAGATCAATCTGCTGCCGCCTCATTTTCCCACAACGGAACACCCAGCCCGTTCACCATTGACCTCATCGGTTATGGCCACGACCCCGTCCTGCATCCGCCATTTCTGGAGGTCTTTGACAGCTTTCCTCCGACCGACTGGTTTGAGGCACGCGGAGAGATATCCGAAGACACTGAATTTACGGCAGAAGACTTTTCGTCCTGGGGAAGCGCGTCATTCGGCAACCAGGAAGATGGCAGCAGTTCGGCAAGGGTTACCCTGGCCCTGGAACGCTACGAGTGGCTCATCACGCCACCGATCTATCTCTATGAAGACATCGATTACGAACTGACCTTTGACCTGGCACTGACCATCAGAAACACCACGGATCCCGGTGACCTGGATGAAAGCAAGTCCCTGTGGGTCGTCATTTCAGAAGACAACGGCGAAACCTGGTCAGCAAGCAATGCATTGAAGATCTATGATGAAGACAGCGAGATATCCCATGAAGGGCAAGCCGAGAGCATCCTGATATCAGGCTATTCAGGGCACGTGAAGCTGGCTTTCTACGGCGAATCACTCTATCACACCGGGGTGATGTACGACATCTTTGTGGATAACGTCCGCGTCAGGGCCGACTCAGAAGAAGACGAAGACCCCCCCATTGCCATCTCACTTGAAGGCAATTCCGAAGTGGAAAACGTAGACATGGATCTGCTGCTGACTGTTTTTGACGATTCATTCGTGACTGATGTCACGGCTCATTTTACCATCGAAGACAGCGACACCCTGTCCATGCCCATGACGCTGGTTGAAGAAACCGATCCGGATAAAGGCAGGGACGATGACAATGGCGATGATGATGACGAAGGCGCATTTTACATTTTTGAAGGCACCATCCCCGCACCTGAAGGACCGGCAGAAGGTACCGTATATTTTACCATGACCGATGTATACGGCAATACGGGCGACTCCAACGATTACGACCTGGAATGGTACGCCGACACAGAGGGCCCCGAGATCACCTGGCACAGGTTCCCAACCACACTGGGACTGGAAAACCCCGGCGTTGTTGCCGTGGAGCTCGAAGACCCCTCTGGCATTGCCGCAGCCACCCTCACCTATAACATCACGGGACATGAAGAGGCAGACGCCTCGCTCGTCCAGGGAGAGGATGGACTATACCAGGCGGAAATACCAGCCCAGTCCTCCCCCGCAGATGTGGTATTCCACATCCGTGCCGTCGACGGCTCAGTGCACGAAAACGAAACCGTCACCGACTTCATGACTGCCAGTTGGATCGATCCATTGGTCAGCGAATTGCCCATTGCCACCGAGAGCTACTCGCAAAGCAGCCCCCAGGTGGCATTTGACGGGGAAAGATACTTTGTGGTGTTTGATGATAATCGCTTGAGCAGCAGCGCCAACGCCTATTGGGGACGTTTTGTCGACCCGGATGGTACGGTGCACGTCGACACCGAAACCGAAATCGTACCCTACCAGTTCCACCCACATTACTTCCCAGCCCTGGCCTATGGCGGCGACCGTTACCTGCTGACTTACGCACAACAACGTACCCCGGATGATTTTAACCGCGACTACGTGGGCATCCTGATCGATACCGAAGGTCAGCCGGTGGGTGAAAAATTCATGATATCGGACAACCTGCCTACCAACAACGTGTCATTTTCCTCTACGGCTTATGACGGCGAACAGTTTCTGACCGTCTGGCAACAAGGGGAAGACACCCGGGAAGTTTGGGGCCGGTTTATTAAGCCCGGCTCAGGCTTGTCCGGTGAACCCTTCCTCATCAGACCAGAAGAGATCCCCGCAAATGCCAACCAGCGTGTGCCCAACGTCATCCACACCGGAGAGCACTTCATGGTGACCTGGGACGATGGCCGAGCTGGAAACCGGGATGTATACGGACAGTTGCTTGACAGCAACGGCAACCTGGTGGGCGATGATTTTGCCATCACCAGCGGGCCCTACATGCAAGGCATATCGCGCATCGCACAGGCCGGCGATCGCATCCTGGTCGCCTGGGAGGACCTCCGCGACCACAGCACCCGTTCAGGCATCTATGCGCAAATGATCGACACAGAAGGGAACCTGATCGGTGAAGATTTCCACATTGCCAGGACGGAAGACAGCCTTTCACGCTCGTGGGTATCCCTGGTCAGCAACGGGTCGGAGTTTCTGGCCTCCTGGAGCCACCAGCGACGCGATGGCATCGTGCTGTTCCACGATGTGTATGCCGCGCATATCAATATGATGGGCGAAGTGGGTGAATTCATTGAAGTGGTTGCCGAGGAGCGCACGCAAAGCAACTCCAGGACAGCCACCAACGGCGATGACTACATCGTGGTATGGGAAGATGGACGCGAAGGTGGCTATTACGACACCTACGGCCACATCCTGGAAGGAAGCCACGAGCACGCCCCCCCCGAAGTAGCCTCCCTGGAAGGTAATGAGGCCATCACCGGTCACGACATGCACCTGGTACTTGAGGTACACAGCCCCGGACCGCTTCAATCGGCCACCGGACAGTACACCATAGACGGGGTGACCGAAGAGCTGCAGATGGAAAACATCCAGAAGACACACTACATGTATGAAGGCACCATCCCGGCATTTGACGTCGAAACCAGCGGCAGCATCACCTTCGACCTGGTCGACGCACACGGCAACACCCATACATCCGAAGCATTTCCCATCGAATGGTCTGCAGATACCGACCCGCCGGTGATCACCCTCAAAGACGCACCAACCTGGGCCTACCCGAATGAAGAGGTGCAGGTGACAGCCAGGGTCACAGACGAGTCGGGCGTGGCATCGGTGATGCTCTATTATACGATCGATGGAGAAGAATCAAGCATCCAGATGGAAGGCCAGGACGACCTGTATGCAGCCAGCATCCCCGGACAACCGGAAAACAGCCAGGCAAGCTATTACGTGGAAGCAACAGATGCTTCCGACAACCAAAATACCGGAGAAAGTGAGGAGGTAGAAATTGAATGGCGCGATGTTGAAGGTGAATGGTATGGCAACTACCAGGCCGAAAACATTACCGGGATGGGGCTGCAGAACGACCAACCCTGGTCGCTGGGCGTAGCCATCGACCTGGGTGAACAGGAAGGCCGCTTGCTGAAGATCGCCTACATCCTGAATGAAGGCACCAACCCTCCCATCGAATGGCGTGTGCTCGATATGGAAGATGATGCCACCTGGACAGAAACAGAAGTCGATGCCGGTGGTCTGCTGACGGATGATCCGGTCATCGATGGTGATGGATGGACGGAAGTGCCGGTGTATACCGAAACGGTCCTGTCCGGAAACATTGGCCTGGTGATCGACCTGAAAGGTGGCGGTTACTGGGGCAGAGACAACAATCAGCCCCACGGCCAAAGCTTCATGTACTTCATCGACCAATGGGTGAAGCTGGGCGAGGACGACCTGGAGGAATATCCCGGGGACTGGACCCTGAAGTGCTACATTGAACTGGATGATGGGTCCGTAACCATCATTGAACCGGAGATGGAGGCCCTGACCCTGCGCAACTACCCGAACCCATTCAGTGACCATACGCACGTGGCCTTTACCCTGGAGCAAGCGGAACACGTCCAGCTGACCATCCACGACATGCAGGGCCGCCAGGTGACCACCCTGGCTGATGAACACCTCAGCGCAGGTGACCACAGCTATCGCTGGGATGCCGGCAACCTGCGGGATGGCGTGTATTTCTACAGACTGACCACTTCGTCCGGAGCTTCATACTCCGGCACGATGATCAAAAAATAGTGTCGAATCACTGCTGCTTTAGCGCAAAAGCAAGCATCGGCACCAGCGCGCACTATGATCGATAGTGTATTTCTTTTCATAATTTGGTTTGAGAGGCCGCCATTTGTTGGTGGCCTCTTTTTTGTGATGATGCCCCGTGACCGGATGAAGTCACTGCACAATCAGTTTTTCGCGGAACGTGGGGTCCTGCAGGGAGGTAAGCACGTAAACACCTGCAGGCAAACTCAGGGAGTGCGAGGTCAGTCCCCGGGAGGTAGTAAAACGAGCGAGTGTTCTTCCCGTGAGATCCACAAGGTGCAAGGTCGTCGGCCCGGACCATCCTTCCAGGTAAAGTGTGCGGTCGTGCACCCAGGCCCGGCCGCCTGGTTTATGCGGACCGGCAACCTCCGGAATGGACGTGGGGTCATCCGGCATTCCGAAATGAAGGACAAATCTCTGGGGACCGGCATCCGGCATTTTTTCAAAAACATAAGGAACGCCCAGGTCAAGCGGATGGATGCTGTCAGTTGCCAGGTCTTCGAGATACAGCGCGTTGTCTTCCAGGTTTTCCTTCAGATGGATGGCATACTGAATATCTTCATACAGCCCGCCAATGTGATAGGGAATCACAAGGTCTTCATGCAGTTCAGGCAGGGAATGCACCAGCAAGGGCCGTTCGCCCTTTGAGGTGTGAAAATAGGGTGGAGAATGCGGCGTAAACGTAGCGTCGAAACGATGGTCATATTCAGCCGAGGCGTGTTCGTTCAACCGGACATAGGCGTGCTGTTTAATGCCAAGCGACAACTCTTCTGCAGCCAGCACGATGTAGTCATCACCGGGATTTGCGGCACCTTGTTGCGTGCGTGCGTCCTTGTCGATGGTCAGCGAAGCATCTTCGGCACCGGGGCTTACAACCTGCAAATAAAATGCAGATTGGGGTGGTATGACCGCTCCCTTCCTGTATGGTCTGAAGTTAAGTTCCAATTCGTGTTCATTGCGATATTGCGGGGTGAGCTCCACGGAAGCATCCGGTGAACTCCAAAAGGCCAGGTCTACAAGTATGCCGCTGGCCCAGGGATTTCCTACGAGGTTTTTTCCTGCCGGATAGGGATCACCTGGCTCCAGGCCCTGGTTGCTCAGGTTCTCCCAGCTAAAATCCTGGACATGCAGCGGTCCCTCCCAGGCGAAAGTGGCAGGTTCATGAGTAAAAAGGACATACCCCGTTCCGGGAAGCATCTCCGTATGTGCAAAGGCATTCTCCGGGGGACCGCCGTCATCATCATAATACAGCCATTGGTCTCCCGGCTCATCCCATCGTGCAAGATCAAAACCCGCTCCATCGAGCACCGACACAAAATCTTCAATGTCCTGGCCGGCGACGGGTGATGCCAGCCAATGCCAGGCAAGGCCTACGCCACGAACCGGATACGGATCCATATACTGTTTTATCCTTGCCATTACGTCCTCGTTGTCGTGGATGAGAACCGGCAACGCGTCGCCAGTCCCGGCCTCGGCATCAAGCGTAAGCCCCGGGGGACCAGCCTCATTCACGATCTCATCAGCCACTCTCAATGCACCACCACGGCCTATCACCAGGCTGGCATCTTCTGGTATGTGAAGGTTGCCTATGGTTGCGGGCTCATTCAGCACCGGCTCGTGATGCGCCCCGGGGTCAATCTGAACCGCGGTATTTGGTGCGGGTAACAACCCATGATTCCAGTTGGCCGCGTTATGCCAGTCGCTGTCCGCCGAACCATCCCAGCGTGCAAACAAGGGTGTGTCTGTATGTCCGCTGCCGTTGAGGTAGATGAGCATTCCCAGGGATGCTTTGGTGACCTCTGCCACAAAATGTTTGTTGGTGTGGATGACCAAATCATTGACGGTGTGATAATAGGGATTGAATTCATCTTCAATGAAGAAAACAGCATTAAAGCCATTCTGGTGAAAGGCCCAGCTGTCGGAAGCCTGGATAAACTGTGAATTTTGCGTAACCTGCAGGCTGGTGTGGTTGCCAATGATGTACTGGGCCAGGTTGGTATACCAGTCCGCCCCGGGATACGTCTGCATGTTGACGGTCCACTGACCGGGCATCTGCGTAGTGTAACCGATCATATCGTTGTTAATCATGCAATAGATGTCCATGCCCTGCGCACTGGCCTTGTCGGCATAATCCCAGGCCCCGTGGAGGCCAAGCTCTTCCGCGGCAAACAATACAAACTTGATGGTATAGGCCGGCGCATACCCGTGTGTTTTGAGGATCCGGGCGATTTCCAGGGCAGCAGCCACCCCGCTGGCGTTGTCATCCGCACCGGGAGCCTCTTCAAAAGTATCATTGAAGTCGGTGACGATGGAATCATAGTGCGCACCGATCACCAGCACCGAATCCGGGTTCTGATGCCCCTCGTAGGTGATCACCACATTGTACTGCATCGTCTCGTAATAGTTGCCCTGGTAGTGGGTGTTAAAGGGAAAGGAGTCGAGCCGGGCCTGCGTGTAACCCACATCCATGAAGCGCCCCTTGATCCATTCGGCTACCTCCTTGCGGTTTTCAGCCAGGGCAAATCGGGTCCCGAAATCTTCCAGGCTTTGCATGGTGGCCTGGATGGAATCGGCCCTGATGTGGGCATTGAATTGCTGGATCACGTCCGCCAACGAGTCGGAGTATTCCTTTTGCCCGCGATAGGCATCGCGCAATTCCACAGGAACCTGGCGGGGATGTCCAGACTCACCGGCATCCCGGGCAACCTCCTTGTGCCGGACGGGTGCCCGCTCACCGGGCGCAAACTCCTCCCTGGCAAAGGCGTCATAAGCTAATGTAACAAGCATCGAAGAGAAGACAAGGGAAAGCAAGCAGCAATACAAACGCATAAGTCGTGACTATTTGGTTATCTGACAAAGACTTTCCAAAGATACTTTTTTCGGCCACAAATTTTGATGGTGGAGGGATATTTTGTAATTTAGCCCGGTTGATTGAGTCAATGTCAACAAAAACAAACGTCTAACAACAAAACAAGTCCTGTCCGGTTTTAACTGACCGGTTGAAAAGTTCTGAAGTTATGAAAAAAAATAACCTGTTTATCCTTGCCGTTGTGGTCCTTATATCTTCCTGGACCCATGCCCAGAGCATCTCACCATTTGTCATCGCCACCTCAGGAGGCGAAGGAGAAGGAGGAGACATGACCATTGAATGGACGCTGGGAGAAATGATGATTGAAACCTTTGCGGCTGACGACATCGTCCTGACACAAGGTTTCCACCAGCCACACCTGGTGGTCACCAGCATTGATGAAATCCCCGGACACGACATCAGCATTGACGCCTATCCGAACCCCACCACGGACTTTGTAAATGTGCGCCTGCATGACGACAAGTATGCAGAAATGGAATACAGCCTGTTTGACGAACAAGGGCGACTCATCAGAAGCAGCAGGCTCGAAGGGCTGATCACGGAAGTCAGTCTGAACGAACAGCAGGCAGGCATCTACTTCCTCATCATCACCAGGGGCAGCGAAGAAATCAAAACCTTCAAGGTCGTTAAAAACCGTTAAACCAGCCTGCGTTTTAGCAAGGCATGTCCCCGTGATTTCCCCATTTTCAGCACCTTATTTCCCTACATGACTGCTGCATGCAGATGCATCGTGACTCGATGGTCCTCATNATACCATTGAACCCATATTCATATATTATATGTGAGATGTTTTCTTGACGTGTATCCTGAAAATGAGTAAATTTGCATTTTCTCTTCAATTTTCAATCATTATAAAACCACTTTTATGCTATCACACACACGTTACTTTTTCTTTTCCATACTCATGGTGGCCCTGGCCTTTACCACGGCAACCGGTCAGCCTGTGCTTACCGAAAGGTTGCAGGATGCCGTTATGGAGCGCGGTGAGGATGAATTCATCAGGGTCAACCTGCGCCTGGCCGAGCAATACGATCAGCAGGATCTGTATCAGCAAAGCCGGTCCATTCGCAACCGCGACCAACGTCGGGAGCACGTGGTCAGCACCCTGAAATCGTTCAGCAAGACGCAGCAAGCCAACCTCATCGCCTACCTGGAAGACCAGGAGGCGGCCGGCCTGGCAAGAAACATCAAGCCTTTGTGGATTGCCAACATGGTCACCGTGGAGGTGAAGCCCGCTGTAATCCAGGAGTTGAACACACGCAAGGACCTGGCCCGCGTGGATTATGACAAGATGCACAACCTGCTCTTGTCTGATGAAGGATCCCAAGGCAATGCAAGACCTGCCCTGGCTGACAGTGAGCTGGCGGCCACCCCGGTCAATGCCACCGACAAGCTGGACCGCACCAACCTGGCGTGGAATGTCACACTGGTCAATGCCGACCAGGTCTGGGACCTGGGCTATACCGGCAATGAGGTGATCGTGGCCGTCATGGATACGGGCATCAATTACAATCACCACGACATCACCGACAACATGTGGCAACACATCGACTACCCTGGTCACGGCTATAACTTCATTGACGACTCCTACAACACCATGGACTACCAGGGCCATGGCACACATTGCGCGGGTACGGTAGCTGGAACGGGTGCATCTGGAACAGGCACGGGAATGGCCCCGGATGCCACCATCATGAACCTGCAGGTGCTGAACAGTTCGGGCAGCGGTAGCGAATCCGCCGTAGCAGCAGCCATTCAGTTTTCTGTCGATTATGGTGCTCACATCATGAGCTTATCCCTGGGCTGGATGCACGGTTGGAACCCCGACCGCGTGTTGTTGCGTACCTCGATGAACAATGCGCTGAGTGCCGGACTGATTGCTTCCGTCGCCTCGGGAAACGAAGGCGGTTGGGGCGGTGACCCACCACCCAGTGAGGTGCGCACCCCAGGTGATGTCCCTCCTCCGTGGACCCATCCCGACCAGACAGAGGAAGGGGGTAACTCCGCGGTGGTATCCGTAGGAGCCACCGACAGCAACGACAACATGGCCGGCTTCTCCAGCAAGGGCCCTGTAACCTGGCAAAACGAATCGCCGTTCAATGACTATAACTACAACCCCGGGCAGGGACTGATACGTCCCGACATCGTAGCACCGGGTGCCGATGTGCTTTCCCTGCTGCACAGCAATGATACGGGCTATACCTCGAAAAGCGGAACGTCAATGGCCGCCCCGGCAGTGGCAGGCATCATGGCCCTCATACTCGAAAAAAACCCCAACCTGCTCCCTGAAGAGGTCAACCAAATCATCGAGGAGACTGCCATGGAGATGAGCAGTTCCAAAAGCAACACCCACGGCAGTGGCCGCATCGACGCCCTGGCTGCCATCCAGGCTACGCCTTACCCAGGAATCCAGTATGTGGATCATGAACTGGACGACAGCGAAGGCAACGATGATGGAAACATCAATCCCGGCGAATTCATTACGCTGGACCTTACCCTGTTCAACCCGACTGACGAAGAAATCGAAGATGTGGAAGCGGTTTTCTCTACGGAATCCGACTACATCACCGTAGTGGACAGCGTGGCCAACCTGGGCGACTTTGGCCCCGAAGAGGAAAAGTCTTTTGAGGACGTCTTCAGCTTCGAGGTAGCCGACAACATTCCTGGCAACTATGAGATCGTGTTTGCCGTAGAAACCTTCGCCGACGCTGAGCCAACCGAAATCTGGCGCACCGAGTTCACGGAAATGGCCCACGCGCCCTTCCTCGAGTTTACGGACATGGTCATCGACGACAGCGAGACCGGCGATGGCGACGGGATGCTTGACCCGGGCGAAACGGCAGAAGTGCACATCAGCATGACCAACACCGGCCAGATGACCACAGCGCACATTGAGGTGCTCGCCGAATCGGACGGAGAGTGGCTTACCGTGCTTTCCTATGAAGTGCAGGATGTGGAATCGCTCGACCCTGAAGACAGTGTCGACCTGGTGTTTGAGGTAACCGCTTTTCACGACACCCCGCTGGAGAGCATCGCCACACTGCTATTCAAGGCACACACCGGGGCGTACACCTTCACCGAGGAAAAAGAGATCACGATTGGCACGGCGCCATACTACAGCGATGGCGACATCCCCTCCACACACAACAACAACCCGCATACCGGAAGCGATGCGCTGGAGCCCGGCGAGATGACCGTTACCATTCCGGAAGGCGCCACCATCGTGGGCGTGGATGTGGAATACGACCTCACTTCGCACGGAGGCGCCTGGATGAGCGAACAGCGCTCCTTCCTGCGTTGCGTCTCTGAGGGAGGCGAAACAGAATCCCAGGTATATGAAGGAGAAACCAACTCCGGGGGTACCATCGAGTACCACAGGACCGGACTGGATATCGCCAATGACGTGGAAGGTGGAGGCGACATCGACTTCGAACTGCACGTTTTCCGTACCTGGGGTGGATCAGGTTCCAACACACAATATGTGTATGTGCCCAATGAGACCTGGAAAATCATCGTACATTATGAATTGCCTACATACGACGTGACTTTCCGCGTGGAGAACCAATTTGGTGACCGCGTGGAGAATGCCACCGTGGAAGTGGGCAACACCGAAAAGCAAACAGACCACGAAGGCGAAGCCATCTTTGACTTGCCTGAGGGATCGCTCTATTTTAGTGTGCATGCCGAAAGTCACCGTCCGCTGATCCTTGAACCTTTCGAAATCGAAGAGGGAACAGAAGTGATCGAAGCCAATATCCTGCGCGTGTTCGAGGTGGCCTTTGACATCCAGGATGTCCACGGCGACGAAGTGCCTGATCCCGTCATCATCTTTGATGGGCAACCATTGGAAGATGGCGAAATGGTGGTCGATGACCTGGAAGACGGGCTGTACCCCTTTACCATTGCTGCCGAAGGCTACGAGACCTATGCAGGCGAGGTGGAGGTCACAGACAGCGACGTGCTCCTCGACATTGCAATGAACCCCTATTATATGGTGCAATTTGAGGTGCATGACCGCTGGGGCACCCCGGTAGAGCACGCCACCATCACCATCGATGGGGAAACCCATGATGCAGGGATGTACGACATCCAGGATATCATCCCTGGCGTCCATCAGTTCACCATTGCTGCAGAGTATTTCCAACCCTATGAAGGAGAAGTGGAAGTGCACGACCAGGATGTGCAGCTGGACATCACACTGCAGGAGGATGGCACCGATGTCGCGGAAGTGACCGAAACTATGCTGGATATCTTTCCAAACCCGGCCCGTGAAAGTGTGACCATTACGCTGGACCAACCCGGGACAGCCGCTACGCTGACCGTGATCAACCATACCGGCCAGCTGCTTAAGCGGATCGACCTTGGACAAACGGAGGGTGAACAGCAAATCGAAGTCAGCCTGAATGACTTCAGTCCCGGCGTCTATTTCATCACCCTGGATGATGAAGAAAGGACCACCCGGAAACTGATCGTGCAGTAAAAAGCGATCGAATATAAATTCAAAGAGGCATCCGTGGGATGCCTCTTTTTTTATGCCCGATCCCGGGAAAACCGGGAAAAATGTTGCAGGCATCCTGAACAATCGTTTTATTCCGCTGTTTCCTAAACACATACATAAAACGACAGCTCATGAACAAATCATTCCATATTGCCCTGCTTTTACTGCTCATTCCGGTCGGGATGACCCTGGCCGCAGCCGATGAAGTGCGTTTCGGTCCGCGTCCCACCATCGACTTGACCACCATCAGTCCGGAGATCATCGAAGAAGACCGGTTTCGCATCCGCCTGAGCCGCGAGGCGGTCAGGAATGCCGACCAGCTTCCGGAAGCCGGCCCATTCACGACAGGAACGTTTAACCTGCCAGACCTGGATCAGCTGGCTATGGCCACCGCCGTCAGCGAGGTGGTTCCAACCTTTTCCAGTCCGGCCCACCACGCCAGGCACACGGCGCGTCACCGCGACTGGGGCCTGCACCTGTGGTACGACATTCACGTGGACGCTTCCCAGGACCTCCTTGCAATCATCCCGCTCTTCCAGGACCTCGATGAGGTCGATGTGGCAGAGCCCGTCTACCTGAAGCAACTAGTCAGCGGCGAGGTGTTTGACTGGGATGAAGACGCCTTCATCAACCCTGCGGATGAGCATGACGGCGATAGTGGCTGGTTCCCGAATGACCCGCAGTTTGACAACCAGTGGCACTATCATAACACCGGCCAGACCGGGGGTACGCCGGGGGCCGACATCCGCATGCCAGAGGCCTGGGACATTGAGAAAGGCGATTCCACCATCCTGGTGGCCATCATCGACGATGGCATCCAGTACGACCACCCCGACCTGGCCGCCAATATGTGGGACGGCATCGGCTACAACTTTGTCAGCAACAGCGAAACAGTCATCCCCGGAAACCACGGTACGCACGTGGCCGGTACGGTTGCGGCGGTTTCGAATAACGAGGTGGGTGTAGCCGGGGTAGCCGGAGGCTCAGGTGCCGGTGATGGCGTCAGGCTGATGTCGGCACAGGTTTTCCAGGGAAATAGCTCCGGGGGGTTTGAAAACTCCATGATATGGGCGGCCGACAACGGCGCAGCCATTTCGCAAAATAGCTGGGGATACACTTCAGCAGGGGTGTTTGAGCAAGCCCTGCTCGATGCCATCGACTATTTCAATGCCAACGGTGGCGGCGACGTGCTCGACGGCGGCATCACCATCTTTGCAGCGGGAAACTCCAACAGCTCCGGCCAATGGTATCCCGGCTATTACGAAGGCGCGATGTCGGTGGCAGCCACCAACCACAATGACGAACGTGCAGCTTACTCAACCTATGGCACGTGGGTAGACCTTTCTGCGCCCGGCGGCGAAACCACCGCAGCCAACAACCAGGGCGTGCTGAGCACCGTCACCGGCTCCAACTACGCCTACTACCAGGGAACCTCCATGGCGTGTCCGCACGTTTCCGGGGTAGCCGCCCTGGTCCTTTCGCAAGCCCCAGGTGAATTTACCAACATGGAGTTGTGGGATCTGCTCGTCACCACCACCGACAACCACTACCACGTAAATCCCGGTTTCATCGGAGAGCTGGGTAGCGGCCGGCTGAATGCCCTCAGCGCCCTGCTCGAAGTCGACAACTACCTGATTGGATTGATCAATCCTTCCGGTTTTGCCGCAGAGGCCACCAGCATGGAGGCCATCGACATCCACTGGACACCCAATGCCGACAACGACCCGGTGTTGCTTGCCTACAGCGTAGACATGGTGTTTGGCACGCCCACAGGCGACTATGAGCCTGGAGATGAGCTCGATGGCGGCGGCATCGTGATCTACGCAGGAGCCGACTCCACCTTTACCCACGCCGGACTGGAGTCTGCAACCCAATATAATTATCGGATATGGAGCCGTAAGGACAGTCTGTATTCCACCGGCCGGGCACAATCGGCCACGACCTGGTGCGACCTGTTCACGGCCCCGTTTGAAGAATCATTCGAGACCCAGCAAGTGCCCGTGTGCTGGGAAACAGTTGCCGCAAGTGGTGGCAACTGGCAGGTAGGCAGCTTTGCAGATGGCCTGGACATCGAGGGCAATTACGCCTATTCGGGAAACGACCTGATCTTTGGCGGACAGGATGCGGACCTGATCAGTCCCATCTTCGACTTTTCCCAGTTTGAAGCCGTTACAATCACCTTCCAGCACTATTTCCGCGACTCCTTCCTGGGTGGAGCCGAAGCACAGTTCGCTTACAGCCTGGACAACGGGGATTCTTGGACCACCGTGGAGTCATGGTCCAGCACAACGGCCAATCCAGCATCTTATGAGGTAAGCATTCCTGAACTGGACGGTGA
>SL_5KL_010_SEDDRAFT_10000754_pt1 | contig 20383 bp, 26 predicted proteins | sample SodLakKL_010_SED_FD_9118 | JGI IMG/M metagenome (IMG submission 9118)
ATCGGGATAACCATGCCCAAGGCTCCAGCAAGTTCGTCGATCGTGGTTCTCCCGCGCCTCACTCCGGTGAACAGGATGTCCGCTGCCTCGTGCGCTTCCATGGACCCGCGTCCGTAGGCGATCACCGCTGTCTCAAGCAGGTCCGTGGCCGTTTTCAGGTCAGAGACGCCCGCTACCGCTAGGACCGCAGCGCCCTCAAGAAACTCGATTGCCTTTCCCGCGTCCACACCGGCAGAGAGGATCGCGTACAGCGCGTGCACACCATCATCTCGTGCGATTCCGAACTCGCGGCTTACCTCCCTCACCCCATGCGCAAGCTCTTGGCGCATTTCCTCGCCCACTTCAGGGATGAGGGTGTAAACCTCGGCCATTCCTTTCTCGAACTCGCGCCAAGCCTTAACGCCAGCGGCCGCTGTTGCTACAATTGCCGCGCCAGCCGCCACCATGCCGCGCTTGATGTACCTGTCCACGTTGTTGCCAAGCGTGCGCATCTGAGTCCCGAAACGCTGGGCAAAGGTCTGCCCATGAGACTCAGCCTGGCTCAACTGCTGTTGCAGGTCGCGCTGGTTGATCGCTACGCGCCCGGCAATCGTGAACAGTTCTAGCATCAGTCTACCTTCCTCTTCTTATCCATCTCAGCGATTCGTCGCGCCTTCTCAAAGCACTCCTCCACGCTGAGCTCCTCCTCGTACACCCGGTCCGTGGGCTTCAGCCCGAGCATCCGGCACCACTCCGCAAAAGACATGGCCCGCTTGTCCCGCGTCTGCACGATGTAGTTCTGCCATCCTTGGAACGCTGCCAGCTCTAGCCGCTCTCGGCTCTCCTCTGCCTGCTTTTCGGCCACTACTTCCGCGATCTCCACTAGCCTCGCGTAGCCGATCTTCAGGACTTCTTCGTCCGTCCACCCGTACCTCGCTTGGATTTCGTCGACCCACTCCGCGATAGTTTGTCCAGCGCCCCGCTTGTCAGGACGTGCTTCAACTTGTCGAAAAAAGCCCGCAGATCCTCGTGCTCTGCCAGCTTGAATATAATGTCCATCTCGCTGCCCATCGGGAACAGGTCCTTGTCCTTCAGCCTCTCGGGGTCCTCTCCAATGAGGTCCGCGAGTAGCTGGAACGTCTCCTCTTCAGCGAACGGCAAGCAGGAGATCAGGATCCACGCCACTTTCTCAACCGTCAGTTGGTCCAGCGGCCCAGCTTCCGGCCCGATGGTCGCTATGCCGGCCGCGAGCACCCGAGCGAGCCTCATGGTGTGGATGATTCCGAGGCCCCCCATTTCATAGGTGGTCTGCGTGCCGTCCCGGTGCGTGATCGTGACCGTCGGCCGCTCGTTAAGGATCGCTGATTGCTCCTGCTTCCCCTCACCTTCGTTCGTGCCTGCTGCCTTCTTCTTTGCCAACTCGTCCCCCTTAGTCCGTATCCCCAGGCTCGCCCAGGGTCCAGTACACGCGGATCGTGGCTTCTCCCGCATCACGGTCAGTGGTGAGGTCCATGAGAAGCGTCCGCTCCGCAGCTCCGATATGGCCCAGGTTCTCGAACACGTTACCGTCAGCGATTCCTGCTGACTCGATGTCCAAGTCGTTTGCGTAGCCGGCCCTCGTTGGGTCCCAGCCAATGTCGACCTGCGCGGTTGCTCCGTTGCCACCAGTGAACGCGGTCGTTGTCACCACGTCAATGCTCAGGACGTAGGCGTTAGCTGGCAGGACTCCGATCTCGATGTCCGCTCCCGTGTCCTCATAGTCGAATGCAAACTGCGTCACCATGAGCGCACCCGCGTTGGTCGCACCTGTGTGGCTCACGTTGCCCCCGACCTCAAGGTCCCCAGCGGCCGTCACGTCTCCGGTCTCGCCATCAACCTCGAACGTCGCTACCCCTCCGTCATCCACGACCTCAAGGAATCCGTGCGTGTCTCGCAGATCGGAGCCGATGCTCACGTTGGCCGCAAACATGGCGTTGCCCGTCTCTCCGTAAATCTCAACGAACGCCAGTCCCGCGTCGTTGTTGAGTTGCAGGTAGCCATGCGTGTCGGCAGTGTTGTCTCCAAGCACGAGAGTGGCAGCGATCATGGCGTTTCCGGATGCCCCGCTGAAGCTCATCTGCTCAACGCCGGCATCATTCACGATGGAAAGCACGCCATCACTGGACACGGTGTCATCACCGATCGTTACAGTCCCGGCAAACATCGCGCTACCGTCTTCCCCCGAGATGGTGGCGTACGTGTCGCCCGCAGCTTCGTCCACTACTATCAGCGATCCATCGCCTTGATCCTGTTCGCCAAGGGTGAGCGGCTCTCTCAGGGTCCAAGGCTCAGGGAACTCGGTTCCGGCGTGAACAGTGATCGTGCCTAGCACCTCAAGGTCCCCTGCCAAAGTTAGGTCACCCGTGGTTCTCGTCAGCGTTATTTTCGGATCGCCAACCGGCCCGATCAGTACGTCACCGTGGAACCGTGCCCCGAGAAGAGTGTCCACTCTCCCGCTACGCGTGAGCCCACCGATCACGGTCCCGTCCGGAGCTGTCCAGGCAATCTCGTAAGACGCCCGAATCAGCTCATCATCCGCGAGGCCCACCACCGCCCCGAGGCCAAGTACCGCCGCAAGCATCGCTACGGCCAGTTTCCTCATGGTTCCTCCTGTTCCCATTAGCCTACCGGCCAGCGGATCTCGAACGGCACCAAGTCCAACTGGTTCACGTCGTAGTGCCCTTGGAACACGACCTCACTCACAACCTCGTCGCGAGGCGTGAAGTTGAGGGAGAGCTCGCCCGAACCGAGCACGTTGTAGAGGATGATCACGACAGGCGTTCCCCTACCTGTGACGGTCCCAACCAGCGCCACGTTCTCAACGTAGTGGTCAAGCGTGACCTCGCCTTGCGTGAGCTTGTGGTACGCCTCACCTGCGTTGAACTCTTCGTCTCCGACAATGCTCGCGCCGTCGTCGTCATCCGAGTCCACTTTGAGGCCAGGCTGACCTGCGGACATCTCGAACGTGATCACGAGCTCCGTCGCAACCGCGTTGCGCAACTCAACGCTGGCAACAACGCCCGGCCCGTACAGGGCGTCGAGCGCCTGCTTGATCTCCGCAGCCGTCGACTCACCGTTGAGCTCCCACGTTGACGTGCCCAGTTTGCTGTCCTTGAGCTTGAACGTGTCAGCGTCGCTTCCCGTCAAGTCGATGTCGTACGTGGCGGCCTGAGCGTCCTCATCCACCAGCTCAGAGTACATCCCCGGCAGTGCACGCTTCAGGTTCTCGTGGCCGAACTCCACAAGGTTCGTGCGCAGGACGGGCGCGATGCGCTCAACCCTCCGCAGCCCCTTCACCGGCCCCGGTGCCCCGTCAACCTCGATCTCACGGACAGTGATGCCCGGCTCGAATACGTTGCCTCCACGGGTCGCACCCAGCTTTGTTTCCTGGGGCGTACCGTAGTTCAACCATACTGCACCGGACTCCACCAACAGTCGTTCAGGGGTTTCCGGCGTCAGCCCCATGGTCCTAACGTCCATGCAGTTCACCTCCCCAGTATGCGCGACACTTCCTTCAGTCGCGTGTACCGGAGGTCCCACACTGAAGTCCAGTGCTGGATCTCCTCTTCTTCCTCCGGCTGCGGTCCGTCATCCATCCACCAGAGCGCAAGCCGTCCCTCATCCGTATGGAACACCCGTTCGTCCAGGAGCGTCATCAGCCTGCCCCTCACCTGAGACAACAGCTCAAATCTCATGCTGTGATCCCACGCGTCCAGGTACAGCGTGCCACTTCCCACCTCCGGCCCGCCCTCCGACCTCATCCGAACGCGGTACACGAGATACGGAAACCTGTGCTGCCTGGGGGCCATGACATGATGAACTCTTGGCGCAAGCGGCTTTCCTTGTCCCTCTCCCGGCGGAACGCCCATGATCTCAGCAAGGGTCTCATCCTCCACCAGCACGTCCCATATAGCTTGGCGAATCGCTGCCTGCAGGTCAGGATGCTTATCGCTGCTCACAGGAACGCTCCTTCAAGGATGGCCCTGACCTCACGCCGGTTCTCGGCAAACAGCCTGCTCATCCACGGCCTCGGAAGTACGTTCATGGTTCCGACTTCCAAGTCTCTGCCGTAGAAAAGCGGCGTCCCCATGTACCCGGCAACCCACTCTGCGTCCCTTGTCATCGCGGTATCCAAGCTGTCCCTCAAATCCCCGAGGCGCTCGGCCGGAGGTTCTCCCGGTGCTGAAGCCTGGTAGTAGCGGTTCGTGCCAGGGATTTTGTAGAACCGACCTGTCCTTGGTCCGGTCAGCATCCTTCGGCCGACCTGCTGAAGGTAGGTCACGGCTTGCGCCACGGCCTCCTCCGCATCCGCAGACATATCCCGCTCTACCTCAATGCGGTAGGACTGAAAGTCCGCGCCGCCCGGCTTCATGGGATACCCTCCCTCTTCCACCTGCACAGCACCTTGGTCCAGTGTCCGTGGGGCATGTGCAGTAGCTTATCCGGAGGACTCACGGGTACAAGACGCTTTCCCTCGCCCGCGTAGTCGATCTCGAACTCCGTGGGCTCATCCGCCCCGAACTGGAACTCAGCGTCCCCGTCGAACAGGAGCATGATGTCCACTTCCCCGTACACTTGTGCAAAACGCACCCGTGCACGTGAGCTGAGGGGTGCCATTCGCGCCCAGCGTTCCTCTCTCAGGGTGCGTGAGAACTGCCGCCCGTCAGAGCCATGCTCAAAGCCGACGTCGTACACCCGAACCTTCACGGCTCCTGTGCTCGACCTCATAGCACCCCTCCGGGCGGCGGTTCACCGCTATCCTTTCCTGCCCTGATCAGCGCCTTGTTGAGTTCCTTCGCGTACTCCTGCTCCCAGTCAAGAGCCACGTACGTCGCGCTGGTCTCCCCAAAGCCTTCGCTGGCCGCAGTCCTCTCTATGCGTGATGCGTTGGACGCCGCTTTATACAGGACAAGCCTGCGCCGGTCGGCCGCACTCAGGTTCACCCCGAAGCGCCGCTCGGCGAAGGCCACGTCCTGCTGGGCGTCTCTCAGCATCTCGTGCAGTGTCTCGTTGGACAAGACGCGCACACCCGCAAGATTCCTCAGCTCACTGAGAAGGCTCACGACTCACCTCCCGGTGTTCGCGTGCGTTACACCCGCGTGTTGAGCCTCCCCACGTAGTCGATGCCCATCATCTGCGGCACCGCAGTGGCCTCTCCAAGCGTCCACACGACGCCCGGGTCCTCGCCTTCCTTGTACACGCGGACCACGAAGCGCGGGGGCTCGGACAGCTCACGGATCGCCGTCTGGTAGCCCTGCTGGTTCCAGATTTGCGCTGGCGTGGGGCCAAACAGTGTCTGACCCACTTGCACGTTCGGAGGCGGCAACAGTATGATGCAGTTCTCCGGAACAAGCGGGATCGTGTGGCGTTCCTTGGTGCGCGGGTCCTCGACCATAACCTTCACGTCGTAGGTCACGAAGTCCGGCAGGTTCATCTGCCGCAGGAGCGTCTGCAGCTCGCCGTCCAGGACCGGCCGCGTGGTGCCAAAGGTCTGAGCCCCGGTGTCATCCAGCACACGACCGTGGATCCATTCCTTCGTCTCGTTCTCGTTCCACAGCAGCTCGCTCCAAGTGGCGCTCCGGCAGATCGCCCGCGTGGGACGAACACCTGATTCCTCAGCGATCGTGTCGCAGAGGGTGCGAAGGTCGGTCAGCGGTGTCGCGGCACCAAAGTTGCTCCAATCCGTTGAGGTTGTGAGCACGTTGACTGCTGGCCGCTGGTAGTCCAGCCGCACCTCCATCTCCGGAGTCCTGTACAGGACCTCGGCGTCAGCGAGTGCCTGCCAGCGAAGCCGCTCAACCCGCGCCGCGAGAGAAGCCACAACACGGTCCACGTCGTTGTACATACGCCGCACCGCATCCTTCATCTCGTTCGGAGCGCCGGAGCGCATCGCACGCTGGATTCGCTGGGCCTGCTTCACGTTGAGGTCGATCTTTTGCTTCATCGTGACCAGCTCACCGCTCACCTTGTCCATCTGCGAGACTCGGCTCGCAACAGGTGCCGGAGAACTGAAGTCCACGATCGAAGCCATGACCGGGATCTCACCGTGTCCCCGCAGGTACTCGAACTCCAGGTCATCGGTCCGCTCCGTTGGTAGCAGTGTAGGTCCAAGATACTGATTCCTGTGATGAACCTGCGTCAGCTTGGCTTCGACGTACCCGAGCAACCGCGGAGCGCGGAACTCTTTTAGGTTAAGTAGCTCTTCCATCGCTCCCCCCTAGTCCTTGATGTCGTAGTAGTCCGGGCCAAGCTCGCTCAGCGCCGGAGCTTCTACGAAGGTGATCTCACTCAGTTGCGTGGTGAGCTGATCATCGTTGTCGACGAAGGTCGCCATAGGTGTCTTGTCGTACGTGGTCCCTCCGGTGTACCCGGAGTCTGAGCCCGCAGGGAAGCTCGCGATGAACCTCTCCCCGTTGGGACCCTCCGGCCTCGGGATCTTGTTGAAATACGGCAGCGCGTGAATGTTCACCCGCGCCCAGTCGATGACTGCAACCTCCCCAGCCTTGTCCGTGACCTCAGCGTCAGAGAACGCCAAGAAGTCGGCGTCGCGCCCGCCTTCCAGGTTCTCCTCCATCTGCTCAACCATGGCCGCTGTGCTCTCCAGGTCGTACGGCTCCGCCCAGCACCGCGAGTTGAACTCGCTGGCGTCAGAGTGCGTGTTCAGCCAGTCACAGAGCTCCTGCACGTTCCGGTCACCCGGCGTCTCCAGATTGATCGTGAGCTTGCCATCCGAGTACAGCACCTCGTCCTGGCTTGCATCCACGACCTCGACCGACAGGTCGTTGCCCCATACGCCGGTCTTGAGCGCAGTGACCACGAACCACGTTTCTTCAGCCGATGCTTGCGTCACTCCAACGACGCACTGCGCTCGTTTCGCGGGAGCGTACATGCGTGGGCTGAGCTGCCCGACAGGTGTTCCGGCTTCAAGGATCTTGCGTGCTTTACCCGCGATGGTTTCCTCGCGGACCTCATCCGGGTCGATGGTCACGCCGCCCGTCTTGAGCCGAACAAAGTCGGAATCCAGCCAGCCGCGCCGCTTCACGTCCCACAGCGCTTCGGTCAGAATCCTGCTCATCTAAGCCTCCTCACTCTCTCCATCCAGGGGGCACGTAGCCCTCCTCTTCCTGTGAGCCCTGACCCGCCGCCCGCCTTCCTTCCTCAAAGTCGCGATCAGCCGCGCTGGGTTGGCCTTCCCCAGCACCGTCGCCGCCTCTGCCGATGTTCGTGGGCCTTCCGATTCCGCCGGGCCTGTCGGGTGCATGTGCCTGCCCGATCCTGCCCGCGTTCTTCAGCCCGCGAAGCACCTGCAGCTTGCTCACGGCCGGCAAGTCCTCTGGAAGCGCCGCCTCCACGATCCTGCGGTCCTCAGTGGTGAGCGCATCCAATTCCTGGTCCACGATCTCCTGAATCCTGGTCTCCAGTTCCTGAGCCCGTGTCTGCTCACTCTGCATCGCAGTCTTGAGCTGGCTCAGTTCCTGCTCGCGCTTCTGCAGACGCTGCTCGACGTCAGTGCCTTCCTCTTCCTTCATACGGTTCAGTTCCTCGATCTGTGTGTTCTTCTGCTGAATCTGGGTCTGCAGGTCTTGCAGTTTCTTGTCCCGCGTGCCAAGCGCCTTCGTGACCGCTTGATCAATTTGGGACCGAAGCTCCTTCTCCGTCAGGGTGATCGTGGCGTCTCCTCCGCCCTCACTTCCTTCGGGAGTCCCCTCCTGGTTCCCAGGCTGACCGCCTTGCGGCTGTTCCTGGTTCCCGTGCTGGTACTCCGATTGCCTCTGCATAAATGCCTCCTCTTGCCTCTGCTCAGGAACGACGCGAGAGAGGTGGGCGGGGGCCGTGAGCCTCTTTTCCGGGAGGTGACCACGACCCCCGACCGGCAACAGGCGAGAGAACGACGGCAAAGCGCCGTTCCTGGCAATCACATGCTAGGAGATCCCGCGCTGATCACAAAACTGTCCACAGCGGGGGACAGAAGTCCGTTGTCAAGGAAAAGTGACGTATGTCTGTTCCACAGGGACGCGAGGTCCGAAATGACTCTTCGGGGATGGGTGCGTAGTCCTTCTCAGCGTTGGCGAAAGGGTAAAAGTATAGGCGTAGTTTCTTTTCGGCGTAGAGTGTTTCAGATGCGGCCTGGCTCCTTCTCAAGCGTTTTACGGGCCACGTGCCACGCACTCTCCACGATCGGGTCCAGATTGCCCACGCGGGGGTCCCATGCGATCCCACGCCGGGCCTCCTCGATCACCGCAACCAGCTTTTCCGGATCCCCTTCTCGCCTCGGGCCGACGGACTCAGGGATCGGGTGCCCCGTGACCCTCCGGCACGCTTCGATCACCTCACGCACGCTGTACCCGCGGCCCGTCCCCACGTTGTACGCATACCTGTGCTCCCTGCGTCCAAGGGATTCCATCGCCGCCACGTTCGCCCGGGCCACGTCCGTCACGTGAACGTAGTCCCGCACCGCCGTGCCGTCCTTCGTGTAGTAGTCACCGCCATTGATCACGATTTCGGGCCGGATACCCAGCGCTACCTCCAGCACTCGTGGGATCAGGTTGCTGCCTTCCTGCCCCCAGTTGTACACTTTCCCTTCCAGATCGCAGCCGGCCACGTTGAAATACCTCAGCGACACGTGTTTGATCTCGTTCACGAGAGCGCAGTCCGCCAGGACGTACTCGAACATCAGCTTCGACCTCGCGTAGGGGTTGACCGGCATACGCGGGTGCCCTTCCCCTATCGGAAGCGTCTCCCGGTTCACCGTCTGCTGCGGGTATCCATAGACCGATGAGCTCGACGCGAACACGATCCGGTCGATCCCCCTCCTGCGCATGACCTCCAGCAAGTTGAGTGACCCCGACACGTTGTTCCAGTAGTACCAGGCCGGATCAGACTGCGAGTCCGGGATGTTCGTCAGCGCCGCTAGGTGGATCACGTCTCCGATGTGGTACGGCCGCAGTGCTTCCTTCACCTGATCTAGCTGGGTGAGGTCTGCCTGCACAATGCCCGGCCCGCCAACTCGATCCAACCCCACCACGCTGTACCCTTGCCGCGAGAGCTCCAACACCGTGTGCTGCCCGATGTACCCCGCCGCCCCAGTCACCAAGACCTTCATCTGCCTGTTGCCCATGCCTACCCCCTAGACTTCCGTCCACGAGAGCTGGTACAAAACGCTCTTCCCACATGCCGCGCATCTCTCTGCCAGGATGATCTTGCCAGCTCCCTCTCCAGTGTGCGCCGACGGATGGCCTACAGCTATCATCTCGCCAGTGCACGCACATCTCCTGCTCGGCTGTTTTCCGTGTCCTCCACCTGTTGCTACTGCCTCACGCCCGGCACGCTTCCTCACCGCGTGAGCCGTGCGCCCCAGGACCGCTGCCAGTAGTTCGGTCGGCAGGATCCCGTACCACGCTCTCAGCACCTGCGCTTCCCAGTCCGAGCAACGCTTGCCGTCCTGGTCAGCCATGGCCCTCCGTATCGCAAGCTCAACTTGGAGCGTCTGCTCGTTGAACTCACGTCCCCGTGCCTTCGCCTCACGGACCTCGCGGACAAGCTGCTTCAGGGTGTTCATCCCACGATCGCCTTACGCTGTTGCTCCGACATAGCTTCCCAAAGCTCGGGGCTCTCGATCCAAAACGGTGCCATCCATAGCTCCCAGCCCTCGGGCGGCTCGTGGTCCGGGTCACGTGTCACCCACCACTCCACGTACTTGTCAGCCTCAACCCATCGAGGATCTGCTTCAGGCTTGTACTTCCAGTATATCCAAGCGTTCTGCTTGCGCTGTGCCTCTCGCACTCTGGCTGGCGGCGCTCTCATCGGGTTAAGTCTCCTGCTAGTCTCGCGCATATTCCCTCCACCTCCGGCGGCAGGTCCCCTGCTTTATAGTACGGCGACGTGTACTTGGCGAACGCCTCTGCGAACATCTCATGGTGGTTCTGGCTTCCGTAAGTGCTTAGGTGGTCCCGGAAGAACTGGTCATCGTATATCGCACGGGGTCCAACCGCCTCTGTGCCAAACACCCTGTTCATCTCCTCCACGCTTACTCCTAGCTTCTTCGCGCCTCCACGCTCGATCGTTTCTTTCAACGCGTGACCGTACTCATGGCGGATTACTTTCTTCCGGAAGGCTGCCTCTGATACGAGTTCCTCATCGTAAGCTACCCAGAACGGCTTTACGTCCGGTGCCATCTCCGGCATACCCATCTCCCGCGCCATCTGTTGCGCCTTGTACACCTGATTCCTGGCCTCCATCTCTCCCGCTGCCAACTTCCTGAAGTGCGCCGCGTCGTTCCGAATGTGGATGTTTTTCGTTTTCGGGTCGTACATACCCATGTATCCGTGAGCACCGTCGTAGTGTATCTCGTTCACCTCCGCAAGGCGCATGCCCTCGATCCGCTCTAGCTCTTCCTTGCGCTCCCTCTACGCCTGGTCGACATTCAGCGGGTCCTCGGGCTCGGTCGTCTCGTCAACGATGTGCTCCTCTTCCCATGCCGCCGCGTACCTCATCTGAACGTCCTCATGCACGACCGGACTTCGGATGCACCTGCAGTGGGGGTGGATCGGAAGCTGCGGTGCCTCGCTTATCTTGGGTTCCGCCTCGTAGTACCAGACTTCCCCGTGCAACCCTTCGCATATCGGACACGTGTTCTCGTCCAGTAGCGCGGAGTGCTGCATCCCCCGATAGATGTTCTGGTTCTCGCGGCTGTGCTGCCGAACCGCTCTGTCGAACACCGCACCGCTGTGTTCCTCGACAGCACGCGTGAGCTGGCGGCTCGCGCGGCGTGAGTACAGCATCCGCATCCCGGTGATCGCCAGCCCCAGCTTTCCCTCGGTGCTCGGATCGCGGGTCTCCGCCTCTCGCCTGGTTACGCCCTCGTCGATCGCTTCCTGCAGTTCCTCCGACCACAGGTCCTCAACCTTGCGCTGAACGGCTCGCTCAGCCCGCTCGAACACGTTGGCTATCGCTGCGGCCGGCGCGACACCATGGATCGGAAGCTCTGCGTACTCGCTATGGGGCTCTTCCCTGTTGACGTCGACCACACCGCCAAGCAATCCGTCCACGACGTCGTTAATGTGGTCGTACTCTTGCTCGTACATGCGGCGGAGCTCCGGGGTCACGAGCTGCTCGATCTCTTCAGCGGCCCGCCTGCCCCGGCTTCGGATGGCCGCTAGGAGTGCCTCTGCCTCATCCAGCGAGTGCGAGAGGTCAATCTCGTGCAGCCGGTCGACAACCCATGCCGTGTGCTCTCTGAGTACTGCCTGCACCTTGCGGTCAAGGGCTCGTTGGTTCTTCTCAAACCGGACCCGCTCCTCCAACAGGCTGTGAAGGATCTTATCGTCAACCGTCTGTTTCTCGGCCACCCTTACGGGCAAGGATTACTCCTCTTCGCCTAGAAGCTGTCGCAGCCTCTGCTGGTCATCCTCGGGAGTGCCCCTGGCCTGAGCCTCTGCAAGGATCGTCTCCGTCTCCTCCGGCAACGTGACCACGTTCAGATTCTTCATGGAGTCGATCACGTGATGTGGGCTTAGGAGCTGCCTCGTGTACAGTTCGATGATCAACTTGGCCCGTGCCCGCTTGGTCTCCTCGTCCTCAAGGTCCAACGGCGGATAGCTGACCGTCACAGGCATTCGCTCTTTGTCGTACTGCACTTGCTGGGCCAGCGCCGCGCACTTGGACAGGAGCTCCGCGTACTGTTCCTCAAGGTCCTCGACCAGAGAGCTGATGTACTCGATCCCGTCGTGGCTCAATACGAGCAAAGCCCGGCCGCTCATCCCGCCGATGCCCGTACGCGCAGCGTCAAGCTGAGACTGTCCGAATCGCGGCATCACCCGCCCGATCTCGTACATATCCTGCAGGTAGCGCTCTTCCTCGTTCTCGTTGGCTTGCGCGTCCGTGTTCCACGAGAGCACCCGCAGCGAGTTCTCCTCATCGTGGCTGTAGCCGCCCGGCCGCAGGTCCACAACGTCCGGCGATGAGGTGCCCGCAAAGGCCGGCCAGCCCGACCACCTGTTGCAGGCGCGGAGCGTTGAGCTCGCCGCTGCCATCAGGATCTGCGGGTCTATGAGCTGCTCGATCACCGACTCGCCCCACAGCTTGTCATCACGCAGGTTCGTGGTCAGGTGCATCACAGGAATCCAACCAAGGTTGTGATCCCACTCCGCTACCAGCTCTTCATCCTCGTACCTCCGCATCACGTAGGCGTCGATGTACTCGCGGATCTCGTGGTGGTCGACAGCATCTCCGTAGCCTCTGCCCTCGGTACGGAAGCGGAACTCCCACGCAAGCACCTGCGTGTAGTCCTCGGGGTTCACGATCTTGTCGGCCCACTCCATGTTCATGCGGGACACGTAGACATTGCCATCATCATCGCGGGTGAGCTTGAGCACCACGTTGCCCTGCCGCTCCAGCATCCGGTTCCAGTTGCGCTTCGCCTTCCACAGGCTGTGCTCCCCGTCGAAGAACCGGCCCTTGATCCAGTCCGTGAGCCAGTTCATCGCCGCCTCGTTGTCCGGAATGTCCACGTCGAACCAGTTGGGGATCGACTCGGCCCGCTTGTTCACGATGCTCTTGATCTTGTTCCGCCAGACAAGCTGCTTCGTGTCGAACTTGTGGCCTTTCTTCACGATGCGTTCGGAGAACCTCTCCACAATCTCTTCGAGGTTCCGGTGGTTGACGCGGTAGTACAGGTCCCATTCCCGGACCATCTCCGCTATATCCGTGATCGAGCTCGCCCGGACGCCCTCCTCTGGTGCTAGGGTCTGCGTCTCCATTCTTCCCCCCTCAGCCTATGCCCTCCGGCGTTCGGCCCTTCCACTTGTCCGGCTGCATGGTGGTCTCCCACATGGAGCGGACATCTGCCGCACGCAGCCGTATCGTGCCACGCGAGTAGGTGATCTCCAGCATGGGTCCGAGGTCTCCCCCGCCGTTCTTAACGTACCTCAACCTCTTCACGTCACTGAACGTGCGCTGTGGGCCTTCCCACAGTTGGACGGTGAGCGTGTGCCGGTAACCCCTCGCCTTGCTCCACTTCCGCGCCAGTGCCGCCACTCTGCCAGTCATCTCATCCCCTCCACCACCATCATATACCTTACGGCGATACCTCGCCTCTCCCCCAGCCTATGTACTTCAGCCCGGCTTCCTTCACGTTGGTAGGGTTGAGGATGTTCCGCCCGTCCACAACGACTGGTTTGCGATCTGAGTCGTGCCTCAACCGGTTTAGCTCCTTCCAGTCTATCCCTGTGAACTCCGGCCAGTCCGTGAGAACCATGACCGCCTCCGCTCCCCGGAGTGCGCCTTGGATTCCTCCGACTTCTCGATCGAAGTAGGTGATGCGCGGTAGCTGCAATACATCCGCCGCTGACGTGACTGCCATGGGATCGTATGCCTGCACCCATGCGCCCAGCTCCACCAGCTTCCGTACCACGTCCACGGCCGGGGAGAACCGAGCGTCAGCTACTCCCGCCTTGAACGCGAGCCCCAGTACCGCGATGGTCCGCCCGTTCAGGCACCCCATGTGCTTGACCAGCTTGAGGATCGCCCGCTCACGCTGCCGGTCGTTCACCTTCCGGATCGCATACGTGATGTCCATGTCCAGAAAAAGCTGCTCTCCCTCCGTCAGGAAAGCGTGCGTGTCCTTCGGCAAGCAGGGACCGCCCCATCCAACGCCCGGCCGGTTGAACAGTTGTCCAATGCGAGGGTCCAGCCCAGCCGCATCCATCACCGTTTCTACGTCAGCACCCATGACCTCGCAGTACTCCGCCACCTCCTGCGCAAAGCTGATTCTCATGGCTTGGAACGTGTTGGCGACCTGCTTCATCACCTCGCAGTTCTCCCACGTCGTTTCCTGAACCGGAGGCACGACATAGCCTTTCGGCTTTAGCCCCTCGATCGGTTCGTCGAACGTCTGCCCCAGGACCCGCGAGTGGAACGCTCGGGAGAGCTCCGCGGCCACCAGGCCTTTCTGCCCAGGCCCCACGCCCACGAAGTACCGCATCGGATACAACACGTCCTGAAGAGCGTTTCCGGCGTCCGTGAAACACGGGTTCGCGACCACGTGAAACTCGGGGCTCTTGCCGTCTGCTTTCAGCGCATCGGCTACGAACGCGTCCAGAGCCCGCGCCGTGCCGACGTGCACCGTGCACTTGTCCAGGATCAGGTACTCTCGGCCGTCGATCATGCCCTCCGCGATCTCCTTCGCTGCCGCGTACACCTGGCTCATGTCCGACAAGCCCGACGGAAGCTCCGGAGTCCAGACCGCCAGCACGATTACCTCAGCGTCCCGTGATCTTAGCCGCGTATCCGTTGAGAAGAAGATAGACCCTTCCAGTTCCCCGCGCAGCCCTCGTTCGAGTAGCTCCGGCAGGCCCTTCTCGCTCACCGGACAAATGCCCTGCCTGAGCTGGTCTACCTTGCCACGGTCCTTGTCCACAACCACCACGTCATCTCCCATGTACGCGTGCGCCAGTCCGTATGTGAGCCCGACGTACCCAGCCCCTACAATCGCCACTCTCGCCATGCTGCCTCCTTATCCGATTCCTTCGACTTCGCCACGCTTCTGCCACTCATCCTTGATCTCCATCGCCCTCACCCGTTTCATCAGCCTCTGCATGAGCCCGGTGAAGGCGTCCACGCTGTCATCCTCTTCTCCGTCAGGGAACTCAACCAGCAAGTCCCTAAGCCCCAGGGCGCGTTGCGACAACATGACTCGCCCCTCCGCCACGTACGGCTGACACGCCCAAGCCATCCTGATCTTATCACGATCCCTCTGCGTTGGCCGAATGGGATAGAGCGTGGTCGCCATGAGGTGCTTCGCCAAGACAGACTGATAAGCCACGGCCTCCACGCCTATCTCATCCCACTCAAACTCGCGCTGTGTTCGCTTGATCTTCGCGATCTGTTCAGATAGGCCCGGCTTCCCGCGCCACCAGTACTCGATCACGATGTTCATGTCCTTCGTCACGAACGCCCCGACGCAGGCCGTGTAGTGCGTTTTGCCTCCCTCTTGGGACCCGTACCGCGTCGCCACCTTCTCCCTCTCTCCCGTCGCGAGGTCCCAGTAGCAAGCGGACGTGATCGCCGTCTGTTTCAGCCGCGCCACCTCGTGCGGGTCAATTATGATGAAATCATCAGCGTTGAATATCATGCCCGTCACGAGTACCGAGCTCGCGTCCTGCTGGTACTGCATGGAGAAGATGCTCGGACCCTGCTGACGCTTGATCCGCATCAGCAATTCATACGGGTACTCCTCCGGCCAGAGGACCGTTTGCGTGTCATCGTCTATGACCGCAACTGCTTTCCAGACAACGTAGCCGTCCTCCGTCTCCGCATCCTCTGAAATCGCCTCAAGCCGTCCGTACACATCATCGGGGTGCCACCTCGTTCCAATGATGTGCAGCTCCCCGTTTGGCATGAGCGTCGGCACCACCGTGCTCTGAAGCCAATCCCACACCACTTGCCGCTGTCCGGGGGTGCGCGAGTTCCAGAGGTCATGCAGGTCATCAGCGATGATCAGGTCAAAGTGCCACGTCGGGAGCGATCCCCCGACACCGAACGCTGTGATCGTTGGTTCCTTGGCTATGAGGTCACGCGGGATTCGTATCTGAACCGTTGTCCACTCATCCCCCTGCACCCAGTCCCCAAACAGGTAGCGGAACACGGGGTTCTTTTCCATGTGCTGCTTGATCTCGTCCAGGAACAGCTCCGCCTGCCGGCCGGTCTTGGACACGATCAGTATGCGCAGGTTGCGGTTGTTCACGAGCCGCCACAGCACGAACGCAGCGTTACAGATCGTACTCTTGCCGTGACCTCGGGGTGCGAGCAACAGCGTCTGCTGGTTCTCATCCTGATGGCGGAACCAATCTTCGTGGAAGTCCCTTAGCTGGTAGCCCAGCACGTCGGTGACGAAGATGCGCCAGTCGCTCAGCGCCGCTTTCACACAGCGCTGCCGAAACGCCTCCTCGGTCAGCTCATCTTGCTTGAGCTCTTCCCGGAGTCGTTCAGCTAGTGTTCCCGCCGCCGTTCCCGTTGCCGGACTCATCCCCTTCGTCGCCAGTGTCGCCTCCGGTGACCCTCTTCAGCAACCCTTCCAGACGCTCGTCGGGAATGGCGTCCAGTGCCTCTCCTGCATCAAGCGAGTGCCTTACATTCGCCTCCAACGTCTGCCTGTGAGGCGGCTCAAGCCCCTGGTACATGATCAGCTTTTCGATGCACTTCACAATCCTATCGACCGCGGATAGGTTAACGTACGGGTCCTGCGTCACGCTGAGCTCCGTGGCTATACGCAGAGCCCGCTCAAGCCGGCTGATCTGCAGGTCCAATTCTTCCTCTCCGTACTGCCGCCGCTCCTGTGCCGTTTTCTTCAGCCCACGCTGCACCGCTGCGTGCGCACCCCTCACGCTTATCCCCATGGCCTCAGCTATCTCTCGGAAGGTCAGCCCCGCCACACGAAGCCGGAGCGCTTCCTTCTCTCGCTGAAGTGCTCGCGCCTTCTTGCCGATGGTCTTGCGGTCCCTCCCCTGGGCCATGTTCCCCCCTATACGTTACCGCTTCTCCAAAGCAGTTCCCGGTGCGTTTTCCCGCCGGTTTCGCTTCCTGAGCATGGATTCTGATGCTTTGTGGTGGGTGCGAGAGTGCTTCGTATTCCTGCCTGCCGTTCCCCATGGGGGGCGGTATGTCCGCCCCCTGGGGTTCTAACGTGTCCGGGCATTAGAGCATCGGCCCCTCTGTGCGGGACCTCTTCTCACCGTTGCCGTTGTTCTCCTTTTTCTTGGCGAGCGGCTTGATCTTGAGCTTGAGGCCGTCCTCTTCCATGCGGTCCAGGTAGTGCGCTGCCGCCGCCTTCCCAAGCCGCTCCGTGTCGGTTCTCTCCGGATCAGCGTACACCACGACGTTCTGCTTGTAGAACGTGGGCACCGCAGCATCCCCCCAAAGCAGATGCCGCACCACGTCGAACGCGATCATCCCATGGCTCTTGAACAGTCCCGCCCAGTACGACTGCCACTGCGTGTTGACGTGCCTGTCCCCTTTCTGTCCTGGGATCGCTGCGGAGAACAACACGACAGGGGCTGCTTCGGCCAGCATTCGGATGAGATTCTCGCCGGCCCTTCGCTTCAGGTGCTCCGCCACCTCCAGACACATCACCATTTCCGCTTTCATCCCCAGCTCTTCTTCTTTCTCAAGGTCGATCTTGCACCACATATGCCGGGGGAAAAGCAGGTCCTCGGGCTTCATCCAGCTCCCGTCCATGCCGGTCACCTTCTCAATCCCACTGTCCAGTAGAACTTTCGTCCAGACGCCCGCACCACACCCCACGTCGATAGCGGAGCGGATCGGCCACACCAAAGGCAGGACTATGCGCAGCGTCTCCCGGGCGGCATGTTCCCTGCGGGCGTTGTACATATCGGCGTAGTACTTGCGGGTGTAGACCTGCTCCCTGCTCTGACTGTTCATCTGCTCTGCTCTCCCTTTTTTGATCTACGTGAAGGCGTCCGTAGTGGTCCCCGCGCTCGGTACAAGGGTAAAGGGTAGGGGTGCCGGATGAGGGGATCGCACCCTCCGGTGACCTGCTTTCCAGCACCCCTCCCCATCTCAGCCTCCTAGAACACTTGCATGTGCTCTTCAGCCAGCTCCAGCACGTTGTCCGGAAGCTGCGTCACCGGCCCGAGCTCGATCAGTTCGTAATCGTATTGCCCTTCGCCAAGGCTTCTCTCAGCTCCGTACCCGTGCACCCCACCATACAGGAGCACCATGTCCAAGTGCTCCTTCGTCACGTGCGGGTTGCGCAGGATACCCACGATGCTCCAGAGCTCCGCCTCCTCTATGTACATGGATCGCTTGAGCGCCGACCTCGGACCCATGGGCGTGATCACATGGATCGGCCTCTCCTGCCAGCCGTCAGGACGGTTCGTGGGTTCGCCATCCTTGATGATCGGCACCCAGTACGGCTTGACATAGATGAAGTTTGCCAGCTTACTCCGGAACACCGGGACCTTGACCTGCTTCGCCTGGTACAACTGCCGGGCGCAGTCCTTCAGGTGAGCCTTGATCGTTCCCGCCCTCACCACGAGCCGCCCTTGCTTGTCCATCTGGAACCCGCTCGACACGCGCTTCATGTCCGCGGTGTCCTCGCGTGTGGAGGATGTCTCCTCCTCGATCTCCTCAGCGTCCTTCGCCCAGTAGATGCTTCCCTTGACCTCGGACTCTATGTCGGGTAGAGCTCGCGCTCCCTCTGGTGCTTTCTCAGGGGCGCGTGATTCGAGCCACTTGGAGACCACATCCTCTTCCATCGGCACGGAACCTATGATCCTCCCCTCGAAGCGCATCCGTAGCAGATACGCATCCCAGGTGATGCCTTCCGTCTGTTTCTCTGCCTTCGTTGCCATCCTGCCTCCTCTCGCCTGTTACCTTCCGCTTTCGCGGCCCGACTACTTTGCGTCGCGGGACAGTTCAGCCCGGCACGCTTCTCGCCTTCCTTGCGTCTCTCTTCGCATCACACCACTCGGCTTCTCGCCTCCGCTTCACTTCGGCTCGCAACTGCTCGCATCTCGGTTTCGTCGCAGCCCAGTACTCTTCGTACCTCTTCGCCCTACCGATTCGAGTCATCACTCGCTCCGCTGCGTTGCAATTCGTGACAAGTCGTCACTCGCCTTCGAGCCAAGTGCTTTGCGTCTCGAACCTCGGTCCCGATCAAAGCCGTTACGTTTCGGTCCTCGCTTCCGATGCAGTGCTCCGCATTGGGTTCCGATCCTCGGTTCAGTTCCACTCGGACCGCCGCTGTACATATCGCTACTCGCCTCCAATCCGGTACTGTACGACGCGTTTCTCGCGTTCTCGCCACGACAAGGCACAACGCTTCGCTTCTCGCGTTCTCGACAGAACAACCCGTGTCGCATCTCGCCTACAGTCCGGTTCAGTACAAGCCGCCTCTCGGGTCCTAGACGGGACGTGCCGAGCCGCAACTCGGTTCCTTCTCGGTACACATCGTCCCTCGGTTCCACACCATCCCATGCCGATGCAAAGCACATCGCTTCTCTCCTTCAGCGCATTACCAGGCACCGCACACCGAATCTCGCCTCCGCAACAGTTCTCAACGCTTCACTTCTCGCCTTCGTACCTTCCCGGTTCACTACGCGCCTCGTCTCCTGTGTTCTCTTCTCCGTAGCACAACTCTCGCGTCTCGTATCTTCCTCTCCGTTAACCCGAGATGAATGGCAAGCCAGCGGTCGGTGCTCCTCCAGAACTTGCGGATGAAGCGCAGCCGCGTGTCGCTCATCTCGTCGATCACCGCGCACGCGTGCGAGTACCGCTTTTCCTGCCAAGCGATCTTCACGTACTCGGGGTCCTCGTCGAACCTCCGGGCCAGGCGTTCCACCTCTCCTGGCTTTGGATCTCTGGCCTTTGCCCTCCTCTGCACTTCCTCCAGCAACGCCGTGTTCGCTAGGCTTATGCCTGAAGCCATCCACCACCTCCAAGGAAAGTAGCGAAGGGGACACCCCCCACACGCATCGCAGCAAGCCTCAGCTTTTCTCGCTCAGCTTTGGTCAGCATCGGCACTCGCCTGCTTTTTCTTCGTTGCCGTACGCGCCATCCGCGATGCCAGTGAGTCTATCTGCCGCATGAGCTCCAGTACGACTTCCGGTCCAACCTCAAGCGCTCCCGTGGGAAGCGGCAGGCATCCCACGTCCTTCAGCTTCTGAAGCTCCGCGTTCGTGAGCTCCGGGTACATCTGCCTCACCCAGGGCTCGTTACGCTCCCATGCCAGGTCAAACTGCTTCGCTTTGTCCATCGCCATCTCCTCGCCCCTTCCGTCGACGTTCGATCGTTTCGTTGATCAACACCGCCCAGGTCTCAGGCTCGTGCCGCAGCATCTCCGGCGTCAGCCTGAATACAAGCCACCCCATCCATGCGGCCGTGTTGAGCTTCACGCAGTCCTCTTGGAATCCCTTGGGCCGAAGGTGCCTGCCAGGCTTGTTCTCGCCTTTCTTGGGCCATAGCCCGCCGTCAATCTCAACCGCAACCTTCGCGTCGGGCCAGGCAAAGTCCAGTCTCCACTGCCGGCCCACCCTTTCTCTGGCAAAGCGGTGCTGGCGTTCGTAGGGTGGAAGGTCCATGACACGGGCGATATACGCAAACTCCGCTTCATAGTCCGCCTGTTTCTTGCTTGCCTTCGCCACCACCGGCCTCCCGGTCCATCTTAGTCCCACTGCGACCTCCCGCGCAAGTAGGGGACCGACCTACGCGGATCTCCCGTGATCTTGAGCAACCGCTTCTCGCAGGTCGCCCGGTGCTGTATCCGTTCCTGCCGCTTCAGCTCCTCTTCCAGAGACTGCGGCGGGTCAATGTCTTTTTTCCTGTCCTCTGCTATCTTCATCAGGAACCG
>SL_5KL_010_SEDDRAFT_10000755_pt1 | contig 20369 bp, 10 predicted proteins | sample SodLakKL_010_SED_FD_9118 | JGI IMG/M metagenome (IMG submission 9118)
CCGGCGGGGGAGCGCCGTCGGCGAGCCACAGGAACGGGAATCGCCAGCATTGATATCGAGACGCGCCTTCGGGATGCTCCCATCACCCGTCTCCAGGACGCGCTTCAGGGTCGTGAGGCCGGCGTCACCAGCCTCGCCGCCAGCGGAACGGTGGGGGCGGCGGGGCCAGTCATCCTCCGGGGCGTTACTTCCCTGACCCAGGACAATCAGCCCCTCATCTACCTGGACGGGGTTCGTCTTGATCGAGGAAACACGAATATGGTTGGCACCGGAGGGCAGGCCGTCAGCCGATTGAACGACATCAATCCCCAGGATATCGCACGGGTGGAGGTCATCAAGGGGTCCGCCGCCACAGCCATGTATGGGAGTGAGGCGTCCAGTGGAGTGATCCAGATCTTCACCCGTAGCGGCCGTCCCGGTGAGACGACCTATACCGTCGGATCCCGGATCGGGATGAGCCGCCTCGCTGCTCCGCTACTCCGGATGCATCCGGATCCGCAGTTCCCCGACCCGAATGACCTTCTAAGCACGGGACTTCACCAGGAATACCACGCCTCCATCCGAGGAGGTGTGGATCAACTCGGGTATTTTGCCTCTGTCAGCCACACGGACACGGAGGGATCGTTTCCAAACAACACCTTCGAGCGCACCTCCATGAGATTGAATCTCGAGGTGCGGCCCGGTGACAGGCTCACCATGAATCTGAACACGGGATTCTCCATGACGGAGAATCAACTTCCACCCAATGACAACTGGATCGGTGGCGTACTTACCAATATCTATGCCGGGAACCCGGCGACTCGGGGTACGGAATCGGACCCGTGGGGAGGTGCCTTCCTCCCGGTTCCCCTTGTGTTGCAGCGCGAGATCGTGGATGACACCAAGCGGTTCACCACGGGATTGTCCCTTCGGCATCAGGCGGCCACGTGGTTCAGCCAGCGAGCCACAGTCGGGATGGAATACATCGACCAGAAGGGTACGACGCTCCTCCCCTACTACGTGGCTCCTGGACAGGCCGACCGTCCGGGGACGCGTTCGGTGAACACGCGGCAGAACCTCCAACTGAACTTGGATTACGGTGCCGTCCTGAGTCGGGAATGGACCCGCTCCCTCCTGTCTGAGGTGAGCGCCGGCGGGCAGCTCTTCGTGCGCCGCGATTCGCGGGTCTTTGCTACGGGAACCGATTTTGCCAGCCCTGGGTTGCGCTCCTTGGGGGGCACCGCGCTCGCCTCCGTCAATGAATCGGAGCTGAACTACACGACGGGCGGTTTCTTCGTGCAGCACCAGCTGGCCTTTGAGGACCGTGTGTTCTTCACGGTGGGTCTGAGGATGGACGGATCCTCGGCCTTTGGTGATGACTTCGGCTGGCAGGCCTTCCCCAAGGCCGACGTTTCGTACGTGATCTCGGACGAGGATTTCTTCGACGTGAGCTGGATCTCGAGCCTCCGGCTTCGCGGCGGGTTCGGAACCGCAGGTACGCAGCCGGGAGCGTTCGATGCCGTCCGTACCTTCGGGAATGTGGTGGGCTTCAACGGCCGCCCGGGAATTCGTGCTGCGACCTTCGGGAATCCCGAACTCGCGCCGGAGGTCAGCCGCGAGTTCGAAGCCGGATTCGAGGCAGCGATTTTCGATGGGCGCATGGGGGTGGACTTCACCGCCTATCATCAGCGTACCGCCGACCTGCTCCTGAATCAGCGCCTTCCCCCTTCCCAGGGGCTATTGGCGACACAGCTGACCAACGTCGGTGAAGTAGAGAATGTGGGCTTCGAGTTCAACGCCCAGATGAACCTCATGAGTCGGGGTGATTTCTCCTGGGATGCTCGGGCCGGGTACGGCTACAACCGAAACGAGGTACTCGACCTTGGGGAGACCCCTCTGATTTCTTTGGACCGGTTCGGAAGCCGGATCCAGCCGGGTTACCCGGTTTCCGGAAAGTGGGAGAGGGTCATCGTAGGGTACGATTCCAACGACATGCCCATCGCTTCCGACACAGCCGTCTACATGGGACCCAGCATCCCGCCCCACACCGGGAATCTGGGGATGGACTTCAGCTACGGTAATGTGGTACTCCAAGCCAACGGGCAGTTTGCAATGGGCCATGTGATCAACAATCATATTCGTTCATACATGGGTCAGCAGCGGACAGGAGAGGAGTACTTCACCATCCTCATAGCCAACGGAAATGATCCCAATCACCCCGCCGTACAGCGCTATGTTGCCGAATCTCGCATCTACGGCACGAACATCGAGGATGCCGACTTCTTCAAGCTCCGGGAGGTTTCCCTGGGATATGCCCTCCCTCAGGCGGTGGCAGCACGGATGGGTGCCTCCGACATCCGCCTCACTGTGGCGGGGCAGAACCTCCTCACCCTGACGAGTTATTCCGGGACGGATCCAGAGATGTCATCCACGTTCGGCGCCGGGAACAACCTCTCGATTGGTGCCGACTTCTTCAGCGTCCCACCGTCCCGGCAGTTCATGGCCGGCTTCAACATCACCTTCTGAGGGGGAGATAACTATGAAGACGATGATGGACGCCAATCATGCACCGGAATCGACCGCGGGCCCGGGTCGATCAACCCCAACCTCAACCACCCGGGCCGGGAGGCGTACTCCCCGCCTGGCGAGATTCGCTTCAGGAGCCCTGCTCCTGGGGGGCCTCATCACAGGGTGTGACTTCGATGCCACCGATCCCACCTCCATCACTGCAGAGAGCCTCGGAACAGATGCCTCCATGACGGCGCTGATGGTGGGGGCCATCTACAACTACGATTTCGCCTACAACCGCAACATCATGTTCACGGGGGTGATTTCAGACGAGATGGTGGCTTCCGGGAGTTGGGATCCATGGCATCAGGCCGACAAGAATGGAGTTCTGGACCTTTTGGCCTCCGAATCAGATCATATCAACATCCCCTGGAGGATGTGGCGTGACCTTCAGCGGGCCCGTGTTTCGGCTGTCGAAACCCTGGAGGTCATGGAAAGAGTGGTATCCGACTTCGGATCGGATGAGCGCGTCGCCATGATGCAGTTGTACGCCGGTCTGACCCATGCCGACTTTGGCGAACTCTTCTGTGAAGTCGCCTTCGATGGTGGGCCGGCTCTTCCCAGAACGGACGCCTTCGATATTGCCCAGGGCTTCCTGGAGCGGGCCCAGGCCACTGCCAGGTCTGCGCAGGTGGATTCCATCGCCGCCATGGCGGATCTGGCCCTTGCCAGGATCGCCCTGGATCGTGGAGACCCCGACAACGCTCTTGCACGGGCCTCAGCCGTGCCCGATGGCCTCATGTGGGAAGCAAACTTTCGGGACGCCTCCGGTGAACGAGCTCAATTCTGGTTCAACAACCATGACCGTGGAGAATCTTCCGTGCATCCGGACTTCCGTGGCTCTGATGATCCGAGAACCCCCACCCAGGATCAGGGTCGGGTCGGGCCAGATACGGAAACGCCGGTTTGGGCTCAGATGAAATATCCCACCTACAACGACAACATGATCGTGGGATCCTGGCGGGAAGCCCGTCTTATCGAAGCAGAAGTCCACCTTCTACATCGAGGCGACGTGGCCACGGCGATGGATCTGGTGAACCGGGTTCGAGCCGATTGGGATCTTGAACCGCTTCCCACGGATATTTCGCTGACTGACGCCATCCCGCTCTTTCAGGAGGAAAAGCGCTACAGCACATGGCTCGAGGCTCGGCGCATGATCGACATGCGCCGCTGGGAGCTCTTCCCGGAGGGCTGGGGGGCCACCTGTGTTCCCATCTCCCGGGAAGAGCGCCTGTCGAATCCGAATCTCCCCAATATCTGATGCGCCCTTGTCCTCCGAGTGGGAGATTGCTCGAATGAAGACGACTTCGGGACCTGTATCACGGATCCACCGAATTCGCTCATCGCTAATCCTCGCCCTGGCCTTGCTCGCAACCTCTGTGGTGACGGGCGAGGTCGGGGCTCAGACCCTACCGTCAGGTGACCCGGTCCGAGCTGAGAGGCTTCCGGACCAAGAGGTGGTAACGACGCAGCACCAGATCCAGGTAGGAGGAGAGACGCTCTCCTACTCTGCGACCACCGGGTACCTTCCCCTCCACGACGGGGATGGGACGCATCTGGCCAACATTCACTTCACGTACTATCGGAAGGACGGGTGGGATCGCCCGGAGGAGCGGCCGATCACCTTCATGTTCAACGGTGGACCCGGAGCCGCATCCGTCTGGCTCCACATGGGCCTCGGACCGAGAATGGTGGTGATGCGCGACCCTGGTACGACCACACGGTTCAGAGAAGACGATCCACACCCGCCCCCCTTCACCCTGGCAGATAACGAGTACACGTGGCTCGACGAGACGGACCTGGTCTTCGTGGATCCGGTGAATACCGGGTACAGCCGTCCGGCGGTGGGTCAGGATCCGGCCCAGTTCCTGGGCTACACCCAGGATGTGGAATATCTGTCGGAGTGGATCCGGCTCTTCGTCACCCGGTACGAGCGCTGGGCGTCGCCGAAATTCCTCGCCGGTGAGAGTTACGGGACCACGCGCGTATCGGGGATGGCCAATTACCTGCAGACCAGGGGAATGCACCTCAATGGCGTGATCTTGGTCTCAGCGGTGCTCAACTTCCAGACGATTCGACCTCAGGTGGGTAATGACCTCCCCGCCATCCTCTTCCTGCCTAGCTTTGCTGCCACTGCGTGGTACCATGACCGGCTCGATCCAGATCTTCAAAGCCTGGAGTTAACGGGTTTACTGGATCGGGTGGAGGCCTTTGCTCTGAACGAATACACGCGGGCCCTGATGCATGGGGACATGCTCCCAGCGGCGGATATCCGCGCAGTGGCCGAGCAGGTTGCCCGCTTTACCGGACTATCGGTTGAATTCGTGGAGCAGGCGAATCTTCGCCTGACCACGCAACTGTTCACGAAGGAACTCAGGCGTGACGACCGGCGCACCGTGGGGCGCCTCGATAGCCGATTCGTGGGGATCGATCGGAGTGCGGAAGGACAGGGCTATGAATGGGATCCCTCCTATGATGGTGCCATCATGGGCCCGTTCACCGGAACAGTAAATGACTACTTCCGCCGTGAACTGGGACTTGAAAACGACCTGCCCTATTGGATTCGGGGATTCGCCAGTCCCTGGGATTACTCGAACGTGCAGAACCGGTACCTGAACGTCGCCGAGGACCTGCGCCGAGCCATGTCGATGAACCCGTACCTGCATGTCCTGGTGCAGAGTGGATACTATGACCTTGCCACGCCATACTTCGCGATGGATTATACCATTGCAACCATGCAGCTCGACGAGTCGGTCCGGCAGAACATTCGGGTCGAGTACTACGAGTCCGGGCACATGATGTACATCCATACGCCCGACCTCATCAAGATGAAGGAAGACGCCGTCCGCTTCTATCACGACGCCCTTTCGGTACGCTAGGGACCCACCGATCTTCCGAACGCCCCGGTCGCCGCGCGACAAATGCGGCGGTCGGGGCGTTTTCCGTTCAGGCGAAGTTACCATTCCAACCTCACGGACCATGGCCCCCCGCTCTCTTCTTCTCACCCTGGCCGCCCTCCTCCTACTGGCCGGCCCCACCACAGCCCAGCAGTCCCCGGCCGAATTCCACGGCCGGGAGCTGGGATCCCGCTTCCTCCTCCTTGAGTCCATGGACGCCTACTACCGGCATCTGGACGCCGAGAGCCCCCGGGTCGTCTACGAGTCGTATGGACGGAGTGTCATGGGGCGCCCCCTTCCGGTCCTCTTCGTGAGCAGCGAGGAGAACCTGGCGAGACGGGAAGAGATCCGGGAGGCCACCCAACGCCTCAGCCACCGCACCGATCCGTTGGCGGCGGACGAGCTGGAGCGGCTCGTACGGGACACCCCTGCCACCATCTGGGTCTTCGTATTGGACAGCGCCAATGAGAATCCCGGTCCCGAGGCCCTGCAGGAGGTGGCGTGGGAGCTGGCCACCCGGGAAGACGAGACGGCCCGGCGGATCCGCGACAACCTCCTCATCGCCATCATGCCCATGGCCACCCCCGATGCCCAGGTGAAGTATGTGAACTGGCACGGGATCTACGACGTCCCGGGCTCGTCCCGGGACCCCAACGCCATCCAGAACCGCCCCCACTGGGGGATCAGCAGCGACGGCAACGTCTTCGGCATCGACATGAACCGGGACTTCACCTGGTTCACCACCCCCGAGACCCGTGCCATGGCTCGGTTCGGGGTTCACTGGCGCCCGCAGGCCATCCTGGACCTTCACACCGGGCCGGACACCTTCTTCATGACCCCCACGGGCCCGCCCTACCACCCCCTCTGGCCTCCTGAGAACCTGAAGTGGGCCCGGGCCGCCACTGCCCGGGCCGGGGAGCTCTTCTCAGAGGAGGGGTTCCTCATCTCGTCAGGGATGCAGTACGCCGGGATCACCTACCTGGGGCACGGTCTGACCTGGGCTCTCATGGGGGCGGTGGTGACGGGGCAGTTCGTGGAGAGCTTTGGGGGTGTGAACCCGGACCGCCCTCGTCCCGATGGAACGGTGGCCACCCTCCGGGATGCCACAGACCGCACCGCCCTGGCCACCTGGGCCCACCTGCAGGTGAAGGCGGAGCGCCGAGAGGAGCTCCTGCGGGATGCGTACCAGGTGGCGGTCCGAAGCGCCGAGGAGGCCTGGTCCCAGGAGGTGAGGACCGTGATCATCCCCGTTGAGGGGGAGGGGGTGGATCCGGACAAGGTGCAGCGGCTGGTGGACCGTCTCACCGTCCAGGGGATCCAGGTGCGTCGGAGCGAGACGGCCTTCTCGGCCACAGCCGCCCCCTTCCTGGAGCTGGACGACCGTCGCTCCCGGAGCTTCCCCGCCGGGAGCTTCGTAGTGGATCTGGTCCAGCCCTTCAGCCGACTGGCACGGGCGATTCTGGACCCCACCACCGAGTACGGGATCCCCGAGGTGGACCCATGGCTTCGGCGCCCCTCGCCCTTCTACGACGCCCAGATCGAGAACCTGCCTCTGCTCTTCGGTGTGCCGGCCTACGCCGCAAACAGTGCGGTGGAGGTGGAAGGTCGGGAGTATCGGGAAGGGGAAGGGTGGAGCCGACCCTGGACGGCGGATCGGGCCTCGGCCTCCGCCCAGGCCTTCGGATTCGTGATCCCCGCAGGCCTGGAGAGTTCGGCGCGGCTGGTCACGACCCTCATGGCGGAAGAGTACCGGATCCGGGTCGCGAACGCACCCTTCCGCATGGGGGATCGCGAGTTCCCCCAGGGGACGTGGGTGACCCTGGCAGACCGGAACCCGCCCACCCTGGGAGCCCGGCTCCTGGAGTTGGCCGGAGAGTTGGACGCTCCGGTGGTCCCGGTGGCCGGCTCCCTCACCGACGCGGGCGTGACCCTTGCTAACCCGCAGATCGTGCCGGCCGTACCCCGGCCCCGGGTGGCGGTGGTGGCAGACCACCCCGTCTCCTTCGACCACGTATGGGGCGGAATCCGGAGTTCACTGGAGGGGGACATGGGCTTCCCCTTCACCCCGGTGCTGGTGGAGACCCTGAACCGGGGTGAGCTGCGTGACTACACCACCATCGTGCTCCCCGATGCCCGAGGGTGGGAGTCCAGGCTGGAGCTTGAGAACCTCCGGGCCTTCGTCCGCGCCGGCGGGACGGTGGTAGCGGCAAAGGGAGCGGCCGAGGCGCTGGCCCGGGATCCGGTGTTGGGGGCAGGCATCGAGGCCCAGGGGAGGGCCACCCATATCTTCGGCGCCATCCTGCGGGCCCACTGGCACGACGATCCCTCACCGGAGCCGGGAACTCGGGTATCCTGGGAGCCGGGGATGAGGGTGGGCCAGCCTCTCCTCTCCACCGGACTCCCTCGGGAGTTCGCCGCCCCCGCCGCCCAGCCCGTCCTCTTTGAGCTGGTGGAGGAGGGCGACGCCCGGATCCTGGCCTACTACGGAAGCGAGCCGGAACGGATCCAACTCGATGGATTCCTCTGGGAGCCGGAGCGGGACTCGGTGGTGGGGCGCCCCCTGGTGGTTCAGCACCCGGTGGGGCAGGGGCAGGTCATCTACTTGGCCGATGACATCACGTACCGGGGCCTCTGGTACGGACTGAACCTCATCTTCCTGAACGCCCTGGTGCTCGGTCCTGTGGGGTAGAGAACCCAGGTGGCCGAAGGGGTCGGTTGGGTCCCGGTGAGGGGCCCGGCAGAGCTGGAATCCCGTCTCCAGCTCCGCCGGGCCTCAGCTCACCTCTCGCCCGGCCGGTAACTCCGGACTGCCGCAGCCGCCACCTCGTCGGGGTGGAAGTGGACGGGCCGAAGCCCGCCGGCGGCGTAGAGCTCGCCCTGGTCGTTGAAGTGGGGCGAAGCCGGGTCGTTGTTCAGCCCCCCGGCCGTGATGGCCATGGCACGAACCCGGTCTCCGAACTCCACCACCGCCACGAAGCTGTTTCCGCTGGTCCCGTACCAACGCCGGGTCCCCTGGCGGGGGGCTGAACCGTAGGAGGCCAGGGACCCCCATCGGGCCGAGGTGAAGCCCACCGGATAGGACGCCGCGTCGTCGTCGAAGCTCCCGACGACCTCCCCGGTGAGGCGCTGGAAGCGGTTGATCTCGCCCCACGGGGTCCGCCAGACCCCGAAGTCCTCCTCCAGACGCTCCATGGCCGAGATCAGGGCCTCGAGGCGCTCCTCCGGGGAAGTCCTCTCCGCCGCGTAGTCCATCACGTCCATGCCGGCGGCCTGGGCCCGGCTCCCGATCCCCCGGAGGAACTCCTCGCCCCAGAAGATGGCCAGGGCCGTGGGGACCGACTCCACGTCCCAGGCAAAATCCCACTCCCGGAGGAGCTCGATGGCCTCGTCCGTGGATGCCCTGAGGTCGTGATCCTCCGGCAGCTCATCCCACCCTTCCACAAGCGGGGGAACCATCAGCGCGAAGGCCGGCAGGTGGGTGGTATACGCCGCCTCGTGGAGGCTCTCCAGCGTCCACCCCTCCACCCCCTCCAACTCCCGGATCGCATTGATGCCCCGGGCGTTCTCCGTGCCGCGGTCGAAGTAGGCCGGGAAGTCGTCCTGACGAGGGCTCGCAGACCCCGCCGCCGACCAGGGCCAGTTATTCGTGCACATGGCCCACCCCGTCTCGGGGTTGATGGCGTTGGGGCTCTCCTCGATGGTGTGGATCCCCTGCCAGTCGGTGGCGGGATCGCTCCCATCTACCGGGTTGTCGTAGTCGAACCGCGTGTCGCGGATGGGGATGAAGTTCGAGTGGAGGTACGCCACATTCCCCTCTGAATCGGCGAAGAGGGTGTTGTTGGACGAATTCGTATGGGCCCGCATCCCCTCCAGATACTCATCGAGGTTCCGGGCCTTCATCCGGCTGTAGGACTGGATGAGGGCGTTCAGCGGCTCCTCCATCATGGCCACGCTCACCCAGCGTCCGTCCACCGCCCGCACCACTGGCCCCCGGTGGGTCCGGTAGATGGTGAAGGGCCGCTCCGCCAGCTCCCCGTCGTCGGTGCGGTATCGGATCACCACATCCCGGACCTGGAAGGGGCGCTCCTCGTCACCGAAGCGGTAGAAGAGCTCGCCGTCCCGCTCCACCACCTCTTCCAGGAACTCGTCGATGTTGTCGGCCCGGCTCGAGGTGTGCATCCAACCGGCGGTCTCGTTGAACCCCTGGTAGATGAAGAACTGCCCCCAGGTGCTGGCGCCGTAGGCATGAAGCCCCTCATCGCTCCGGATGTGGGCCTCGTGGCGAAAGTAGAAGGAGGTGTGGGGGTTGATAAGGAGAAGGGCGTTTCCATTCGCCGTCAGGTGCGGCGCGATGGCGAAGCCGTTGGATCCCCGGGGCTCCCGGTACGGGTCCTCGGTCACCAGTGAGGCCAGAACCGGCTCGCCGGTCCTGGGGGTGGCCGCAGCTCGCACAGGCTCACTTCCCTCACCGTAGAAGGCCGCCAGCCGCCCCAGATTCACCCGCTCGATGTCCCCGCCAATGCTCCCCTCGCTGAAGGTGAGGGGCATCCAGGGTTCGAACCGGTCCAGGACCCGGGGCTCGATCTCCGGATGGGTGTGGAGGAAGTAGTTCAATCCGTCGGCCCAGGCATCCATGAGCTCCCGGAGCCAGGCCGGGCTCTCGTCGTAGAGCGCCTGCATCTCCGTCTCGTCGATGAACATCTGCTGCCTGAGGTCACGCCAGATCTCCCCCTCGCCCTCCGCCTCGGCCCAGCGGCCCTGTGAGATGAGGAAATTCCGTTCGATCCGGGGGAAGTCGTCCTCGGCCTGGGCGTAGATCATCCCGAAGACGGCATCGGCGTCGGTGCGCCCGTGGATGTGGGGGATCCCCCACTCGTCCCTCTGAATGGTGACCCGTGCGGCCCGGGCCTCCCAGCGCTCGAGCTCGGTCTCGGCGGCGGCCGGGTCTGGAAGGGTCTCAGGCTCGCACCCTACGATCGCAGCGGGGAGGAGGAGGGCAGCGAGTGCGAAGAGCAGGGCGGGGCGCCACAGGGACGCCGGATTCGGTCGGGTCATGGGGACTCAGAAAGAAGGGGAAGGGAAAGAAGGGGGCCGGAAGAGCCGCGGAGACCGGCAACGGCTCACCAGCGGGTCCGGATGAATCGGTGGAAGAGGGGACGAACCCGCACCTGGGCCACTTCGTGACCCAGGGGGCGGTCGTCCCGTCGGATCCACTCCAAGAGTCCGAAGCGGTGCAGGGGGCGGAAGACGCGGTGACTGACCACCCCTGGCAGGCCTCCTCTACCCACGTCCTCGTAGACGTCCTCCAGAACCTTGGGAAGAAGGATCCTTGGGAGGAGGCCTTCGAGGGAAGCCCACTCCCGAGCTTCCATGTCCAACCTGACGAGGGTGTAGGGGAGTCCAAACTGGAGAGAGCCTTCCGTGGGGTGCCAGTCCCCGAAGGCCAGATTCATCTTCCGCATCTGGGTCACGAACAGGTGTCGGAAGAGCTTCCCGGCACGATCGGGCGCCAGGAGGTCCGACCCCGCTACCGTGATCCGGAAGGTGCTCCCGCGTCGCTCGATGAGGCCACCCAGCTCCAGCAGGATCCGGATCCACTGGAGACCCAGGAACCCCTCTTCATTCAGCGCTCTGCTGATCTGCCCCTCCGCGTCGGTGTCCGGGATATCCCAGATTCCCAGGGTGTCCCAGGATCCCTCGCGCCACATCCGGGCCACGGTGGCGCGGTTCAGATTGCCCTTCGCCGTGGCGCCCGCCCCCTTGCCTTCATTGCAGACTCTCAGGAGGAGCCGCGCGTTGTGGAAGATCTCCGCTTCGCTGAGCTCCTCAAGGGATAGGTCAGCGGCGAAGTCCAGGGGATCCGGAGACTCATCCCAGTCCTGATAGAGAAGGCTGCTTACCTGGTCGGGGCTGAGCCCCCCCAGCTCCGGATCCGGGGTCGCGTTGTGCCCCTCAACCCACTCGTGCACCCCTACGGGGTGCATGCTTTCCACCAGGTCGCTGATGAGCTCCGACGCATCCCGGACCATCCAGGGCGAATCGGGCGCGGACCAACCGGGAAGGAAGGGGATCCCGTGGTCTTCCTCCCCCGGCACCGGGGGGCCCTGGGTGTCCGGCGGAGGGTCCCCCGCTTCGGTGTACGCGGCGGTCGCCTTTAGGATCTCGACCAGATTTGCCGCGTCGGCCCGGGAAATCCCTCCCCCCGGGGTGTTCACCGTCATGAGCCGGGGGTAGGCATCGGGTGCGGCCACGGGCCAGGTCTGGGCCACCACCTCCCGGATCATGGGATCGGGCAGACTGTCCCGTGGCGAGTACACGAGGACGAAATGACGGTCCACCAGCTCGGTGGCCATTTCATCGATGGGCCGGGTGAGGCTCGTGGCTAGATCGTCCAGGTCCCGGAACACGGTCACGGCCGGGAGATCTCCGCGACTCCCGGAAAAGCTGACATACCAGAACCCATCGTCCGGCGAGTCCAACTCCAGCGGTTCCCATTCGGATCGCCGCGCCCACGGATCGGCCCGATAGAGCGCAGCGGCGGCCGAAAAGAGTGCGCGGATCTCCGCGTCGTCCATCTCCCAACCGCCCCAGCGCTCCGGAGAAGCAGTGAGGAGCCGGCCCTCCGATACCCCGAGGCGGGCGAGCAGCCCGGCCAGCGCTTCATCCAGCCCCATCAGGGGACCGTCGAAGCTCACCCGGAGCTTCCGCCCGGCGAAATACCCGTCCAGGCCGACGGCCAGCTCCGCGTCCCGGACCCGGATCACCTGGGGCATCCCACCGATCTGGGACGCCGCCTCTTCGATTCCCCGACCGACCAGGGCGGCCAACTCGGGGATCTCCCTGGGTGGGCAGGCCAGGAGGTCGCTCGCAACCACACGGCCGCCAGCGGTGATGAGGAAGAGGCCGGGCCTGCCATTTGGATGGTCGTCGAAGGCAGCGGGGATGGGTACGATGTCCGCCTCCCACACCTTCTCTCGTCGAGCCCCACGACGCATGGCTCGGGTGAGGTGAAGCTCCATAGATCCTTAGGCCGAAGCTTCGGGTCCTGACTGCGCCAGGGCCGCATGGGCCGCCGCGAGTCTGGCCACCTTGATCCGAGACGCCGACGCCGACACGTGGGTCATCCCCAATTCATGGCAGAACCGGATGGTCTCCGGGTCTCCCCCATGTTCTCCGCAGATCCCGGTGACCAGATCCGGATTGATCCCGCGCCCGGACCGGGTGGCCATCTCCACCAGCACACCGACCCCGTTGCGGTCAATCGTCGCGAAGGGCTGGAGCGGCATGAGGTCGAGCTCCATGGCGCTCGGAAGGTAGGTGACCTCCACGTCGTCCCGGGAGAGCCCGAAGACGAGCTGGGTGAGGTCGTTGGTGCCGAAGGAGAAGGCGTCCACCTGGGGCGCCAGTTGCTCGGCTCGGAGGGCGGCCCGGGGCGTCTCGATCATGGTGGCGGTGGTGTATTCCACCTCAACCCCGGCGGCGTCCATGACCTCCCGGGCCGTGCGGTGGACGATATCCAGCCCCCACGCCAGTTCGTGAGCGGTGCTGATGAGGGGGAGCATGATCTCGGGGCGAGGATCACCTCCCGCCTCCTTCCGCGCCACCGCCGCCCCGATGATGGCCCGGACCTGACCGGCGTACACGGCGGGCCGGAGGACTCCCAGGCGGATCCCCCGGACTCCCAGCATGGGGTCGTGCTCGTGGAGCCGGACCGCCGCCTCCAGGAGCCGCTTGCCCTCGGCGTCCAGCGTTCCCAGGGCGTGCTTCACCTTCAGCTCCTCCAGGCTCGGGAGGAACTCGTGGAGCGGCGGATCCAGGAGTCGGATGACCACCCGCTTCCCGTCCATGACCTGGAATAGCTCCTCGAAATCCTGGCGCTGCGCCGCCTCCAGGGGAACCAGCGCTTCCCGTTCCTCGTCCAGGGACCGGGAGAGGATGATCTGGCGAATCAGGGGGAGGCGCTCACCCAGGAACTGGTGCTCGGTCCGGCAGAGCCCGATCCCCTCGGCTCCGGCGGCCAGGGCCCGCCGCGCGTCGTCGGGGGTGTCGGCGTTGGCGAAGATGTGGATGGTCCGGAACTCGTCGGCCCAGCCCAGGAGGGTGTCGAGGCGGGGATCATCCTTGGGGATGACGAGCTCGACCTCGCCCACCGCCACCTTTCCGGTGGTACCGTCGATGGAGATGACGTCATCGTGCTCCAGGACGGTCTCACCGACCCGGACCGTCTGGTCTTCCAGGCGGATGTCCAGGGCGCTGGCGCCGCAGACCGCAGGCTTGCCCAGGCCCCGGGCCACCACCGCCGCATGGCTCACCAAGCCCCCCCGGGCCGTGAGGAGCCCCACAGATGCCACCATCCCCTCCAGGTCCTCCGGAGAGGTCTCCCCTCGCACCAGGATGACCTTCTCCCCGGCCCGGCCACGATCCCGGGCCTCCTCCGACGAGAAGACGATCTTCCCGGTGGCGGCTCCGGGGGATGCAGCGAGTCCCGTGGTGAGGACCGGGACTTTCCGGTCGGCGAAGCGGGGGTGGAGGAGGCGCTCCACATGGACCGGTGTGACCCGCCGGACCGCTTCCTCCCGGCTGATGAGGCCCTCATCCACCATGTCCATGGCGATGTTCAGCGCCGCCAGCGCCGCCCGCTTCCCCACGCGGGTCTGGAGCATCCAGAGGTGGTCGTCCTCAATGGTGAACTCGATGTCGCACATGTCCCGGTAGTGGGACTCCAGGCGGCTCAGGTAGTCCACCAACTCCCCGTGGGCCTGTGGGAAGTCGTGGGCCAGGGTGGCCAGGGGCTCCGGGAGCCGGGTCCCCGCCACCACGTCCTCGCCCTGGGCCGCCGTGAGGAAGTCGCCGTAGGGCACGTTCTCTCCGGTGGCAGGATCCCGGGTGAAGGCCACCCCCGACGCGGATCGCTCGTTCAGGTTTCCGAAGACCATCATCTGGACGTTCACCGCCGTCCCCAGGTCGTGATCGATCCCCTCCATTTCCCGGTAGGCCACAGCCCGGTCTCCGTCCCACGAGCGGAAGACAGCCTCCACCGCCATGCGGAGCTGCTCCCGGGGATCTTCCGGAAGGGTTGCGCCGGAATCCCGGATCGCCGCCCGGTAGCCCTCCACCACCGTCTCCATCTGCTCCGGTGTGAGGAAGCGTTCGTCCTTGACCCCGGCCGCCTCCACAGCGTCGTCCAGGACCCGGGAAAAGGCCTCTTCCGGAACCCCCAGGACCACCTTGCCGAACATCTCCAGGAAGCGGCGCCGGGCATCCCAGGCGAAGAGTTCGCCACCCAACTCCACGAGCCCCGGGTGGGTGACAGGGGTGGACCCCAGGTCCAGCACTGTATCCATCATCCCCGGCATGGAGAAGACAGCTCCGGATCGCACCGCCAGGAGGAGGGGTGACTCGGGGTCACCCAAGCGCCGGCCGGTGGCGGCCTCCAGGTCGGCCAGGGCATCATCGATCTGACGGGCCAGGTCGGCAGGGACCTCCCCACCCCGGGCCCGGTAGCTCCGACACGCCTCGGTTGTCACGATGAACCCCGGTGGAACCGGGAGTCCCAGATTGGTCATTTCACAGAGATTCGCTCCCTTTCCTCCAAGGAGGGATCTCTGGCTGCGATCTCCATCACGGAACGGTACGACCCAGCGTGCGCGGTCGGTCACAGGGGAAGACTCCTTCGGCATAGAAGAAAGCCCAGAGGGCGGTGGTATCTCCCGCAGGCGGGGAGACCCTTCGATCGAGAGTGGCGGGAAGCTAGAAACTCCCGCCGGCATCTGCAAATAACTCTGGTACCGCGTTACGGATATGGTACATGGTTACGAACGGGAGAGGCCGGGCGTTTGCCCCTGCCTCCACTCACGCCATAGCTTCGGTCATGACCTCGGCTTCCTCCAACCCACCCAGGGCCCCAGGCGCCCGACGACGACGGCAGATCCGGCGCGTCATCCGGTGGACCGTCGTCATCTTTGCGGTGATGGGACTCGGCATGTACGGGGGGTACCAATACCTCCTGACCACCTCGTGGGGGCCCATGTTCACCCTCTTTGCTGACGGGTACCGGGAGCAGCATTTCCAGGCCATGGACCGGGTGCTTCCCAGCGTTCCGGTTCGGGGCGGAGGGACGGCCAGGCCACTGGAGAGGGACCTCCGGACCCTCCCCGACACCTACCTCTTCCAGGGGGAGGAACGCTCCACCGAGGCCTTCCTGGAACGGACGGAGACCACGACCCTGGTGGTCCTCCGGGCCGACACCCTGGTCTACGAACGGTACTGGCCGGGATGGAGTGAAGTCTCCACCGCCACCTCCTGGTCCGTGGCCAAATCGGTGGTGTCGGCGCTGGTGGGGATCGCGCTGGAAGAGGGCCTGATCGAAAGCCTGGACGACCCGGTGGACCGATATGTCCTTGAACTGGCGGGATCCGGCTATGAAGGGGTGGCCCTTCGCCATCTCCTGACCATGTCGTCGGGGGTGGATTTCGACGAGGGCTACGAGAGTACCTTCTCGGACATCAACTGGATCTTCGTCAGAGCCATGGCCTTCGGAGAGCCCATGCTGGACTATTACCGGCGGCTCGCCCGGCTTTGGGATCCGGGGAGTTACAACGAGTACATCTCCTCGGATACCGGTGTCCTGGCCCTGGTCCTGGCCCGAGCCACCGGCGTGCCCCCGGCAGAATACCTGGAGAGCCGGATCTGGGGCCCAGCAGGGATGGAGGGTGACGCCTTCTGGAATACGGACCGGAGCGGAACCGAGATCGGATTCTGCTGCCTGAACGCCGTACCCCGGGATTGGGCCCGCTTCGGCCTCCTCTACTTGGAGGACGGGGTGGTGGCGGGAGAGCGCATCCTCCCGGAGGGATGGGTGGCCCGGTCGGTGGAACCGGAAGCCCCCCATCTGCAACCGGGGCCGAACCCCGACTCCCACTGGACCTTCGGGTACGGCTACAAGTGGTGGATCCCCGAGGACCGGCAGGATGGCGAGTTCACCGCCATCGGTGTCTACGGCCAGTACGTCTACGTGAACCCCCGTCATGGTGTGGTGGTGGTGAAGACCGGCACCGACCCACGCTTCGACCACCATGACCATGAGTCGGTGACGCTCTTCCGAGCCATCGCCCGGGAGGTGGGTGGATGAAGGGCTGATCCTCATCTGGTCCATGATCCCTGGGAGACTGAGCGCCGGAATCTCAGGGGACCCGGAGCAGCACCGCATCGGTCCTCACCGTCCCTGCCGGCCCCCCATGGACGGTGAGGCGCGCCTGACCCTCTGCGCTCTCCAGTTCCACCACGAAGCGTACTGTGACCTCCCGTTCCGTCACTCCTGCGGAGTGGGGGCTCGATCCGGCCAGATGTTGTAGCGGCTGCCGCGGTGCGCCGTCCACCACACGCCCACCTGTGACCTCCAGCGCCGCCACCGGAAGCCGTACCACCGGAATCGGCATATCGCCCCGGGTCGCCTCCTGCCCAACCAGCCCCCGCTCCGTGAGGTTCGTGGGGAGGAAGCCCTCGTTGCGCACCCGGACCTCCACCGCCACCCGACCCTCTCCTGCCGGCGAGACCACCGGGGTGCCAAGCTGCAGGAGCGGTGTCTGTTCAGAGAGGTAGAGGTACCAGGGGACCTGGAGCTCGAGCTCCCGCTCCAGAAGGGCGTGGGGCGGGTTCTGGCCCCAATAGACCCGGTGCCACCCACCGATCTCCACCGGACCCAACTGGGGATGGTCGAAGGGAACCCAGTCCTCGAAGTACCGCCCGCCGAACTCCTCGTCGTTGTAGCGGTGCCAGTCCGACTGATCCACATACCCCTTGCCGTCGTAGTCCGGCACCCACTGATCCGGCGGCGGAGAGAACTCAGGGACGTACCCGATGATCCCCAGATCCGAGTAGGCCCACTGCATGAGGGTGCCGTACCGGCGATTCTCCGGGTGCACGGCGCTGGGCCGAACGGGCCGGCCCGTGTTCTCGGTGTACCAGTCGCCCAGATGGATCACCAGAGCCTCATCGTTGGGATCGAACTCCCGGGGGTCCATGGCCGAAGGAAGACGATAGACGAAGGCACCGGAGGTGTGACCGAAGAGGGCAAGTCCAATGTTTCGATGCTGGTGGAAGAAATCGGCAACGGCCCGGGTCTCGGGCTCGGAGAGGGGGAAATCGCCGGAGCCGCCCTGGAGGTGCCACCGCTCCCAATTCCGGGGCCAGTTCCGGTTCATGTCGATCCCCCCCAAGCCGTCGCTGTTGATGATCCCGTCTCCGTTCCGATCCACCCCCTCGGTGAGAACCGAGTAGAATGGCCCCGCATCCTCCTCGGACCGGGGGCGGAGGATGCGCCGATCCTCGGCATCGATGACGAAGCGTCCGTTCGGATCCTGGAATCGCATCTGGAGGATCTTTCCGTTCCCGGTCAGATCTTCCGGCGGATCCGAGTCCGGAATCCCATCGCCGTTCAGATCCACCGGGCGGGGGGTGCTCCGGAGCCAGGCGTCCTCGTAGAAGGAGAGATCTGCTCCATCCGGATTGAATTTCGGGTGGATGTAGAAGCTCCGTGTATCCAGGAGTCCGGTGACCTGCGGATCGGAACCGTGGTTGTTCACCAGGTAGGCCATCCAGTAGAGGGCCACCTGGGTGCTGGTGAACTCCCGGGAGTGGATGGCCCCGTCCACGTAGACCGCCGGCTTCTCGTCATGGGGTCCGGTGGCCTGATTGGTCACCCTGGCCACCAGGAGATCCTGACCGTAGATGCTCTTGCCGATCACCTCCAGTTCGACCAGGTCAGGACGGAGCGCCTGGAGTTCCCTCATGATCTGATGGGTCTGCCGGGTGTCGTGGTAGACGGACCAGTCCACCTCTCCGCCCGAGCCCACCAGCGCGGTGTCGGCGGGAGATGGGGCCGCCCCCGCCGGGGTGGTCACCGGCATCGGCGTGGCTCCACCAATCCCCGGCGCGGAGAGCCCCGCGGCCAGCGCGAGACCACAGGCAGCTGCCAGACCGAGGGGGCGGGTCAGGGCCGACATGTTACTGTACCTCCAGGAGTTCCACCTCGAACACCAGAATCGCGTACGGAGGAATCACTCCGCCTGCCCCCGGCGGCCCGTACGCCATGTCCCAGGGGATGACCAGGACCCGCTCTCCTCCCTCCCGCATTCCTGCGACACCGTCGTCCCACCCGGGGATGACCCGGCCCCCTCCCAGGGGGAAGGTGAAACCGGAATCGCCGCCACGGCTGCTGTCGAAAGAGCTGCCATCGGGGAAGAACCCGGTGTAGTGGACCCGAACCTGCCTCCCAGGCACCGCCTCTTCCCCGTCGCCCACCACCAGATCCCGTACCCAGACTCCGCCCGAGGTCTGCTCCATCTCATCGAAGTCAACCTGCAGTTCGGAGGCGTAGGTCAGGTCCGTTGGCATCACGTCGGGGCCGAAGGTGATCCCCTCAGGTGGGGAGGCGCCCTCTCCGCATCCTGCCAAGGAGAGGATGGGAACGAGGAGAAGGACGGCCAGGCAGGAGGCACGGCGAGAGATCGAGCAGCTTCGCATGAGGAGATTCCAGTTGAGCGGGACAAGTTTCGGTAACCCACATGGATGGGAGTCTCGGGCACAGGTCGACTCCCGGCAAGGAGGGACCAGGATCAGGCGGTGGCGCCACGACCCTGGAAATATTCACATCCTCGCCATAGTAATGGAGGGTTGGGTTCTCCCCGTGCCCGGGCACCGGGGGCTCCNGTTGACTCGTTCCCATGGCGAAACCCTTTACGTCCGAATCATCTCCTTTGCGGAGGTCCTGTGCCGTCCACCCCCCAGCATTCGACCAATTTGGTACCCCACTCCCTGGTTTCCACCGGCGGAGACCTTCGCCCACCGGGCGTGAACGCTCCGGTTCGGACCAAACGGACGCGGTTGAGGGCTTGGACAGGCGTCGCCGGACTCGCCGTCCTTGGAGCTGCCGCCTGCACCCCAGCCACAGGCGAAGGCGTCGCGGCGGTCGCCGACCGCTTCAATCCGGAGGCGGCGGCTGAGGGACTGCGGCTCCGGCCCTCCGGCCTTCGACGCACCCCTGGCGTGGACGGGGCCGGGCCTCCCATTCCCCCCGGGTGAGAACCCCTGGCCCCGGATCAGGGAAGAGCGCATCCGCGACCTCCTGGGACCGGCCATGGACCGGGCCGGGGTGGACGCCTGGGCCCTCTTCCTCAGGGAGAACAACAACGATCCCCTGTCGCACCATGTAGGGGGCGAGAACGCCGGTGGGCTGGCGGCCTTCCTCTTCTTCCGGGAGTCCCAGGGCGTGTCGTCCATTGCCTTCTCGCCCGGCGGGGAGGCCACAGCGCTCCGGGATATGGCGCTCCATGATTCGGTGGCGGTGCTCTCCGGGGAGAATGCTTGGGAAGCGGCAGCTCGAGAGCTCCGGAGGCGCGACCCTCAGACCATAGCCGTGAACACCAGCCCCTCCCTTTCGGTCGCCGACGGCCTCTCCCACACCCAGTGGCAGCGGCTCACGGAGACGCTGGGGCCCGAGTTCTCCCGGCGGCTCACCTCATCCGAGGAGTTGGTGGTGCAGTGGCTGTCGGTGAAGACGGACCGGGAGGTGGAGATCATGACCCGAGCCGCGGAGATCACCGCGGCCCTGGAGATCGAGGCCTACAGCCGGGTCATCCCCGGGGAGACCCGGGATTCCGATGTGGCGGCTTACCTGAAGGCCCGGATGGTCCAGTTCGGCGTGGGCGACGCCTGGTCACCGGACCAGAACCCCAATGTGAACTCAGGTCCGGACCGGGGTCACTCCCACGCCACGAACCGGGTGATTCGGCCCGGCGACGTGATCCAGACGGACTTCGGGATCCGGGTCTGGGACATGTGGGTGAGCGACATCCAGCGCTTCGCCTACGTGCTTGCACCGGGAGAGTCGGAACCACCGGCCGAGATCCAGCGACGCTGGGAAGC
>SL_5KL_010_SEDDRAFT_10000757_pt1 | contig 20360 bp, 18 predicted proteins | sample SodLakKL_010_SED_FD_9118 | JGI IMG/M metagenome (IMG submission 9118)
TCCATGGGGGCCTATATCGCCTATCGGACCAGTGCGCTCACCGATACAGTGGAAACGCTCATCGCCCTCCTCGGCTCTCCCGATTTCCAAGCGACGGCGTTCAACGGTTTCACCGAAGATGATTACAAGAAGCATCACGAAATCATCGCGCAGGAAAAAGAGAGGATTGCCCGCATGGATCCTGCGAGAGACCCGGAAAGCCTCCGGTTTCGTCGCGCCATCCTTCTCTCGGGGAAGAAGGATGACGTCATCCCCCCCGAACACACCGCCCGTTTCATCGAAAGGCTTTCGGGAAAAGATGTCGTATTCCGCACCTACGACACCGGGCACCGCATCGTGCGGCGCATGCACGAGGATCTTCTCGACCTTCTGGAACGCTCTTGAAGGTGTTTACAAGCCACACCCCCTGTGCTATAATACTCTATCGTGAGCATACTCACATCCTTGCCGCATCATGCGGCCATCAGACCGGAAGGAGGAGTACAAGTGAGAAAGTACGAGATCATGTACGTCATACGCCCCGACCTTGAAGAAGAGGCCAGAAAGGCCCTCGTCGAGGAGATTGCGGACATCTTTTCCAAGATGGATTCCAAAGTGGAGAAGATTGATGAGTGGGGCATGCGTGAACTTGCCTATGAAATCGACAATCACGCCAAGGGTTATTATGTGGTCATGGAAGTCGAAGCCACCCAAGAAGCCCGGGCCGAGTTCGATCGTGTCATAGGTCTCAAAGAAGAAGTGATCCGTCATATCGTCATCCGTGATGAACGATAGACGAAACGAGGTGTTACGCTAATGTTGAACCGTACAGTGTTGGTCGGTAGACTGACCAAGGACCCCGAACTCAGAAAAACCGGCAACGACATACCCGTGACGACGTTCACCCTGGCGGTGAACCGCCCCTTCAGGAATCAACGGGGAGAGACCGACGTCGACTTCATCCAAGTCGTCGTCTGGCGTCGCCAAGCGGAGAACGTCGCTCAATACGTGTCCAAGGGAAGCCTTGTCGGCGTCGACGGTCGCATCCAGAGCAGGACATACGAGGACCAAGACGGAAACCGCCGTTATGTGACCGAGATTGTCGCTGATTCGGTTCAGTTCCTGGAGCCCAAAGGCACCGGCGGACCAAGAGACCAAGAATCAAATCGGGAAGAACCGCCCCAAAACGAAAAACGTCGTGACGATGACGATTTGAAAGACATCGACATCGCCGACGACGACCTACCATTCTGAAGGAGGAATGAGACATGGCAAGAGGCAACTATCGCCGTCGCCGCAAGAAGACCTGCTATTTCACGGAAAACAAGATAGAATACATCGACTTCAAAGACGTGGCCCTGCTCAAACGTTTCATCTCGGAACGGGGCAAAATCCTGCCCAAACGCGTCACAGGGACCAAGGCGAAATACCAGAAGAAACTTGCAGTCGCCATCAAACGTGCCCGCCACATGGCACTTCTGCCCTACGTCGAAGAAGAGTCGTAGGCATCGAAAGACACATGGAAAAGAGGAAGCGTACGGAACGCTTCCTCTTTTATTGTCTATTGTCGCGGCGGTGATCTTCTCAACCGGCCACGGGGTTGATCTTCTTCATGAGATAGACGAACGGGGTGTCGAGAACCGCGACCAGCAGTTTGATGAGATAGGTCGTTATGAAGATGCTCACGAGCGTCGAGAATTCATAGAGACCCGAGAGGGCGATGGGAACGAAAATGGCCGTGTCGAGGAGCTGCGATATCATCGTCGAACCCAGGTTCCTGACATAGAGACTCTTGTCCGAAGAGAATCGCTGTTTGATCCGTTGGAAGATATGGACATCGAATAGTTGGCTCACGATATAAGCGATGATGCTTCCGAGCGCGATCCGCGGCAGAACGCTGAAAATCGTCTGTAAGGCCTGATGCACTTCTTCCGCCGCTTCGTTCGCCGTCGGGACGAAAAAGAGAGCGAACTGCATGGCGATAACGGCCGACAACATGACGAAAAAGCCGATGAAGACCGCACGTCGTGCCTCTTTGGGGCCGTACTTTTCGTTCAGGGCGTCGGTCACGAGGAAGAGTGATCCATACATGATGTTGCCGAGGGTGGCTTCGAAACCGAAAAGCTCGATGGATTTCGTCACTTGGATGTTGGCAAGGACGGTGCCCATCGCAATCCAACAAAAAAGCCCCGTCTTGCCGAACACCTTGTAGATCGCGACCACAAGGACGAAATTGACCAGGGCGAATGCGAACCAGAGTAATTCATTCATAAGAAAGCCTCCTAGTTTTGATAACGCAGGATGGAATTTCGAACTGCGTATACGTCCCGTATTATAGTGTCCCCCCGCAGGAAAGTCAAGAAAATCCCCGTTCCCACCCGCTCCAAACGGAAGTGTTTTGTGATATAATGATGAAGTAACGAACCGCACCGGGGACAATCGAGGTGACCCTATGGAAAAAGGTTCTCTGACCATCCTATCCGTCGTGCTCATGGCCCTTTTTTTGGTGGTCGGGTTCACGCTGACCGATCTCGGGCCGCTTTTAATCATCATCGTGAGTGTCGCCGTCGTCGCCCTGAACGCCCTCTATGTGCTTTTCTTGTTTCAGAAGAAGAAGCTGCGGATGCAGCTTCTGCAAAAGAACATCGATGCCAAGGATTCCGTCCTCAAACGCAAAGAGAAGGCCGAGGAACGGCTCCTGCACGATATGCCGACCGGGGTGGTCCTCCTCGATGACGACTTGCGTGTGCGCTTCGCCAACCGGGCGGCTCAAGACATCTTCAAGAATGATCTCGAGGAGCGTTCTCTCGCCGTTTTGCATGAAGGGATCCACGAAGCGCTGCAGATGGACACGTTGCACCATCCGCGTGTTTTCAGGATCTATGACGACTATTTCGAAGTCCATTATCACGACCAAGAACACGCCCTGTACCTGTACAAAGAGACCGAACGTGAACGATTGAAAGAAGACCACGACAAACTGACAAGCGCCATCGGCGTGTTGCATCTGGACAATCTCGAAGACGCCGTCGGTGTGCTCGATGTCCAAGAACAAAGTGAAATCCAGGGGAAACTGCTCGGTGCCTTGGATGATTGGGCCGATGACAATGGGTTTCACATCGTGCCCGTTTCGGCCGCCAAGATGTATGTCTATCTTCACAAGAAGAACCTCGACGACCTCATCGCAGAGGATTTCAACATCATCGACGATATCGCCCAGATTTCTGCGGAGAACGATCTCATGATCACGCTTTCCGGTGGCTTCGCTTGTGCTTCGATCCCGATCTCCGATCTCGCCCGCATCGCCGAGGACGCTCTCGATCTCGCGCTCTCTCGTGGTGGCGACCAAGTCGTCATCAACATCCAGGGCGAGGATTTCAAGTATTACGGAGGCAACACCAACACCCAAGAGAAACGGACACGCATCTCGAGCCGGATCAACGCCAAGAAGATCGACATGCTCTACACATCCGCAAGCAAAATCTTCATCATGCCGCACCGATATGCGGACGCCGACGCCTTGGGGGCCGCCATCGGATTGTTGAAGATGGCGCTATCGGCACACAAGGAAGCCTACATCGTTCTCGACCGGGAAGAGGTCGACCAGACGGTCGCCAAGATCATGACCCGGATGGAGTACGAGTATGTCTCCTTCCTCGAGTATTTCCTCACGCCCGATAAAGCCCTTCAATATTTGGATCGTCAAAGTCTNCTCGTTCTNGCGGACCATCATTCGCAAAGTCAGCTCATGGACGANAGACTCGTCGACAAGACGGCAAGTGTCATCATCGTCGACCATCACCGGCGGATGAAAGACAGTGTCGAAGGGGTGAAACTGGCCTATATCGAGCCCTATGCGTCGAGTTCCACCGAGCTTGTCGCCGAAATGGTCAGCGTCTATCCCAAAGAGGTGTCCTTGAACGCTTTCGAAGCGACGGTGATGTTGTTGGGGATGGTGGTCGACACCAACAACTTCACCTACCGGACGGGCTCGCGCACTTTCGAAGCCGCGGCCTTCTTGCGCCGCTATGGCGCCGACACCTATCGTGTCAAGAACATCCTTCGCGAATCCTTGCAGGACAAGAAGATGAAAGCGGAGTTGTTGAAGAACGCCGAGGTGGTGGGGAAACGCTTCGCCATCACCATCGTTCCCGAAGATTTCAACGCCGACAGACAACTTCTCGCCCAAGTCGCCAACAGTCTCCTCGAAGTGGACGACATCGTTGCCGCCTTTGTGCTCGGGCGGATCGACAGACAGACGGTCGGCATCAGCGCGAGAAGCCTCGAAGGATTCAATGTCCAGACCATCATGGAAGCCTTCGGAGGCGGCGGCCACTTCAACAACGCCGGGGCCCAAGTCGAAAAACGAGACGAACAAGAAGTGAAGAATGAACTGATAAAAATCCTGGAAGATTCCAGTCAGGAGGAGAGACCAGTGAAAGTCATACTGAAGAAGGACCTCAAGAACAAAGGCAAAAAAGGTGAGGTCATCGATGTCAAACCCGGATATGGAAACTATCTTTTGACGAGTGGGCAGGCCATCGAAGCCACCCCCGAGAACATCCAGAACCTCGAGGAGAAAAAGAAGAAGGAAGTTGAACAATCCGAGAAACATCTCGAGGAGATGAAGGCCCTGAAAGAGCGCATCGATTATCGGGCTGTCAAAGTCTATGTGAAAATCGGGAAGAACGACAAACTCTTCGGAAAGATCACGACGAAACAGATCGCGGAAGCCTTCGAGGAACAACACGGTGTCGCTTTGGACAAGAGGAAGATTGTCTTGGAAGAGCCCATCGACACCCTGGGCAACTACCAGATCGATGTGAAACTCCACAAAGACGTCACCGCGACGTTCGAACTGATGGTCCTCGAGCAGCAAGATGGCTGAAAAGACGCTACCGCACAATCTTGAAGCCGAACAGAACGTCCTCGGGTCCGTCTTCCTCGATCCGAACACCGTGAAACCGATTCGCGACGCTCTTTCCGAGAAGGACTTCTTCGCCCGCCGTCATCGACTCATATACCGCGCCATCATCGATTTGCACGATGAAGGCGTGGATATCGACTACACCACACTCACCGACAAGCTCGAGACGAGACAGCAACTCCTCGACGCCGGTGGTGCCGACTATATCCTCGGCCTTTCCGACACGACGCCTTCCCTCGCCAATCTGGAGCACTACATGAACATCGTCCGCGACAAGGCCGTCATCCGCAACATGATCGAAATCGCCCGTGACGTGAGCGAAAAAGGTTTCAACGCCAAGGAGATGGAATCCTACATCGACGAATCGGAGCGACGCATCTTCAACGTGGCCACGTCTCGTCGCACTTCCGATTTCGTCACACTCGGCAATGTCACCGATATGGTCATCACCAAGACCGAAGAAGCCAAGAACAAACAAGGTGAGATCCTCGGTCTCGACACCGGATACGAACGACTGAACTACTACACCTTCGGATTGCAGCCGGCGGAACTCTATATCATCGCCGCCCGTCCCTCGATGGGGAAGAGCGCCTTCGCCTTGAACATCGCCACCAACGTGGCGAAACTGAAAAAACGACCCTACATCGCCTATTTTTCGCTGGAGATGGGGGTGGAACAGCTCGTCGGCCGGATGCTTTCGGCCGAATCCAACATCGACAGCGCCCGTCTGCGGACGGGGGATTTGAACGCCAACGAATGGCAAAGGCTCTCCGTCGCGAGCGACCGTTTGCAAAAGTTGAACATCCTCTTCGATGATTCGGGGACGGTCAAAATCACCGACCTTCGCCAGAAATGTCGCAAGCTCAAACAGGAAGGGCGTCTCGACATCGTCGTCATCGATTACCTCCAACTGCTCTCGGGGTCCATTCCTCAATCGAACCGTGTCCAAGAGGTCTCGGAAATATCGAGGACGCTCAAAGAGATGTCACGAGAACTGAAGGTCCCCGTGATCGCCCTCTCACAACTTTCCCGCAGCGTCGAACAAAGAACCAACAAACGACCGATCATGGCCGACCTCAGGGAGTCGGGATCCATCGAACAGGATGCCGACGTCGTCCTCTTCCTCTATCGGGAGGACTACTACAATCCCAAGACCACCGAAAGGCCCGACATCGTCGATGTCATGGTCGCCAAGAACCGCTCGGGCGCGACGAATGTCACGGGCTTTCCGTTGATCTTCCGCCGCCGCTTCAGCCAGTTCAAGACGACGAAAGACCCGAAGCACGAAGCACAGGAAATCGACCTCGACGACCTCGAATAACACGCGCCGCGTGTTATTCTTCTTTGTGCTCCTCGACAATGATGGTTTCCTTGGAAAGGAAGACGGAATTTGTCCCTGCATGTTTCCGAGACCCCGATCAAAAGGAAGATCGACCTGACTGAAGGAAGCATCTTGAAAAAAATCCTCATGGTGGCCGTGCCGACACTGCTCACGAGTCTCATGCAGATGACCTACAATCTCGTCGACATGTTCTTTGTCTCCCGTGTCGACAGGATCGGTCTGGATCCCACCGAGGCTGTGGCCGGTGTCGGCACGGCGGCCTTTTATACGTGGTTCGGCATGGGGGTCATGCTCATCGTCAAGGTCGGTGTGAGCGTCTATGTCTCCCAAGCCGCCGGCAGGAACGACAAAGACGCCGTCGACCGTCACCTCAGCAACGGCCTCCTCGTCATGGTCATATTGGCGTTGCTGTATTCGCTTGCGGGTTATTTCTTCCGCAGTGAGTTCGTCGGCATATTCAATATCGACAACGTCCGGGTCGTGCGACATGCCGAGGATTATCTCGCCATCGTCAGTGTGTTCATGGGGTTCATCTTCGTGGCGAATGTCTTCAACGGTGTCTATGACGGTCTCGGCAAGACAATCAACACTTTCTACATCATGGCCGCGGGACTGCTCTTGAACATCATGCTCGACCCCGTGTTGATTCTCTGGGCGGGCCTCGGCGTCCGGGGCGCCGCCATCGCGACGGTCATCGCCCAGGGCTTCACCGTGATCGTCTATATGGCCGTGTATGCCTCCAAGCGTCGTCCGGCCGCGATCAAACCCATCAGGCACTTTTCTCCGTCAACCATGAAGCGGATCGTTCTCTTGGGCCTTCCCGTCGGAATCCAGAGCATGGCCATGGCCACCATCTCCATCATCGTCGGCATCTTCGTGGCCTCTTTCGGGGAGAGTGCCATCAGCGTCTCGCGTATCGGCAGCCAGATCGAGGCCTTGAGCTGGATGATCGCCTTGGGGTTCCAAGTCGCGATCAGCTCTTTTGTGGGACAGAACTACGGGGCGTTGAAGATACCGAGGATCAAACGGGGCTATCTTTCTTCCATGCGCCTGCTCGTGCCCTACGGCATCATCGTGAGTCTCGTCCTCTTTCTTTTTGCGGAACCGTTGTTCGCGCTTTTCATCAGGAACGAGCCGACACTCTCTTTCGGGGCGGAATACCTTCGCATCATCAGCATTTCCCAGCTTTTCATGATTCTCGAGCTTGTGACGGCCGGTGCCTTCAACGGTCTCGGCAAGACGGTCGCGCCTTCCGGTGTCGGTATCGTCGGCAATGCCATGCGCATCCCTTTTGCCTATGGCGCCACCACCATGGCCGGCATCTGGTGGACCCTCAGCGCCACGTCGGTCTTCAAGGGTGTGGCCCTCGTCATTTTGTTCGTGGTGTTTTTCAGTCGCCTCTCGGCCAGGCATCGGGAGCGGGTCGCGCTTGAAAACTATCAACCGCTGTAATATAATATTTGTCCGGAGTTGATCGTATGAAAGACCGTTTGGAAAGAATCAAGAAACGTTATGAGGAAATCAACCGGGAGCTCTCCGATCCCCATATTGCGAATGACATCGAGAAAATGAAAGACCTCGGCAAAGAACGCCACGAACTTGAACGCACCGTCACGTTGTATGAAGAGCTGCAAGAAGTCGACAAGACCATCGACGAATTGCGTGAGTTGGTGAAAGACGAGGATGAAGACATTCGTGAGATGGCGCAAGGTGAACTCACCGAAGTGAAAGAGAGAAGGGATGCCCTTGTCGCGAAGCTCGAAAGGGAGCTCATCCCCAAAGACCCCAACGACGAGAAGGATGTCATCGTCGAGATCCGCGGCGCCGCGGGCGGCGACGAGGCCAACATTTTCGCCGCCGATCTTTTCCGCATGTACTTGAAGTTCGCCGAAAGCAAGAACTGGGAGGTCAATGTGGCCGGGGCCGTCGAGAGCGACGCCGGCGGCTTCAGCCAAATCGAGTTCACCGTCTCGGGCGACAAGGTTTATTCGCAACTGAAGTACGAGTCGGGCGCGCACCGGGTGCAGCGGGTGCCGAAGACCGAATCACAGGGGCGCATCCACACCTCGACGGCGACCGTCGTTGTCCTTCCCGAAGCCGAAGATGTCGAAGTGGAACTCGACATGAACGACGTCCGGGTCGACACCTACCGTTCGAGCGGTGCCGGCGGTCAACACGTGAACAAGACCGATTCGGCCGTGAGACTCACCCACGAACCGACGGGAGTCACTGTCAGCTGCCAAGAAGGCAAGAGCCAACACGAGAACAAGGAGAAGGCCTTGAAAATCCTCAGGGCCCGCCTGCATGATATCGAGGAAACAAAGCGTCGGGAGGAAGAGGGGGAAGAACGCCGCAGCAAGATCGGCACGGGGGACAGGAGCGAGAAGGTCCGCACCTACAACTTCCCCCAAAACCGGGTCACCGACCACCGTATCAACTTTACGGTCCATGAACTCGACAAGGTCATGGAGGGTCGGCTCGATCCGATCATCACCGCCCTGATCGACGAAGAATACAAACGCAAGCTCGAAACGGCTTGACCATGTGGAGATGGAAATGACCACCTATCGGGAACTTTTACGAAAGTATGAAAGGGAAGCTTGGAAAAAAGACAAGGAGCCGAGTGCGATCAAGCGGCTTCTTTTGCACTGTTCAAGGATGGAGAGTCCACATCTCGTGGCGTCGTTGGACCAAGCCGTCCCGAAAGACATCGAACATAAGCTCGCTCAAGCCGTACGCGAGTATCTGGACAAGGACCGTCCCGTCCAGCACATCATCGGGAGCGAGCATTTCTTCGGGCGGGAATTCTTGGTGAACGCAGATGTCCTCATCCCCCGTTTCGAGACGGAAGAACTCGTGGAACACATCCTCTATCGACTCGATGAGAGATATCCCGCCGACAAGGGGTTGCATATCCTCGATGTGGGTACGGGGTCGGGGTGCATCGCGATCACGTTGGCCCTGGAACGTGAAGGTAGTCGCGTCGTCGCCACCGAGATATCAAAAAAAGCGCTCGCTGTCGCCGGGGAGAACCATCGTCGCTTGGGCGGCGATGTCGTNTTCTTGCCAGGACATCTTCTCGAGCCCGTCCGCAACAAGACGTTCGATGTCGTGGTGGCGAACCCGCCCTACATCCCCAAAGAGGAAGCCCTCGACCCGCTCGTCGGCGACCATGAGCCCGGAATCGCCCTTTTCGGCGGTGAGGACGGTCTCCATTTCTATCGGATGATCGTCGAGGGCCTGCAAGACATCCTGGCCGAAGACCATCTTGTCGCTTTTGAACACGGTCACGACCAAGCTGAAAGAATCGCCGATATCATCCGTCGTCATTTCCCGAAGGCCTGCATCACCAAGCAGAAGGACATGGCCGGTAAAGAGCGCATGACCTTCTTCAGCGACCGCTGATGCCGTTTGGGCAAACGGGGTTCTTGACACCGTTTCGCATTTTGTGCCATAATACGCTAAGCGGGAGTGAATGCCATGGGCAAACTAGTCATCGTCGAATCGCCAAGCAAATCGAAAACGATCAAACAGTATCTCGGAAATGACTTCGAGGTGCTTTCTTCGAAGGGACACGTCCGCGATTTGGCCATCAGCGGCCCCGGCGGACTCGGTCTCGACATCGAAAACAATTTTCAACCGCGTTACAATGTCATCGAGGACAAGGAGAAGATCATCGCTTCTTTGGAAAAGGCCGTGAACAAGTCGGAAGCGGTCTATCTCGCCACCGACCCCGATCGGGAAGGAGAAGCCATCAGTTGGCACTTGAAAGAAGTCCTCGACCTCGACGAGAAGAACAAGGAAGTCCATCGTGTCATTTTCAACGAGGTCACCAAGGATGCCGTACAAGAAGCCTTCGACAAACCCCGGGACATCGATGACCGGTTGGTCTCTTCACAAGAGACGAGACGGATTCTCGACCGCATCATCGGTTTCAAGCTGAGCAAACTGCTCCAGAGCAAAATCCGCTCCAAATCGGCGGGCAGAGTCCAAAGCGCCGCCCTCAAGATGATCGTCGACCGGGAGCGGGAGATCGAGGCTTTCACCCCCGAGGAGTATTGGAAGGTCAAAGCGGTCTTTTCTGATTTCACCGCCGAACTTGCGAAATACAAAAAGAGGAAAGCCCGGCTCAAGAACGAGAAAGAGGCCGGAGAACTCGTCGAAGCTCTCGATGACAGTTTCCTCGTCAAGGCGATCAAAAAGCGCGAACGGCGCCGAGCGCCTTACGGCCCCTTCACGACATCCTCACTGCAACAGGAAGCTTCGAACAAGCTCAACATGAACGGACAAAGGACGATGATCGTCGCCCAAAGCCTCTATGAGGGTATCGACATCGGTCAAGAGACTGTCGGTCTCATCACATACATGCGGACGGATTCGACCCGCATGAGCCGGTCGTTCCAAGAACCCGCCAAGGCTTTCATCAAGAAGCATTACGGCGAGGCATACGTCGGGACCTATCGCCGCGGTCAGAAGAAAAAACAGGGACAGGACGCTCACGAGGCCATCCGGCCCACGAACATCAAACATCACCCCGACAAACTCAAGAATCATCTCAAACGCGACGAATACCGGCTATACAAGCTGATTTACGACCGCGCCGTCGCCTCACTCATGAAACCCGCGAAATTCGAGAGCACGACCATCACCCTCGAGAACAACGATTGCGAATTCCGCGCCCAAGAACAACAACTCGTTTTTGACGGCTATTTGAAAGTCTACGGTGCATACCAAAAAATCGATGTCGGCGACCTTCCCGCCCTGCAAGAGGGCGACACCTTGAAGCCCGAGCGGATCGAAAAGAGCCAGCATTTCACCCAGCCCCCGGCCCGCTATACGGAAGCGAGCCTCATCAAGGCCATGGAGGAAGAGGGTATCGGGCGACCGAGCACCTATTCCCAGACCGTTTCGACACTCAAGAAACGTCACTATGTCCAGATCGAAGACAAGAAATTCCGGCCCACCGAGCAAGGAACGCTCACCATCGACAAACTCGAGAAGTTCTTCTCCCGCATCATCAGCGTCGGCTATACTGCGAGAATGGAACGCATCCTCGATGATATCGCCAACAACGACACCGATCACATCGAAGTGATCCGTGATTTCTACGACCGCTTCATCCCCTTGGTCGAAAAAGCGAACAAGGAAATGGAGAAGGAACCCCCGAAACTGACGGGAGAGACATGTCCCGAATGTGGACGTGACATGGTCTATCGCCAGAGTCGCTACGGCACATTCGAAGCATGCAGCGGTTTTCCGAAATGCAAATACATCAAACCCGACGAAAACAAGAAGAAAGAACCGAAGAAAACGGGCATCACCTGTCCGAAATGCGGCAAGGGTGAAATCGTCGAACGCATTGCGAAGAAAGGCAAGAATCGCGGCAACTCTTTCTATGCCTGCGACAACTTCCCCCGCTGCAAGAACATCCTCCGGGGAAAACCGACAGGAGAGCGTTGCGAGAATTGTGACGATCTCATGGTGGAAACCGAAGAGGGCAAGACCGAATGCAACACGAAGAAATGTACGTAGACAAATTGGATTTTTCCCCGCCTCTTTCATAAGAAGGCCCGAAAAGCGCCCAAACAAAGACATATTCCCATTCTGGCAACTTGGACGGCCTTCTATGCATGCCACCTTGACACCATCATCAAGCTATGTTATTATTTAGACGCAATCGAAAGGTTGCAGCTTTATCCCTTACATAGCATGGTGAATATTCTTATTCACACATCCCCTTCCTTAATCCGCCGCAAGGCGGATTTCCCTATGTAAAGGGGCCTTTCGTCCCATCATTCCATCCCTCTCGGGCGGCGTCTGTCAAAAGCGCCGCCTTTTTTTGACGGGGCTCGTCACCTTCCCGCGGGAGGGTGAATGTGTTATAATACTTTTGATTCTTTGTCAGCGGGGTGTGTGTCATGGGCTTTTTCACCCGACTCTTCCAATCGGAAAAACGGAAAAAACGCGCGCAGAAATATCGTATCGGCATGGCCAAGACACGCGAAGGTGTCTTCAACCGTCTGAACGAACTCCTCCAAGCAGGTCGTGTCATCGACGAAGACCTCTTCGAAGAAATCGAAGAGCTCTTCATCACGGCCGACATGGGGGTCGAGACCGTGTTGGACCTCGTGGGACATCTGCGCGAGACCGTGAAAACGAAGAACGTCAAGAACGCCGAAGATTTGAAAGAGATCATCGTCGGCTCGATGTTCAAACGGTATGTGAAGGACGAGATCCTCGACACGAACTTAGCTGTCGACGACGAGCTCTCGGTCCTCCTTTTTGTCGGTGTGAACGGTGTCGGTAAGACGACGACCATCGCTAAAGTCGCGCATCTATTGCAAAACGCCGGGAAAGATGTGATGATGGTCGCGGGTGACACGTTCCGTGCCGGGGCCATCAACCAGCTTAGGATATGGAGTGATCGCGTGGGTTGCCGTTTCTTTGCGAAACCGGCGGGAAGCGATCCCACCAGCGTCATGTTCGACGCCATCCAGGAAGCGAAGAAGGAAGGCGTCGATGTCCTTCTTTGCGATACAGCCGGCAGACTCCACAACAAGAAACATCTGATGGAAGAGCTGGGGAAGATCCATCGCGTCATCGGACGCGAGATCGAGAACGCTCCCCAAGAGACGTTGCTTGTCATCGATGCGACGACGGGTCAGAACGGACTGGCCCAGGCGAAGATATTCAATGAGGTGACACGCCTCACCGGCGTGGCCCTCACGAAACTCGACGGAACCGCCAAAGGCGGTATCGCCTTGGCCATCCGGGAGACGATCGGCGTGCCCGTGAAACTGGTGGGCCTCGGTGAAAAACCGGAGGACCTCGAGTATTTCGACATCGAAGAATACATCTACGGCCTCTTCGCGGATGTGGTCTGATGGACGAACTGAAAAGACACGTCGAGATCGATGCGCTTCTTTCCTACTATGAGCCGTTGCTCACCGACAAACAGGCGCGCATCATGCGCTATTATTACGGGGACAACTACACCTTGTCGGAGATCGCCGAGCTCACAGGGACGAGCCGCAACGCCGTACATGACCATATCAAGAAGACCGAGAAAAAATTGCGCGAATACGAGAAGCGCCTCGGATTGAAACGGAAGTCCGAAGAGCGCCGACGCCGCATAGACGCCCTCAAGGACGAGATTGATGACAGAGACATCCTTGAACGACTCGAAGAACTGAAAGAGGTGGATTGAACATGGCATTCGACCATTTGTCCGAACGTCTACAGATGGCCCTTCGCCGAGTGAGTGGCAAGGGCCGTCTGACCGAGAATGACATTGATGCGATGATGCGGGAGATCAGGCTGTCGCTTTTGGAAGCGGATGTGAATTTCAAGGTTGTCAAGGAGTTCACGGCCGAAGTCAAGAACAAAGCCTTGGGTGAACGCATTCTGAAAGGACTGAACCCGTCCAAACAGGTGGTCAAGGTCGTCCACGACGAACTGAAGGAACTCCTGGGTGGTGAGACGAGCGGCTTCTCTCTGCAGAAAAAGGAAAAGAACACCATCATGCTCGTCGGTCTCCAAGGGAGCGGTAAGACGACGAGTGCGGGGAAGCTCGCCGCCTATCTCCGGAAACATCATGCATCCGACCCCTTGCTCGTGGCACTCGACACCCGTCGTCCCGCGGCGATCGAACAGCTGCAGACGATCGGCGAAAAGATTTCCGTTCCCGTCTTTGAGAAAGGGACGACGACCCCGATTTCCACCATCATAAGCGAATCTGAGAAGTTTGCCGAGGAGAACGGCCACGACGTCCTCGTCTTCGACACCGCCGGTCGCCTCCACATCGACGAAGAGATGATGGACGAACTGAAGGTCGTGAAAGAGGAACTCGCCCCCGACGAAGTCTTGTTGGTGCTGGATGCGATGACGGGTCAAGACGCCGTCGCTGTCGCGAAGAGCTTCCACGAATCCCTAGGGCTCACCGGCAGCATCATCACCAAACTCGACAGTGACACGCGCGGCGGCGCGGCACTCTCGCTCAGAAAAGTGACGGGTGTTCCCATCAAGTTCATGGGGTTGGGCGAAAAGTTGGACGCTTTGGAAGTCTTCCATCCCGAACGCATGGCCGGACGTATTCTCGGCATGGGCGATGTGTTGACGCTCATCGACAAGGTGACCGAGAATGTCGACGAGGACGACATGTTGAGCATGGTGGAAAAGATGGCTCAGGGGAAGTTCAACTTCGACGATTATCGCAAGCAATTGAGAATGGTCAAACGCATGGGCTCGCTCGGCGGCCTCATGAAGATGATTCCCGGTATCAACAAAATGACGAAGAACATGGACATCGACGACAAACGCCTCGTCCATATCGAGGCCATGATCGGCTCGATGACCAAAGAGGAACGGAAACGACCCGAACTCATCAAAAAGAGCAGTTCGCGCCGTCGCCGGATCGCCCGGGGCGCCGGCCGGAGTGTGGCCGAACTGAACCGCCTCATCACTACGCTCGACGAACAGACCCGCGCCATGAAGCAGATGTCCAAGATGGACCCGAAACAGATCAATCCCGAAAACCCCATGGCGGGTATGCCCGCCCCGAAACAACAAAAAAAGCGTAAAAAAGGCAAAGGCAAAGGAAAAGGTGGGTTCAGGTTCTGACCTGACCCACCTTTTTGAAATGGTCTCGCAAGAATCGTTCGACGGCCTTTTCTTCGTGCGTGTGAGGACTGACGTGGTCGGCGACCGCTTTGACCTCGTCTTCGGCGTTTCTCATCGCCACCCCCGTGCCGGCGTATTCCAACATCTCGATGTCGTTCAGACCGTCGCCGAAAGCGATGATGTTCTCTCGCTCGAAGCCCATATGTCTCGCCACGTGTTCGAGGGCACGTCCCTTGTTGGTCAAAGGGGTGTAAAGCTCGATGATGAATTGATAGTCGTCCCCCCAGTTCCGGGTCTTCGCTTTGCCGGCGTGGTGTCTTTGGACATACTCTTCGATGAGATGACCTTCATGCTTTCGGGCGATGATGATGAAACCGTTCGTCCCGCCCGGCAATGTGTGGCGGAAGTCGCCCACGTGGAGCTTTGCGTCCCCGAAAAGATGCAGCAGGTCTTTGACGTTTTCGGTCTTCTTGAGAAGATAGATGTCATCTTTGATTTCGCAGAACGCGTTGTATATATGGGGCTCCATCTCGGTGAAGACATCGAGAACGACATCCTTGTCCAGACGGATGTTGACCTCTTCGAAGGAGGGATTGTTCTTCCAGGTTATGAGTCCGCCGTTGTAGTTGATCATCGGCGAGTTGAGACCGAGAGCCCGATGGTAGCGGACACTGCTTCGGTAAGGGCGTCCGGTCGCGATCACGGGGACATGTCCCGCGGCTTTCAGGCTCGCGAGATAGTCTCTTGTCGTTTCTTCCAGGGTTTCCCAGTCGTAAAGCAGTGTTCCGTCCAAATCGAGTGCGATGAGATAGCGGTCCATGAAATCACCCAGACCATTATCGCACAGCCGCCCCTCTTTGGCAAATCTTCATTCCGCGGCGACGACAAGCGACCCGTATGTATGCTATAATATTCAAGAGGTGATTTCCATGCCGGAGTTGTCCTTCGGAGGCATCATAAACTTTCTCATCGGTGTCGTCTTCGGGCTTGTCATATTCTCTTTGACCTATGTCTATGTGGTCTTCCGGAGCAACCGGAGTGCGGCCAGGGCCCCTTCGACCCCGATCGAAGAGGTCGACGAGGATAAACTCAAGGCCCTCATCACCGACAAACAGCAGACCTTCAAAAGGTTGTACAGGCGGACAGGCAAGAGTTACGGTAAAATCATCTTCGACCTTTCGTACGAACTGGTCCAAGATATCAGCGAATACTACTATCCGAAGTCGAAACACCCCATGTTGGAATTGTCGGTCGAAGAAATGCTGGAGTTGAACCGATACATCACCGAGCGCATAGAAGGACTGCTCGATCACAATGTCCTTCGCGGCACGCGCAACGTGCGCGTGAGCAATATCGTGAATCTCTATGAGAGAAAGCGGGCCGTCGAGGAGACCAAGCTCGTCCGTCTCATGCGCAGCAAGAGTGCGACCCGGGTGACGAAAATCACGTTGGGGGCCCTCAACGCTTTGAATCCCGCTTATTGGGTCCGAAAACTCGTGGTCCGCACCAGCATCGACTTCATGACCCGCCATATCGCTTTTGTCATTCTCGGGGTCGTGGCCGAAGAGACGAGCAAGGTGTATTCCAAGAAACTCTTCGACCAAGAGCCCGAATTGAACATCGTGGAAGAAGAAATGCGGTTGTTGGAGGAAGGCGCCGATGACGAAGACGATTGATTCCGCCGACGCCTTTCATGACATCGTCACCGAAGCGACCTGGGCGGTTCTCGTTTTCAAGAGTCCCGTCTGTCCCGATTGCGACGCCTTTGAACATCAACTGCCCGTGCTAGAGGAACTGTTTCCGGACATGTGTTTCTTGTTGGCGGATCGCACGAAAGTGCCCGCGCTGGCGGAAGAGTTCGCCGTCCGGAATGTGCCGGCTCTCGTGGTCTTCAACAAGGGCGAAGTCATGGATAGATATCTACCGGGGAAACGCCCGGATCTCGTCGACAGCAGGAAGTTCTTGAAAATGGCGCAAAGGAAAGGGGAGCGCTGAACCATGTTTTTTAAGCGTCGGAAAAAACTTGTTCCACCTTATGAGAGGACACCGGACGACAAACCGTTCCAAGTGTTCGAGATTCTTGAAAAAGCAAAGCAGGAAAAGAAAGAGTACCGGCCGAACCGTTTCGTTTCGCCGATTTTCGGTGTGAATGTGAAGGACGAGGTTGTCATCCCCATCAAGACGAGCCGCAAACGTGATTTGGACAAGCTCGACCCCTTCCGCACCAAACCGCGCCTCACGCGCGAAGAGCGGATCAAGAAATACGGAACCCCCTATCCCGAGTTCGATCTCGTCCGGGGCAAAGACCTCGATGAGGTCATGGACACGCACGGAAAACCCCGTCAACCCCGTTCCGAGATGCGGGCGGATATTGTGGGTTCATCGTCCGCTTCTGCGGAGGATGAGTCCCCTGAAACCCCCGCCGGACATGGGTCACAACCGGAAACCGTCTCCGAGGAACGACAAAAGAGTGAGGACCTAGGCCGTTTCTTCAAGGGAGAACGCCCTTCATCCGACACCTTCGCGGAAGAGGATGCTCCGTCGGAGGAATCACCCCAAAGACGACAAGAAGAACCATCGTCCGTGGAGGATGAGACACAAGAAGAGAGCCCCGGGGAGTTTTCGTCCGAAGAGCCTGCCGACGATGCCTTCACTGACCATGAGGAAACGACCGAAGAAGAATCGCCCCCGACCAATGAACCGGAAACCGCCGAAGCGGAGAGACCCACACCGCCGCCCGCGCGTGAACCGGAAGAAAGCGGCGCCACAAGCCAGACCATCAAGACGGGTGCCAAGACATACGACAACTACAAGGTGCCCCCGATCGACCTCTTGAATGACAGCTTGGAAGACCCGCCCGATCTCACCGAATCGATCGAGAAACAAAAGAATGTCTTGAACGAGACCTTTTCCGAGTTCAATATCGGTGCCCGGGTGTACAACCACATACAAGGACCCACGGTGACCCGTTTCGAGGTCGCCGTCGAAAAAGGCGTCAAACTGAACAAGATCACCAACATCAGCGACAACATCAAGATGAAACTCGGGGCCAAAGAGATCCGTATCGAAGCCCCGATACCGGGGAAGAAGATCGTCGGTATCGAGGTGCCGAACGAAAAGCCGGCCAAAGTCCATTTCCGCAACGTCGTCAACCGCTCGATGTTCAAGAACGCAGCCATGCCGCTCACCGTCGCCCTCGGCATGGATATCGACGGCAATCCGATCTTCGCCCCGATCAAATCGATGCCTCACGGCCTCATCGCCGGTGCGACAGGCAGCGGGAAGAGTGTCTGTATCAACACCGTTCTCATGAGCCTGCTCTTGAAATACAAACCGAGCGACCTCAAACTCATCCTCATCGACCCGAAGATGGTCGAACTCGCTCCCTACAACGACATCCCCCATCTCATCACCCCCGTCATCAGTGACGCCCAAGCTGCCACCGCCGCCTTGAAATGGATCGTCGAGGAGATGGAAAGAAGGTTCAATCTCTTTTCCGAAATGCGCGCCCGCGACATCGAGAGCCACAACCAGAAAGTCGAGGATGCACGGGAAAAACTCCCCTACATCGTCATCGTCGTCGATGANCTCGCCGACCTCATGATGATCTCCAGCCAACANGTCGAAGAGGCGATCATGCGCATCACCCAGAAGGCCCGGGCTTGCGGCATCCATCTCATCATCGCGACACANAGGCCTTCGACCGACGTCATCAAAGGCACCATCAAATCGAACATTCCCACCCGCATCGCTTTCAGTGTTTCGAGCCATATCGATTCGCAGACCATCATCGATTCCCCGGGCGCCGAACTCTTGTTGGGCCGGGGGGACATGCTCTACATGGCCGCGGGGCAAAGCAAAATCCGCCTCCAAGGCGCGTTCATCTCGGATGATGACATCGAGACCGTCACCGACTTCATCCGCGACCAGGCCACGGCTGAATATGTCTTCGACGAAAAAGCCCTCATCAAGAACGCCACGAAGCCGTTCGAATACGATGAACTCCTGACCGATGTCGCCCGCTTCGTGGTCGAAAAACAGGAAGCTTCCATAAACAAGATCAGCAAAACATTCTCGATCGGTTTCAATCGGGCCCAATCCATCGTCGAGAGTCTCGAAGCGGCGGAGATCGTCTCGGGGAATCTCGGTTCCAGGGCCCGCGAAGTGCTCGTCGATGAAGAGGACCTCGACGAGGTGCTGAAGAAGTTAGGATGATGACCCATGAGACAAGATGATGACCTCAGGGACCATTTCGACCCGTTGGAAAAGGCAAAACACGATCGTTTCCGCCTGAACCTCCGTCTCTATCGGAAGCTCAGGCGGAAAATCGTCCTTGCCGTTTTTTCCCTGCTTGTCGTCGCCTTGGTCCCTATTCTTTTCGACCGCCATCTTTCCTTCAACACCATGCATACGATCGCCTTGGGCGACTTCTCACCGCTCGGCGGTTTTTTCGGCGCGCTTCCGATCGTCTGGCCGATCGGTCTTTTCGTCATGGTCTACATCCTCGTCATGACGACAAGGCTTTTGGATGCCCGACGTCGTCTCCGAAAGGCCGAAAGTATTCATCTTGAAAAGAGTCTCGCTCATTTCGACCTGGTTTCTTTCACCGTGCACGTGCTTGCCGTATATACGTTGTTGAACACGTTCATCCTCTCGTTCGCCGTCATCCAGGGCATGAGCATGGAGCCCACTTTGCATGAAGGGGAGAATGTGCTTTTATTTCATTATGACAGGAAGTATGAACGGGGCGACCTCCTGGTCGTCGACACCGAAAACAAGACCGGAAACGGAGAATTCTACATCAAACGCCTCATCGGCTTGCCGAACGAGGTCGTCGCCATCACGGAAGATGGCGTCACAATCGACGGGACCCCACTGGCCGAGACCTATCTGGCCGATTCGACGCCGACGGATTGTCCCGGCGGAGAGGCTGTCTGCGAATTCTCCCTCGGTCCGGACGAATATTTCGTGCTCGGCGACAACCGTCCCCGTTCCGAGGACTCACGTGACATGGGTCCTTTCAAGACCGATGAGATCTATGGTCGGGTCACGTTCCGCATCCGTCCCGTCAGTCGCTTCGGAAGGGTCGATTGAGATGAAACGTTTCGATTATTATCCGGGTCATATGGCCAAGACGAAACGAGCGTTGAAAGAACGATTGAAATGGGCCGACATCGTCTACGAGGTCGTGGATGCGCGCGGCCCCGTTTCGACACGGAACACAGACCTTGCCGGCCTCCTCGGAGCGAAGCCCCGTCTCATCCTCATGAACAAGGCGGATCTCGCTGAGAAGGACGAAGTCGACCGCTTCGTGTCGTTCTTCGCCTCCGAAGGGCTGAAGGCCTTGCCGTTGCAGGCGGACTCGCAGGCCTCGATCCGACGTCTCCTACCGGCCACCGAATCCTACCTCGCGGAACTCTCCACCCGCGATCATCGCCCATATCGCCCTTTTCGCGCTCTGGTCGTGGGGATCCCCAATGTCGGCAAGAGCAC
>SL_5KL_010_SEDDRAFT_10000758_pt1 | contig 20351 bp, 19 predicted proteins | sample SodLakKL_010_SED_FD_9118 | JGI IMG/M metagenome (IMG submission 9118)
CGCCCGTTGTCGAGCCCGACTGGGTAACCGGTGTTGGGCGGCTTCGAATCCCGTATCTCGGCTGGATTCGGCTGGCCGTCACGGGTGCGGCCAGTAGCGGCCCACTGCTTCCGGTCGGAATCGGAGCGGTTGGTGGGGTAGTTGGCGGCAGTCTTGTGGCTTTCAGTCGATCGTAGTGAGCCAGTAGTCGAGAGAAGCGATTGATGTCGACGTCGACACTGTTGCTACCGACGACATCACCGATGGTGAAAATCGTCGTTAGTTGTCGAACCGTGCTTGGACGAACGGCTGCACATTTTCGATATCGCCGAGTCTGGAGTCCGAGAGGAGAACCGCTTCAGTTTCCTCAAGTGGAACCGAGAGTCCCATCTCCTTGGTCCGACCGTAGCGACCCTTCGAGACAACGACCGCGTTGACGATGCCGAGCATATCGAGTTCGCTGATTAGATCCGTAACCCGCCGCTGGGTGAGGACGTCGGCATCAATCTCCTCACAGAGACGTTTGTAGATGTTGAACACCTCGCCGGTGTTGATGTTGTGGACGCCGTTTTTTTCGAGGAGAATAATCGAGAAGAGGACGATTTTGCTCTGGGTTGGAAGCGTGCGGACCACCTCGACAACACGGTCGAGTTCGATCTTGTCTTGAGCCTGTCTGACATGTGTTTCCTCAATGATATCCGCTTGACTCCGTTCGGCCAGTTCGCCAGCCGTCCGAAGGAGGTCGAGCGCGCGACGAGCATCACCGTGTTCTTGCGCGGCGAACGCCGCACACAACGGAATCACGTCGCTGGTGAGTGCGTCCGGTTTGAACGCGACATCCGCACGGTGTTGGAGAATATCGCGAAGTTGGGTCGCATCGTACGGCGGAAAGACGATCTCTTCCTCGCCGAGTGAGGATTTGACGCGCGGATCGAGAAAGTCGGTGAACTTCAGATCGTTCGAGATCCCCATAATCGAGATCCGCGAGTTGACGAGCTCGGAGTTCATTCGCGAGAGATTATACAGCGTGTCGTCACCGCTTTTTTCGACGAGTTTGTCGATTTCGTCGAGCATGATAACGACGACCCGTTCGTTGTAATCGACCGCGTCGAAAAAGGTCGAATAGACGCGATCGGTCGGCCATCCCGTCATCGGGACGGGTTCGAGTTCGTCGGCATCCTCAGTCAGCGACTCGATCCGTTCGGTTACCTCGTCAACCGAGTCGTACGCGGTCGGATCAATTTCGACACGGTCGCCGGCTGACTGCTCACCGGGTTGTTGGGCCGGTGGCTCTGTGCGTGAATTCGGTGACGAGGAACGGGATGATGAGTGAGATCGATCCGAATCGGACGCCGACGTGGCCGCAGAATCTACTCCGTCTGCCATCGTATCTCGAAGCTGTTCAAGCGCCGTGATTTCGGCTTCGATGCGAGCTACGTTCTTCTCAATGAACTTGTTTGCGAGCTGGGCAAGCACGCGATACTGGGTATCGGTTACCTCGCAGTTGATGTACTCGACCTCGCAGGGAACGTCGTACTTTTTTGAGGTGGATTCGAGTTCCTGGCTCACGAACTTTGCGCTGGCGGTTTTACCAGTTCCCGTTTTGCCGTAAATCAAGATGTTTGATGGGGTGTCGCCACGGAGTGCCGAGACGAGAATCGTTGCCATCTGGTTGATCTGATCGGTTCGGTGGGGGAGTTTGTGGGGCGTGTACGAGGGACGAAGAACCTCCTTATTCTCGAAAATCGGTTCCCCGGCAAGGAGATCGTCAAACAAACCCTTGCTTTCGAGGCCGTCAGCGTCAGTAACCCCGTCTGGGCCACCGAGTCTATCGGTCACATCGGGTTCGTCAAGCATGCTGTCGAAGTCGAGATGTGGCGACGCTGCCGAACGGTCACGTGTTGCTGTACGCGTCGAGTCACTAGCATCGAGTGGGTCGTCGTCGACATCTTTGGTCGACGTGTTCTCGTCCGTTGCTGTCGATACAGGTGGTGACTCGGTCGAATCGGCCTGCGAGTCGTCTGATCGGTTCGTAGAAATGTCGTCTGTGTGTGTATTGTCACCAGTCATTTATTCCCCTTCATTTCATCTGGAACTTTGTGGTGCCACGGTTAATACGGCTCCCAGAGACCGTTTACTCGGCGTATTAGATGATTGGACATAACTGGATGTCCACGTGATACAGTCGAAGCAGACGAAGAGTGGGTACAAAAACGTTCTTTTTTCGGTCGATTTTGTTGGGAGCTGTCGGTGAGCTGTGAGTGGGGTTATCGGTTCTTGAGGTCAGTAAGAACAACAGGGAGTTCCTGACTAATGATCATTCACCATTTGGACTAATGAATCACCCACACATACACAACACGGTTGTTTCTGGTGGACACTCGCTTGAGATATGGATGTTGTGTGCTTATGAGATCCGTAATAATCATTCATTGTTGTCGGACATCTAGCCCCCCACCCCTTTGTTTCAGGTGGAACGCTCACACATGAGACCTCGTCAATAGAGAATATATAAAGGCGTAGTTTTATATGACCATACTTTGTACTAGTCCGTAATCCGGCTCCCACTGTTATATTCTAAGTCATAATACCTGAATAAATATGTTTTAGTGTTGGTTCCGTCCGTTTTCCTAGATGGTTATCGGATAGATCGGCTGGTTCCACCCGAAACAAAGGGGTGGGGGTGTCCCCAAACGAGAATATTCACAACACTCATTCCTGAAGAACAACACTCACCCAGTTCCCATTTCCGAGACACAGCTCGTTAACTGTGCAGTATCGTTCGTCTTTCGGGGAGGAAACCGTGTCTGACGTAGTGTTTAAGTGTGCCGGCGAAGGAAGGTTTCTCATACGCCCTCTCTACGCGCGTAGACTGCGGGAGGTGCGGGAGCCAGGATGGGTCTACTCACAAATCTCAAAGACAGCATCTCGCGGGTGACCGACCGACTGTTTGCGTCCGCAGAGCCGAAGCGAATCGGCATTTATGGACCACCAAACGCCGGGAAGACGACGCTCGCGAACCGTATTGCACGCGATTGGACCGGTGATGCGATCGGGCCTGAAAGCCACGTTCCACACGAAACACGCCGGGCTCGACGCAAGGAAGGCGTTGAAATCGAGCGCAACGGCCAGTCGGTCACCATCGATATCGTCGACACACCTGGTGTCGCAACCAAGGTCGATTACACGGAGTTTCTCGAACACGACATTGAGAAAGACGACGCAATTCGTCGATCGCGCGAGGCGACTGAAGGCGTTGCCGAAGCGATGCACTGGCTCCGTGAGGATGTCGACGGCGTCATCTACGTGCTCGATTCGACGGCCGATCCGTTCACGCAGGTCAACACGATGCTTATCGGTATCATTGAGAGTCGAGACCTCCCGGTGCTCATCTTTGCCAACAAGACCGACCTTCCGGAATCGAACGTCAAGCGGGTTGCTGACGCGTTCCCACAGCATGAAACGATCCCGTTGTCGGCGCTGGAAGGCAGCAACATGGACGAAGTGTACGACAAAATAGCGGAGTACTTTGCATAATGCCCGAAGCAACACCCACAGATTCCGAAAGCGGCGTGCAGATCGATCTGATAAGCGGGTCACGGATGGACAGCCTGCGAACCATGGAAAAAATTCGACTCATTCTCGATGGCGTTCGCGATGGCAACATCGTGATTCTCGAGGAGGGTCTCTCGCCGGATGAGGAATCCCGACTGATTGAGGTGACGATGACTGAAATCAGCCCTGACGACTTCACCGGTATCGAAATCGAGAGCTATCCCCGATCCGATGCTGGTAACCAGAGCTTTCTCGACCGACTCATGGGTCGTGAATCGACGCAGAAGCTCACCGTGATCGGCCCGGCGAACCAGATCCAAACGCTCCACAAGGACGACCAACTCATCAGCGCGCTCGTCTCGCGTAAATAGCGATGGCCCACCAGTGTACCTCCTGCGGTCATCTGTTTCCTGACGGCTCGAAGGAGATGCTCTCGGGCTGTCCCTCGTGTGGCGGCAACAAATTCCAGTTCAAACCCGGTGCAGTCGAAGACTTTGACTCGGAGTCGGCAGGCCAGTCCGACATAGAGCAATCCGACGATACCGACCAGCCACCAGCGCAGCCCCGATCCTCCCGTTCACCATCGTCTCCTGACCAGCATTCACCATCGTCGACACCAACGTCGTCGACATCCACGTCGACACCAACGTCGTCGACATCCACGTCGACACCGACTGAATCACCGAGCACATCGTCATCCCGACCTGACGCGTCGACGACGCGAACTGATTCCTCAACACGGAACACGTCGTCCACGAGAACCGAGTCGTCTCCGAACACGTCGTCGCGGGACGAATCAACTGAGTCGACTGGCATTGACGGGCACGAGTGGCCTGAAACCGCTCGGCGGGATCCTGCACGGGACGAAGAGCCGCAGTATCGTCCGTGGCCCAGCCCAGACGGCACCGAGGAGGAATCCGATCGATCGGAACCGACGTTCGGTCGCGATGCGGAGGTTGTCTCCAACGAGCGCGACGACGACGGTTCGGAAGCCCCGGCACAGTCGACCGCGCGGTCGGATCTCGCGACGTCTGACGAGGTAAGTATGGCTGGTGGCGCAGAGCGTCGTTCTGACCGCGAAAAACACGCTCCCGAAGCGGATCAACCACCCCAGTCGACCCACCCTAGCCAGTCGAATCAGTCAACCCAGTCGGGTGGACAAAACCGGCCACCACAACCGGATTCACCTCCGGAGTCTACTGCGCCAGCGGATTCGACCGACGCCTCCGTCGACGAACTCAGACGCGAACTCAACGAACAGTTCGAGAGCATTCGCATCGTGAGCCCGGGTCACTACGAACTCAACTTGATGGAGTTGTACGATCGCGAAGAGTACATTATTTCGCTCCGCGAAGACGGTCGCTACGTGATCGAGGTTCCTGACAGTTGGAGCGGTGACTAACCGTACACACCGGAAGCGGTGACTACCCGTACACACCGGGAGCGGTGACTACCCGTACACACCGGGAGCGGCGACTACCCGTACACACCGGATTCTCTCGGCCAAATCACCCCCTACCCAACTCATTTTCATCCGTCCGTCGACACATTTGAAGTGAACAACGTTATGCAGGTCCCCACGTTAGGGCCGGTTATGACTCAGTACGACACGGTATTTGCTTCGGCGCGCGGTGGCGACACGACGGTTCTGGAGGGCATCTAATGCGCGTCGTCGCGAAGTTCGGTGGCACCAGTCTCGGCAGCGGTGATCGAATCAACCGCGCGGCCGACTCGATCGCAGATGCCGTCTCGGCGGGCCATCAGATCGCCGTCGTCGCGAGCGCTATGGGATCGACGACCGACGAACTGCTCGACGAAATCAAGTTTGAGGCCTCCGATGCTGACCGGGCTGAAATCGTTTCGATGGGCGAGCGAACAAGCGTTCGTATGCTCAAAGCCGCTCTTGCGGCCCGCGGGGTCGAGGCACTCTTTCTCGAACCCGGAAGCGAGGAGTGGCCAATTATCACCAATGACCTCGGGGAGGTCGACGTCGACGCCACAAAACAACGCACAGCCGACCTGGCAGCCAAACTCGACGGCGTTGTACCCGTTATCACCGGATTTTTGGCACAAAACGAGGCGGGCGAGATCACGACACTCGGTCGGGGGGGCTCGGATACGACGGCGGTTATGCTCGGCAAATACATGAATGCCGACGAGGTCGTCATCGTCACTGACGTCGAAGGCGTCATGACGGGCGACCCTCGGGTTGTCGAAGGCGCGCGAAACGTCGGTCGGATCTCGGTGGACGAACTCCGAAACCTCTCGTTCCGCGGCGCAGAAGTTGTCGCGCCGAGCGCGTTGTCGTACAAGGATGAACAGCTCGACGTCCGGGTCGTCCACTACCAACACGGCGATCTGCTGACCGGGGGAACCCAGATTGAAGGACAGTTCCAGAATCTAATCGACATGCAAGAACGGGAACTGGCGTGTCTGACGGTTGCCGGCCGTGCAATCCGCAACAGTCCCGGGATCTTGGCTGATCTCTCCGAGGCGTTGCGCTCGGCGGAAATCAACATCGATGCGGTCGCCAGCGGCATGGATTCGATCACGTTCTACGTCAACAGTGACCTCGCCGAACAGGCCGAGGCGCTACTGCACGAACAGGTCGTCAGCGGGACGACCCTCTCAAGTGTGACTGTCGAAGACGAAATCGCAGTTATTCGCGTGACGGGCGGCGAACTCCCCAACCGCCCCGGCGTTATCCAAACCATTCTCAAACCGATTTCCGAGGCTGGCATCAACATCCACGACGTCATTACGAGCGCCACGTCGGTCGCGCTCTTTGTGGCGTGGAAAGACCGCGAAGCAACGCTCAAAATCGTCCAAGAGGAAGTCTAACCGCGTCCCAGCCGTTCCGTTATCCGCTACCGAATTTCTCTTTACGATTCGTATTCGTTCACGTTCCTACTTTCCCTGTCGAAGCCGCGTCCCGATTCGCATCGGCAGCCCTGCGTCGGCAACCGCGTCAACAACCCGTTCGATATCGTACTCGACGCGGTGTTCTTCGACAGTCGGCCTTCCCGTGTCGCCATCGAGTTCGAGTACGGCAAATCCCGCCCGTGGATCGCCATCGCGGGGTTGACCCACACTTCCGGGATTCATCACGATTCCCTGCTCGAACTCGCGGTGGCCTTGGATGTGCGTGTGGCCGGTAATAACAACCCGGTAGTTCTCGCGGAGCATCGCGGCCGAAAACGAGTCCGGATAGGTGTATCTGTCGGGATCATCGGGATGGCCGTGAACGAGGAGTACGTCCCCACTGGCGACCGTTTCGTGTGTCGAAAGCGAATCGAGCCACCGGAGTTCGGCCCGGTCGAGTTCACGGCGGCTGTAGGTGACGCCGGCACGACCCATTTCGTTGAACCAGTCGCCGCCGTCGGTGGCGACGGCGTGGTCGTGATTTCCACGCACGGTCACGACCGCTTTTTCGCGAATCCACTCGATACACTCGCCGGGCCACGGGTTGTAGCCGACGACATCGCCCGCACAGAGATAGGCGTCGACCGGCGGCATGGCCTCACAGACGGCCGCCAGTGCCGGGAGATTCCCGTGAATGTCCGACAGCACACCGTAGCGCATGGGTGTGTAAACGAGTGGCACGCAAAAATGTGTTTGGGCGGGATTTCGCTGGTACGTGGTTCATTCCACGGAGATTTCTCACTCGCCGTTCGCGACCGCGACCGAAACACCGTCGTCGACGACGACCCCAGCTGCACAGACCGCGTGTTCGTACGCCGCGTCGTAGACGGCGGTTGCCGCTGCGTTCGCATCCGTGACGTCAAACGCGTACGGTCGCGGCTCGTTCTCCTCGTACGTTGCCACGAGCGTTGGTTCATCGACGCGTTTGACGAGCAGTGCATCGTGGCGCACCGTTGCGATGACGGCCGAGTCGCTGGCGACGACGCCCGCGATTCGTGGCGTGTTGTAGTCGTCTTTTTCGTAGTCTAGCGCCAGCAAACTACTCGCGAGCGCGTCGCGTGCGGGGTAGCCAAGCGAGAGTTTCTCGGCGACTGGATCGACGTGTGAGCCGTTGCCAACGACCGCGACTTCGCCATCAGTTGACGGGCCATCGACGGTTCGCATGCAGTTGTACGAAACGTACGGGTTGTCCGTTTCGGGGGCCTCAGCCGTCGGCCCAACGGTCAGCAGTCCGTCTCGCTCGGTAATCTGGCGGTTCGGAAACGAGCGCGAGGAGACACGGTAGGCACCCACGCCGGGACCGACCACGATGAAGCGACCAATGTACATACCTACCAGTGCCGAAGTGGCGGACAAATAGGTGCTGATTTGAGCAGCGCTGACCCGATGATTCTGTCGCGAGACCCGGCCCGGACGGCGGCTGAACCGACACGGTTTTGTAAACTCACCCGCTCCTTTCGGACACGCAGAGTTCCATGGGGTAGTGGCCAATCCTGTTGCCTTCTGGGGGCAACGACCCAGGTTCGAATCCTGGTGGAACTATTCTCAATTCTTCGAACTTACGACAGTACCCGTACGCTGTCTCCTGATTCTCCACTCGAAACGAAGGGGTGTCCACTCACCCTCTTCGCCCAAACTATCCCCACAACTGGTGGCCTTACTTTTCGACTGCGAGCAACGCAACTCGTTCGAGAATGATTGCTTCGAGGTCGACATCGACAACGCCCAGTTCGGTTTCACGGATCTCAAAGAACGCACAGAGTGTGTCCCGCTCACCGAGTTCGACACCCTCGAACCCATTTTTTGCGTCGATCGCGCGCCCATCAAAATACGTTGACAGCCGATTTTTTGCCATTGCTTCGTTGCCACCGGTGACGACACAGATGGTGTCGGTTACACCCGTCGAAACGCCCATTTCGAGTGCCTGATTGATCTGGCGTCGACCGGCAGCGTACAACAGCACCTCAACCGCCGGGTCGCTGGCGATTGTCGTTCCCCGTTCGATTGCCCGTTCGGCCAGCGAGACGGCCCGACGAAGATGGCGTTCGCCGGCGACGTAGCGGGCGTCAAAACACTGGATGGTCGCACCCGTCTCGTCGCTTACAGCCCGAATCTCATCCAGAAACGCGTCGAGATCCTCGATTGCGATGCTTGCTCGAACGGTTTTCATTAGAAATCACCCAAACTCGACTGATCTTTGGGCAACTTCGTGTCATCGCTGTCGCCGGCTGTTTCTGGATTATTCTCTCCGCGTTGGGTCGACGCTCCCGTCCCCACAGCCGCGGACGTCGTCGTTTCGACTTTCTCAATGCCGTCCATTGATGCATNCTGCCGACCGACGTTTTTCAGAATGTTTTGGGTGGTTTTGCGTCGTCCGCGAAGCGCACCCAACACGACGCCTTTGTCGGCTTCGCGGAGGTCGGCACGGCTCTCGATACCCGCCTCGTAGAGCCGCCGGGCACGTTTCCGACCGACGCCACGAACGCCGGCCAAATCGAGCAGTTCCTCGCGAACGCCGTACTCGATCCGTTTTTTTGCCTCGCGAATCGCGACGGTCGACGAAAGGCCGATTTCGCCAGACAGCTGTTCGGCCGCCCCGAGCAGCCATTCGGCGGTGTCGACCTTTCCGCGGATGTCGCCCGGGCCGACGCCGTAGCGTTCGGTGATGCGGTCTTCGTCCATCTCGCTGGCCCAATCCTCGAGGAGTTTCGCGGTTTTTAGCGCTGCCAACCAGTCCTCGAAGGCGACATCCTCGTACTCCGAGGGCATCCGACCGAGCAGCTCCGACTCACGCTCGTAACACAGCTCGGTATAGGTCTCGCGGTCGCCGGATTTCAAATAGAGTTCGTACATATCCGGTGTTCGGCTGACGAGATGGTACAGTCCCAACGGAGTCGGTCGCGCCGGCTCTGTTGGCTCTTGCGGTTCCGTCGATTCTGTCGGCGCAGATTCGGTGTCATCGTCGTCGGCTGCCGTCGTCTCCGCACTGCGTTCGTCGGCACCGGCGGTTCCGCCGTCGTCGACAGTTTCGTCGGCTTCAGTATCAACGTCGGCATCGACCTCGTTGGCTCCATTCGAGAGCAGGTCGCTCGCCGAAACGAAGCCGTCAGTTTGTTTGTCGGTCAACCGAATTGCCGACTCGCTACGCTGGTTCACCGCCGACCCACTACGCTGACTCGCTGTGTTCGCGTCGCTCCCGCGGTCATTTTCCATGTTGCTCCCGCGGCCGTCCTCTCCATCGCGCAACCCATCAACAATTTCGGCAGCACTCATCGGATCGAGATACAGCCGCGAGACCGTGTGACCGATCGACGTCGCCCGAATCGTCTCGGTTCCATTGGTCGACTCGCGCTCGATAAACTCGTTTGCCTCCAAATACGCAAGCACGGTATCGGTCACCGAGGCGAGGTGACGCTCGTCGGCCGCCTGGGTCGCGTACAACGTCGCATCCAGAAACTCCAACAGCGCCTCGCGGCTGTTGGCAAATCCGGAGGCAATCGTCGCCAGCAAGTGGGTTCGCAACGCGGGTTCGGCGGCCAGTTTCGACCGGACGGGTTCGGGGTCGGCCCAGATGTACCGCTCGAACAGTTCGTCCATCGTCTCGCTGTTTTTCGCCAGCAACACGGCCTCGCCGTAGGGGTCGAGCCCGGGCCGACCCGCCCGCCCGCACATCTGGTGGATCTCCAACACATCGAGCGGTTTCATCCCACCGAACTCGCCGTCATAGCGTCGCCAGTCGCGGACGATGACGCGCCGACTCGGCGTGTTGACACCCGCCGCCAGCGTCGGGGTCGCACAGATCACTTTCAGCAGTCGATCCCGAAACGCATCTTCAACGAGCGACCGATGTTTTGCCGCCAACCCAGCGTGGTGAAACGCCGCGCCATCCTCCACACAGGCGGCCAAGTTCGCACTCGTTTCGGTGTCAGACACGTCGCGAATCTCCTCGGCCAGCGTTGCCAACGCAGTTGTTTCCTCGTCCGTGAGCCAGAGTTTCGTCACACCTGCTTGTCGCTTCGCGGCCGACTCGGCATTTCGACGGGAGTTGACAAAGACGAGCGTCGAACCCCCCTCGTTGAGCGTGTCGGCGACGAGCGCCTCCGTTTTCCGTTGGTTGCGCTCGACACCGACCTCCCGCTGACTCCCGTCGTCGAAGTTGATCGCGCTACCGTAGTGAACGCCCATCCGGAGGTCGATCGGTCGCCAGTCGGAGTGAACGAGGCTGGCGTCGAGCCAGTCGGCGACCTCGTTTGCGTTGCCGACGGTCGCCGAGAGCGCAACCACCTGCACACCGGGATTGATCCGCCGCAGTTTCGCGAGCGTGACTTCCAGCGTCGGCCCGCGGTTTCGGTCGTCGACGAGATGGACTTCGTCGGCGACGACACACGAGAGTTGATCAATCCACGGCGCGTTGTTCCGGACCAACGAATCGACCTTTTCGCTCGTCGCCACGATGATGTCGCGACTTGCGAGCCATTCGCCGCTGGAGTCGTAGTTCCCGGTCGACACACCCACCGAAATCCCGTGATCCTCCCAGCGTTCAAACTCGGTTTTTTTCTCGCTCGCCAGCGCCCGCAACGGCACGATGTAGAGCGCTTTCCCGCCACGCTCGATGGCCGACAGCATCGCCAACTCCGCAATGAGCGTTTTCCCGCTTGCGGTCGGCACGGACGCCACAAGGCTCTCGCCCGCGGTCAGGCCGGCGTCGACCGCCTCGGCTTGGGGGGGATACAGCGACTCGATCCCCTCGCCGGCGAGTTGGTCGGCGACCCCCGGCGGCAGACCGGGAATCTCGGCTGGCTTCATTGTCTCTTTGTGGTCGGTGTTGGGGTTTAACTCTTACAGGCTACGTCTCTATTCTCAGCGAACCACCGAAGGTGGCGGGCCACCAGGAGTCGTTTCTCACCGTTCGTCTGATGCCCCGTGAGTCCCGTTCCGACTGTCACTAATAATAACACTCATAATTGCTGTTGAATTTGTTGTGTGTATGCCCGGAGAGTTCGAGGAGTTCGGTGGTCGACACGTTCCTGAAGCACTCGAAGAACCGCTTGCCCAACTCGCAGACGCCTTTGATTCGGTCGTGCCGACCGAGGAGTTCCAAGCTGAATTCCACTACTACCTCAAACACTACGGCGGCCGACCGACGCCCGTCTTCTACGCCGAGACGCTTTCGAAGCTGTACGGCGCGGAGATCTACTTCAAACACGAAGACCTGCTGCACGGCGGTGCGCACAAACTCAACAACGCGCTCGGCCAGGCCCTGTTGGCCAAACACGCCGGCAAGAAGCGGCTCATCGCCGAGACGGGCGCGGGCCAACACGGTACGGCGACCGCGATGGTCGGCGCGCTGCTTGATCTGCCCGTGACGGTGTATATGGGTACCAAGGACATCGATCGCCAGGAGATGAACGTCTTCCGCATGCGGCTGCTGGGCGCGGAGGTCGAGCCAGTCACCCGCGGCAACAAAGGACTGGCTGAGGCAGTCGACGCTGCACTCGAAGATTTCGCCCAGAACATGGAGGAAACGCACTATCTGGTCGGCAGTGCGGTCGGCCCCGATCCATTCCCGCGGATGGTCAGAGAGTTCCAGTCGGTAATTGGGACGGAAGCCCGCGAGCAGATCCAGGAGCTTCACGGCGAGCTACCGGATGCCTGTGTCGCCTGTGTCGGCGGCGGCTCGAACGCGATTGGCCTGTTCCACGCATTCAAAGACGACGACGTGGCCTTTTATGGGGCAGAACCCGGCGGCACAGGCGACAGACAGCACTCCGCGCCGCTGTCGAAATCCAAACAGGACGAGCCCCAAATCTTCCAGGGGATGAAAACCAAAGTAATCGACGATGACACCGAGAACCACTCTGTTTCTGCGGGTCTGGACTACCCCGCCGTGGGGCCGGAACACGCTGCCCTCCAGTCGCTCGGCCGCGCAGAGTACCACGCGATCAGCGACGACGAAGCGCTGAACGCGTTCAAAGAGCTCAGCCGTGCTGAGGGGATCATTCCCGCACTGGAGCCGAGCCACGCCATCGCGCTGGCGAAAAAGCTCGCCCAAGAGGGTCGACACGACACCATCTTGGTCAACCTTTGTGGGCGCGGCGACAAGGACATGCAGACGGCCGCCGAGCTGTTCGACCTCTCCTGAGCAGCACCTTCGGTTTCCGTTTCACGGCTGTATCATAACTACCATAGCCTCTCGCTGCCCACCAACAGCCAGAAGGTGATTTCGTGACGAAAAAACAGGAGTATACCGACGACTATCGGGACAAAACGCTGTACATTCCAGGTCCGACCGAGGTTCGCGAAGACGTTCTCGCGGAGATGGTTCAACCGATGTTCGGCCACCGAATGGATCGGATGACCGACCTGTACACCACGATCGTCGAGGACACCAAAGAGTATCTCGGCACCGACAACGACGTCATCATTCTCACCGGGTCGGGCACGGCCTTCTGGGAGTCATCGACGCTCAATCTCGTCGACGAGAACATTCTCGTTCCCACGTGCGGCAGTTTCAGCGAGCGCCACGCCAACGTCGCCGAACGGCTCGGCAAGACCGTCGACCGACTCGAATACGAGTGGGGACAAGCGGTCAAACCCGAAGACATCCGCGAAGCCCTCGAAACCAGTGACAAACACTATGACGTGGTCGCCACCGTCATGAACGAGAGCTCGACCGGCGTCCGCAACCCGGTCGAAGCAATCGGCGATGTCGTCAACGAGTATCCGGATACCTATTTCGTCGTCGACGCGGTCTCCTGTCTCGGCGGCGACTACGTCGATATCGACGCCCACGGCATCGACGTGATTTTTGCTTCCTCGCAGAAGGCGTTCGCCATGCCGCCCGGACTCGCCATCTGTGTCGTTAGCGACGAAGCCTATGATCGTGAAATCGAGAAGGGAACCGCCTCGTGGTACGGCGGCTTCCAGCGCTGTCTCGATTACTACGACCGGAAGGGTCAGACGCACTCGACGCCCGCGATTCCAATCATGCTGGCGTACCGCAAGCAGATGAAACGTATGCTCGAGGAGACTCACGAGGGTCGCGCCCAGCGACACACCGAAATGGCCGAGTACGTCCAAGCGTGGGCCGCGGAACACTTCGCCATGTTCCCCGAGGAGGGCTATGAGTCGAAAACGGTCGCCTGCATCGAAAACACCCAGGGAATTGATGTTGCCGAAACCATCGAGCAGGTCAGCGAGGAGTACGATATGGCCTTCTCGAACGGCTACGGCTCACAGCTCGGCGAAAAGACGTTCCGCATCGGCCACATGGGCGAACACACCGTCGAGTCGATCACAGAGCTAACCGACGCGATTGAAGACGTCGCAGATCTGTAATCGCCCCGTGTCGCCGGCACTACTGGTGTTTTTTGCTAGGAGTTGCTGTACGTCCGGATGTCTACTGTATTCACAGATCCTCGCGGTTTTTATGTACTCGTGTATCTCATTGCGTTTTTTGTTTATGGAGTAGTCACAGAAAATGGTGCCAATGAATATATTCTCAAACAAAAAATTCATTATTGGTGTGTATTCAACAATTCTATTGCAACACCCGTATTTCGGTAGAAGATTTCAAACGGACAATGACACTCGAAAAGAACTCAACTGGAAGACGAACTGTTATTAAAACGGTTGGTGTCGGCATCGCTGGAAGTACCATGCTCGCTGGATGTCTTGACGATACTGACGACGAGGATCCTGCGGATCCCGACGATGGCGACGATGATGCGCTCGAAGAGATCGACAACTGGCTCAATGCGGAACCGAACCGGTTGGACGTGTTGGCCGAAGACACAGTCGAATGGGGCGATGGCGTCTGGGACGGTGAGCTAGCTGATCATACCGGCGAGGACGCAGTCGAGATTAACTTCAGCGCCATGTTAGATATTGACGGGGAAGAACTGGGCCCATTTGCGGCCGATCCCCGCGCAGTGGATATTTCACCGGGGACAACGGTTTCTTGGGAATGGGAAGGCGATCACGTCCACACGCTCACCTCGTATTTCGACCCGCCACACGAGAGTCCCGGCGACGGCGCTGCCGACGAGTTTGAAGTTCCCGGAGAAGAAGAAGAGCCGACAACCCACGAGCACGAGTTTACTGAGCCGGGTGTGTACCTGTACTACTGTTTCCCCCACGGCACGCCGTACGAGACGGAGTTTGGTCCTGCCGACACTGACGGGATCGAAAACTGGTTTGGCCACCGTGGAGCCATTCGCGTTGTCGACGAGTAGCGCCACCACGTTCACAATTCTCGCTGCCCCTTTTGATATCGTTTGGTTCGTTCACACTTCTCCCCGCTTTCGTGGTTATTCGGATTCGACGGTTACGCCGCTAATTTCGAAGCGTGCGCCACCAGTTGGTGCGTCAGCCACCGAAATCTTCCAGCCGTGCGTGTCGACGACTCCCTTCACAATGCTCAGGCCGAATCCGGTTCCCTCCGATGTTGCCGAGTAGCCGCTGTCGAAGATTTTGTCTCGCTCCGCCTCGGGAATACCGACGCCATCGTCTTCGACGTAAAATCCAGTGTCGAGGTCACCAACGGTCACGGTCACTGTTCCATCAGTCGACACGTCATTCGGCTCACATTCGGCTTTTGCAGCATCTGGGTGACCGTGCTTGGCGACGTCGCCATCCGGTGACTGGCTGCGTGTCGAGCCATGTTCTACGGCGTTCCGAAAAAGATTCTCAAACAGGTGTTTGAGCCGTCGTTCGTCCGCATGGACAACTCGGTCCGTCTTGAGAATGAGTCGTCCACCAGCCGTTTCGACGTGTTTCCAGCAGGTCGCAGCGACCGATCGCAACTCGATCGGTTTGGTGTCGATCACGGTTTCGCTGTCTCGCGCCAGCGTTAGCAGATCGTCGATGAGCGCACTCATCCGACTGTTCGCCCGTGCAACTGCGGCGAGATGGTCGCTGTCGCAGTTCTCACGAGCCAACGAAAGCCGACCCTCGGCGACCGCCAACGGATTTCGAAGGTCGTGAGAGACGATTCGGGTGAACTCCTCGAGCCGTTCGTTGGCACGTTTGATTTCTTCACGCTCGGTGATGTCGACGTACATGGCAAGCGTGCCAATGACGTTGCCGTCGGCATCACACCGTGGAACTGCGCGCAGAAGCGTCTCGACCTGTTCGTTGTCGGCGTCTTTGAGTGTCCGCCGTTCACGCGTAAAATCGCCATCGAGCGACCGCCGATAGCCTCCACCGTCCAACAGTTCGTGCTTCGAGTCGGTCATGTAGTACGCGGACAGTTCGGTTTCGATGACCGCGTTCTTCTCGTAGCCGAGCGTTTCGGCGAACTGTTTGTTACAGTCCTCGATAATCGGCCGATCCGCTTCGGTCCGGATGATTGCTGCCATCACTGGCGCTTCCTCGAATAGCGTTTGATACTGTGCTTCCAGCTGGCCAGTGAGCCGTTCGCGTTCGCTTTCGTCGGTGTACACCCAGAGATGCCCGCGTCGATTGGAGAGCTCGATCGGCCGGTAGCTCAACGCAAACGTCCGGCCGTCTCGTAGCGCGAACTGCTCGCCGTCAGTAGGCTCGCGTTCGGCCACGAGTCTCTCAACGACCTCAACAAACGCCACCGGATCGGCAAACACATCACTGATCTGTTCGGCAACCTCTCGACAGTCCTTGCCGACGACCTCGGCTGGCGTCCCTGACAGTGCAAAAATGTCGAACAGCTGTTGATTGACTGCAAGAATCTGCCGCGAGTCGTCCTCGGCGAGGACGCCCTGTGGTAACGTGTCGAACAGCGTCGACAACAGCACATTCACTTGTTCAAGCTCCCGTTTTCGTTTTTTCCGATCGGTGATGTCCCGCGCGATGCCGACGACTCCCGCAACACGGTCGTCGATCCACAGTGGACTTAGCCGTGCGGAGAGCACCGCTTGTCCGCGTCCGGGAAAGTCGCCATCGACCTCGGTGACGATCCGATCGCGTTCGCCCGCGACCAACTCGGCATACGGGTCACCCTCGTCGGCCTGTGTTCGAATCTTCGCGATGAGGCCACTATCCTGTCCAACAAGCGTCTCCGCTGGCGTATCGTACCAGTCGACGAGATAGTCGTTGACGATCTCGAATCGGCCCTCCTCGTCATAGATGCAGACGCCTTCGTGCATCGAGTTGATCATGTGTTTGTACCGCTGTAGCTCGCGGTTTCGGGTTTTGAGCGCCTGGCGTGATCGCTCGGATTCGACGGCGTTGACGATTCGATTGGCCAACACGGTGTACTGGTCGGTGCCGGTTTCTTTCTGAAGGTAGTCGGTCACCCCAGCTGAAATGGCCTCGCTTGCAACTTCCTCGCTTCCCTTGCCGGTGTACAGAATGAACGGCAGCGTCGGATCCGTCTCGCGAACGGCTTCAAGAAATTCGATTCCGTTGCGCCCGGGCATGTCGTAGTCGGAGACGACACAGTCGATTGTGTCGGCTTCGATCGTCCTCTCGCCCGCATCCGGGCCCGCTGCGGTCACCACCTCGATTCGCTCGTCTTCACGCGAAACGTAGGTCGCCGCAAGCTCGGCGAGATCCGGTTCGTCGTCAACGTGAAGAACGCGAATCGGTTGATCCATTCAGAACACATCCCGGTCGACCAGCAAAAAGATAATTGTTTTTCATCGGTTTTCAGGCGACGCCCCGGTCGGCAGCCAGTATGACTTTGTAGTCGACCCCCGATGAGGAAGACATGCGAATCGAGTTCGACCGCGATACCTGTATCGGGATGTTCCAGTGCGTCGACGAGTGGGACGGCTTTACGAAAAATCTGGATGACGGCAAGGCTGACCTCGCTGATAGCGAGGAGGTCGACGACGACCTTTTTGTCGCGGAGATTCCCGAGGACGCCGAGTTCGACGCGCAGTTCGCCGCTCGGGTCTGTCCAGTCGACGCAATCGCCGTCTACGATGACGACGGCGAGCAGATTGTTTAGCTCGACTGCGTAATCGCCCGATCGAGATCGGCAACAATGTCCTCTGGATTCTCGATACCGACCGACAATCGAACCAGATCGTTCGTCACGCCGGCCGAGAGTTTCTCCTCCTCGCTGAGCTGTTGGTGCGTCGTCGACGCCGGATGGATAATCAGCGTTTTTGCATCGCCCACGTTTGCCAACAGTGAGGCCAACTCGGTTGATTCGACGGTGCCGCGTGCCGCCTCGTAGCCCCCCGCAAGGCCGAAGGTGATCATCCCGCCGTAGCCGCCGTCGAGATACTTCGAGGCTTCCGCGTGGGTTTCGTGGCTCTCCAGCCCGGGGTAGGTCACCCACGACACGTCGGGATGGTCTTCGAGGAACTCGGCGACGATCTGGGCGTTCTCGCAGTGTCGCTGCATCCGAAGCGGGAGCGTCTCCAACTTCTGGAGAACGACCCACGCATCGAACGGCGACTGTTGGTTCCCCAGATCACGGAGTCCGCGGGCGATCGCCGCGTAGGTGAACGCGGCATCCCCGAACGTTTCGGCGAAGTTGACGCCGTGGTACGCCGGATTGGGCGCGCCGATTTCGGGGTAGGCGTCGGCGTTGGCCGCCCAGTCGAATGAGCCGCCGTCGATGAGCGCGCCGCCGACGGTCGAGCCCGCACCGTGGATCCATTTCGTCGTCGACTCCCAGACGAGATCTGCGCCGTGTTCGATCGGTCGGCAGAGCATCGGCGAGGCGAACGTGTTGTCGACGAATAACGGGGTGTCGTGTTCGTGAGCGATGTCCGCAATGCGTTCGATGTCGGGGGTGACGAGCGCCGGATTGCCGATCGTTTCGAGGTGGACGTAGGCCGTGTCGTCGTCGATCNCGTCGGCATAGGCGTCGTAATCGAGGGTGTCGACAAAGCGCGTCGTGATTCCGCGGCGCTCGACGGTATGGGTGAGATAGGTGTAGGTGCCGCCGTACAGCGAGGAGGCCGAAACGATGTTGTCGCCCGCCTCGGCGAGCAGGAACGTGGCCAGATCGAACGAGGCCATGCCTGAGGCGGTTGCGGCCGCGCCAACGCCGCCTTCGAGCGAGGCGAGGCGTTCTTGGAGACTGCCGACCGTCGGGTTCATCAGCCGCGAGTAGATGTGTCCGGGCTTTTCAAGCGCGAACTGGGCGGCGGCGTCGTCGGCGTCGTCAAAGACGTAGGAGGTCGTCTGATAGATCGGCGGGGCACGCGCACCGGTGGTCGGGTCGGGGTCGGTTCCGGCGTGGATGCTTCGGGTTTCGAATCGGCTGTTTTCGTTGGACATATCACCAGTACAATGGATGGGGGAGAACCTAAATCCCGTCGACGGTTTTCAGCGGTTCGGGCTGGGTCGGGCAAATATGTCACCTCTCGGTCGACGGCTTCATCCAACCGATGACACCCAGTGGAACCAGTCCGAGTATGGATGTCGACGTGACGGCGAGGATGTAATACAGCTGTGCCAACGGGGCGACGTTCCATTGGAGTACGGCAAACGCGTACCCGCCGACGAATCCGACGAGGCCGCCGCTCAAAAACAGAACCGATGCGACGTACGACCGACCGCTACGGATGAGCGCCCCCGAAACGTACCCGACGACGACCGGGAGTGTGACGAACACGAAATCGAGTTGATGGCTCGCGATGTCGAGCGCCGTCGGTGGGCGGTGCGCATTCGCCCGAAGCAGCGCGAAATCGACGTACATCAGGAGACTGCCGGCTACGAACACGACCGTGAGGGCCACGACGCCGCTCAACGCGGCTTTCGGGCTGTCGGTCGGTGCTCGTATGTCGGTCGCGACGCCGAGCGCGAGGTACGCGACTCCAACGCGCAAGAGAAGGCCCCACCCGTCTTTTCCGTATCCCGATGAAAGCCCACCGAACGATATCGAGAGCGCGATCGCGAGAAGCGCCGCGGCAATTAACGCCCGCGATCGCCGATCCACGGCCATAGATCCGTTTGATTTGAAGCTGAAAAATCTCTTGTGGTGAACCCTATGCGGGTGTTATCCCGAAAACAGACTCGTGTGCACGGGCGCAAACTCGGTCACGTCGTCGGATTTCTCGTCGTCCTCGTCGGTGTCGGTGATCGCCCGCCCATCCAGCCCGTTGTCGAGGAAATCCGCAACCGGCGGGCCAACGTGTTCGGGCTCGACGAGGAAGGCGTCGTGGCCGTGATCGGAGTCGACGACGTGGTGGGCAACCGGCACGTTCGCGGATCGAAACGCCGTCGCGAGCGCTTCGGACTGGCCGACCGTAAAGTGCCAGTCGCCGGTGAACGAGACGCACAACACCTCGCCCTCGAACGCCGAAATCGCCCGCGCCGCCGTGCCGTGGCCCTCCGCCAGATCGTAGTCGTCCATCGCCCGCGTCAGATACAGATAGCTGTTGGCGTCGAACCGCTCGGTGAACTGGTCGGCGTTGTAGTCGAGATAGGATTCGACCTCGCGGTACGGAAAGAACGCGCCCGCAGCATCCGGCGGGAACAACGTTGCACTGGCGTCGATGCCGCTGTCACGACCCGCCGACCGCCGGCCGAACTTCCGGTCCATCGAGGCCTTCGAGAGGTACATCACGTGGCCGAGTTGCCGCGCGATTGCGAGCCCCTGTTTCGGCGGGCTCGCGTCGGACCGCTCGCCATCGTCGTTCGTCGTGCCGTAGTAGTCCCCACCGTTCCAGTTCGGGTCGCTCCGGATCGCCCGCCGCGCAATGGCGTCGAGTGCGAGACACTGCGGATCGAGGTTGGCGGCGGCCGCAATCGGCGCAATGCGGTCGGCGTCGTCGGGGAACTGCTTGGCCCATTCGAGGACGTTCATGCCGCCGACGCTGCCGCCGATAATGAGCCGCAACCGACCCACGCCGAGGTGATCGAGCAGGCGGCGTTGCGCGCGCGTCCAGTCGCCGATCGTCACCGGCGGGAACTCGCTCGCCCACGGGTCGCCCGTTTCGGGATTGATCGACGAGGGG
>SL_5KL_010_SEDDRAFT_10000759_pt1 | contig 20351 bp, 15 predicted proteins | sample SodLakKL_010_SED_FD_9118 | JGI IMG/M metagenome (IMG submission 9118)
CCGCCGGTCACGGCGCCCCCCCCGTCGGGGGCTGCCGCGTCCGCGGACGCCGATTCGACCGGCTCGCCGTCCTCGAACGGGATCACGTCCGTCAGCCGCATCTCCCCGTGGGTGAGCGTCCCCGTCTTATCGAAGACGACGACGTCGACGTCGCGAACGCGTTCGAGGATGTCCGCGCCTTTAAATAAGACCCCGTTGGTCGCGGCGATGGTCGAGCCGACCATCGTCGCCGCCGGCGTCGCCAGCCCGAGCGCGCAGGGACAGGCGATGAGCACCGCGGAGGCGAAGACGACCATCGAGAACTCAAGGAGGCTCACGCCGCCCGCGACGGGGCCGCCGCCGACGGGCGTCCACAGCGGGAGCCACGCGACGAACGCCGCGAGCTGTTCGGGAAACAGCGCCCAGATGAGCGCCCAGAACGCCGCGTTCGCGATGACGACCGGGACGAAGATCCCCGACACCTTGTCGACGAGCCGCTGGATGTCCGGCTGTCTCGACTGCGCCTCCTTCACGCGATCGACGATCTGTTGGATCGCCGTGTCCGCGCCGACCCGGGTCGCCTCGACGAGCAACGTGCCGTTCTCGTTCACCGTCGAGCCGACGACCTCGTCGCCCGTGCCCTTCTCGACCGGGACCGACTCGCCGGTGAGCATCGACTCGTCGACCGCGGAGTCGCCCTCGATGACGACCCCGTCGGTCGGGATCTTCTCGCCGGGCCGCACCCGCAGACGGTCGCCGACGACGATCTCCTCGACGGCGACGGTCCGTTCAGTGCCATCCTCGTCCACGAGCGTCGCCTCGTCGGGGCTCATCCGGAGCAGCTTCCGGAGCGCGTCGCTGGCGCGGGCCTTCGAGCGGACCTCCAGCCAGTTGCCGACCGTGATGAACCAGAGGATGAACGCGACCGCCTCGAAGTAGAGGTCGCCGATGAGCGGCACGCCGAGCAGCGGACCGACGAGCACCGCGGTGCTGAACAGGTAGCCGGCGGAGGTGCCGATCGCGACGAGGGTGTCCATGTTGGCCGTCCGCGTCTTCGACCACGCGCGCCACGCCCCGGCGATGAACTCCTTGCCGAGCGTGCCCATCAGGATGCTGGCGAGGACGAACTCGATCCACCCGAAGTCGACGCCAAGGACGTGGTGGGGCATCTCATAGAGGCCGAACATCGCGCCCATCATATACCAGAAGGGGATCGTGAGGATCCCGCCGCCGATCACGAGCCGTCGCTGGCGGGCGAGTTCGCGCTCCACCGCAGTCCGTCTGGCGTCCGTGTCGCTGTCCTCACGACTGGCGGTGTCGCCGGAGGTGTCGCCCTCACCCGCGCTTACCTCACCGTCCGCGCGCTCGTCCGCTGAGCCGCCCGCCGACGCCGGCTCGAAGCCGGCTTCACGGATCGCGGCGTCCATCTCGACACGGGAGGCGTCGGCCGGGTTGTACTCGATGCGGGCCTCGTCGGTTGCGGCGTTGACCGAGACACGGATCACGCCGGGCACGTCGCCGACGGCGTCCGAGACCGACGCCGCACAGCTCGAACAGCTCATCCCGATGATCCCGACCGTCGCCGTCTCCGAGACGGGTTCGAAGCCCGCCTCCTCGATGGCTTCGTAGATCGTCGCGAGGTCGACGCGCTCGGGGTCGTAGGTGATCGTTCCCTCGTCGGTCGCGAACGAGATGGACGCTTCCTCGACCCCTGCGAGGTCCTCGACCGCCTCGGAGACGGCCCCTGAGCATGTCGAACAGGACATCCCGCCGATCTCGAGATGTGCTCGGCGTGTGTGCATGATGTGCTGATATATGACCCCCCTATTCATTGGGTTTGTGCTTGTGATACCGTGGGTCGAAGCCGCCTCCTAAGTTATGGATTCGAAGGATACCGGATGAAGAGTTTTGATCCGAAAGCTGCCCGGAGGAGGTCGCCGGCGAACCGGATTCACACGAAGACGAGGAGAAAGCCCACGACTTCAGTCGTGGGTCACTGACACCCAACACTTATCTCCCCGACGGGTGATTGTCCAACTGCGATGGCGACAGGCAAGGTCGACTTCTTTAACGACACTGGCGGCTACGGATTCATCGAGACTGACGACGCGGACGAGGACGTCTTCTTCCACATGGAGGACGTCGGCGGTCCTGACCTCGAGGAGGGGCAGGAGGTCGAGTTCGAGATCGAGGAGGCCGAGAAGGGCCCCCGCGCGAAGAACCTCACCCGGATCTAAGGCTCGGTTCAGCGCATCCGTCACGATCGGACGCGTCGGCGACACGTCGGAGGCGTCACGAAACACGGCTTTTCGTTATTCACCCGCCGAGCGGCAGCACCGTTCCAAGCGCGCCATGGCGTCTCACACCGTCCGTTCCACTTTCACCGCGCCCCCGGTGGCCTTTTGACCCCCACGGTGAAACGTAGGGGCACCGAATGACGTCCTTCCAGTCGACGATCGGCGACGAGGAGGGGATCGCGGAGGAGCTGGCCGCGGGCCAGCGCGAGATCTCCATCGCCGAATTCTTCGAGAAGAACAAACACATGCTCGGGTTCGACTCGGGCGCACGCGGGCTCGTCACCGCCGTCAAGGAGGCGGTCGACAACGCCCTCGACGCGACCGAGGAGGCCGCCATCCTCCCCGACATCTACGTCGAGATCGAGGAGGTCGGCGACTACTACCGACTCGTGATCGAGGACAACGGGCCCGGCATCACGAAAGCACAGCTCCCGAAGGTGTTCGGGAAGCTGCTCTACGGGTCACGCTTCCACGCACGAGAGCAGAGCCGCGGGCAGCAGGGGATCGGGATATCGGCCGCCGTGCTCTACTCCCAACTCACCTCCGGACAACCCGCGAAGATCACCTCGCGCCCGAAGGGCCAGTCCCGCGCGCAGTATTTCGAGTTGATCATCGACACGGACACGAACGAACCGGAGATCAAGGACGAAAAGGAGACCGCGTGGGACCGTCCGCACGGCACCCGGATCGAGTTGGAGATGGAGGCGAACATGCGGGCCCGGACGCAGCTCCACGACTACATCAAACACACCGCCGTCGTCAACCCACATGCCCGGATCGAGCTCCGAGAGCCCGGACTTTCGGAGCCGCTGAAGTTCGAGCGGGCGACCGAGGAACTGCCGGCGGAGACCTCCGAGATCCGCCCGCATCCGCACGGCGTCGAACTCGGCGCGCTCATCAAGATGCTGGAGGCGACGGAGTCGTACTCGGTGTCCGGCTTCCTCCAGGAGGAGTTCACGAGAGTCGGGAAAAAGACGGCCGAATCCGTCATCGACAACTTCCGTGACGTCCATTACGGCCGCGAACTCTCCTTTGAGCCGCCCGCCGCACACGTGGATCGCGACGTGGAGGCCGCGGTCGAGGCGGCCGTCGCGAACAAGGGGGCCGAGGCGACCGCAGCGTTCGCCTCGGGCGTCGCGGAGACGATCGCCGGCAACGCGCGCGTCACGCGCTCGGAGGTGGCGACCATCGTGCACAACGCCGCCGAAGCCGTCGAGGCCGACACCGGCCGGACCTTCGGCTCGACCGTTCGCGAGAACGCGATCGAAGCGGCGTGGGCCGCGGTAACCGGCGTGGACGAAGAGGACGAGGACGACGAAGATATCGAGGATGGCGCGCCGTTGGTCCCGCAGGTGTACGCGCTCATCGACGAGGCGACCTCGACGCGGAAGGACGACGAGACGGTGCAGGCGATGGCGGACGCGGTCGCCCGCCGGCTCGCGGGCCTCGACGGCGACGCGTTTCGGGTGACCCACGACGACCTCGAACGGCTCGTCGCCGACGCGGCAGCGTTCGTCACCGAACAGCACGACGTCACCTTCGGCGAGACCGCCCGCGGGAACGTCGTCGAGGCGTTCTGGTCGCGGGCGCGGACCGTCCCCGACGACCCGCCGAAGGTGCGCACCATCGCCGACGACCGCGACGCGGCCGCGGATCTGCTGGCAGCCATGCGGGTCACCGACATCCTCGCGCCGCCGACGGACTGTCTCGCCCCGATCACCGCGGAGTTGGTCGAGGCGGGCCTCCGGAAGGAGTACGAGGCGGACTTCTATGCGGCGGCGACGCGGGATGCACAGGTCCACGGCGGCGACCCGTTCATCGTCGAGGCCGGAATCGCCTACGGCGGGGAGATCCCCGCGGAGGGCTCCGTCGAGGTCCTGCGCTTTGCGAACCGCGTGCCGCTCGTCTATCAGCGCGGCGCGTGTGCGACGACGGACGTGCTCAAATCGATCGGCTGGCGAAACTACGGGCTGGACCAGCCGGGCGGGTCGGGGCTGCCGAACGGTCCCGCGGTGATCTCCGTGCACGTCGCGTCGACGAACGTCCCGTTCACGAGCGAATCGAAGGACGCGCTCGCGAACGTCCCGGCGATCGAAGACGAGATCGAGTTGGCGGTTCGGGAGGCCGCCCGCGAATTGAAGTCCTATTTAAACCGGCGGCGGTCGATGCAGCAGCGCCGCGAGAAACAGGACGTCCTCGGCCGGATCCTCCCGGAGATGGCCGATAAGGTCTCCGAGGTGACGGGCCGACCGCGCCCGAACATCGACGGCGCGTTGGCACGCATCATGAACAACGTCAGCGTCGAGCGCGAGGTCGACGGCGAACGCGTCACCCTCCGCGTCGAGAACTATTCGAGCACGACGGAGACGATCGAGATCACGGACATCGTCTCCGCCGAGCCGGTCGATCCGTCGGCGGGAAGCGTAGTGGAGATGGACGGCGAGTGGTTCCTGCAGTGGAAACCCGAGGTGTCGGCCGGCGATGAAGCCGAATTGACCTACACGGTGTCCGAGGACGCCGACTTCGACGTCAGCGTGAGCGGCGTCGAAACGGAGAAACTCACGGTGAACGCATAATGACGGACGAAACGCAGGCACGCGAGGAGCTCATCGACCTGGCGGCGCAGTTCTACGACCAGTTTTCCGCCGGGCAGGTGCCGGAGCTACAGCTGCCGACACGGACGAAAAGCAACATCGAGTACGACCCCGAAAGCGGCGTCTGGAAGTACGGCGACCGGACCTCTACGCGGAGCGCGAACTCCGTTCGGGGGGCGCGAAAGCTCCTGAAGGCGGCCTACACGATCGAGTTCCTCGCCGACCAGCTGGCCGAGGACCGCTCGTCGACGCTGCGTGAGCTCTACTACCTCTCGGAGTCGTGGGACAACACGGAGGCGCAGTTCGGCGATCAGGACGAGTCGAACGACCTCGTCGAGGACCTCGAGATCGTCACCGGCGTCACCCGCGAGGACCTCCACATGCGCCCCGAGGAGTCGGGCGCGACGCTGATGGGGCCGCTGCTGTTGCGCGAGCAGACCCGTCGCGGCGAGCGGGAGATCCACTGTCAGGAGAACGTCGGGGAGGGCGGCTATCAGATCCCGAACAACCCGGACATGATCGAGTTTCTCGATCACGACATCGACTTCGCACTCGCCGTCGAGACCGGCGGGATGCGCGACCGCCTCATCGAGAACGGCTTCGACGAGGCGTACAACTGTCTCGTGATCCATTTAAAAGGCCAGCCCGCACGGGCGACCCGGCGGATCACGAAGCGGGTCCACGACGAACTGGGCGTGCCGGTCGTCGTCTTCGCCGACGGCGACCCGTGGTCCTATCGGATCTACGGCTCCGTCGCGTACGGGTCGATCAAGTCGGCGCACCTCTCGGAGTATCTCGCGACGCCACAGGCGAAGTTCATCGGGATCCAGCCGGCCGACATCGTGGAGTACGACCTCCCAGCCGACCCGCTTTCGGACTCCGACATCAACGCCTTGGAGTCCGAGTTGGAGGATCCGCGCTTCCAGACCGACTACTGGGAGGAGCAGATCGAACTGCAACTGGAGATCGGCAAGAAATCCGAACAGCAGTCGCTCGCCGCCCGCGGGCTGGATTTCGTCACGGACACCTATCTTCCCGAACGGCTCGAGGAGATGGGCGTTTTATAGGCGATAAAAGGGTGGACGGGACGCTCACGTCCCGCGGCGTTCAGTCGTCGAACTCGGGGAGGTCGTCGGGGGCTTCGTAGCTCGCCTCCCAGTCGATGTACTCCTCTTTTAACACCTCACAGACGACCTGCCCGAGTTCGGTCAGTCCGGCATTAATTGCGGAGACCGTTCCCCACGAATCGAGGTCGGGGTGGAGTTTTCGCTCCTTCCAGTCCTCCGGCAACCCGGGGGCGTGATAGCCGACGCGGTCCGCGAAATCGTCCCAGAAGAAGTCGAACCGCGAGATGAGATCGAGATCGACGACGATGGACCAGTCGTCGGGGTCCATGTCGCTCGTCGTGGCCCACTCCTCGAACGCCTCCTCCCACGCGCCCTCCCGGAGGAACGCCTCTAACTCGTCGCGGCGGTAGTCGGTGTCGCCGATCACCTCGGCGTCCTCGTACTCGTTGGGGTCGACCGAGGCGAGCGTGGGTGGTTCGGGAACGTCGACATCGAGGCTCATACTCGGAAGTCGACGGCGACGGGCAAAAGTACGGCGGCGTGGGGTCGGGGGAGGTAGGTGAGGTGGGTGGGGTAGGTGAGGTAGGTGAGGTGGGTGGAGTGGGGTGGAGTGAGGTAGGTGAGGTGGGTGGGGTAGGTGAGGTAGGTGAGGTGGGTGGAGTGGGGTGGAGTGAGGTAGGTGAGGTGGGTGGAGTGGGGTGGAGTGAGGTAGGTGAGGTGGGTTAGCCGGCGGCCGGCCGCCACGACCCTCGGGAGCTGCTCGGATAGCGCTTAAAAGCCCTTGCCGAGCAGCTCGCGGGCGATGATGTTCTTTTGGATCTCGCTCGTCCCCTCGTAGATCTGGGTGATCTTCGCGTCGCGGTAGAGCCGCTCGACGTCGAAGTCGTTCACGAAGCCCGCCCCGCCGTGGATCTGGACGGCCTCGGTGGCGACCTCGACGGCGACCCGGGAGGCGAACTCCTTGGCCATCGAGGCGAGCGCGGTCAGTTCGTCGCCCTCGTTGTCGACTGCCCACGCCGATCGGTAGGTGAGCCAGCGGGCCGCCTCGGTGTTCGTGTGCATCTCCGCGAGCTTGTGGGTGATCGCCTGGAACTCCGATATCTGCCGCCCGAACTGCTCGCGTTCCTGGGCGTATTCGAGCGCCCGCTCGGACGCGCCGCGGGCGATGCCGACGCCTTGGGCGGCGACCGCCGTCCGAGTCTCATCGAAGAACTGCATGAGCTGGAGGAATCCCATCCCCCGCTGGCCGATCAGGTTCGACTCGGGGACGCGGACGTCATCGAAGACGACCTCGGCGGTGTCGCTCGCACGGATCCCGAGTTTGCCCGTGATCTTCTCGCAGGTCACCCCGTCGCGGTCGGTCTCGACGAGGATCTGTGAGTAGCCCGAGTAGCGGTCCTCGATCTCCGGGTCGGTCTCACAGACGACGACGAGGTAGTCCGCGACGGTTCCGTTCGTGATCCACGTCTTCGAGCCGTTTATTACCCACTCGTCGCCGTCGAGCTCCGCGCGGGTCGCGATGGCGGTGACGTCGGAGCCCGCCTGCGGCTCGCTGATCGCGGAGCCCATGATCGCCTCGCCGGCCGTGACCGCCGGGAGGATCTCCTCCTTCTGCTCGTCCGTCCCGAACCCCATGATCGCCTCCGCGCCGAAGCCGGCGCTGGAGATGCAGAGCCCGATCCCGGGATCGGCCGCGAACAGTTCCTCGGTCAAGATGGCGTTTTCGAGCGCCGTGTAGCCGACGCCGCCGTATTCGACGGGGACGTGTGGCGCGAGCAGGCCCATCTCGGCCGCCGTGTCCATCACCTCGTGTGGATACGACTCCTCGACGTCGTGTTCGGTCGCGATCGGGCGGATCTCCTCGTCGGCGAACCGCCGTACCTCCTCTTTGAGCTGCCGTTGTTCGTCGGTGAGTTCGAACTCCATGATCGGCCGTCCGCGGGGAGTCGTGTTAGCCGTTCCCAAACAACGATCAATCGTTAAAGAGTTTATTAGTGGCGTCACCTAGGGCGCGTCCACGTCCTTGGAGTAACGCGCCGCTTATGCCTCCACGCCCGCAAACGAATATCAATATGAGCCGCGGGTCAAGCGAGGGCGACCTCACACGGACGGGGATGGCGCTGAAACACGATCGTGAGTGGGATTACGAACTCGACCGGATCGTCGAGGCCATCGAGGAGCGGGACGCGACGAAGGTCGGACTCCAGTTTCCGGAGGGGCTGAAACGCCGCGGCCCGAAAGTCGCCGACGACCTCCGGGCGGCCGCCCCCGACGACGTGACGTTCATGATCTCCGGGCAGCCGTGTTACGGGGCGTGTGACCTGGACACCTACTTGATGCGCCGAACGGACGTCTTCGTCCACTTCGGACACACCCCGATGAAGGAGTCGGACAGCATCATCTACGTCCCGCTCTTTTCGAACGTCGATCCGTTCCCGATCATGGAGGAGTCGCTCGCGGAGCTCGAAGCGCCCGAGGAGGACCCCGACGTCGGGCTCGTCACGACCGCCCAGCACATGAACCGCTTCGAGGAGATGACCGACTGGTTAGAGGAGCGCGGCTACGAGGTCCACACCCGCCGCGGCGACAACCGGCTCACGAAGGAGGGCCAGGTCCTCGGCTGCAACTACGCCTCCGCGGACATCCCCGCGGACCAGGTGCTCTACGTCGGCGGCGGGAAGTTCCATCCGGTCGGACTGGCGATGGAACACCCCGAAAAGCGGGTCGTCATCGCCGACCCCGTCAACAACGTCGTGAAGATCGCCGAACACGACACCTTCCTCAAACAGCGCTATGCGTCCGTGCATAAGGCGATGAGCGCCGACACCTGGGGCGTCATCTTCTGTACGAAGATCGGGCAGGGCCGCTGGGAGCAGGCACAGGAGATCATCGAGAACAACGAGAACGCCTACCTGATCACGATGGACGAGGTGACCCCGGACCGCCTGCGGAACTTCGACGTCGACGCCTTCGTCAACACGGGCTGTCCGCGGATCACCACCGACGACGGCCCCCGATTCCACAAGCCGATGTTGACCCCCGGCGAATATAAGGCGGCGATCGGCGAGAAGCCGCTCGATTCGATCGAGTTCGACACCTTCCACGATACGTGGTGAGGCGGATAGGGCGGGTGATGACCGATCGAATCGGGTAGCGACCGGGTACGTTGGCCCCGTCGATCTCGTCAACGGATTAAGTAGTTCGAGGACGAATATGACAAGATTTCATATATTTTATACGTACTAGTTTATATATTCTGAAATCCATTTATAGTTGCTTCTCACCGTTGGGGTGGAGGGGACAGAATATGCAGCAGAGATATCAAAACGACACACACTGGGGGGGAATCGACCGGCGCGCGGTGCTGAAAGGTATCGGAGCGATGGGCGCGATCGGCGCGCTCGGGACGGGACTGACCGGGAGCGCCATGGCCACTAACGGCGACAACGAGATCGTCGTGGTCGGGAACATCGCCTTCATCCCGAATTCCGAGGAGGCGACGGTCTCGAAGGTGGATCTGGACGCTCAAACCGCCATCGCCCGATATAGCACGCTCACGGGAGACGAGGCCGACGCGGCCGAGGCCCCCGCATGGCGTGTTTCGCGGATCGACCTCGATTCGGAGGGTAACGCCTGGGTGCCCAACTCGGGAACCGGTGCGGGCGGCGGCGACCTACAGTCGAGCCTCGTGCGTATCGCCAGGGAGGGCGGCGAGCCGGGGGACACGACCTCCGACGACCACGACACGATCCTGGACTTCGACGTAGAGGTCCGAACGCAGTCCTGGGAGATCGGCGGGGAGGGCGACATGCCCCGGACGGTCACCGTCGACGAGAACGACGACATCTGGGTCGGCTTCTACGGCGGCGAGTACGTCCAGAAGTACACCTACGACGAGACGGACGGCCTCCAGCCGGATGGCGACGAGATCGATGTCAGCCCGTACACGCCGTACGACGCCGACTACCAGGACGGGACGCTCTACCTCTCGTGCCGCGACTCGAGTCCGTTCAGCGGGGTCGCGGCCGTGCTCGCCATCGACGCCTCAACCGGCGAGATGACGAACCTCGGGTACGCGCCCGAGGGCGGCAGCAGCAACCCCTACTCAGTCTTCGTCGACGCGAATGGGTACGTCTGGGTCTCGGCGATGACGAACTTCGGCAATGCTGGCCAAGAACGATTCCTGTCGAAATTCGACGGGGACGAGTGGCTCCACTACGACCTGAACGAGAAAACCCCTGACGAGGATCTCCTGCAGTTCCGCGGTATCGTCGAGTACGACGGGCTCATCTGGGTCACCGCCGACAACGGCTTCGCCGTCGGCTTCAACCCAGACTCTGAGGATGTCGATCAGGTCGTCTCCATCGCGGACGGCGACGAGACCCCGCCGATCGGCCTCGCGGTCGACCCCGAGGACAGGGTCTGGTCGATCCTCCGGAGCGACGGCCACGACAACGGCTCGCTCGGACAGGTCATCGGCGACGACGCGGGAGCACGGATCGGCGTCGGCGAACGACCGTACGCGTACGGCGACTTCACCATCCAGGTGGAGGTGCGCGACCCGTCCGGGTGCACGCCGGGCTTCTGGAAACAGCCCGCCTACCGCAACGAGGTCTGGACCGACGACGACACCTACGGGCCGTCCGATCTGGTCTCGGAGGTCTTCGAGCTGGCGGTCGATGAAGGTGGACGCGGTCGAAACACCGTGGACTTCACCGAGATGACGCTCTACGAGGCGCTCGGCGGCGGCGGTGGCCCCGACGTGGCCGGTGCCCAGCAGATCCTGCTGCGCGCCGCGACGGCTGGCCTGCTGAACATCCAGCACGAAGACGTCAACTACCCGAAGACCGCCCCGCAGCTGATCGCTGAAGTGGACGCTGCGCTGGCGACCGGGGAGCGCGAGGAGATCCTCGCGGTGGCACACGAGCTCGACGGACTCAACAACGAGGGCTGCTCGATCAACGCATTCGGCGAATCGAAGTAGTCGTTCGAGCGACGTGAGCGGACGGGACGACCCGCCACCCGCTCACGGTTATGTGGACGCCCGATATGCGGGCGCACTTTTTTAAAGAACGGAGTTTCAGACGACGTGACCGGTGAGGGAGAAACGGACGCGTTAGCTCTCGCGGCGCGCGAACGCGAGGTTTCCGGAGACGTTCTTGATGTACGCCCGGACGGTCTCGCCCTCCTGTGCGCCCGGCACGAAGATGGTGTACTCGCCGCGTTCGGCGACGCCGTCGCCCTTGCGGCCCGTGCCGACGATCTCGAGTTCGTAGGTCTTGCCGGACTCGATCGTATCGGCCTGTCGGTGGGTGTTCGTCTTCTGTTGTTTCGCGACGGGCCGGAACGCACCGCACGCCTCACAGCGGAGCATCGGCGTCCGGTTCTCCGTCTCCAGACGGGTGTCGGGCAGCCCACACTCCGAACAGGTGACGTAGGCGGCGATGTAGGAGTCGACGGCCGCCTGGAAGTCGCGCTCGCGGAAGTTCCCGTTGTAGCGGGCGCGACCCGACTCGTACTGGCCGGCCGTCCCGAGTTCCTGTTGGATCTTCGAATGGACGTGTTCGGGGTCACGGCTCAGCGCGTCGGCGATGGCCGCGAGGTTGGTCAGTCGGGTGAACGCCCCGTCCTTCTGTGCTTCCGGATCCGGGACGGAGAGCCGCTCGTCGGAACCGCCCAGGTCGGGCACCTCCTCCATCGCGCGGTCGAGACTCGCTTCGTAATCCATGTGGGTGGAGATGACCGGGCGACGGAAATCGCTTCCGGGTTCCATCGTCACTCACGGAGTGAGCCCGAACTGAGCTCGAACCCCGTTCGACGGCCGCTACGCGAGCGCCGCGGCGAGCTTCTCCACCGGGTGGGCGGGCTCAACGGCCGCCCCGTGGCGATCCTCCAGCTGACTGCGGCAGGACGCCCCGGGCGCGACGACGGCGTCGCCGTCGCTCTCGTCGACTTGGTCGTACAGCTCCTGCCCGATCGCCTTGCTCATCGCGTAGTGTTCGGCCTCGTAGCCGAACGAGCCGGCCATGCCACAACAGGTCGAATCGAGCGGGTCGACCCCGTAGCCGGCCCGTCGAAGGACGCCGACGGCGTGGTGGTCCTTCTTCGTCGCCTTCTGGTGACAGTGGCCGTGGTAGGTGAGCCGCTCGCCGGGGGCCCCGAACGCGAGCGATTCGTCCAGCCGGAAGGCGTCGACGTACTCCATCACGCCGTAGGTGTTGTCCGCGAGCGCCGCGACGTCCGCGTCGGGCACGTCGCTCGCGTCGCCGCCGAGCAGGTCGAGGTAGTCCGACTGGATCATCACCGCATCGGAGGGTTCCACGACGACGACGTCCCAGCCCGTCTCGACGTCGGGGACGAGCCGCTCGACCGTCTCCCGCGCAGTCGCCCGCGAGACGTCGAGCAGACCCTTCGAATGTGGCGGACGGCCGGTCCCCCGCACGTCGGGGACGCGAACGTGACAGTTCGCCGCCTCCAGCACCCGAACGGCGGCCTTGCCGGCCCCGGGATTCGTGTAGTTCGTGTAGACGTCCGGAAAGAGCATGACCGAGTGGTCCGCGTCGACGCGGTCGATGACAGGGCCGCCGCGCGCGTCGAACCAGTCCTCGAAACTCTCCGAGCGGAACTGTGGGAGCTTCCGCTCGCTCGCGATCCCGAGGGTTCGTTCCATAAGGGTACGCACGCCGGGGAGTTTCGGCGCGAGGTTCGAAAGCGGCGCGAATCGTGATCCGATCGGCGCGAGCGACTCGAACCGCCCGAGGATCCTGGTCCGCAGGTCGACGCCGTGTTCTGCGTGGTGGGCGTGTTCCACCTCGGCTTTGAGCTTCGCCATGTCGACCTCGCTCGGACAGTCCATCGCACAGCCCTTACAGCCGATACAGAGATCCATCACCTCCGTGACGAACTCGGGGTCCGTGGGATCCGCCGGCAGCTCGCCCGACATCGCTCCCCGTAGCAAGTTCGCCCGGCCGCGAGTCGCCTGAATCTCCTCCTCGGCGGCCCGGAACGTCGGACACATGACGCCGCCGGTCGTCTCCTGGGGACCACGGCAGCCACCACAGCCGTGACAGAGTTCGACCATACCCTCCATCCCGTTCTCGTTGTCCCACGAGAGGGCGGGATCGAAGCCGACGTCGAGGGTGTACTCGGGGTCGAATCGGAGGTGCTCGCGCATGTCGAACTCGCCACAGACGTTGCCGGGGTTGAGCAGCCAGTCCGGGTCGAAGGCGGATTTGAGCTCGCGGAACGCCCCCCAGAGGTCGTCGCCGTAGAGCTTGCGGTTCCACTGGGTGCGTGCGCGGCCGTCGCCGTGTTCGCCCGAGACCGACCCGCCGAGCCGGACGACCTCGTCGGTGACGCGGTCGGCGATGTCGACCATCGCGTCGACGTCGGCGACGTCCTTCGTGTTGATGAGCGGGCGGACGTGAAGCACCCCCGGGCCGGCGTGTGCGTAGAAGGTGGCGAAGGTGTCGTTGTCCGCAAGAATATCCTGAAACGCACGGGTGTATTCCGGGAGGTGTTCCGGGGGGATCGCACAGTCCTCGATGAACGAGATGTGTTTCGCGTCCGAGGTTCGAGAGAGCAGGATCGGGAGGCCGGATTTCCGCATCTTCCAGAACCGGTCGCGTTCGGCCCGATCGTGTGCCTCCATCGCCGCGAACGCCCGACGTGGCTGGGTGGTCGTCCCCGCGGCACCCTCGCTTGGCTCCGCCGCGGGCGACGATCCGTCCGCGAGCGTGTCACCGACGCGGTCGGCGATGAGGTCCGCGACCTTCCGTTTCCCGTCATCGTCGCTTTCGGCGTAGAACTCGACGAGCAGCACGGAGTCGGTCCCCTCCGGAAGCGTGCCGACAAGCTCCCCGAACTCCGCCGTCTCAGCGGCGAGGTCCAACAACACGTCGTCCATCACCTCGACGGCCGCCGGGTCGTGTTCGAGCGCGGGCGCGACGTCCTCCATCGCGTCGAGGAGGTCCCCGTAGGCCAACAGGGCGACCGCCTTCGTTTCGGGGATCTCCACGAGCGAGACGGTCGCCTCCGTCACCGTCGCGAGCGTCCCCTCGCTGCCGGCCATGAGCCGCGCGAGGTTGACGGTCCCGGCCTCGCCGTACTCCCCGCGGGCCTCCGCGAGCAGCCGATCGAAGTTGTAGCCGGAGACGTTGCGTTTCAACGTCGGGAACCGTTCGTCGATTGCGTCAGCCTCCTCGTCCAAGATCCGGACGACCTCGGCATGAATGCGGGGAAGCAGTTCGTCGGCGTCGGGATCGGCGGACTCGCGCAGATCCTCGACGGCGACCTCCCCGAACCTCGTCACGGTGCCGTCGGCGAGGACGACCTCGGCCTCCTCGATGTAGTGATCCGTCTTGCCGTATTTAAGCGAGTGCGAACCGGTGGAGTTGTTGCCGATCGCGCCGCCGATCGCGGATTTATCACGCCAGGCGGGGTCCGGTGCGAACTTTAAGCCGTCCGGTTCGACCGCCGCGTTGAGGTCCCCGACGTACGCCCCGGCCTGGACCCGAGCGGTCCGGGCGTCGGCATCGATCGAGACAATCGAATCGAGATGACGCGTGAGATCGAGGACGACCGCCTCGTTGACGGTCTGTCCGGCCAGCGAGGTGCCGCCCCCGCGGGGCAACACCGGGATCCCCTCCGCGAAGCAGTACGCTTGCACGGCCGCGACATCGGCGGTCGACCTCGGGAAGACGACGCCGATCGGGGTGACCTCGTAGGCCGAGGCGTCGGTCGCGTAGAGCCGTTTCGAGTAGTCGTCGAACCGTACGTCGCCGTCGACGCGCGCCTCCAGTGCCGCGACGAGGTCGGGTTCCGCGACCGACCCACCCGTGTAATCGAAGTCGGCCCCGGTCCGCGGGTCGGACCCGGGCGTCTGGCTTGCCATGACTGGCCATCGTGACCCCACCATCAAAAGCTCCCGGAACGACCCGTCGGCTGCCGGGGCTGTCCCGCTTTGAGTCTACGCCGTCCGACAAAAGAGTAATGTGGCGGCCGTCGAAGGGTCGATCATGCAAGCAGGTACCACCCGAACCTTCCTCGACCGGCTCGACTCGCTCGACGTCGCCGTGAGCGAGGGCACGCCCGATGCGTGCGCGTCGCTCATCGACGCGGCCGCCGGCGACCCCGCCATCGGGACACCGCTCGATATCCCGGGCGCGACGATTCCGGATCGGGTCGAGATGGAGCCCACCGTTGAGGAGTTGCGCGCGGCACACACGGGAGTCACCGCGGGTGCGCTCGGGATCGCGTCCTACGGAAGCGTCGCGATCGAGTCCGACCGGGCGGGCACCGAGCCGGTGAGCCTCTTCGTCGACCGCCACGTGGTCGTGATGCGGGAGGCCGACATCGTCCCCGACATGGCCGACGCGTTCGCGTGGCTCGGCCCGCGGGCCCGCGAGGAGGACATCGACGTGATCCTCGCGACCGGCCCGAGCGCGACCGCCGACATGGGCGGGCTGGTGCGGGGCGCACACGGGCCGAAGGAGGTGCACGTGGTGTTGCTTTCGGAGAAGGACAGCAATGACAACGAGACGATGGAGGCCGACGATGAGTAGTGAAACCGCCGATTCGGCCGGAACGTCCGAGAAACGCGGTGGGAAGGCCGCACGCATCCGCGAACTGATGGCGGCCGAGGGCGACGCGGTCGCGGAGAACACGCGCGGGTTCAACGCCGGACGATACGAGTCGACCGGGCGACTTGACGACTACGAGGAGCTGAAAGCGGAGGCACGGGAGATAAAGGAGGACGCCATCGCCCGGCTGCCGGAACTCATCGAGGAGGTGAAAGCGAGCGTCGAGGCCAACGGCGGGACCGTCTACGTCGCCGACGACGCCGACGACGCGAACCGCTACATTCGCGAGGTCGCCGCCGAACGGGAGGTCGAACGGGCGATCAAATCGAAGTCGATGACCTCCGAGGAGATCGAGGTCAACGAGGCGCTTGCGGCCGACGGGATCGACGTCGTCGAGACCGACCTCGGCGAGTGGGTGTTACAGATCGCCGACGAGGCCCCCTCACACATCGTCGCGCCCGCGATCCACAAATCCCGCGAGGGGATCGCGGAGCTGTTCAACGAACGGTTCGAGCCGGAGGAGCCGCTCGAAACCGCCGAGGAGCTGACCCACTTCGCCCGCGAGGAGTTGGGGAAACTGGTGGAGGACGCGGAACTGGGGATGACGGGCGCGAACTTTATCGCCGCCGACTCCGGAACGATGCTGCTCGTCACAAGCGAGGGCAACGCGAGAAAGACCGTCGCCGCGACCGACACCCACGTCGCCGTCGCCGGGGTGGAGAAGCTCGTCCCGAGCGTCGAGGACTTCGCGCCCTTCGCGGAGCTCATCGGCCGCTCCGGGACCGGACAGGACGTCACCTCCTACCTCTCGGTGTTGACCCCGCCGGTGAATTCGCCGGTTCCCGACTTCGAGGACGGCGATTCGCCCCTCCAAAATGGCGGCAGCGACGACCGCGAGTTCCACCTCGTGTTGATCGACAACGGGCGGCTTGCGATGCGTGAGGACGCCGAATTAAAGGAGACGCTTTATTGCATCCGCTGTTCTGCCTGTGCGAACTCGTGTGGCAACTTCCAGAGCGTCGGCGGCCACGCCTTCGGCGGGGAGACCTACTCCGGGGGCATCGCGACCGGCTGGGAGGCCGGCGTCGAGGGGCTCGACGTCGCCGCCGAGTTCAACGACCTCTGTACGGGCTGTTCACGATGTGTGCCCGCCTGTCCGGTCGGCATCGACATCCCGTGGATCAACACGGTCGTGCGCGACCGGGTGAATCGCGGCGAGACCGATCGGAGCCAACTCGACTGGGTCTTCGAGGAGTTGGTCCCCGACGAGGAGCCCGCCGGCCTCAACGTGGGCGCGCGGCTCGTCGGCAACTTCGCGACGCTCGCGAAGTGGGGCAGTCGCACAGCGCCGGTCGCTAACCGAATCGCGGGCTTCGGTCCGGCGCGGGCGGCCCTAGAGCGGGTGACCGGGATCGACCGTCGTCGCGACCTGCCGGCCTTCTCGCGTGAATCGTTCGTCGACTGGTTCGAGCGGCGCGGCGGGGCGCGGGTGCCGCCCGAGCGGGCGACCCACGAGGCGATCGTCTACCCCGATACGGCGACGAACTACGCGAACGTCGACCGCGGGAAGGCGACGGTGCGCGCGCTGGAGGCGCTCGACGTTCACGTCCGGGTGCCGGCCCTGCCCGATGCGGGCCGCGCCCCGCTCTCACAGGGGATGATCACGACCGCCGAGGAGGCCGCCCACGACGTCTATGCCGCCCTCGCCGAGGAGATCGACGCCGGACGCGACATCGTCGTGATCGAGCCGAGCGACCTCGCGCTTTTCCGTCGGGAGTACGAGCGGTTCCTCGCCGACGCCGCACACGAGCGGCTGGCGGGCGCAAGCTACGACGTGATGGAGTACGTCTACGGCTTACTGGAGAACGGCGGCGATCCAGAGGCCCTCCGGGGGCCGTCCGGCCTCGATGCCGATCCCGGGGTCGCCTACCATCCGCACTGTCAGGGGCGGACGATCGGCGTCGGCGAGTATTCGACGGCGGTGCTCGAACGGCTCGACTACGACGTGCTCGTCTCCGAGACGGAGTGTTGCGGGATGGCCGGCTCCTTCGGCTACAAGTCGGACTATTACGAGTTGAGCATGGACGTGGGTGAGCCGCTCGTCGATCAGTTCGGCGGGACGGGCCGGACCGTCGTCGCCGCGGGCACCTCCTGCGGCGAGCAGCTCGATTCCCTGCTCGGCACGCCCGCGAGGCATCCCGTCGAGCTGATCGCCCCGCGGTAGCCGTCCGTTCATCGGCGGTCGGCCGTATACGCCATCGGCGGGCGGTCGGACGCGTCGGACGCGCGTCTGCCGACAACGAACGCTTAATACGCGCGCTCGTGAGCGTATGGAGTATGAACGGTCCGCCCGAGGAGATCACGTCGCTGGTCGGTCGTGAGGTATATTCGAACAACGGAGTGTTCGTCGGCGAGGTGGAGGACGTCCGCCTCGACCTCGACGCACGCGCCGTCACCGGGCTCGCGCTCGCGGAACTCAACCCCGAACTGTTCGCGGGACGTGTCGACCGCAACGTCGGCGTCATCGTCCCCTATCGATGGGTGCGGGCGGTCGGCGACGTCGTCCTGATAAACGACATCATCGAGCGGCTGGATAAGGGCGAGGACGAGTCCGAGACGGTCGAACCCGAACAGGGCGTCTGAGGCGGCCGGCCGTCTCGGTAGTGGTCCGCCTCCGGCGACGACTGTCGTCCCACCGTCCCGTAGCCTCCGTATTCGTGTCCCGATCACCCCTCCAAGTGGTCGGCGAGAACGAAGCGTACCCGCTCCTCGTCGGCACCCTTCGTCTCCCGTCCAGTCACCACCACCTCGCCGATCTCGGCGGTGTCCCCGACGTGTGTCCCCGCACAGGCCGTTTGGTCGTAGGGGTAATCGTCGGGGCCGCGGCCGCCGATCTCGACGATCCGAAGCTCGGTGATCGAGTCGGGAAGGAGGTCCAAGCGGGTCCGTTCGGCGTCGAGGGTCGCTTCCGCCGTCTCCCGGTCCATCGTGTAGCTCGTGACCGGTCGCGCCTCCTCGACGAGTTCGTTCAAGCGGCGCTCTATCCGGTCGAGGTCGTCGGCCTCGAACCGGTCGTAGGCGGCGTCGAGGTGGGCGTGGTCGTCGTAGAGCTGGTTGCCGGTCGTCGGGGCGTCGAACTCCGTAAGCAGGAGCGCCGAGAGCAGGTGCTGGGCGGTGTGGTACCGGGAGTGGTTTCGTCGTCGTTCGGCGTCGACCGCCCCGACGACGCGGGTGCCGACGGCGGGGAGGGGCGCGTCGCCGTCCAGGGTGTGGTAGACGGTGTCCTTTTTTTGTACGTCGACGACGCGCCAGCTGGAATCTCCGGGGGTCGGCTCGCCGTCGTCCCCGGCAACGTGGAGCGTCCCGGTGTCGTGCGGTTGGCCGCCACCAGTCGCGTAGAAGGCGGTTCGATCGAGGACAACGCGGTCATCAAGGACACGCTCGACGGTCGCCTCGAATCGGAGCACGGAGTCGTCGGCGAGGTGGAGCCGTTCGGTCATATCAGGAAGGGCGGGCGGCAGCGCCTTACGTGTTGTCGGTGACGTGGTGTCGGTCGCTCGTAGGGGCGTCGTAACGACTAAGAACGAAACGCCCGTCCGTTTCGGTAATGAATTACGAGTTTTGCGCGTCCAGAGGTGGTCCCCATGGGCGTCGAGATTAAGGAAACGGAGGTGAGCGACCGGGATTTCGAGGAGATGCAGCGGTTCGTTCACGACTACCTCGCCGCAAGCGTGGAGAACGAGGACGACGGCGGGCGGATGCGGTGGTACCCGTGGCACTCTGCGGAATACCGGTTCAACCACATCCTGAACGTCGTCGCGCTTTCGACGCGGATCGCCGAGGCGGAGGGCGCTGACATCGACGTGGTGCGGGTCGCCGCGGTGTTTCACGACGTCTCGAAGCTGGAAGCCGATCAGGAGGTGCACGCGGAGGCGGGCGCGCGGGTCGCCCGCGAGTACCTCAAAAGTCGCACGAACTACCCCGAGTCGTTCATCGAGGAGGTGTGTGCGGCCATCGTCGACCACTCCTACACCGGCGACCTGTCCGACGTGCCGCTCGAAAGCCGCTGTCTGATCGAGGGCGACATCCTCGATAAGGTCGGCGCGAACGGGGCGACGCTCATGCTGTTGCGGATGGGATACGAGTCCCGGACGCACATGGACGCCGCGAAGATGGTCGATCGGGTGCTCCAGCGGGGCCGCGACCATACCGACCGGATCGTCTCCGACACGGCCGAGAGCATCGCCCACCAGCGGATCAAACGCGTGAAATGGTTCTGCGAGTGGTTGGAAGAGGAGGTCGCACAGATGACCACCGACGGCGTCGTGAAACGCGACGACCGGTGAACGTGATCGGTCGAAATCGTTTATAAGCCGATCGGAGGGGTATATAAATCACGGCCGCTGTCGGAGACGTTCGAGGGCAAAGTGGATGTGATCGCGTTTCGACGACGATAGCGACCCGATCCCACGACGATAGCGACCCCATCCGACGATTGGCGCGCCCGCTCGTGCCCAAGTGGGCACGAGCGGAGCGCGAGGGAGTTCGGGCGGGCCGCCGGACCGCTCGGCGGCCCGCCCGAACGAGGCTGGGGAGGGCTGAGGCTGCGGCGGTGGATGGGCCGGGATTGGAATCTACCCAGATCAACCGACGACACAGCCAACGCGATGTGATAGCCCACGACCACAGGCCTCACAGGCGTTTATATACCAGCGATCCTGACCGCCCCCGACCCTTTTAATTCCTGACCGGCCGACGACGCCATATGGACAACGACACGGACGGGGGCGAGCCGAACCGCCGGGAGGAAGTTGCCGACCTCACCGAACGGCT
>SL_5KL_010_SEDDRAFT_10000761_pt1 | contig 20333 bp, 17 predicted proteins | sample SodLakKL_010_SED_FD_9118 | JGI IMG/M metagenome (IMG submission 9118)
CGGGAAGGGAGATTTGTCGCGCGAAGCCGCCCGGGGCGGCTTTGCTGTAGGAGACGCCGAGATGGATCGTCTTCGCCTCTTTGCGGAGGAAACGCAGCCTCTCGGCGGTGTCGTCCGCCATCTCGAGGATGAGGGTGAAGACATCGGGGACGGTGTAGTCCCGAAAGAGCGTCTGTCCGAGTCCCACACTCCTCTCCGGTGTGCGGGCGGATTCGACGGGGGCGCTTATCACCGCCTGGTCGATGCCGTGGGTGTGATAGAAGAGTTCTTCGCCGATCACCCCGAAGAATCTCTTCAACTTCGCTCTGTCGTAACGGGCGATGTCGCCCACCGTGAAAAGACCGAGGGCGTTGAGCCTCTTTTCCATCCGGTGGCCGATCCCCCACATCTTTGCAAGGGGGGAGAGGGGCCAAAGATCCTTTTCCACATCGTCATAGTCCATCTTCGCGATGCCGGAAGGCTTTTTTTTGGCCTTGAGGTCGAGGGCGAGCTTGGCGAGGAGGAGGTTCTTTCCGATGCCCACGGCGGCGGGCACGCCCGTTTTTTTGCGGATGTCTTCGAGGATCCTTCCGGCGAGCGCGGAGACGCTCTCTTGATAATAGCTCCTGTAGGCGGTGAGGTCCAAGAAGGCCTCGTCCACGCTGTAGATGTGGAGGTCCTCGGGGGCGACATAGGAAAGATAGATCGCATTGACCGCTTGGGCGACCTCGAGATATTTCCGCATCCGGGGGCGGGCGATGATGAGGTTGTCGATTTTCGGCAGTTCATAGAGACGGAACCGTCCCGGCAGCCCGCGCGCCTTGAGAAAAGGACTCACCGCGAGGACGATCGAGCCCTTGCCGCGCGATTTGTCGGCGACGATGAGGGGCGTCTTGTGGGGGTCGAGGCCCCGAGCGACGCATTCGACGGAGGCATAAAAGCCCCGGAGGTCGATACAGAGGATGTCGCGGTGGATTCGGTACTCTTCCATGGAAATCATCTCTCCGCAAGAAGGATGATTTCATTGTAGTATGAAAACCGGCAAGGATAAACTCTTGACAAATGACGGAATCTTTGAAAGAAAAGAACCGTCACGCTCGACGGCTCTTTGGAATTTTTCCGTTTTCTATTTGCGGCGGTCCGCTTCCAGCCGCGCTTGGAAAAAAGGCGGCAGAGGGCAATCCAAAGCGATTTTTTCGCCCGTATCGGGATGGGGGAAAGCGATCCGGAAAGCGTGCAGGAACTGGCCGTGGCTGGTGTCGGTCCTCTTTCTGCCGTAATGCGGGTCGCCCACGACGGGGTGGTCGATGTAGTCGAGATGGACCCGGATCTGGTGGGTCCTCCCCGTCTCGAGGTCGAGACGGAGAAGGGTCTCGTCCTCGAAACGTTCCTGCACGAGGAAGCGGGTCGTGCTGGTCTTGCCCTTGGCGGTGACGGCCATGAGGTGGCGCTTCTTTTCGTTGCGACCCACGGGCGCGTCGATCTTTCCCTTGTCATGCGGGACGACGCCTTCGACAAGGGCGAGATAGGTCCGCTCCACCGCTTTCTTCTTGAGGTCCGCCTGCAGGCTCTTCAGTGCGGCGTTCGTCCGCGCGACCAACAAGAGACCGCTTGTCTCCTTGTCGAGGCGGTGGACGATGCCCATCCGCTCGGGGTCGGGGAAGGACTCGCGGAAATAAGGGATGAGCGCGTGCAGGAGGGTGACCTCGTCCGCGGTCCGCGCCGGATGGACGATGAGACCCGAGGGTTTGTTCACGACGAGGACGGACTCATCCATGTAGACGATCTCCAAGGGTAGGGCCCGGGGGCGTAAAGGGATCCCTTCTTCCTGCGGGACGAGGATGCGGACCTCGGTGCCCTCCGGAAGCCGGTCTTTGCCCCGGGGGCTTCCGTCGGCGGTTGCGACGAGACCTTTCTCGAAGAGTTCCTGCACCTTGGCGCGCGAATGTCCGGGTAGGAGCTTCGCGAGCGTCCAGTCGAGCCTTTTTCCCGCATACTCTTTCGGAATCCGCACCCGTTTCTCATCCATGGGCTTCTTCTCCTCTTTTCTTCTCGAAGAACAAGAGGTCGATGATGAAGAGCGCGACACCGACCGTGATGCATATGTCGGCCACGTTGAAGGCGGGGAAAGGATAGCCGAAGATGTTGAAGTCGAGGAAATCCACGACATAGGTCTCCCCCGCTGCATCCGTGCGGAAGAGTCTGTCGATGAGGTTGCCGACACTTCCCGAGATCAAAAGTAAGAGCCCGGCGGAATAGAAGAATTTCGTCCGGAAGGAGGCTTTCCGAAAAAGATAGAGAAACAAAGCGAGCGCCACGAAGGTGACGATGACGAGGAAGGTCTGCTGGCCTTGCAGGATGCCCCATCCGCCGCCGTAGTTTCGTTTGTGGACGATGGCGAAGAAATTCTCGATGACGACGAAACCTTCCTGATGGTCGATGTTCCTTTCGATCAACCACTTCGTGAACTGGTCGAGCGCCGCGAGAAAGAAGAAAACGGCGCCGGACACGATGAAGGTCCATTTCTTCATCCCACCACCCCCGCGAGGTGCATGGGCACGATGAGATAGGCGAAACCGACGCCGTAGACGATGAAGAGCCAGGCAAGACCCACGGCGACGACACGCATCCGCCAGCGCAAGAGTTCCTCTTTCTCGGGGCGATAGACCATGAGGGTCTTATGGTAGAAAAAGCTGAGGAGCACACCATAGATGACAGCGAAGAAGATGAAGAACGCCACCCAGAGGACGATCAGGTGCACCAGCACGAAAAGGAGGTTCCCGAAGAGGAGAAAGAACGGCAACACCGGCAAAGAAGCGAGCACGAACGCGGTGAGAGCGCTCTTCAACCGCATCGAGCGGGAAAAGACTTCCCGATAGCGGTCGGGCCGTTTTTCACTCATCGTCGCCACCTCCCGTCGTTTTGAGATGATCGATCGCTTCGCGGAGTGTCGCCACGGGGACGATCTCGATGTCGAAACCGAACTCGTCACGGGCTTTCACGGCTTCGTCATAGTTTTCGGACCTCTCGGGGGAAGGAAGCGGGATGAAGAGGATGTCCACATTCTGCCTTCCGGCGGTGATGACCTTCTCCCGGATACCGCCCACGCGCCCCACATTGCCGTGGGCGTCGATCGTGCCGGTGCCGGCGACGAGTCTTCCCTCGGTGAGGTCTTCTCCCGTCAAGGCATGATGGAAATAGAGGGCTTGCATGAGACCGCCGGAGGGTCCGCCGACGAAACTCGTCCAGTCCTGCCGGAAGACGATCTCGAGGTCGATGCTGTCATAGTCGATCGCGTAGCCTTCGACGAGGGAGAGGCCGAACCGGCAGTCGTCTTCGTCGATTTTCATCTTCTTCATCGTGACGGTGCGAGGGTCTCGGTCGCCCGCTTCGTTTTGGACGAGCAGTTCGGCTTCTTCGTTACAAGCGACATCCTCGAGCGCCTGGTGTATATCGTCTCTTCCGTTGACGGCGAGAATCCGTTCACCGGGGGAGAGGTCGACGGGCGAGGCGATTTCGAAGACGCCGTTCACGGAGACGTAGGTCTCGTACTCGACATGCATGTCCAACTCTTTCAGCGTCGCGATCATCGCCGCCCGGAAAGAGAGTCGCCGTTGGGCCTGACCGGCCTCGAAGGGGTTTCGCAACCGGCGCTCCTCCGGCGGCGGGTCGTCGAGCTGGAGCGTCTTCACGACCCGGCCCACACCGTATTGGAAGAGGGTGGGGTTGTTGAAGCTCATGACATAGATGCTGTGGTAGGGATTCTCCATCTGCCATTCCCTGTTGATCATGAGCACGCCTTCGGTGGCGGTGAGGTTCCCCGGGGCGATGATCTGGGCGTCGACCCGGTACAAGAACAAAGACAAAAGCGCGATATAGGGGATCGCCAGGATGAGCATGATCTTTTGCGCCCGTTTGAACATCTCAAGCATGTTCGATCGCCACCGTGACTTTCGACATCCGTCTCAGAGAGATACCGGCATCCTTCAACATCCGCATCGAAGCGCGGACGCTCTCGGCCTCTTGGTATTTGTTCTCGACATAGACGATGGTCTTGATGCCGCTTTGGATGATGAGCTTCGCGCATTCATGACAAGGAAACAGCGTCACATAGAGCGTCGTGTCGTCGAGGGGCACGGTGCTGTTCAGGATGGCGTTCGGTTCCGCATGGACGACATAGGGGTATTTCGTGTTCAGAAACTCCCCTTCGCTCTCCCAAGGATACGACTCGTCATCGATACCGACGGGGAAACCGTTGTAGCCGATGCCGACGATGCGGTTCTTCTTGTTCACGATGCAGGCGCCCACCTGGGTGTTCGGGTCCTTCGACCGTTTGGCCGAGAGTTCGGCGACGCCCATGAAATAGTCGTCCCAAGAAATATAGCCTTCTCGCTTCATCTTCTCACTCCTTGACCCGACGGATGCTTCCGAGGTCGATGTGGCAATAGCCGTTCGGATTCTTGTCGAGATAGTCCTGATGATATTCCTCCGCCTCATAGAAGGCTTCTCCCGTGCGCATCTCGATGTGGAGCGTTTGCCCTTTCCGCTCTCTCTCCTCGGCGATCGCTTCTTCAATTGTGGGAAGGTCCTCTTCTTCGTAGTTGTAGATGCCCGAGCGGTATTGGACACCGATGTCGGGGCCTTGGCGGTTCCTCTTCGTCGTGTCGACGATGTTGAAATAGTGGGAAAGAAGTCTCGCGAGGGAGACCTGCGATTCATCGTAGGCGATCTCGACGGCCTCGGCATGGCCGCTGCCGGCGCAGACCTCTTCGTAGGAGGGGTTCTCCGTCCTTCCCGCGATGTAGCCCACGCGGGTCTCTAACACGCCTTCGACCTGTTTGAAATAGGCTTCGACACCCCAAAAACAGCCGCCGGCGAAAACGATCCGTTTCATCTTCTCACCTCCCGGTGATTTTTCGTATCATGTATCCCCCCGCGCGGATGCCCGCGACGGGCGGGACGAAGACGCTCGATGCGGGAGCGCCCGCATTCTTCTCTTCCGGCTTTGCGAAACAGAACACCGTCTCGAGGGACGTTATGCCCGCTTTGCGCAAGTGCTTGCGGAACTTTCTGGCCAAGGGGTCGCCTACGGTCGAAAAAAGGTCCGTGATGCGGATGTCTTCGGCATAGAGACGGTTTCCTTGTCCCGCCGAAGTCAAGAGCGGATAGGACCGTTTCAAGGCCTCGACGGCGAGAAGCACCTTCGCGGGGATGTCGTCTATGGCATCGAAGACATAGTCATAAGCTGTCTGGAGAATGTCGTCGGCGTTGTCACGGGAGAAATCCTCCGCGACCGCCCGGACGACGCATAGGGGATTGATGGCCTCCACGCGCTCTTTCATGACGAGCGCCTTCTTTTTTCCGTAAGCGTCCTTGGTCGCATGGAGCTGTCTGTTCGTGTTGGAGGGGCGGACGATGTCGCCGTCGACGAGCGTGAGTCGGCCCACGCCGCTCCGGGCGAGCGCTTCGACGGCGAAAGAGCCCACGCCGCCGAGACCGACCACGAGAAGGTGGGCGTCGCGGAGTCTCGCAAGATTCCCCTCCCCCAACAAGGGCTCGAGCCGGTCGAAGAGGCCCTCATCCTTCACGTTTCTTCTCCTTCTTCAAAGCGAGCTCCCGCCATTGTTCACTATCGATCTCCGAAGGGGCCCCCGTGAGCAGACAATGACCGCTCTGGGTCTTCGGGAAGGCGATGACATCGCGGATGTTGTCGGTTTTCCCGAGCACCATGAGGAGCCTTTCGAGACCGAGGGCGATGCCGCCGTGCGGCGGGGTGCCGTAGGAGAGGGCGTCGAGCAGGAAGCCGAAGCGTTCCCGCTGGGTCTCTTCGTCGATGGCGAGGACTTTGAAGACCTCGCTTTGCATCTGCATGTCGTGGATGCGCAAGGAGCCGCCTCCGAGTTCGTAGCCCTGCACGACGAGGTCGTAACCGTAGGCCTTCGCCGCCAAGGGGTCGGAAGCGAGTTTTTCCCGGTCGGCATCCTGCACCCGCGTGAACGGGTGATGGAGCGAGCGGTAGCGTCCCGCCTCTTTGTCATATTCGAACATGGGCCACTCGACGACCCAGTTGAAATCGAGCTCGTCGCTATCGGCGAGGTCTTGTTCTTTGGCGATGACGATGCGCAGTCGCCCGAGGACCTTCCGCACCGTCTTTTCTTCATCGGCCACGAGGAGGACGAGATCGCCTTCGTTCATCCGCATCCTCTTGACAAGGCCGTCCTTCTCTTCTTCCGACAAGAATTTCGCGATGGGACTCTTGATTTCCCCCGCTTCCATCTTCATATGCACGAGTCCGCCCGCGCCGAGTTTTTCGGCCTCTTTCGTGAGGCGGTCGAGGTCTTTGCGCGAATAGGCGCTCGCCAAGCCTTCGGCGTTCACACCGCGGATGACGCCTTGTTTTTGGAGGACGCTCTTGAAGACTTTGAAACCGCTTTGGGCGAAAAGGTCGCCGGTGTCGACGATCTTCATGCCGAAACGGGTGTCGGGCTTGTCCGTGCCGTAGTCGCGCAGGGCCTCTTCATAGGTCATGCGCGGGAAGGGGCGTTTCACTTCCACACCTTTCGTCTCTTTGACGATGCGCGCCATGAGTCTCTCGGTGAGGTCGATGATTGTCTCTTGGTCGATGAAGGCCATCTCGATGTCGATTTGGGTGAATTCGGGCTGGCGGTCGCTGCGGAGGTCTTCGTCCCGGAAACAACGGGCGATCTGGTAGTAGCGCTCGAAGCCGCCGATCATGAGGAGTTGCTTGAAAAGCTGGGGTGATTGCGGTAGAGCGTAGAAATGATGCTTGTCGAGGCGGGAGGGGACGATGTAGTCACGGGCCCCTTCCGGTGTCGATTTGGTGAGGATCGGCGTCTCGAACTCCATGAACCCCTCTTCGTTCAAGAAGTCCCGGGTCGTTTTGACCGTGAGATGACGTAACTTCATGAGTTTTTTGAGGCGGGGGCGCCGCAGATCGAGATAGCGGTGTCGGAGCCGGACCTCTTCGAGAGCGTCCGTATCGTCTCGCACCAACAAGGGCGGTTGGGCGGCCTCGGATAGGACGGAAAAGGAGGTGACATCGACCTCGATGTCGCCCGTGGGGAGGTCCTTGTTCTTGCTGGAGCGTTCCCGGACCTTCCCTTCGGCTTCGATCACGTATTCGGCTTTCAGTCGCCCCGCCTCCATCCGCAGTTCGTTGTCGGCGTCGAAGGCGAGTTGGGTGATCCCTTCCTGGTCGCGCAGGTCGACGAAAACGAGGTTGCCGAGATTCCGGGCCCGTTGGACGAAGCCCTTGAGCTTGACGGTCTTGCCGACATCGGCGATGGTGAGTTCGTTGTTGTGGTGGGTGTACATGTCATTCACCTTTCCTTTCGGGGCATGTCTCGCAGTCGGAGGAGTTCTTGCGCAATCTTTCCACGAGCGTCTTCGCGACATCCGCCAAGGGCACTTCTTCTTCGGCGCCGCTTTGTTGGTCCTTCAGGGTCAAGACGCCTTTTTCGAGTTCGGCATCACCCACGATGCCGACGAAACGGGCGCCGGCGTGTTCGCTTTGTTTGAACTGGGCCTTGACGCTTCGCCGGGCGAGGTCCGTCTCGGTCGTGACTCCCTGCAGGCGCAGATCGTGGGCGATGGCGGGCACCTTCTCCCGCGCCTTCTCGCCGATGGCGAGGAGATAGAGGAGGAGGCTTCGTTTCTTCGGTGTGAAATCCAAGGCCTCGAGCGTCAACAACAACCTCTCGATGCCGAAACTGAAGCCGGCCGCGGGGGTGGAGGGACCGCCCAGGTTCTCGACGAGATAGTCGTAGCGCCCGCCGCCGCACAAGGTGTCTTGTGAGCCGAGGGCCTCCAAGGTGTCCTTGATCTCGAAGACGGTGTGGGTGTAGTAGTCGAGCCCCCGCACGAGGCGGTGGTCGACGATGTGGTCGATATCCATGGCATCGAGCAGCGTCCGCACGCTCTCAAAGTGGGCGCGGTCTTCTTCGGTCAGGGCGTCGACGGGATGCGGAGCCGCTTGCAAGGCTTCATGGTCGGCGTCCTTTTTGCAGTCGAGGATGCGCAAGGGGTTCTTCTCGTAACGGCGGTTGCAATCTCCACAGAGGCTTTCGAGATGGGGCCGGATGTGTTCTTTGAGCGCCTTCTCGTAGTTCTTCTTGCTTTCGTCGCCGCCCAGGGAGTTGATGTGGACAGCGAAGTCGGTGATCTTCAGCATCCGCAAAAAGAACACGGCGCAGGCGATGACTTCGGCATCGACGGAAGGCTCTTGGGAGCCGAAGACTTCGATGCCGAACTGGCGGAATTCCCGCGTGCGCCCCTTCTGGGGCCTCTCATAACGGAACATCGAGCCGTAATAGTAGTATTTCTGGGGGCTTTTCGCCTCGGCGTGGAGCTTGTTCTCGATGTAGGCGCGGACGACGCCGGCCGTCCCCTCGGGGCGGAGGGTGATGCTCCGGTGCCCGCGGTCTTGGAAATCATAGGTCTCTTTGCCGACGATGTCCGTCTCTTCGCCCACGCTGCGGTGGAAGAGTTCGCTCGCTTCGAAATGCGGGGTGCGGATCTCTTCGAGGTTGAAGAGCCGCGCCACGGTGTCTATGGCTTTCTCCACCGCCCGGAAGCGGGGGATGTCTTGGACGATGTCATAGGTCCCTTTCATCTTCTTGATCATTGTACATACCTCCTCGGAATAAAAAAATGCCCCCAAAGAACCTAAGGGCGAAATCGTTCGCGGTGCCACCTTAGTTCCGGCCTTGCGGCCGGCCCTCACGGCCTTAACGCGGCAGGACGTCCCTTCCTACTCTGTTCGTTCGGAAGGGCCCTCGGGAAGGTCCGGCCCGGCGATGGCATACGGCGCTTGCAGCCGGGGCGCCGCTCTCTTCGATGCCGTTTCGTCGTGCGCTCTTTCCGTCCTCGGTTTGTCTCAATTATAGCGCCTGGGGTCCTCCCTGTCAACACATGGAAGGCCTCAGAAACGGATGGTGATGTTCTTTTTGAACTCGTGAAAGAGGAGCAGGTCCCTTTCATGATAATCGCTCTCGGTGTAGCCCGCCACAACGGCGTCGACGATGGAGCCGTCAAAACGGCGGAGACCGTTTCTCGCGATGCCTTCCTCGGTGAAACCGAGCTTTTGCCAAAGGCGCTTCGAAGCCGTGTTCTCGACATAGTGCTTGTATTCGAGACGTTTCAGTCCGAGATGCTCGAAGGCGAAGACCATGACGGCCCGGGAGGCTTCGACCATGAGCTCCTTCCCCCAGTAGTCGGGATGGAGCACCATGCCGATCTCCCCTTTGAAACGGGCGATATAGGAATGGATCTCGATCGTGCCGACGATTGAGTCATGTGCGCGATGGACGACGGTGAAGACCCCCGGTTGGTTCTCTTTGCGTTTCCGCAAAGAGTGGCGGATGAAGTCCTTCGTGTCGTTTATGTCCCTGTGGGGGGCCCAGCCCGCCCGGGGACCGACATCGTCACGCTTGGCATAGGCATAGATCCCTTCGGCGTCGCTCGCGGCGAGTGGTCGGAGAATGAGCCTCGGCGTTTTGATCTCGGGCAGGCTAATCATCGGGCGCGAGCATCGACCAGCGCTCCATGTCCACAAACCCCATGTTCTTGTAGAGTTGTTCGGCGCGCGGGTCGTCGTAGTATAGGCAGAGCGTCTTCTTCTTGTGGTTGACATAGAGGTCGACCAGAAAATGGAACACCTTCTTGCCGAGGCCTTTCTTGCGGTGTTCATTGTGGGTGGCGACATTCACGATCATCGCCGATTTCTTCGACTCGAAGACGGCGCTCGCACAGGCGATGACCTCGTTGTTTCTTTCGATGTAGACGGTGGTGCCGTTCTCGCCCGAGTTGTCGAGGAGGTATTTGATGTATTCCTCCTCCGTCTTCTTGTGGACGGTGTAGAGTTCCTCGATGGTCGCCAAGAGATCGTAGACCTTCTTCGCTTCGTCCTCCGTCTTCAGGATCTTGATCTCCGAATAGTCGATGTCCGTGTCGGGGCTGAACGTGGTCGACTTCATGAAGTCCATCTTGTCTTCCTTCATGTCGGGATAGAAGGGTTTGATGGGCTGGATCAGCTTCTCTTTGGCCGCAAGGAAGAGAAAATCGAAACGGTTGAAGATGTCGATCCATTCTTTGTTGAAGTCGGTGGTCTTGGCGTAATAGGTGATCTGGGAGCGATTGCGGCCCATGACGGCGTGATAAGCGCCGTCACGGAACTCGCCGTAGAGCTGCTGGTGTTCGTTGTCGAAGCCGGAGTTGTAGATGTCGCCGATGAGATAGAGGTTCACTTCCGGCTCGTCGTAGAGGAATGCCAAGACGCTTTCGCGGTCTTTTTCTTCGAGTTTGCGGATCATCGGCGCCCACTCCCCTTCTCGAGGAGGATCGTGACGGGGCCGTCGTTCACGAGAGAAATCTCCATGCGGGCGCCGAAGACGCCTTCATAGATGGTGAGCCCCTCGGCTTCGAGCGCCTCGCCGAAGGCGTGGAAATGGAGCTCGGCTTCTTGTGGGGCTTTCGCTTTGGTGAAGGAGGGGCGGTTCCCCTTCCGCGTGTCGGCCTCCAATGTGAATTGGCTGATGGATAGGATCTCGAGGTCGAGGTCCTTGACGGAGTGGTTCATCTTGCCCTCCTCGTCTTCGAAAATACGCAGATCGGCCACTTTCTTGGCCATCTGGGGGATCAAATCCTTTTCATCCCCTTCACGGAAGGAGACAAAAAGGAGGAGACCCCGCCCGATCCGGGCGTGGGATGTGCCGTCGACGAGACATTCGGCTTTCTTCACACGTTGTACGAGCACTTTCATCATTTCATCAACCTTTCGATCTGCAGGACTCCGTGGACCTTTTTGATGTTTTGGGTTATCTGGTCGAGCTCGGCGGTGTTCTTGATGCCGATCTTCACCTTGATCACGCCTTCGCCACGCTTGTTGGTGGTGGCGTTGACCTGGTCGACGCTGCCTTTGTGGGTGGTGATGGTGTTGATGATCTCGGCGAGGATGTTGTCGCGGTTGTTGACGTGGATGCGGATGCTCACCCGGTAGGTGCTCTCTTCGTCGCGGGCCCAATAGACATCGATGAAACGCTCGGGTTCGAGGTTTTCGAGATTCTTGCAGTTGCTTCGGTGGACGGCGATGCCGGAACCTTTGGAGATATAGCCCTTGATGGGATCGCCCGGTATCGGCGCACAACAGTTCGAAAGCTTCACGGAAGGATTCTCGAGGCCTTCGACGAGGATGTTGGAATCAGCCTTGGCCTCCTGCCGCTGCTGGCGGTTGATGGCCTCGATCAACTTCTCGTCCTTGACGGTCTCTTCCTTCAAGATGGCGTTCAGGGCCGTCCGGGCGGTGATGGTGTTCTTGCCGATCTCGACGAACAAGTCTTCGCTGTTCTTGATGCCCTTGTGCTGGAAGAACTTCTTCGCCGTCTTGTCGTCGAGACTGAAATCGGTCTGCCTGCGCTCGAGTTCCTTCTCGAACTCCTCTTTGCCCATCCGGTGCAAGACGTCGCGACGCTGTTTGTTCAAATAGTTCTTGATCTTCGATTTCGCCCCGGAGGTCTTGACGATCTTCAGCCAGTTCTCGTTGGGGCCGTAACTCGCCTTGGACGTGCGGATCTCGCAGACATCGCCGGTCTGCAGTTCGTAATCCAAAGGCACGATCTTGCCGTTGACGATCGCACCCACGGCCCGGATGCCGACCTCGGTGTGGATGCGGAAGGCGAAATCGATGGGGGTGGCGCCCATCGGGAGGTCGATGATGTCGCCGTCGGGCGTGAAGACATAGACGTTCGATTGGAAGATGTCGTCGCGCAAGAGGTCGAGGACGTCCTCGTCCCGCTCCCGTTCTTCGGTGAACTTGATGAGTTCGCCGTACCATTTGAGCTTCTCGCTCACGACTTTCGTCATCGGGGTGGAGACGCCCTTCTCCTTGTAGGCCCAATGGGCCGCGACACCGTATTCGGCGATCTGGTCCATGCGTTTGGTGCGGATCTGGATCTCATAGATCTTGCCGCCGGCGATGACCGAGGTGTGGAGGGACTGGTAGAGGTTGGGTTTCGGCATGGCGATGTAGTCTTTGAAGCGGTTCGGGATGGGGGTGAAACGGCTGTGGATGACACCGATGGCACTGTAACAGGCCTCGACGCTCTCGACGATGATGCGGAGGGCGAGGAGGTCGAAAATCTCGTCGAACTCCTTCTTCCGCGCCTGCATCTTCTTGTAGACGGAATAGATGTTCTTGACCCGGCCGCGGACGTCATAGGTGAAATTGTGGCTCTCGAGCAGCTCTTCGAGCTTCTTCTGCATGCTGTCGAGGTCCTCTTCCCGCGCTTCCCGGGTGTCTTTGATCATCTGGGCGATGCGGCGGTATTGGGCCGGATTCAGATATTTGAAGCTCGTATCCTCGAGTTCGGCCTTCAAGATGTACATACCGAGTCTGTGGGCCAAAGGGGCGAAGATGTCGAGCGTCTCTTTCGCGATCCGTTTCTGTTTGGGCGGTTCGAGGTTCGAGAGGGTCCGCATGTTGTGGAGGCGGTCGGCGAGTTTCACGATGATGACGCGGATGTCTTTCGCCATCGCGAGCAACATCTTCTGGTAGTTCTTCGCTTGCGCTTCGCGTTTCTCCTCACCGGCGTTCTCGACGCCTTTGAACTTGTATTGACCGAGTTTGGTCACCCCTTCGATGAGGAGGGCCGCTTCTTCGCCGAAATCAGCCTCGATCGCGTCATAGGTCGCTTCCGTGTCCTCGATGCAATCATGCAAAAGACCCGCCACGAGCGTCGTGGGGTCGGTCCGGTATTCGGCGAGGATGTAGGTCACGCTCACGGGGTGGCTGATGTAGTCCTCGCCGCTTTTGCGCGATTGGCCTTCATGGTGCGCGAGCGCGAAGCGGTAGGCCTTCTTGATGCGCGCAAGGTCCTCTTCGTCGCGCACATAAGAGCCGATCAGTTCCATGAGCTCTTCGTATGTGGGGGTCCGCATGATTTCACCTCCTTAACAAAATAGACGCATCATGCGTCTATTCCTCGTCAGTAGACCAGCAGGCTGTGTATGGGGTAGTTGCGTATCCTGTGCCGCCCCTTGAGACTCGCGAGTTCGATGAGGAAGCCGATGCCGACGACGTTCCCGCCGCTTTTTTCGACGAGTTTGATGGTCGCCTCGATCGTCCCGCCCGTGGCCAGGAGGTCGTCGATGATGACGACGCGTTGGCCGGTCTTGATGTCGTCTTTGTGGATGGAGAGGGCGTTTTCACCGTATTCGAGGTCGTAAGTCTCGGTGTGGGTCTCCCGCGGCAGTTTGCCGGGCTTGCGCACGGGGATGAAACCCAGTCCGAGCAGCGTGGCCACCGGGGTGCCCATGATGAAACCTCTCGCGTCGGGACCGACGATGACATCGGCGTCCCGTTCGAGGGCATAGTCCGCCAACTGTTTGGTGGCGTAGCGGAAGGCGGCCCCATTGGCGATCAGCGGTGTGATGTCTTTGAACATGATCCCTTCTTTGGGGAAATCGGGAATCGTCTTGACATAGTCTTTGAGGTTCATAGCATCAGCCCTTGTGAGAGTGATATGTCGCTCGAAACACGGGTGCTTTCGGGGTCCAATATATTATAACACGTACGGCTTGCGCAGAAAACACCCAAGCGCAAATTGCCTTCGGTCCCGATGAACTTCACATCTTGTCCGGTGCTTCGACGCCGATGAGGCCGAGGGCGTCTTCGATGACGATGCGCACCGCCTCCAGCAACATGAGCCTTTCGCTCCGTTCGCGCTCGCAGGAAGCGAGCACCGTCACGGCGCCGTAGAAGCTGTGCAACGATTGCGCGAGACGATGGATATAGGCGGGGATCTTGTGGAAGATGCGTTTTTGCGCGGCCTCCTCGATGAGCGCGGGATAGGCCCCGAGCTTCTCGACGAGATCGAAAGTCTTCTCCCCCGCGAGCGTCTTGAAATCCGCGAGTCCGAGGTCGAAGGGGAGACCCTCCTCTTTGGCCTTGCGGAAGATGCTGCAGATGCGGGCGTGGGCGTATTGGGCGTAATAGACCGGGTTCTCGTTGGTCTGCCTCATGGCCAAGTCGAGGTCGAGGTCCATGTGGGTGTTCAAGCTGTGGCGGGCGAAGAAATAACGGACGGCGTCCGTCCCCACGGCGTCGATGAGGTCGCGGAGGGTGATGGCCTTGCCGCTTCTTTTGGAGAGTTTCAGCTCTTGTCCGTCCTGGATGACGCGCACCATCTGCAGGATGTCGACCTCGAGGACGCCCTTCTTCCCCGTGACCATCTCCACCCCCGCTTTCAGACGGGGGATGTAGCCGTGATGGTCGCCGCCGAGGATGTCGACGAGCTTGTCGTAGCCCCGCTCGAGTTTGTTCTTGTGGTAGGCGATGTCGGGGAGGAGATAGGTGTAGGAGCCGTCGCTCTTCACGATGACGCGGTCCTTCTCGTCGTCTTTCAGCGTCGTCCGCAAAAAGACGGCGCCGTCTTTTTCATAGGTGAGGCCTTGTTCTTCGAGCTTCGCGAGCGTCGCTTCCACTTCCCCCTTCTCATAGAGGGTGAGTTCGCTCGCGAAGATGTCGAAATCGACCCGGAAGGCGGCGAGGTCTTCTTTCATGTTTTTCATCAGGTGGTCGACACCGAACTTGCGGAAGTGCTCATGGCCGTCCTCGGTGAGGAAACGGTCCCCGTGCTCGCTTTTGATGCGGCGGGCGATCTCTTTGATCTCTTCACCGTGATAGCCGTCGGCGGGAATCGGGGCGTCTTCGTCGAAAAGCTGCAGATAGCGGGCCTCGATCGAGCGGGCGAGGGCGGCGATCTGGTTGCCGCCGTCGTTGACATAGAACTCCCGTGTCACGCGGTAGCCCGCCTTCTTCATGATGCGGGCGAGGCTGTCCCCCGCGGCCGCGCCGCGGGCGTGTCCGACATGGAGGCTTCCCGTCGGATTCGCGCTGACATATTCGATGTTGACGTGCTCGGACTTGTCTTCGCCCTTCCCGTAGTCGTGTTTGTCTCGGAGGACGGTCCTTATGACATCGAGGAGGACGTGTTTGTCGATGAAGAAATTGATGAAGCCCGGGGGCTTCACCTCGACTCTTTCCACCACGTCCGAAGCGGGCAGTTCCGCGACGATGCCGCGGGCGATGTCGAGGGGGTTCTTCCGAAAGACGCCCGCGAGCGTCATTGCGACATTCGTCGCATAATCGCCGTGCGACTTGTCGGCGGGGGTTTCGATGTGGATCGAGTCCGCTTCATGGTCGAAAGCGTTCGCCAAAGCTTCCTTGACGAGGTTGCGGAGGGTCTTTTCGATGGTTTCCATGGGGTCTCACCTGTCTACAGTTTGAGATTGAGTTGTTCGTGGATGCTCTTATTCTTGTTGGGGTAGAGTTTCATCCATTTGGCGCTTCTTCCCTTTCCCAAGGGGCGGATTTTCTTCTCGTCCCGGAGCCGCCGCAAGGTCCTGTCGATGGTGGAATCGCTGACGGTGGGATGGGCTTCGCGGATGTCGGCCTTCGTGAAGACTTCCTCGAGGCGGTTGACGGTGTTCTCGATGTAGTCCGACTTGTTCATCTGTTGGTCGAAGGTGTAGTTGCGCAACAGTTCGTGTACGTCCTTATAAGCTTCCAGGGCGATGTCGAGGAAGAAACGATGGAGGCCGATCGTGTCGGAAAGGCCCTCGTTCCAGTTGTGGGAGGCCTCCTTGACGTGTTTTTGGAAGCTCTCGCGGCGCTTCAAAAGCTTCTCGAAGAAGCCCGAGAGGTGAAAACACGCATAGCCGCCCCGCAAAAAGAGCACATAGAGACTCAACAGGCCGATCAGTTCGTTGCCCGTGCGGAACGGACGGAGATTGATGAAATCGACATAGAAGTTCGTCGCGAGGAACCCTTCCTCATAGAGGTCGCGGCCCTTTATCTCCTTGTAGCTTTTCACGAGGTTCTCGAGGGCTTCGCGTTTCGTCTTCTGCCCCGTGGAGAGAAGGGTCACCGGGGCGGAGGGTTTCTTGTCGCTCTCGGCGAAGCGGAGTTTGGCCGGGTGTTCGACCCCCTTGTAGACGAATGTCAAAAGGTCGGCGAGTTCCCGGCTCATGAGTTCGAAGGTCTCGGTCTCCGCATGCATCTTCACGAAAGCCTCGAGGAGATGCTTGAGGAGACGTTCGTCCTTCGTTTTCGCCGCGAGGTTCTTCGCCAGCAACCGTTTGGCCCGCTTCTCGGGGACCGAAGCTCCCACGAGGGCGCCGAGATGATAGGCGTCCGCTTCCACCGTGCGGCGGACGAGCGTGGAGAAATCACGCTCGGTGATCTCCGCCATCTCGTGGTTCCTGCCGATGAAACGGTAGAGCTCGAGATAGCGGCGCACGATGTCATTGGGGATTTTGGCGGCGTCGATATTCTTCAGACAATACATCCTGGCACCTCGCTTCAATCGTCAAAGAGGGTTTGTTGTTCCTTGGTCACATAGGGGAGTTGTTCGAAGTTGGAAAGCGGGGGTACGACTTCTTCTTCGTCGAGTTCGACGGTCTCGATGATCATCGACTGCGGTGAGCCGTCCTTCGTCTTGACGAACTTCTTGCCGGCCTCCGAAGTCTGTGTCTTGACGCTGAAGGCCGAGACTTCGACATTCTTCCGGTCGGTCGCGATGAGGATTCTCGCCCGTTTTTTGTATTGGGCGGCATCCATCAACGCGAGATCGCGGACGAGATAGGGTTTCGACTTCACCTGTTTGTAGAGTCTTTCGCCCCGGAGTGCGCGACGTTTGCGGGTGATGGTCCCGGGGTCGACCCGTTTGATGGTGCCTCTCGATGTCAACACGAGCAGATCGTGATAGTCGGCCAGGGGGATGCTCGCGGCGAGGCTTTCGTTTTCCTTCAGATCCATCGCCTTGACCCCTTTGGCGGCCGTGCCGGTGATGGGGATCTCCCGCAGGTGATAGCGGAGGGCCCGGGCTTTCTCGCTCACGGTTACGACCTCGCGGTCGAGATCGGAGACGCGGGCGATATGACGGACTTCGTCACCCTTGTTCAACGAGAGGGCGCGGAAAGCCTTGTTCGGGCGCATGACATCGAAATCCTGGATGTCTGTCACCTTGACGAGATTCTTCGTGGTGAAAAGGAGATGGCCCGCGTTCTCGTTGAACTCGCTCACCGCTTCGACATGGATGATCCTTTCGTCGTCGTTGATGGAGACGATATGGTTCACGTGGGTGCCGAGGTCCTTCCAGCGGCAAGTGGGGACCTTGAACACGGGGATGTAGACATAATGGCCCTTGTCGGTGAAAAGGAGCAGGGTGTCGAGGTTTTCGACCTCTTCGACGAACAGGAAGGCATCCCTTTCTTTCATCTCCACCTCTTCGGTGGCCTTGTAGCTCCGGATGGAGGAATGGCGGATGTAGCCCTCGCGCGTGATGCCGACGGCGACTCTCTCGCTCTCGACGAGCTCTTCTTCGGCGACGGTGATCTTCTCGATCTCTTGTTCGATCTTGGTGCGCCGCTCCGCCTTGACTTTTTTCAAGAGGTCGCGGAGTTCTTGTTTGATGACTTTCTCGAGGACCTTCTCGTTTTGCAGGATTTCGTTGAGATGCTCGATTTTCTCTTCGAGTTCGCTCTTTTCGTTCTTGAGGGCGTTCAAGTCGGTGCTCGAAAGCCTGTAGAGCTGCAACGAGAGGATGGCGTCGGCCTGTTCCTCGGTGAAGTCGAAGCGTTTTTGCAGGCGTATCTTGGCGTCGGGACGGTCTTTGGATACGCGGATCGTGGCGATGACCTCGTCCAAGACATCGACCATCTTGATGATGCCTTCGACGATGTGGAGGCGCTTTTCCGCCTTGCGGAGGTCGAAGTTGGAGCGGTTGGTGACGACCTCCTTCTGGTGATAGATGTAAGCGTCGAGGATGGCGGGGATGCCCATCGTCTCCGGACGCTTGTTGTTGATGGCGACCATGTTGTAGGAGAAGGACTTCGTCAGGTCGGTCTTTTTGTGGAGGAAGTTCAATATCGCTTCGGGGTCGAAACTGTCCTTGACCTCGATGACGATGCGGAGACCTTCCTTACTCGATTCATCACGGACTTCCTTGATGCCGTCGACCTTCTTCTTCAGACGGATCTCGTCGATACGCCGGACGAGGAGGGCCTTGTTGACATCATAGGGGATTTCGGATATGACGATGGATTGTTTTTCGATCGCGACTTTCGACTTGATGATGATGCGGCCTCTTCCGGTCTCGAAAGCCTGTCTGATGCCTTCTTCGCCCTGCACGATGGCCCCCGTGGGGAAATCGGGGCCCTTGATGATGTTCAGGATGTCGTCGATCGTGCATTTGGGGGCGTCGATCCGTTTGATGACGCCCTTGACGACCTCTTCCAAGTTGTGGGGCGGGATCTCTGTCGCATAGCCCGCGCTGATTCCGGTGGCACCGTTCACGAGTACGTTCGGAAAGCGGGCGGGCAAGACGACGGGCTCGTACTCTTCGTCGTCGAAGTTGGGCACGAAATCGACGGTGCGCTTGTCGATGTCTTGTAACATGAAACTCGCCTCGCGGGAGAGGCGGGCTTCGGTATACCGCATGGCGGCGGCGCTGTCGCCGTCGACAGAGCCCTTGTTGCCGTGCATGTCGGCGAGCGGTGCCCGCATCTTGAAATCCTGCGCCATGCGCACCAAGGCCTCGTAGACGCTCGAATCGCCGTGGGGGTGGTATTTGCCGATGACATCCCCGACGATGCGGGCCGATTTCTTGTAGGGCTTGTCGTGGGTGAGCCCCAGAGTGTGCATGGCGTAGAGGATGCGCCGTTGGACGGGTTTCAGACCGTCGCGCACATCGGGGAGCGCCCTATCTTGGATGATGTATTTGGAATAGCGGCCGAAACGGTCGCCGACGATTTCTTCCAGGTTTTCGTCGAGGACTTTCCCTTCGACGAATTTGTCGATGATGTCTTGGATTTTTTCGGCCATAGGTCTACTCCTTTATCTCGAAATTGTCTTCGTTGGTGAATACGACATGATTCTCGATCCAGTCCCGTCGCGGTTCCACCTGGTCGCCCATGAGAATCTTGATGAGCTTCTCGGTGTCGGCGAAATCGTTCACCGTCACCCGGATCAAGGTGCGGGTCTCGGGGTCCATGGTCGTCTCGTAGAGCTGTTCGGCGTTCATCTCGCCAAGCCCCTTGTAGCGCTGGATATGGACGTTCTTTTTCACTTCGAGGAGTTCTTGGAGTTCTTCGTCGCTCCAAGCGTAGACGGTGTGTTGTTTCCTGCCCTCTTTGAAGCTGAGCTTATAGAGGGGAGGCAGAGCGATATAGACTTTTCCCGCCTCGATGAGCTGCCGCATGTAGCGGAAGAAAAAGGTGAGGAGAAGCACCTGGATGTGCGCGCCGTCCGTGTCGGCGTCCGTCATGATGACGATCCTGTTGTAATTGCAGGCATCAAGGTCGAAATCACTCGAAAGGCCGGCGCCGATGGTGTGGATGATGGTGTTGATCTCTTCGTTTTTCAACACATCTTCAATCCGGGCGCGTTCGGTGTTGATGACCTTCCCCCTGAGGGGGAGGATCGCCTGGAAGCGGCGGTTGCGCCCCTGTTTGGCGCTTCCGCCCGCGGAATCGCCCTCGACGAGATAGAGTTCCGTCTTGGTCTTGTCTTTCGACTGGGCCGGGGCGAGCTTGCCGGAAAGGATGGGCTCCTTTTTCTTGTGTTTCTTTTCCATCCTCGCCTCTTCGCGCGCTTTCCGGGCCGCCTCTCTGGCCTCTTGGGCCCGGGTGGCGCGATTGATGAGGGTCTTGGCGAGTTTCGGGTTCTCGTTGAAGAAGTAGGTCATCTTCTCGCTCACGGTCTGTTCGACCGCCCCGCGGGCTTCGGAAGTGCCGAGCTTGTTCTTGGTCTGACCCTCGAACTGCAAGAGGTTCTCGGGCACTCGCAGGCTCACGACGGCCGTGAGGCCCTCGCGGATGTCGGCGCCTTCGAGTTTGCCGTTCTTGATGGCGCCGATCTTCAGGGCGTATTCGTTGAAGATTTTCGTGAAGGCGGTCTTGAAGCCGACTTCATGCGTGCCGCCGTCGATCGTGCGGACGTTGTTCACAAACGAGAGCACCTGGTCGGTGTAGGATTTCGTGAACTGGAAGGCGACCTCGACGCGGATGCCTTCGAATTCGCCCTGGAAGAAAATCGGGTCGTGGATGGTCTTTTTCGTCTTGTTGAGGTAATCGATATAGGAGAGGATGCCTTCCTCGTATTGGAAGACTTCGCGTTGTTCGCTCCGTTCATCCTCCAAGACGATCTTCAGTCCCTTGATCAAGAAGGCGCTCTCTTTGAGCCTTTCGGCGATGGTCTGATAGTTGAAGACCGTCGTGGAAAAGACGGAAGCGTCCGGCTTGAACCAGACCTTCGTGCCGCGGCGGCGGCGTTTGCC
>SL_5KL_010_SEDDRAFT_10000762_pt1 | contig 20327 bp, 17 predicted proteins | sample SodLakKL_010_SED_FD_9118 | JGI IMG/M metagenome (IMG submission 9118)
CCGGGTGTATCGGGCGCAGCCTGCGCCGAGGAACCTGGAGGTGCCGCCGCACCGGCAGGATGGTGACAAGCTGGTCATTGGCGAGCATCCCGAGGACGCCGACGCGTAGCTCGGTTCTGGCGCGGCGCGCGCTCTTCCGGCTTCGCAGCCGTCCAGGACTGTATAAAAAACCCGCCCCCGAAGCTCGGGGGCGGGTTTTTTTATGGGTGCGGTATCGGGTGGGGCACCGGCGCCCGGTGCCCCACAGCCCTAGTCGTCCGTGGGGTCGTGGTGGACGCGGTCGCTGGCGGTTGGTGCCGTCGGAGTAGCGCCGGCGGCATGGTTGGGGGACGTTGCCCCCGCGCGCGCAAGGCGCAGGGGCGGGGCCTGCCCCTGGTGGTCCTCCCCGAAATAGAGGGTCCGGTGCGGGAGAAGGGGATCTCGATGCCGGCGGCATCCAGGCGCTTCTTGACCAGCCCGTTGTAGGCCCGGCCGATGGCCCATTGCATCCCCGGCGCCGTCTTGATGCGCACCCGGATATTGACCGAGCTGTCGCCCAGCGAGACCACCCCGTCTACCGCGAAGTCGCCGTAGAGGGCATTGCGGATGTCGGGATCCGGATGCTGTTTGAGGTCTTCGTAGGCGGCCTCGAGCACCGGGGTGACCTGGTCGACATCCTCTCGGTAGGCCACCCCATAGCTGCCGACGTGGTAGGCGAAGTGGCGGGTGAAGTTCGAGACGCTGTCCACTGAAGAGAACGGGATGAAGTGGTAGGTCCCGAACAGGTCGCGGATGTTCACCGAGCGAATGGTGAGCTTCTCCACCGTGCCTGTGACCCCGCCGGCGGTGACGATATCGCCGACGTCGATGGCGTTCTCGAGCTGGATGAACACGCCGGTGATGATGTCCTGAACCAGCTTCTGCGCGCCAAAGCCGATGGCGAGGCCGAGGACACCGGCACCGGCGATCAGCGGGCCGATGTTAATCCCGATCTCGGCGAGGACGATCATCGTCGTCATGGTGACCAGGACGATGGCGATGGCGTTGCGGAACAGGGTGAGCAGCGTCTGCTCCCGCGCCGAGGGGGTGCCGTGGCCCACGTCCGGATTCAGGCGGTGCTCGATGAAGCTGGCCGCCAGCAGCCAGACCGCCGTGGCGGCGAGCAGGACCAGGGTAACCGAGAGGATCACCCCGAGGGTCTGCAGGCCGCCCTCGGAAGCGAGCCAGCCGGTGAAGTCGAACAGCTGCCAGGCATCGAGCACGGTGGCGATGACCACGATCAGGATGGCGGTCCGTGCGATTTTCAGCACGATGGGCAGGTAGCTATTCAGGCGCTGCTCGAGCAGTGGGAAGTGGCGCCGGTTGCGTTCGCTAAGCCGGATACGCCGGGCCGTGGCCTGGGTCAGGACAATGGCCAGGAAGGCCCCGATGCCGATGGCCAGTGCCGTCTGCAGGGTCGCCTGGGCCATGAAGGCCAGAGCGGCATCCGGCTGGGTGATGGTGACTACGGCGAGCGCGCCGAAGTAAAGGATTACGACCCAGTGCCAGACCCAGGCCAGCGACGAGAGGATGGTCCGGGTGAAGAGCATCTTGGACTGCGCGGCGCTGGCCTGGAGCCGCTCGCGCACGTCGTGCCGGTTGCGCAGGGCGATCACCACCGCATAGCCGAAGGCGAGCACCATGACAAGGAGCACCGCCAGCTGTCCCAGCCCCTCGGCGACAGCCATGGTGACGAACGGGCCGATGAACAGCAGGCCGTAACCGATCAATCCGGACATGCGTGCCAGCCGCTTGCCCCAGTAGCTGGCGTGGGCGTCGTCGGTAGTGATCAGCCGCAGCTGTGGGTTGCGGGGTGCGAACAGGACGCGCAGCAGGGCCTTGAAGCCCTCGACCATGAGGAAGGCGTTGAGGAACAGCGACTCCCGCGCCTCGATGCCGCCGACCTCGCCCACCAGGGAGAGGGCGATGGCGTACCCGGCGATCCAGGCCAGGAAGATGGTCGCCAGGTCGGCCGCGGCGGCGCCGAGCACGCCGACGGTGCGCCGCACCGTGCGCAGGCGCGCGTCGCCGCGCTGGGCCCAGCCCTCGGCGCGGTTGAACACGGGGCGTGCCAGGGGGCGCAGCACGAGGAGCAGGCCGATGGTGACGACAATGATCAGGCCCAGGTCGGCCAGTTCCAGGGCCAGCGCCCAGAGCTGCGGGCCGATGGCCTCGCCCTCGATATCCCGGAACAGTTCCCCGATCTCGCGAAGCTCCTGCCCGATGGTCTGAGCGGCCCCCTGAGTGAGCTCGGCAACGCTGCGTGCCGGAGACTCTGCCGGGGTCTCGGCCAGAAGGCGAGCGGGGAGTAGGGTGGCGAGGGCGCCGATCAGCCAGGCAAGCGGGGTTCGTGTGGACACGCGGGATCTCCTTTTCCGGATGGATGCCGTCAAGCGTAACGGTTGAGCCGTGGCGGTGGCCATGTCCCTGGCCTTCAGGCGGGGGCGCCGATCGATTAAACTTGAACTGGAGTCCGAAAGGGAGGAGACCACCGTGAACTGGCTCAGAGTGGTGCCCTGGGCGTTGCGGGCGGCGCGCCTGGCGCGCAGTGCGGAGCAGGTCCGGCGTGAGCGTGGCGGTCGCCGGGTCAGTGGCTACGATACCGGTAAGGCTGCCGGGCGGGCGCTGCGCCGCGTTTTGAAGTAGCCGGGCCCGTCCCCGTTGGATCATCAGGCGCCGAGCTGACGGCGCAGGATCTTCCCGCTGGGTGTCTTGGGCAGCTCGTCGACGAAGTGGATCTCGCGTGGTGCGACTGCGGCACCGAGGCGTTGTCTTGCGTGGGCGATCAGATCCCGCTGCAGCTGTTCCGGGGCCTCCGGCGGGCGGCGCGGGACGACCCAGGCCGCGACCAGGGCGCCGGCCACCGCATCGGGGACACCACTGACCCCGCATTCGGCCACCTCCGGGTGGTGATTCAGAACGGCCTCGACCTCCGCCGGTCCGACCATGTGACCCGCGGTCTTGATCACGTCGTCGGCGCGGCCGATGAAACGCAGCTCGCCTTGCTCGTCCCACTGGGCGAGATCGCCGGAGCGGTACCAGTTGTCGACGAAGGCATCGCGGTAACGCTCCGGCGCACCGAGATAGGCGCGGAACATCGACGGCCAGCCCCGACGGATGAGGATCTCGCCGGTGGCGCCCGGCTCCGTAACGGGGTTCACCGTCTTACCTTCCACGTTGGCCAGGATCAGTTCGACGCCGGGGACCGGGCGTCCCATGCGGCCCGGGCGCACCGGGGCCTCGCCGTACTGCGCGGTCATGATGGCGCCGGTCTCGGACTGCCACCAGGCGTCGCGGGTGGGGCGGCCGAGGACGTCCTCGGTCCACTCGGTGAGTGCCGGATCCAGCGGCTCGCCCGTACTGAAGATTCGTCGCAGGTGCGTCAGATCGCGGTCTCCCAGTGCCTCGGCGCCGGCGCGACGGAGCATGCGCAGTGCCGTCGGCGCGGTAAACCAGCACTCGACGCCTTCGGTGGCGAGGATGCCGTACCACCGCGCGGCGTCGAATTCGCCCTCGTCCACCACCAGCGTCGCCCCACAGAGCAACGGCGCCAGGATGCCGTACGACACACCGGTGACCCAGCCCGGGTCGGCCGTGCACCAATAGCGCTCTCCTGGCCGCAGACCGAGCACCTCGCGGCCGGTGGCCAGGTGGGCCGCGGCGGCGCGGTGGACGTGGAGCACCCCTTTCGGCGGGCCAGTGGTGCCGCTGGTGAAATGCAGCAGTGCCGGATACTCGGCGCCGGTGGCCATAGGCTGCGGGTCGGCATCATCGGCGCAGAAGGCCTGCCAGGATTCGGCCCCGGAGGCCTCACCGTCGATCAGCACTACGTGCTCGAGCGCCGGCAGCGCCCCGCGTACGGGGGCGATGCGCTCCTCGAACAGTTGCCGGGTGGTGACCACAACGCGCGCTTCACCCAGCTCCAGACGCCGGCGGATGGGGTCAGGGCCGTAGACCGAGAAAAGTGGCGCATAGACCGCGCCGTGGCGCAGTGTCCCCAGGGCCGCTAGATAGAGTTCCGGGCGCCGGGGACCCAGGGTGCAGACCCGTTCGGCCAGGCGCACGCCCCGGCGCTCAAGGGCCCGGGCAAAGCGCAGGGCCCCCTGGAGCAGGTCCTGATAGCTGTAGACCTGGCGCTCGCCGTCGGCGCCGCGCCAGATCAGCGCCTGCTGATCGCCACGGCCGGCGGTGATGTTTCGCTCCAGGCACTGGTAGGCCAGGTTGAGGCCGCCGTCATCCTGAGCGCCCAGCCATTGCCGCTCCACCGTCTCCCATGAGAATGAGGCCTGTTCTGCGCCCATCGGCGGTCCGTTGTCCCGGCTGCTGACTATCCCGCTATCCTGAGTCCGCCCTCTGTTGCAGCGCAAGGGGCAACGGCCATCGCAGGTGCCCAAGTGCTCCGGTCGGTCGCAGGGCATGATGGCGGGTACTCCCGCGTCGACCCCGTTCTTAGGTACCCTATGCAGATTGTCTGCAACCGTTTCAGGACAGAGGAGTCACCCATGGCGGATAACCGTCGCAGCCGAGTGATCACGCAGGGCGTGGCCCGAACCCCGAACCGCGCCATGCTGCGCGCCGTCGGCTTCCGGGATGAGGACTTCGAGAAGCCGATCATCGGGGTCGGCAACGCACACAGCACGATCACCCCGTGCAACGTCGGGATCGGCGCCATGGCGCGGCGCGCCGAGGAGGCGCTGCGCGAGGTGGGGGCGATGCCGATGAAATTCGGCACCATCACGGTCTCCGACGGCATCACCATGGGCACCGAGGGTATGAAGTACTCCCTCGTCTCCCGCGAGGTGATCGCCGACTCCATCGAGACGGTCGGGGGCGGCCAGCAGATGGACGGGATGCTGGCCACCGGTGGCTGCGACAAGAACATGCCGGGCGCCATGATCGCCCTGGCCCGGCTCGATATCCCCGGCATCTTTGTCTACGGCGGCACCATCAAGCCCGGCCACTACAAGGGCGAGGACCTGACCGTGGTCAGTGCCTTCGAGGCGGTGGGGCAGTACAACGCTGGCAATCTCTCCGAGGAGGACCTCAGGGGCGTGGAGGAGAACGCCTGCCCCGGAGCGGGCTCCTGTGGCGGCATGTTCACGGCGAATACCATGTCCAGCGCCTTCGAGGCCATGGGCATGAGCCTGATGGGTTCCTCGACCGTCTCCGCAGAGGATGACGAGGCCCGGGATGTGGCCGCCGAGGCGGCGCGGGTGCTCATGGACGCGGTCCACCACGATCGGCGGCCGTCCTCGATCCTCACCCGCGAGGCGTTTGAGAACGCCTTCGCCGTGGTCATGGCCCTCGGTGGGTCCACCAACGCTGTGCTCCACCTGCTGGCCATCGCCAACACCGCCGAAGTCCCGTTCGATCTCGAGGATGTGGAACGGATCCGCCGCAAGGTGCCGGTGCTCTGCGACCTCAAGCCCTCGGGGCGGTTCGTCACCAGTCAGTTCCATGAGGTGGGTGGCACGCCGCAGGTGATGCGCATCCTGCTCGAGCAGGGGCTGCTGCATGGCGGTTGCCGGACCATCACCGGGCAGACGATCGAGGAGTTGATCGGCCACCTGCCGCCGGAGCCGCCGGCGGATCAGGAGATCATCATGCCCTTCGATCGGCCGCTTTACCCGGAGGGTCACCTGGCCATCCTGCGCGGCAACCTGGCCGAGGAGGGGGCTGTGGCCAAGGTCAGCGGCATCAAGCAGCGCCGTATCAGCGGTCCGGCCCGGGTGTTCGACTCGGAGGAGGAGTGCCTGGAGGCGATCCTGGCCGACCGTGTGCAGGCCGGTGATGTGGTGATTGTCCGTTACGAGGGGCCCAAGGGCGGTCCGGGCATGCGCGAGATGCTGGCGCCCACTTCTGCGATCATCGGCAAGGGCCTCGGTGATGCGGTGGGGCTGATCACCGATGGCCGCTTCTCCGGCGGTACCTACGGGATGGTGGTCGGTCACGTGGCGCCGGAGGCCTACGACGGCGGTACCATTGCGCTCGTCGCCGAGGGCGACACCGTGACCATCGATGCCGACCGCAATCTGTTGCAGGTGGAGGTGGACGAAGCCGAACTGGAGCGCCGTCGCAGTCAGTGGCAGGTGCCGAAGCCACGCTACCGGCGCGGGGTGTTGGGCAAGTACGCGCGTCTGGCGGCCTCGGCCAGTCGTGGTGCGGTGACCGACGCCGACCTGTTCCCGGATTCGGAGTGACCGAGTCGAGGTATTGAGGCAGTCCGGTGCCGTCGCAGACGGCACCGGAGACCGTTACGTGTTGCTGGGAGGCAAGCCATGAAGCTCCCCGAGATCATGACCGACAAGCTGATCACCGGGCACCCCGACGAGGGTGTGCGGGAGGCCTTCTTCAAGATGCGCTACAACCACATCCGGCATCTGCCGGTGGTGGATGAGGACATGGGGCTGCTCGGGATGGTGACCGATCGCGACCTGCGCCGCCCGGACTGGGTGGACGAGGCGCCGGACATCGCTCATGTCTATTACCTGGATGACAACATGGCGCTCAAGAACGTCATGACCCGCCATCCGATCGTCGTCCATACCTATGATCCGGTGCAGCGGGCGGCGCAGCTGATGCGCGAGAACCGCTTCGGGGCGCTGCCGGTGCTCAACAAGGAACAGCGGCTGGTGGGCATGGTCTCGGCCGTGGATATGCTGCAGATCCTTGAGGAGCTGCTCGACAAGTTCGGGTCGCCGGAGGGCGTCGGCTGACCCGCGGCGGCGCGCCGCCGATCCACAGCGCACCACCGGGGCGCCGGCGGCCGGGGCCATGACGGGGAGGATCGTGTTTGACCGCGCTTGGACCGCGTCCCACCGAACCCGAGGCCTGGCAGAACTGGCTGCGGGAGGCCATCGGGCTGCTGCTGCGCCGTCCTTTGGCCTTTCTTGCCTACACCGCCGGTGTCGCCGTGGCGTTGCTGATCGCCCACTCGGTGGCCTGGGCGCCGCTGCGCGGGATGGTGACGCTGCTGGTGGTGGCCGTGGCCTTGGTGTTATTCGTGCGTCTGGCCCTGGTGGCCGACTACAACCGCGAAGCGCGTCCCCTCTACGTCCTCCCGGGCAACCTGGACGGGGCGGTGGCGCTGACCGTCGGCGCTGGTCTGTTCGCCGCCTACGGGGCGCTGGGTCCGCTGCTGTTCTGGCCGCTGGCCGACTCCCTGGAGGTGGCGCTTACCGGTGTTGGGCTCTACGAAGAGCGGCTGGCCTCCGGGGCACCGGCGCCGCCTCCTCAGGAGGCCTTTGCCATCGGTCCGGTGTTTATCGCCGGCGGTTTCTGGGCGCTGGTGCTCATCGCTGCCCTGGCGGGGCTGCTCGCCTTTGGGCAGTGGTTCCTCCTGCCCATGGTCGCACTCCACGGTGCTCATCCCGGTATGGCCATGTGGATGAGCGTGCGGGCCTACGCCGGTAATCCGGCCCCCATGGCAGGCGTCCTCGGGCTTTTGCTCGGCGCGGTAGCCGTGGTGGTGCTCACCGCCGGCTGGCTGGGCATCCTGCTGCTGCCGTTGTTCGGGGCGGTGCTCTACACCTCGTATCGCGACGTCTTTCTGGCCCGCTCCTCCAACCACCCCCCGGGCGTACCGGTGCTCACCGAGGCCGAACTCCTCGATCAGCCTGACGACAGCGTCTGACCCATTGCCGGCGCGGCTCGGGGTCGGCCGGCTACTGGTTCATCGCCGTGCGTTGCCGGTCCTCGTGGAGCCTGGCGCGGTGTAGGCAACCGATCATGTCGCCGATCGCCGCTGCGGCATCGGCCCAGACCGAATCGCCGTCGGCGTGGGCCATCTCCAGGTAGCGATCCCGTTCCGAGACCAGGACGGCTTCGAGGCGTTCGGCCGGGAAGGGGCGGACGTGGTCCGGGTCCGCGGACTCCGGTCTGCCGGGCAAGAGGGCGTAGAACCAGCCGATCTGCTCGCCGTTGTCACGATGTGGGGGAACCAGGCCGTGGGCGATGAAGCCGCCCGCGACGGTGGTGGCCTGGCCGTTGCGTTCCGCGTACTGCGGGCTGACCAGTGCGGTAAACATGGTCTTATGACTCCCGGCCGCTATGCGGCCTTTTGGGGCGAGGCAAAGAACAACTTATGCTGTCCTGCAACAAATATTACTACGGAACACCTGACATGTGAACCGTTCATCATGTTTGTCAATAGGGGGCATGCGCCGCGGCCGCCGCAGCGGCACAATGGGCTCATGATCTGGATCCTGCTGATGCTCTTGCTCCTCGCAGCCCTCTATGGCCCCGGTATGTGGGTGCAGCGGGTTATGCGCCGGTACGCCGAGCCGGGTAACCGTTACCCCGTCACGGGGGCGCAGCTTGCCCGTGAGCTGCTCGATGGATGCGGGCTTGAGCGGGTGCGGGTGGAGTCGACCGAGCGCGGGGACCACTACGACCCCCAGGCAGCGGCGGTACGGCTGTCGCCGGAGCACCACGACCGCCGCTCGCTGGCGGCGCTGACCGTGGCCGCCCACGAAGTCGGGCATGCCGTTCAGCACGCCTCAGGCTACGGGCCCTTCGTCTGGCGCCAGCGGTTGGTTCGCACGGTGGGGCGGGCCCAGCAGCTAGGGGCTGTCCTGCTCCTCTCCGCGCCGGTCGTCGCTGGCGTGCTGCGGGTCCCCGGGGTGGCGCTGCTGCTCCTGCTCGGCGGTATCCTCAGCCTCGGCTCCGGGGTTGTGGTGCATCTGGTGACCCTGCCGACCGAACTCGACGCCAGTTTTCGCCGGGCCCTGCCGCTGCTGCGCCGCAGCGGCTATCTCTACGCGGACGTGGATCCGCCCCATGCACGCCGAATCCTCAGTGCCGCCGCGTTGACCTACGTGGCGCAGTCGCTGGCATCGTTGCTCAATTTCTGGACCTGGTTGCGGGTGCTGCGGCCCGGTTGATCATCCGTGCGCAGGGTTCTGAAACCCGGTACCCTGCGGTGAAGACCCCGCACGGGCAGTGTCTGCTCAAGGCCTCGCGGCGGGGGCCGATAGCCTGCGTAGCGAGGACAGCTGCTGGAACGCTCATGGGGCAACGAAACGGCATACGCATGGCTGTCGCCGGACTGATCATCGGCGTATCGGGGCTGGCGTCGGCATCGGCGGACGCCGGTCCGCGGGATGGTGTGCGGCTGCCCGTGCTGGGACCGGACCGGGAGGCCATTGACCTGCTGGGGACTCGACCCGAGGAGGTTGAGCGTCGGCTGCGCGAGCGCGACACCCCGCGCCCGGACCGGACCGCGCTGTCTTCGCTCCCGGTCCCGGAGATCCCCGAAGCGGAAGCCGTGCCGGACCCGGATGCGGCCGCGGATCAGGTGGATGTGCGTGGGCTTCGGGTTTCCGCCAGCGCTCCGGGGCAGGGGGTGGCTCAGGGAGAGGCGTCGCTTGAGAACACGGCGGAGGACTCCCATCGCCTGGTCCGCGTGCTGACCGACGCGGCCGAGGAGGCGCTGCTCCACACCGTGGAGCTGCGCGGGGGCGTTCAGCAGGTCCAGCGCTTGGACGGGCTTCTGCTGCCGGCCGAGGATCAGGTGGAACTGCGCCCCGGTGGGCCGAGATTGCTCCTTGTGGACCTGCGCCGCCCGCTCAGCGAGGGTGAGGCGATCACACTGGAACTGCATTTCGACGACGGCAGCCGCAAGCGGGTGGAGGCTCCGGTGCAGCGCCCTTCAGGTGGTTCGTGACGAGGGGCTCGGGTCGATGGCTGTCCGCGGAGGGCGCGCCGTGGGCCGCACAGCGCTGGTGAGGCCGCGCTGGGTGCCGGTGACGGCGGCGCTTGCGTATGCCGTTTTCGGGCTGGTCTGGATCTTCACCACGGATGCGGTGCTGCTCGGCTGGCTGCAGTCGGAATGGCTCCCGGCGGGGCAGATGGTCAAGGGATCGGCGTTCGTGCTGGTTACCGCCGCGCTGCTCTATTTCCTGCTGCGGCGGCTTGCGCGTGCGGCCTCGGAGCGGGAGGACCTGCGTGGGCGCATCCAGAGCCTCGAGACACTCGCCGAGCACATCCCCGATGTGCTCGTCCGCTTTGACCGGCAGCTTCGCTACCTATACGTCAATCCGGCGTTCGAACAGTTGACCGGTCTGCGCCGCCGTGACGCCCTCGGGCGCGCCCATGACGAGATCGACTATCCGCCGGGGTCACCGCAGTGGCAAGCCGCGCTGGAGCAGGTCCGCGACCGCCGGCAGGCGGAGACGGTGCAGTTCGAAATCGCCGATCCAAAGGGGCAAAGACGCACGCTGCAGGCCCGCCTGGTCCCTGAACTCGACGAGGTTGGTGCGGTGGTCTCGGTGCTGGCGCTGGTGCGGGATCTCAGTGAGCTCAGCCAGGCGCGTGAGCGGGCGGAGCAGATGATGCGCCTCTATGCGGCTCTAAGCGCCACCAGTCAGCTCATCCTGCGTTTGCCCGAGCGCGCGTCCCTGTTTCGGGAGGTCTGCCGTATCGTGGTCCGGCACACCGACCTGCGCCTGGCGTGGATCGGCCTGATCGATGCCCCGACGCGCCTGGTGGTGCCCGAAGCATCGGCGGGGGATGTGGCCGGTGAGGCGTATCTGGAGCGGATCCGGGTCAGCGCCGACCCGCAGTGCGCCGAGGGCCGCGGCCCGGTGGGTCGGGCCATCAACGAGGACCGGCCGGTGGTCTTTGAGGACTTCCTGGGGGCAGAGGACGCCGCGCCCTGGCGGGCAGCGGCCCGCCAGGCGGGGTTCGGTGCGGTGGGCGCCTTTCCGCTGCGCCGTGGCGGGCGGGTGATCGGGGCGCTGGCCGTCTATGCGCCGGAGGCCGGCTATTTCACCCAGGAGATCCGCTCCCTGCTGACGGAGCTGGCCGAGGACGTCGGCTACGCCCTCGATCACTCAGCACAGCTGCAGTACCTGGCCGAGCACGATCTAACCACCGGCCTGCCGAACCGTACTTGGCTACTACGCCAGATTGACGATGCCATCGGTCGGGCCAGCCGGGCGAAGCGGCTGGTCGTGGCCTTTGTCGATCTGGATCGCTTCAAGGCCGTCAATGACAGCATCGGCCACGATGCCGGCGACCAGCTCCTGCACCAGGTGGCCCGGCGCATCGACGAGACGCTGCGCCCGATGGATGCCGTAGGGCGCCACGGTGGCGACGAGTTTCTGGTGCTGCTCCGCGATGTGGTCTCCACGGAGCAGGTGGTGCAGCGTGTCCAGCAGATCTTCGACGCGCTACAGGGGCCGCTGTGCCTGGATGGGCGTGAGTTGGTGGTGACCCCGAGCATCGGTCTTAGCGTCTTCCCCGGGGATGCCGAGGACGCCGACGGCATGGTGCGTGCCGCCGATACGGCCATGCACCGCGCCAAGGAAGGGGGCGGCAATCGCTACTGCTTCTTCACCGAGGAAATGAACCGCGAGGTCCGCCAGCGGGTGGAGCTGGAGACCATGCTGCGCAATGCGGAGCAACGCGGCGAGCTGGAGCTTTGGTACCAGCCCCAGCTGGCCCTGGAGAGTGGGGCGGTGGTGGGGGTTGAGGCCCTGCTGCGCTGGTGCCACCCGGAGCGTGGCTGGATCTCGCCCGGGGTGTTCATCCCAGTGGCGGAGGAGAGTGGGATGATCGCTGCCATCGGCGAGTGGGTGATCGAGCGCGCCTGCGAGCAGACGGCGGCTTGGCGCTCGCGCGGGGTGCTGCAGGTCCCGGTGGCGGTCAACCTCTCGGTCGCCCAGCTGCGACAGCCCGGCTTACCCGATGCTATCCACCGGGCGCTGGAGCGCCACGGGCTGCCCGTGGATGCGCTACAGCTGGAGATGACCGAGAGCCTGTTCTTCGACGAGGACCCGACGGTGCGCTCGGCCATCGAGGGGTTGCGGGTGCTGGGGCTGCGGTTGGCGGTGGACGACTTCGGTACCGGCTATTCCAATCTCGGCTACCTGAAGCGTTTGCCACTGGCCAAGATCAAGATTGATCAGTCCTTTGTCCGCGGGTTGCCGGAGGAGCCGGAAGACTGTGTGATCACGCGCACGATCGTCCACATGGCCCAGGGCCTGAACCTGCGCGCGATTGCCGAGGGGGTGGAGCGGCGCGAGCAGCTCGAGTTGCTGCGCCAGCTTGGCTGTGACGAGGTGCAGGGCTTCCTGTTCAGCTCCCCGGTCCCGGCTCCGGCCCTGGAGGCATGGCTGGCGGAGGGCAGTCCCCACCCCCCCGGCCTCCCCGAGGCCGACGGGCGGGCCGGCTCAGCCGTCTAGCCGGCAGCGTCGACCCGGAAGAAGCGGCGTGCCACCTGGCTGGAGGTCTGCGCCAGCTCAGCGACGTCACGGCCCGCGTAGTGAGCCACGGCACGGCCGATGTGTGGCATGAGGCAGGGTTCGTTGCGCCGGTTCTTGACCGGAAGGCCTACCTGTTCCGGATCAACGTCGCGCGGCAGCAGATAGGGACAATCCGTCTCGACCATCAGGCGCTCCGGAGGGATGACGCGCACTGCCTCCCGGACGGCCTGCCCACGGCGCTCGTCACAGATCCACCCGGTGACCCCGATGTGCAGGCCCAGATCCAGGTACTCCCGCGCAACCTCGGGGCCTTCGGTAAAACAGTGCGCCACACCGTCGACCAGGTGATCGCGGTAGGCGCGGATGATCTCGCTGAAGCGCTGGTGGGCGTCGCGTTGATGCAGGAATACGGGTAGCTTCAGTTCGGCCGCCAGCTCCAGGTGGCGCTCGAAGACCCGCTGCTGTACCTCCGGCGGGGAGTGGTTGCGGTAGAAATCGAGACCGGTCTCACCGATGGCCACCACCTCGGCGCGGGAGGCCAGGTCGCGCAGTACCGACTCGGAGTCGGTGGAGAAGGTCTTCGCCATGTGCGGATGAAATCCGGCGGTGGCAAAGAGCCGCCCCGGATGCTGCGCGGCGAGCGCCTGGGCCTTGATCGACTCCCCTTCGTCGGTGCCGGTGACGAAAAGCTGGCGCACCCCCGCGGACTCCGCCCGCTCAAGCACCTGGTGGAGGTCCTTGCGGAAGGTGTGGTGGGTCAGGTTGGCGCCGATATCAATCCAGTCCATAGCCGCGTGATTGTAAGGGCCACCTGCCCGTGAGACCACCCCATTCGGCTGCGCACAGCAGTGCGGACAAGAGTGCTATGGTGCGCGTGCAGAAGATGGCGGCCCGCCGGGCTTGGTACAACGGGAGAGGATCCAGGCGAAAGATATGGCGACGACGCTGGCCTTTGATATCTACGGCACCCTGATTGATACCCACGGCGTGACCGAGGCGCTGCGCCCCCATCTGGGGGATCGTGCCCTGGCCTTCGCCCGCACCTGGCGGGAGCGGCAGCTGGAGTACGCCTATCGGCGCACGGTGATGGGCGAGTACGCTGACTTTACGGTCTGCATCGCCGACGCTCTGGACCACACGGCGCGTTCCTACGGTCTGAGCCTCAGCGCCCGCGATCGGGAGGCGCTGTTGGGCAGCTATCAGCGGCTGCCGGCCTACCAGGAGGCAGAGCTGGCGCTGCGCGAGCTTCATGAGGCGGGCTACACCAGTTATGCGTTCTCCAACGGCAGCCGGGAGGCCGTCAGCAAGCTGCTCGGTGACAACGCCCTGCGCACCTATCTGGAGGACATCGTCAGCGTCGAGTTGGTGGAGGCGTTCAAGCCGAGTCCGCGGACCTACGACGCCTTCCTGGCCGAGGCGGGCAGCCGTGCCGAGGAGACCTGGCTGATCTCCGGTAATCCCTTCGATGTCATCGGGGCCCGTGCCTGCGGCTGGAACGCGATCTGGGTGCGCCGTTTGCCCGGCGCCGTCTTCGACCCCTGGGGGCCGGAGCCCAGCGCCACGGTGGCGTCGCTTTGCGACGTTCGACGCGTTTTGCCGCCCGCCTGAACGCGGGCGGCTTGCCTGGTGCCCCGGGGTGATCGAGAATCGGAGGGACGATGGCGAAGCTGCTGCTCAACCTGCGTGGGGTGCCCGAGGACGAGGCCGAGGAGGTGCGTGGCCTGCTCGAGCAGTACCACTTCGATTACTACGAGACCCCGCCCAATCGCTGGGGGATTACCCAGGGCGGGATCTGGCTGCGTGACAGCGAGCAGTACCTGCAGGCCAAGCGGGTGCTCGATGAGTACCAGCGGCGCCGCTTTGAGCGGGTGCGCGCCGAGCACGAGGCAATGCGCCAGCGCGGCGAGTTGGAGACCGTGACCCAGCGCATCCTCCGCGAGCCTCTGCGATTCCTCGTCTATTTCCTGCTGATGGCGGTCATCCTGGCCTTCATGCTTGTCCCCTTCCTGCATCTGGCAATGAGTGCTTGATCATGCGAACGATCCCCACAAGCCTGCTTATCGTCGCCGGCCTGACGCTGGCCGCCGGCACCGTGTCTGCCAACGAGGAGGGCGCCGTGGAGGCGCCGCCGACGCTGGCGAAGCACCTGGCCGCCATGAATGGATTGACGGTCAAGGGGCGTACCATGCGTGACAGCGAGATGGGCCATCCGGCCTATGACGAGACGCTCAGTGGCGAGCCCATGGGAGCGGTAGGCGAGCGCTGGTTGGCGCTGCTCGCGGATCTGGACAAGTCCCGCGACGGCAGCGAGGGCCTGCCGGGCGCCGAGCCCCGGGATCACGCCGACGCCGCCTATATCTATCACATGCACCACAGTGCCGGGCGCTTCGAAGCGCACGGACTCTACGATGCGATCACCCACACTCCGGCGCCCCTGCAGGTCGGCAACGTCCGGTTCGTGGTGGAGTCGCTCCAGGAGGAAGGACGCTTCTACACCGATGCAGACCGGGACGTCTGGACGGCGCAGAGCATGGCCTACGGCCTGGATGCCTTCCACGGTCTGGCCTACGCCTGGGTGCGCTGGGATAAGCCGGGCGGTGCGGAGGATATGGGCCTGCTCAGCGAGGAGCAGATGCGCGAATGGTTCGGGCACGGTCCTGAGGAGGCGCTGGACGTCGCCCGGGGTGCTGCTGCGGTTCTTGACGGGGCGTGGGACACCGGTGCCGGTACCTACGACTTCGGCGAGGGGCCGGTCTGGGAACTGGACACCCTGGCCTCGCTGATCCGCGGGCACAAGGGCGTCTATGAGATGCTCTATGTGTTCGGCGATGACGAGGACAAGCGCCAGGCCGAGCGCGTTTTCGAGCGCGCCGCACGCCTGGTCGAGGCCGTGATGGGTGAGGACGGGGTGGCCGAACCCTGGGGGCTGCCAGCGCGGGTGCGCTTTGAGGATGGCTACGCGCTGGCGGACAGCGACCGTGTCGATGTGCAGGCGCAGTGGCGCTGGGTGCACCATCTCACCGGGGGGTTCGCCCTGCTGCGCGAGAACGAGGGCACCAGCCGCTTTCTCGAGCGCCGGCGCCCCGGGCTGAGTGCGGAGATCGGCGAGGCGATCGACCGGCTCATCGAGGGGGCGCTGGCGCATCAACTGATCGATGGTCGCGTGGTCGAGAGCCTCGAATACGCCGACGGCGAGGTGCGAGAGCGTGACGCATCCCTCGAGACCCGGGCCGCGCTGGTCATGGGTCTGGGCAACGGCTATTCTGCCGGAGAGGGTTTCCCGAGTCCCGGGGACTGGGAAGAGGCGGGTGCGGAGGCCGAAGAGCGGACGCGCGCCGTCTACGACGCCATCCTTGGGCATGGGCGGGGGCTCTCTGATAGCATGATTGAGACACGATGACGCATGAGAGTATTGAACGATGCAGGTAGCTAGCGAGAAGGTCGTCACTTTTGATTTCACCCTGACCGGGAGTCAGGGCGAGGTGATCGACCAGTCCCAGGGCGGCCAGTTCGCCTATCTCCACGGGAGCCAGAACATCATCCCCGGTCTGGAGCAGGCCCTGGACGGCAAGGCGCCCGGCGACGAGGTGAATGTCACCCTGGAGCCGGCCGACGCCTATGGCGAGCGGGACGAGCGGCTGATGCAAAGCGTGCCCAAGGAGGCCTTCCCCGAGGGCGCCGAGCTGAATGTCGGCGAGCGCTTTCAGGCCCAGGGTCCGGACGGCAGTCCGATCCCGATCACCGTTGCCGAGGTTGGCGAGCAGGAGGTGACCGTGGATGCGAACCACCCGCTGGCCGGCGAGACCCTCAACTTCGACGTCAAGATCGTCGATGTCCGGGACGCCACCGAGCAGGAGATCGAGCACGGGCATCCCCACAACGACGCCGCGTAAGGGCGTCGGCCCGGTTCAGGCCGGGGATTAGAAAAGGCCGGCCTCGCCTCGCGGGGCCGGCCTTTTGATTGCAGACCGGTGGATTTGCCGGCTCAGACTCGGAAGCGTCCCACCTGCTCGCGCAGGTCCTCGGCAAGCTGGGATAGCCGCTGCGAGACCTGGCCCGTGCCCTGCACCGAACTCCGCGTTTGCTCCGCGGTATCGCTGATCAAGGTCAGGTTCCGGTTGACCTCCTCGGCCACCTGAGATTGCTGTTCCACCGCGCTGGCCACCTGGTTGGTCATGTCCTCGATCTGCGCCACGACGCGGGTGATCTCCTCGAGGGTGCTGCCGGCGCCCGAGGCCTCCTCCACGGTGCCCTCGGCCTGCTCGCGATTGCGCTCCATCGCCTGCACCGCCTGCTGCGTGCCGTTCTGGATCCCCTCGACCATCTCCTGAATGTCGCCGATCGAGTCCTGGGTCTTCTGGGCCAGCTTGCGCACCTCCTCGGCGACGACGGTGAAGCCGCGGCCGCTCTCGCCGGCACGCGCCGCCTCGATGGCGGCGTTGAGGGCGAGCAGGTTGGTCTGATCGGCGATGCCGCGGATCACCTCGAGGACCTGGCCGATGCGGGCGCTCTGCTCGTCGAGGGTGCGGATGGCGTCGGCGGATTCGCGGACATTGCCCGCCAGCCCGTGAATGGCCTCGACCGTGCGGCCGACCCCCTCCTGGCCTTGTCGTGACTGCTGGCTTGCATCTCCCGCCGCGTTGGCCGTCTCTTGGGTGTTGCGGGCGATCTCGTTGATCGAGGCGCTCATCTGGTTCATGGCCGTGGCGACCTCGGAGGTGCGCTCCTGCTGGTTCTGCACCCCTTGCTGGTCCTCGTCGGCGCTGCGCTGGAGCTGCTCCGTGGCCGAGGCCATCTGTGTGGCAGAGTCCTGGACGACGCGGACCATCTCTTGAATCTTGTCGACGAAGCGGTTGTAGGCGGCCCCCAACTCGGCGATCTCGTCCCGGCCCTCGGCGTCGAGACGCCGGGTCAAGTCACCGTCGCCCGCGGCGATCTCCTCCAGACCGCTGACGGCGGCGCGCAGCCGGCTGGTCAGATGGCGCGAAACCAGGGCTGCCATGCCGATGGCGATGAGTACGGTCACCACCAGGCTGCCCGCGGTGATCTGCGCCGCCTGCGCCTGCTGGGCCTCGGCCTGCTCGACGTGCCGGTCTCGTTCGGCCTCAAGAAGGTCCCGCAGCTCGGCGAGTTCGCTCTGGAACTCCCGTCGCAGGGCCTGGGCCTCGTCGTGGTAGAAGGTCTCGGCCTCGGCAAAGCGGTCTGCCTCCTGCAGCTCGACGATCCGCTCGCCGGCCTCGTGCAGGGCGATATGGGGGGCTTCCAGGGCGTCGACGGCCTGGCGCAGCTCCGGGCTGGCCGATTCGTAGTGCGCCGAGCCCTGATAGTCGTAAAACCACTCCCCGAAGGCGCAGGAGGTGTAGTCGAGTTCGCCGGTGAAGGGCTGTTCGAGCAGGAAGCTGTCCGCCAGCTCGTTGGTCCAGTTGAGGTGGTCGACCTCCCGCTCGACGAGCATGGTCGACTGCTCCATATAGGCGACGGCCTCGCGGTTCTCGGCCGCGGTGTTCTGCAGGGCCAGGTGCGAGAGCAGTCCGCTGACGGCCATCAGGGCCACGATGAGACCGAAAGACAGGCCGAGTTTGTAGCGCACGGGCCAGTTCGCGAGCATGGGGCGACTCCTTCTCCCTTCCTTCGTTCTGGGCGCGCCCGCTGCCGAGGCTGCCGGCTGGCACCTTACCACGCGTAGGGGGATGCGTCCGATCGGCCCCGGCGTGTGCGCCAACCTGCCGCGCTGTGATCCCGCGGATCGTAGGCTTCCTGGCAATGTATGGGGTTGCGGGCGGCTTCGAAATCTGGCTCAGTGAGGACAAAGGCTGCCTCAGGGAAGAGGGGCCGAGGCCGGGCCAGCGTCCGGGAGGGCGCTGGCCCCGTGAACCTCAGGGACGAGGGGAAGCAGGCATGAATCACCACCGCACGGCGGTGCGCCCGGGGCGCACCGCTGGGTACCCCGCGCAGGTTGGCCCCGGGCCGGCCCCCGCCGTCAGAACTGCACTTGGCTACCGATTGGTTCCCGCCCTACGCCGCCGGATCGGGCTGGTTGTGATGGCCTCGCTCGTCGCGGCGTGTACGCCGCGGATTGAGCTCGATATGGCCGCCGGCCCTCGCCTCAATCCCGGACCGGAAGGTGAACCACTGCCCGTACTCCTGCGGGTCTATCAGCTCGATGGGCGGAAACCCTTCGAGGACGTGGACCGTGCGGCACTGGCCCGGGACGACGAGGCTGTGCTCGGCGATTGGCTGCAGCGACGCGAACTGGTGCTGCGGCCTGGTGCGCACAAGGAGGTGGAACTGGAGATGGCCGATGGCGCCGATTACCTGGCGCTGGCGGTCTTCTACCTCGACCATGAGGCGGAACGCTGGCGCTTGCTGGAGTCGCTGCCGGGCTCTGTGCTGGGCATGCGCCCGGGTCAGCGGCTGACGTTGGCCCTCGATGGCGGGATGCTCTGGGTCGGTGCCGAGGCCGAGCGCAAGCGCGCCACCTGGCGGCGTGACGACGCCCGTGCATCCACCGGGCGGCAAGCGGCAGGGCTCTGACATGGATCCGGCGGCGCTGCGGCAACGTCCCGTCTGGGCCGAGGGCGTGTTGCTGGGTCAACAGCACTTTCAGTGCTGGGATCGCTACCTCGAGGCGGCCCAGGCGTATCGGTTGGGTGCGGTAACTCCTCACGCCTGCGGTCTGCTCCGTCTGGTCATTGAAGAAGGGCCGCTGGCTCAGGGTGTTTTGCGGCTGCAGTCCTGCCAGGCGCTGTTGCCGGACGGGCGCCTGGTGGCCCACGGCCCGGATGATGAACCCCTGGAGCTGGACCTGGGCCAGCTTCCAGCGTCGGGCAGCGTTGTCTATCTGACCCTGCCGCGCAACGACCGTGTCCACGCATTGCCCGGCTATCCCGACCGTGGCGGTGGCGCGGGCTGGCGGCCCCGATTTGTCGAACTGCCCGATCTGCATGATCAGGAGCGGGAGCGCGAGGTGATGCTGGCTGCGCCGGAGCTCGCGCTGGGCATCGAGCCGCCCTCCGGCACCCGCGTCGGCCTGGCGGTGGCGCGGGTGATTCCTGCCGATTCCGACGGCTTTCGCCTTGACCCGGATTTCCTGCCGGTCGTCTGTCGGTTGGACGTGACGGCCGGTTGGCAGGAACTGCTCGCCCGCGTAACGGCCCGGATCGAGCGTCGCTGCGCCCGTTTGCGCCAGGAGCAGGGGACAGTGGGGCGCGTCAGCGCCTTCGAGCCGGGGGAGGTGGCGCGTTTGCTGTTGCGTCAGAGCCTCGAGCCGGCCGCCGGCGCCCTTCGCTCGCTGCTCGCCAATCCTGGCACCCACCCGTGGCAGCTCTACGACGTGCTCGCGCGGTTGGTCGCAGCGCTTGGTGCGCTGAGCGAGACGGCCGTATCCCGGGAGCCGGTCCCGGTCTACGACCACGAGCGCCCCGCTGCCGTCTTCGCCGAGCTGGAATCGGCCCTGGCGGAACTGCTGGATCAGGCGATGCCGCGCCACGCCCGGCGGATCGAGCTGGTTCGCGAGTCCGAGGCGGTGTTAGTGGCCGAGTCGGCCGCGGAAGCGCTGGCCGAGGGGTGCACGTTCTTCCTGGCCGCGCGCCGGGGGGCGATGCCCACGGAGGGTTGGATCGAGCGGCTGTCCGCGGATCTGCGTATCGGTTCACGGCAGGCCCTGGAGCGGCTCGTGGCCGCCGGGGGGCGCGGTGTCATCCTGGAGCATTGCCCGAGGCCTCCGGGCCAGCTCCCGGTCAAGGGCGGTTACGAGTACTTCCGCCTCGAGCCAGGCGGTGCCCAGTGGGCGCAGGTGCAGCAGGACGGATCGCTGGCCATCTACCGCCCGGCCGAGTTGGGCGATCTGCAGCTGGAGATGCTGGCCCTGCGCGAGGAGGTTTCGGCATGACCGGCACCTGCACCAAGACGGCGTTGGATGCGCCATCGCCACTGGTCAATGTCGTGGAGCCACTGTTGCTCGAGGCAGTGGCCCTGCGGCGCGGCGATGACGAACCGGCTGGCCATGAAGGGTTGCGAACGCGGGCACGTGAGACGCTCGAGCGGCTGGGCGAGGAGGGGCGAGCCCAGGGCCTGGATGCGGCCGCTCTGGCGGACGCCGAG
>SL_5KL_010_SEDDRAFT_10000763_pt1 | contig 20308 bp, 19 predicted proteins | sample SodLakKL_010_SED_FD_9118 | JGI IMG/M metagenome (IMG submission 9118)
GAAGCGGGCGAGAGACAAAAATTTCTTATGCCTTGGCCCAAACATACATTCAGCATGGCTTTAAGCCTTTTCCCGGCTACGTACGCTTTAGCCGGATGAACCAAAAAACTCCTCTTTTCCGGAAAGAAAACCGGCAGTTTCAGCATCCGGAAATAAAGAATTTCCGGATGCTGAAACTGATTGAATGAGCTCTGCAGTGCGAAAGGGTTGTAAGCACCTGCTGACAACGGGTTAACGCGCTATTATTCCAGGAAAAGCAGCAAGGAATTATTGATATAACCGTGCTTGCAGCCCATGCTGTATTGTTGATAAAGTCAGCCAGGCAACAAGGAGTGGATAGTGCAGAAAGACCAGAACAAGCATGGTTCCGGACAGATAAGCGATCCAGGTTCAATTAAGAGCTGGGCGCCTGCATCCTGGGGGCTGCTGAGCAAGTTCCTGCTGGGTATGGCCGCTGTCTTGCTCGTCTGCTGCCTGGCAGCGGCCTTTGTCATATATTTTCATGAAAAACGGCAGCTGGAAGCCCAGGCCCTGGCCAGATCCGAGCTGGTCATGGCCGGGGTGGATGCCAGCAGGCAGTATGTCGTGGATGAACTAAGGCCCGTCATGTTCGATATCCTGGGGGAGGATCACTTTGTCCGGGAAGCAATGTCTTCATCATACGTGGGCCGGGCGGTTATGGACCGTTTTGCCCATGACCTGCCGGGAATCTATTACCGCAGGGTTGCCCAAAATGCCAGGAATCCCGAATATGAAGTCACAGAGTCCGAACTGGAAATGCTGGAGTATTTCCGGGCCAATCCGGAGAAAAAGGAATGGCAGGGTATCGTTGATGTGAAAGGCCTGGCGGAATTCAAGCGTTTCAAGCCTGTGGTTTTTGAGCAGGAATGTCTGAACTGCCACGGCAGGCCTGAAGACGCTCCGGCTGAAATGGTAAAGATGTACGGCCCGGAGGGAGGGTTCGGCCGAAGCAAGGATGAGATCGGGGGCCTGGTTTCCGTGGGCATTCCGGTTCAGGCAGCTATGGCCCAGGTCAGGGAAAGGGCTGTATCAGTATTTCTGGTGGTGTTTGCGGCCCTGTCACTGATTTTTATTGCCCTGGGCCTTCTTTTCAACCGCATGGTGGTCAGCAGCCTTAAAGGGCTTCTCAGGGATTTTCAAGAGGCAACAGGTGAAACATCCAGGCCCGGAACCCAGGATGAACTTGACCGGCTTGGAGCAGGCTTCAATTCCATCATGCAGGAACTGAACGCTTCCAGGCAAAGACTGCAGAACTGGAACCAGGTCCTGGAAGATGAAATCGCCAGGGTCAGGCAGGAACTGGAAAGTGCCCAGGGACAGCTTATCCACAGTGAAAAAATGGCTGCCCTGGGTCGGATGACCGCGAATATCACCCACGCCATCCGCAATCCCCTTACGGCCATGGGTGGGTTTGCCCGGCGCATCGAAGCCATTGCCGAGGATGAGAAGCAGCGCAAATACGCGCAGATAATCCTCAAGGAAATGTATCGCCTGGAAAAGCTTCTGCGCGAAGTGGTGGTTTTCGCCCAGGAAAAATGCTGCCCAGGACCTTTTGAGTCCAGATCTCTGGACAAGGTTCTCTTAAAGGTCCTTGACCGTTACCAGGAGCCGTTCAAGGAACAGGGGGTGCAGGTACGTGCGGATATCCCCGGGGACCTGCCCATGGTGTCAATGGATGAGGAAAGGGTCCGGGTGCTTCTGGAGAATCTTCTGGACAATGCCCTGGAAGCCATGCCCGGCGGAGGAGAAATCCGCATCAGCGCAGAACAGGCTGTGGGGAAAAAAGGAGAGGAGCTGGTCAGACTGAGCCTCACGGACACCGGCCCAGGAATACCCCGGGAGATTATGGATGTCCTGTTTGAACCCTTTTCCACCACCAAGGACAAGTCCCATGGTTCAGGTCTGGGTCTGCCGCTGAGCCGCAAAATTATGGAAGAGCACGGAGGCGGCATCGAAGTGGAGAACATCTCAGGGGCGGGTGCAGGTTTTCACCTTTATTTTCCAGTAATAAAACCTTGACATGTGCGCCGGGCAGGATCCAGCAGGCGATGTTGATTCAGGTGTTTGATTTTATTTANAATTGGCGGAGAGGGTGGGATTCGAACCCACGTGCCCNGNTCTCANNGGACAAGGCGATTTCGAGTCGCCCCCGTTACGGCCGCTTCGGTACCTCTCCGATATAGAGGACAAAGGACAGAAAACAAAGGCCAGATGGCCGGCAAGTCAGAGAATCACGCTTGCAGCGTGACAGGCAGAAAAATAAAACGGTCAACTGATCTTCAATTAAGGCTTACTGTCCGTGTTTCGACTTTTTGCAGTGGCATCCTTCAGGGCAACATGATTGCCTGCCTGGCCAGGTTATTCAACCTGGTGAGCCCGGCGGGGAGCCAGTCAGTGAGCATGGGGCTTATGTCATTGTCTTTTTTTATATTATCAGACCAGCCTGCAGATCTCAACCACCTCTTCTATCTTGGAAAAAATTCTGGAGCAGCTCACGGCACTCGTTTTCCAGGATTCCTTCAACTATCCAGAATTTATGATGCAGCCAGGCAAAGTCAAGGATGTCAAGCCTGGAAAATACAGCTCCGGCCCCGGGATCCCTTGGTCCGAAAACCAGTCCGGTAACCCTGGCCTGAACCAGTGCTCCCAGACACATGATGCAGGGCTCCAGTGTGACCACCAGCACGGTATCATTCAGGCGGTAGTTTTTCTTCGCTTCACCGGCCATGCGCAGGGCCAGAATCTCGGCATGGGCAGTGGGGTCGTTCAGAAAAATGCACCGGTTGTGCCCCCGGCCCAGGACACGGCCGGAACTTGTGTCCGCCAGCACCGCACCAACAGGGACCTCGCCCAGCTCGGCAGCTTTCATCGCTTCTGTCAGGGCTTCCTGCATGAGACCGGTCCATGTCCTGTGGGATTGATCACGGTCACTTGAGTTTATTTCATGCTTCACGCAGATATTCGATGCCCCTGGCCAGAAGTTCGGTGCCCAGGACATCCTGTCGGCCCCTGGTCCAGGCGGGATGGTTTGTAGGGTGGTTGTAGGCCTCGGGATGAGGCATAAGTCCCAGGATGCGTCCGCTGGGATCGGTGAGCCCGGCAACGGCAGCAGGAGAACCATTGGGGTTGTATGGATACTCCTGGGTTGGACCGCCTGATTCAGGATCAATGTATTGCAGGGCTATCAACTCCTTCTCCTGCAATTGCTCCAGCACGCCGTCATCCATGCACACCAGCTTGCCCTCGCCGTGGCGCACAGGAAGAAAAAGGCGGCCCAGACCCCGGGTGAAAATGCACGGAGATCTGGGGTTGCATTGCAGATGCACCCATCTGTCCTCAAAGCGCGCAGAATCGTTATGAGTCAGGCTCACCTGGCGCTGGAAACTGCGGTTCTCAAGAGCAGGAAGAAGGCCCAGCTTGACCAGCAGCTGAAATCCGTTGCATATGCCCAGGATCAGCTTGTCCTGGGAACAGAACTGTTCCAGGGCCTGGATAAGAGACCTGCCGTTTTTGGTCCTTGCGTACTGCCAGCGTATGGCTGCCGCCTGGGCTGCTCCAAGATCGTCTCCATCCAGAAAGCCCCCGGGAAAAACGAGCAGGTTGTAATCACCCAGGTCTTCTCTTTCCATGATCAGATCGGAAAAAAAACAGATGTTCACCCGGTCTGCACCGGCCAGCCTGGCTGCATGAGCTGTTTCGCGATGACAGTTTGTTCCGTAGCCGGTTACAACCAGCACTTCGGCTTTGGTCATAAAAAATCCCTTGTCCGGTTTTGTCCAGGGCATGTCTTCAGCCCTGTGGGAAAAAGTCCTTATACCAGCGAACAAATCCGGCTATGCCCTCCTGGATGGAGGTCTTTGGCTTGTAGCCCAGATCCCTGGCCAGGTCATCCACGTCGGCATAAGTGCTGGGCACGTCTCCTGGCTGCAGAGGCAGGAAATTTTTCTCTGCCTGTATTCCCAGCTCATTTTCCAGGGCCTGGATAAAGTCCATGAGCCGGACAGGGTTGTTGTTGCCGATGTTGTACAGCCTGTAAGGGGCCCTGGAAGATGAAGGGTCAGGGTCCAGGCCGTCCCACCCGGGATTTCCCCGGGGCGCCCTGTCCATTACCCGGACAACTCCTTCAACTATGTCGTCAATATAGGTAAAGTCGCGCTGCATGTCTCCGTAATTGAACACGTCAATGGGTCTGCCTTCCAGGATGGCCTTGGTAAACAGAAAAAGAGCCATGTCCGGTCTTCCCCAGGGGCCGTAAACAGTAAAGAACCTGAGGCCTGTGCAGGGCAGGCCGTAAAGATGGGCATAGGTATGGGCCATGAGTTCATTGCTTTTCTTGGTGGCCGCGTAAAGGCTTATGGGATGGTCCACGTTGTGGTGGGTGGAAAAAGGCTGGGATTCGTTGAGCCCGTAAACACTGGAGCTGCTGGCAAATACCAGGTGTTCTGTCCGGGCATGCCTGCAGCATTCCAGCAAGTTTATGTAACCCACCACATTGGAATCCACGTAAGCGTAAGGATTGCTCAAACTGTATCTGACCCCGGCCTGGGCAGCCAGATGGCACACCCGGCTGAATTCGTGGTCCTGAAACAGATTCTGCAGGCCATGGCGATCTTCAAGACTGAGCCTTATAAATCCCAGGCCGGGATATCTGACGGACCACAGCAGCCGGCCGTAATCAAAAGGACCGTCAAAACCGGACTCCTTGAGCCGGCCGTACTTTACCCGCACGTCATAGTAGTCGTTGATGCTGTCCAGGCCGATGACCTCAAAACCCTGCCGGACCAGGTCCAAAGCCAGCTTGAAACCGATGAATCCGGCTGTTCCGGTGACCAGTAATTTCATTCATGCTCCATATTCGGGTTCTTTGACATTTGCTGTAAAATTGTGCCGGGTCCTCGACGCTGGTCCTGGAAGCATGTTTTAATATATTTTCGGCTCTTCGACGTTTGCTGTGGATTTATTATTATGGCATTGCATTACGTCCTTCCGGCTCCGGGGTTTTGTCAAAAGGGCTCAAAAACTTGCTCACAGGCGGACTAAAGCCCGCACTTTACCAGGATTCCAGCATTTGCTCAGGAAATAACGTGCGGGCTTAAGTCCGCCAAGCTCGCTTCAGACAGTTTGAGCCGCTTTTGCCAAAACCCCGGAGCCGGCATTCTGGGTAAAGCTCTTTATTTTTAACTGTGTGTAAAATCCACAAGTTGCGTCGAAAAACCATATTTTCCTGCATTCCACGTATCCGGCTCCGTGTATTTTATTCTGCCAACTTGTTTTTGACTTCTGCCGGGACCTGGGCTAAAAAATTATATTATATTTTTTCATTCCGTCATTAGCAAGTTTAATTATGACTCGTCCCGGTTGTTCAATTGCACAGCGCTTGCCCGTCATAATCGCCGGTGGCCACGATTTGAAAGTGTTTTCCAGAAGGCAGTTCTTCATATACAAAGGTTTTAACAGAGGAGTCTATGAGTGACTTGGAAACCGTAATCGGCCTTGAAGTGCATGCTCAGCTCAAGACCGAGTCCAAGATATTCTGCGCCTGTTCCACGCGTTTCGGAGACGAACCCAATACCAATACCTGCCCTATATGCACGGGTATGCCCGGAGTGCTTCCGGTGCTGAACAAAAGAGCTTTGGAGTTTGCAGTCAAAATGGCTCTGGCTTTGGACTGCCGGGTAAATTCCAGATCGATCTTCGCCCGGAAGAATTACTTCTATCCGGATCTGCCCAAGGGATATCAGATTTCCCAGTACGAAAGTCCTCTGGCCGAGCATGGACACATAACCGTCATGGTCCGGGATGTGAGCAGGGATATCGGCATTACCAGGATTCACATGGAAGAGGACGCAGGCAAGTCCATCCATTCTCCTTCCGAGGGGGTCAGCTATGTGGATCTGAATCGCACCGGCGTACCTCTTTTGGAGATTGTTTCCGAGCCGGAGATGCGCAGTCCCCAGGAAGCTTCGGCGTATCTCAAGGCATTGCGAGGAATTCTGCGTTACCTGGAGATCTCGGACGGCAACATGGAAGAGGGCAGCTTTCGCTGCGACGCCAATATATCACTGCGGCGGGCCGGGCAGAGCCAATTGGGAACCCGCACGGAAATCAAGAATCTCAATTCCTTTCGACATGTGGAAAAGGCTCTGGAATACGAGATTTTCAGGCATAGCGGTCTTCTCCAGGACAAAGAAGCAGTGATCCAGGAGACCAGGCTTTATGATCCGGACAGGGCGATAACAGTATCCATGCGCGGCAAGGAGGAAGCCCACGATTACCGCTATTTTCCTGATCCGGACCTGGTGCCTGTCCTGGTGGAAGAGGACTGGATACTCCGCCTGAAACAGGAGCTGCCCGAGCTGCCCACAGCCAGATTCAACAGGTTCATCAGGGAATACGGTCTGCCTGCTGAAGATGCCCAGGTGCTTACTTCGGAGCGGGAACTGGCTGATTTTTTTGAGCAATGCGCCGGGCAGTATGCCCATCCCAAAAAGATCAGCAACTGGGTTATGACCGAGTTTTTAAGGGAGCTGCATCAGGCCGGATGCAGCATCAGGGACGCTGCCATCCGGCCGGAACACCTGTCGGCCCTGGTGCGGATGGTGGATGAGCAGGTCATAAGCAGCAGGATCGCCAAGAACATATTTCCGGAAATTTTTGCCCGGGGGGTGGATCCGGCAAAGCTGGTCCGGGAAAAAGAACTGGTTCAGATTTCCGATTCCGGAGCCCTGGAAGAGATGGTGGATGAGGTGATCAGGGCTTACCCGGAAGAGGCCCAGAAATACCGCCAAGGGCGCAAGAAGCTCATGAGCTTTTTTGTGGGGCAGGTCATGAAGATGTCCAGGGGACAGGCCAATCCCGGCCTGGTCAACCAGATATTCAAGGACAGGCTGGGTTGATCCGTGGAGCACATTTATTTTGATTCCCGAAAAAAAAATCTGGTGCTGCTGGATCAGCGTTTCCTGCCCGCACAGGAAAAATGGTTCAGATGCGCGGATACCTCGGATGTGGTCTATGCCCTGCAGAAGATGGTCATACGCGGAGCCCCGGCCATAGGAGTTGCTGCAGCCTACGGGTGCGTTCTGGCAGCCCTGGAGGTAAAGGGCGGTGATGCCTGGCTGAAGTCGCTGGAGGAAAAAACAAGGGAAATATCCCAGGCCAGGCCGACAGCAGCAAATCTGGGCTGGGCTGTACAGCGCATGCTAGCCGCCTGTAAAAGCAGGATTTTTTCCACGGCCACTGACCTGGCCGGGTTCTGGCTGGAGCAGGCCCTGGAAATACACCGCGAGGATGTCCGCAGCAACAGGCTCATGGGAAGCCATGGCCGGGACCTCCTGGAAGACGGGGACACGGTCATGACTCACTGCAATGCCGGGGCCCTGGCCACTGGAGGCTACGGTACAGCTCTGGGAGTAATACGGGCTGCCGTGGAAGAGGGCAAGAGAATCAGGGTAATTGCCAGCGAGACCAGGCCTTTCTTGCAGGGAGCCAGGCTTACCGCCTATGAACTGGCCCGGGATAATATTCCGGTGCGGGTGGCCTGCGACAATGCCTGTGCTTATCTTATGCACAGGCAGATGGTGAACAAGGTGGTTGTAGGAGCTGACTGCATTGCAGCCAACGGAGATACGGCCAACAAGATAGGCACCTATGCACTGGCTGTCCTGGCCGAGAGACACGGTATTCCTTTTTACGTGGCCGCACCCCTGTCCACCTTTGATCTCTCTCTGCCTTCGGGGGAAGATATTCCCATTGAGGAGCGGGATCCGCAGGAGGTAAGATATATCATGGGGCAACCCATTGTCCCTGAGGATGTGGATGTTTACAATTATGCCTTTGATGTCACCCCACACCATTTGATTTCCGGAATCATCACAGATAAGGGCATCTTGAGTCTGCCGCTTCAGGATAACACCGGTGCCCTTTAATCTCTGACTCCTGACCCGGGTTATATGCTGCCTTATGTTGTAATAGTAGGCCGGCCCAACGTGGGCAAATCCACACTGTTCAACCGTCTGAGCAGACAGAACAAGGCCCTTGTGCATGACCGGCCCGGGGTCACCAGGGACCGTCTCTACGCCCGGGTGCGGGGGGGAAGCAGAGAGTTTGCTCTTGTGGATACCGGGGGGCTGGTGCTGGAAAAAGGGGACAGGCTTGTAGAGGATATCTATGAGCAGGTTCAGGATGCTCTGAGTAGTGCCGACCTGATACTTTTTGTGGTGGACGGAAAGTCAGGCCTTACTGCTTTGGACAGACAGCTGGGGACAATGCTCAGACAGAGCCGCAGGCCTGTACACCTGGTGGTGAACAAGGTGGATGGCCAAGAGCAGAGCGCTTACCTGGAAAGTGATTTTTACTCTCTGGGGTTCCATCTGACCCAGGTTTCTGCGGCCCATGGCTATAACATACCCTCTCTTATGGAGACCATTGAGTCCACCCTGCCCGAAAGCGAACCGGCAGAGGAACAGTTACAGGGCCTTCGCCTTTCCTTGCTGGGCAGACCCAATGTGGGCAAATCTTCCCTGGTCAATGCCCTGACAGGAGAGCAGCGCGTTCTGGTCAGTTCCAGTGCCGGCACCACCAGAGACTGTGTGGATGTAATTCTGAACAGGGACGGCAAACAGTATATTTTTATTGACACTGCCGGTGTTCGCCGTAAAACCACAATTAGGGACGACCTGGAAAGATTCAGCACTCTGCGGGCCATCAAGAGCAGTCAGAGAGCTGATGTGGCTTTGCTGGTCCTGGACGCCCTGACCGGAGTGGTTGCCCAGGACAAGAAGCTTCTGTCTTTTCTTGAGCGGGAAAAAATTCCCATGGTCATCCTGGTGAACAAGGTGGACCTGGTGCCCAGGGAGCAGCTGGGGAAGCTCAAGGGCTACTTCCGTGATGAACTGGCGTTTTGTTCATATGCGCCGGTTATTTATACCTCCTGCGTTACCAGGGCGGGTCTGGGGGGACTCATACCCCTGGCTGAAAAGGTCATGGCCCAGTCCAGGATCAGGGTGGGAACCGGGCAGCTCAACAGGCTGGTCAGGGACGCAGTCCAGGGGCATCAGCCTCCCATGGTCAAGGGGCGCAGGGCCAAAATATATTATCTGACCCAGCCCGGGGTCAGTCCGCCGGAGTTTGTTTTTTTCGTCAATGATCCAGAGCTGATCAAGCCGGCTTATGCCAGATACCTGGAGAAGCAGCTCCGCAGGACGTTTCAGCTGGATATGGCTCCTTTAAAGCTTTTTTTCAGATCCAGCCATAAACAGGATTGATGATGGTGAATCACAAAGCCCAACGCCCTGGAATATCCGGGCTGCAGGTTTGAACCGGGCCGGGCTGTGAACAGCCTGCACAACAGGGACAAAAAATAGAATAAGGGGGAAATATGATTCAGAAATCGGAAAATATCTGGTTTGACGGCCGCCTGGTGCCCTGGGACGAGGCCAGAGTGCATGTGCTTACGCACACACTGCACTACGGAGTCGGGGTGTTTGAGGGCATCAGGAGCTATAAGTGCAGCGACGGCACTTCAGCCATATTCAGGCTGGAAGAGCATGTGGAGCGGCTGTTCAACTCGGCCAAGACCGTGGAGATGGAAATACCCTTTACTCAGGAGGAGATCTGCCAGGCTGTTGTGGATACGCTCCGGGCCAACCGCATGGATCAGGGGTATATCCGGCCGCTGGCATTTATCGGAGACGGGGCCATGGGCGTGCACCCCGGAGACAATTCCATACGGGTGATCATCGCCACCTGGCCCTGGGGCACCTATCTTGGTGAAGATGCCCTGCACAACGGCATCCGGGTCAAGACATCCAGCTTCACCAGGCACCACGTCAATATTATGATGACCAAGGCCAAGGTATCAGGCAATTATGTCAATTCAGTGCTGGCCAAGCGCGAGGCCATTGCTGACGGATACAACGAGGCCCTGATGCTTGATGTGGACGGATATGTGGCTGAAGCCACCGGGGAGAATATTTTCCTGATCAAGAACGGCAGGCTCAAGACCCCCCCTCTGGGATCCATCCTGGGGGGGATCACCAGGGACTCATTGATTACCATGGCCCTGGACATGGGTTACTCCGTGACAGAGCACCGCTTCACCAGGGATGAGCTGTACATGGCTGACGAAGCCTTTTTCTGCGGCACAGCCGCTGAAGTTACTCCCATCCGAGAGGTGGACCGCAGGATAATCGGACAGGGCAAGGCGGGCCCCAATACACTTCTTTTTCAAAGCGAATATTTCAAGATTGTCCGGGGCGAAAATATGAAGTATGCTGAATGGCTGTATGACTATGAATTGTAATTGTAGTGACAGGTAAAAAAACAAGCTCTTGGACGTATGCTGTGGATTGTTATGGCATTCTGGATAAGGCTCTTAATTTTTAACTGTATATAAAATCCACACGTTGCGTCGAAGAACCCTTTTTGTTTTCATGTTTTTGTACTTTCGCACTTTTAACCGGGAAGACTTAAATGGCCAAAGCCGGACTCACAGCCAGGTACAGGCCTCAGAATTTCGCCCAGGTGGCCGGGCAGGATTTTATCAAGACCATTCTGTCCAGGGCCGCGGCCCTGGACAGGCCGGCACACGCCTATCTTTTCAGCGGGACCAGGGGAGTGGGCAAGACCACTGTAGCCAGGATTCTGGCCAAGGCTATCAATTGCCGCAAAGGGCCTGCACCTGAGCCCTGTAATGAGTGTTCCAGCTGCGAGCAGATAACCAGGGGTTCATCCCCTGACGTCCGGGAGATTGACGGAGCATCGCATACCGGGGTGGATCACGTGCGCAAGCTGCGTGAAGAGGTGGTGTATACGCCCATGAGCGGACGCTACAAGGTTATCATTATTGATGAAGCCCATATGCTCTCCCAATCGGCATTCAATGCCCTGCTCAAGACCCTGGAGGAGCCTCCCAGGCATTGCGTGTTCATCATGGCCACCACAGCCCAGGAAAAGTTTCCGTCAACCGTGCTCAGCCGCTGCCAGCACTATGTGTTCAAGCGGCTTACCATGAAGGAGCTGGGTGATCATCTTAAATATGTCCTGGGAGAGGAAAACGTGGCCTACCAGGATGAAGCGGTGCAGCTTCTTGCCCGGCGCGGAGACGGGAGTGTCAGGGACAGCATGTCCATGCTGGGGCAGGTGCTGGCCCTGGGAGGCGAAGGGCTCAAGACCCGGGATGTGCGGCAGGTTCTGGGCCTGGCTGAACAGGAAGTTTTTCACCGGCTCATGCAGTACGTCCTGGACCGGAATCTTCCGGGCCTGTACGAACTTGTCCAGTACCTTCTAAACCAGGGGCTGGATCTGGGATTTTTTCTCCAGGAGCTGGCCCATTGCTGGCGCAACCTTTTTTTGTTGTCCAGCGGCGGTGACGGGGTGGAAAAGATCCTGGATATGGATCCCCAGGAGATCGATTATTGGCGCAAGATGGCTGAAAATATTCCAGCCGCTCATATTCATGCAGGATGGCAGATGGTTCTTGAAGAACGCAAAGGCATTCTCAGCAGCAGTGAACCTGGTCTGAGCCTGGAGCTTATGCTTTACAACCTGGCTTATCTGCCTGAACTTATTCCTGTGTCTGATTATGATCCTGGTTTAATCCGGAACCCGAAACCCTCTGCTGATGATTTTCCAAAAGAAAGTTCATTTCTGCAGGAACAGCAGATACAGGATCAGAAGCAGAAAGAAGCCCTTCAACCTGATCAGGCCGAAGAAAGCCGGCCCGGACCAGAGTCTGAAAGCAGTCCTGATCCTTCTTGGGCAAAGGACAAAGCCGAAAATTCAGTGTCCGAAGTCCAAAAATGGGATGATTTTATCAAGTTCTGCTCCAGCCGTGCTTCTGACGACCGGACCATTTCCAGAATGCTCGGCCACTGCCGGGCCAGGATAGAGCAGGACAGCCTGATCCTGATCCCGGAAAAGGAATTTGTTCTTCCTCAGATAGAGCGCAACGGACGTAAAGGCAGGATAGCCATGCTGGCCGACAATTATTTTGGACGAAAAATGCAGGTTCGCTTCCATGGGTCAGATCAGCGTCAAGGTGCTGACTCTGCTCTGGAGCACAAGGTCCGAAGCCACCCGGGAGTGCAGAAAATAATCCGTGATTTTGATGCTCAGATTATGGAAATAACCAGGAAAAATATCAATCCCAAAACATAAGGAGACGCAAGTCATGCAAGATTTGGTTAGACAGGCGCAGATGATGCAGAAAAAAATGGCCAAAATGCAGGAGGAGCTCAACAGCAGAACTGTGGAGGCCTCTTCCGGCGGGGGAATGGTTACGGTCAGAGTGACCGGGGGCCAGGAAGTGGTGGACATCAGGATAGAAAAGGACGTGGTGGATCCTGAGGAAGTGGAAATGCTTCAGGATCTGATCCTGGCCGCTACCAACGATGCCCTGAAGCGTGCCAGGGAAATGGTTCAGAATGAAATGGCCCAGCTCACCGGTGGAATGAAGATTCCAGGGCTTTTCTAGGGGGTAAGAAGTGCACAAGTTGCCGGAAGCCATGCAGCTTTTGGTAGAACAGTTGACTGATCTGCCTGGAATAGGCCCTAAAAGTGCCCTGCGCATGGCCATGACCATGCTCAAATGGCCTGAAGACAAGACCAGAACCCTGGGACAAATTATTTATGAGCTCAGGGACAAACTGTCCATGTGTTCACAGTGCGCAGCCCTGGCAGACAGTGATCCCTGCTCCATCTGTTGCGATCCCCTGCGGAATCAGGAACAGCTCTGTGTTGTGTCTGAATGGGACTGTCTGCTGGTTATGGAGGATTCCGGCTTCTTCAGGGGGCGTTATCTGGTTCTGGGCGGGCTTTTGTCTCCCCTGGACGGGGTGCGGCCTGATTCCCTGGAGATGGGCAAACTGCGCCACAGGCTTGAGAATGGATCAACCTCAGAGATTATCCTGGCTCTGGGTACAACTCTGGATGCTGAAACCACCGGTTCTTACATCAAAAACATGGTGGAGAAAGAATTCAGCCATGTCCGGATAACCCGCCTGGCCCAGGGGATCCCATTGGGATCGGACCTCAAGTTTATGGACAAGGAAACCCTGAAGCAGTCCATGCTTTTCAGGCAGACGATCTGAAAGCGGGCGCAGAGTATTCCGGCCGCAATATCCAGGATCTGCCGTTGCTGCCAATGCCTGGCAGAACAACAATAATTTCCTGATACTACGCCCGAAAAAGCCGCCCGGTTCCGAGGAACCGGGCGGCTTTTTCGGGCGTTTTTATTCGTATTGGGATCGTTTTGCGAAAGAGTGCTACTCCTCCTGGTGACAACCCATGCAGGTACGCGGCCCGGTAGTTTCCGGGACAGTTTCGCGGTGACAGGTTATGCACTGATGATGGTAAGCACTTTCCAGGTCTTTTACAGTGGGATCATGGTCTTCTCTGAACCTTGTGCCGGGCTCGGCGTGGCAATCCCGGCAAAGAACCCCTTCAGCTCCCTCGTAGAGATCAAAATGCTCCAGGACATTCTCCCCGTCTTTATAATGGTGGTGACAGTCCATGCATTCAGCAACGGCCATGTGCAGATCATGATCAAACAGAACCGAGGGCTTTTTCTTGGTGGTATAGACATCTTCATTATCAATGAGGTAAACTGGCAGTTGTGCCTGTATCAGGTGGGGGCCAAACATGAGTACACACACCAGCACAGCACCGATCATGATTCTTCTGGAAAAAGGCTTTTTCCTGCTCATGGCTATACCTCCTCCTCTGCTTCCTCAGTCTTGGCTGCGAGCATATGTTCCGGAATAACCATGTTGTGGGCTATTACTTCCTTGAAGTGCACCGCCTTGATGCCCAGGTCGTATTCCTTGTTTAAATCCCTTATCTGATCGATGCAGTTGTGGCAGGGTACAAAAACCAGTTTTGCTCCGGTCTCCCGGATCTGATCCGCCTTGACCTTGCCCCCCTTCATGCGGTGAGGGCGCATTTCTCCCCCCATGGGTATGGCCCCGCCTCCGCCGCAACAGCAGAAATTGTAGTTGCCCTGATAGCTCATGGGCCGGAAATCCTCGGACAGCATTTCCGCCAGCTTCCTGTTTTTTTCGGCCAGACCGCCGCTGCGGATCACATTGCAGGGATCTTGAACAGTGGTGGGGACCTTGATTTTTTCCTTGAGCTTGATTCTACCTGAAGCAATGTAGTCGTGATACAATTCCACGGCATGGATGACTTCCTGCTTTGGTTCATAACCCAGCCAGACTTGCGCTTCGTACCGAACCGCACGATAGGCATGGCCTCACTCGGTAATGGCTACCTGCTTGGCATTGAGCTTGTCCGCCTGCCTGAAGGTGTTTTCCACCAGTTTCTTGGAGGTGGTCAGGTCACCGCAGAACATGGACAGGTTGGTGTCTTCCCAGCCCACCCTGGGCATGGTCCAGTCCTCCTGGGCGGCATTGAAGATTATGGCCGCTTCCTGAATGTCCTGTGGATAGAACTTGGGTTCGCGGGCATTAACCGTGTACATGATCTTGGCGTTTTGCTTGTCTATGGGTATTTCCAGGGTGGGATAATCGTCCTCCAGTTCCTCTATGGTCCATTCCAGGGTGTCCACCCAGTCTTCCTCGGTCAGGGCCATCTGGTTGCCGAACTGCCTGTAGTTCTCTATGGCGGCCTCCAGGCCGGCCGGACGTAAGCCCGCCACATTGTGCAGCATGGCCCGCTGCAGGGAAACCAGAAGGCCTACGTCAATACCGAATGGACAGTACAGGGCGCATCTTCTGCACATGTTGCACTCATAATAGAGGGTTTCGTACATTTTTTTAAGGTAGGCTTCATCTGGTACAGCCTTGCCTTTGAGGATCTCGTTGAGAAAACGCGCCTTGTGAGCCGGAATCATGGACGGGTTTCGATCATGGGCCAGATAAAAGTGGCAGGTGTCTGCACAAATCGCGCAATGGGCGCATATTTCAATCCAGGTCTGAAACCTGGCGTTAAGCCGGGGCTTTAAAAAGTCCACCAGCTCCTGCCGATTTACATGTTTCATCATTTTCCTCCTTGGAATAATGCCTGAAGTTAACAGGGTCCTGTCAAACCATTCTATACAGAGTAATCCCTTCTGCCAAACTCGATGGCTGTTGCTCCTCTGGAAAAGAAGAAAAGGACCATGTGGGAAAGCTTGGTAAAGGGAATGAGTATGAGCATAAGCTGGCCGGAAAGCATGTGAAACAGCTGCATGTTTTCTGCCAGGAAGCCGGTGGTGCCCAAGGTGGCGTGTGCAGCGAAGTAACCTGTGAGAAAGGGAAGTATTGTAACCACGAGCAGGCCGTAGTCACCTGCAGTGGTCAGAATTCTCAGATCAGCAAGGATAGCGCGCCGCAGGATCAGGTAGATGCCGATGGCTATCACGGCCAGGGTCATCCACTGGGCCAGTCCGGCGGGCAGAGAGATCCACGACCATCCAAAGCGGGACATTTCCCACATGATAATATGCTGATATGCAAATATGGGCAGTAAAATCAAACAGATATGAAATATGTAAACCAGCAGGAAATAGACCGGCTGTTTTTTAAAGGTTACGTTGGCCGGGAAAAGCCACTTGACATAAGTGGCCAGTACCCATTTCAGGCTGAAATACTTGTGAATAAGCTTATCGGTTTTTTTAGAGGTTCTGTAATACATGATTGCCCTGACCACGATGCCTACAAGGAAGACCAGGATTGCCACCCAGGTCAGAGGGCCTTCTACAAAGGCATAAAAATCCATGTTAACCTCCTTCTTTAATCGTGCTATAAATTAAATGGTATTCTCTTTCAAAATAGTATGTCTTTATAACCATGTTTTGTCAATGTAAAAAAAAGTGGTTCTTGGACGTTTGCTGTGGAATTATTATGGCATAATGGGGAGTATTTCCGGCTCCGAAGTTTTAGGATGCGCCTGCAAAAAGTCGAGAAATGAATAATTCAGAAATCAATAATCTACATAACTTTTTGTTTTTACTGACCTCTGACGTCTGACCTCTGACGTCTGACCTCTGACGTCTGTGACTGCAAAAATGACTTTTTGCAGTCACATTTTTTAGGGGAGGTGAAAAATAATAAAGGACAGGCTCATGCCTGTCCTTTGTTCATGTTTTTTTGGTAGCGAGGGAGGGACTTGAACCCCCGACACTGCGGATATGAGCCGCATGCTCTGACCACCTGAGCTACCTCGCCAAAAATTTACATATTATCCTTTCAGGATAAAAAATCAAGAATTTTATTTTGAGGTCAGACAGGGAGATTTGGTTCCTGGATGTACAATGCACGGATTATAGGGAAAATCCTATTTGTGTATCCAGAGGCAGGCCCCATGAAGGTTTTTTAGTAAATCCGCACTTACTGAACCCATGAACCAGCAGCCCCAGCCACTGACTGATCTGTCGCAGCCCTTGCGGCCCATGGCAATGGCTGCAAAGCGGTGATGGCGGGCAAAATCAAGAATTGTCCCGGACACATTGCTGCTGTCCATTATTGTCTGATGGATGCGTGAGAGGGGAATTCCGTTTTCTTCAAGACGCTCCATGGTCTTTTTCATGACCACGTCAGCGGCCACAGGCATTGCTGAATTCCGCACATGCAATACAGTGATCTCATGTCCCGGCTCACTGTCCAGGATAAAACCCACGTGATCAGAAGCTCTCAGGCTGGGCTCTGATCCGTCGGAGCACAACAGTACATTCCGCTTTTCCCGTTCAGGCTCACGGCAGATCCATATGGGCATGTGGAATTCTTCATCCAGTATCCTGCTGCTTACGCTGTCCTGGATCAGGCCTTCCAGCATGGACAGTCCGCGTCTGCCAAGAACCAGGGAGTCATAAAGGCCTTTCTGGCCGTAATGGACAAGATCCTTGACTGTGGACAGGGTCTGGAGCTGCAGATCCGTCTTCAGGTTGTCCCTGGGGAAACCGAAGCTTTCCAGCTTGTCTGCAGCGGACTTGAGCGCCTGGCGGCCTTTTTCCTGGTAAGCTCCCCTCATTTTGGTCTGTTCAGCAGGGCCCGGGTCACCGGGGTCCAGCATTGTTTTCCTGGGATTGGGGGAAATGTTTAAAAGATCCAAGAAGATGTTGATTTTTTCATGGAAAAAATATCCCAGAAAGCGGGCCCCGTATTGATGGCTTGGATCATTGCTTACAGCCAGGAGAAAGTGTTTTTTGGTCTTTTCCATTTGTTTGTGCCCTGTGCCCAACTTATTTGGATTCCCCTGCAAAAATTGCCATTATAATATCAAAACCTGGCAGAGGCAATCAAATCTTCTTTTTCTCTGCCTTCCAAGCCGATCCACGTGACAGAAGAACCTGAAGGAGCATGTTACAATTCCACATCGCCTTCCAGGAGGGATTCGTCCTGTATCATGGCCTGACCGCCTTTGCTGTTTCTGATGTGCACCCTGCCTTTGAGCCGGACGTTTTGTCCAAAGGCAACATCACCATCCACTTTCAGGTCATCGCATTCCAGAAGCGAGGGCGCTCCCCTTGCAAACCTTTGTTCAAACTGGTCGATATTCTTGAAGTAAGCCGGATCCAGCTGAATATCAGGCATAGGCTCTGTTCGTTCAGGGTTGGGTACAATGGTTTTCATTTCAGTTATCTGATAAAGATCGGATTTGACTGCCAAAAGATCGTTGGTGGTCTTGACCGGAGCAAACCTGTCCCTGGGCACCCTGACAGCCCCTGCATGGTCGAATGCGGATATGGCGGAACCCATGGCGGTTTCGAGCTGGTATACCCTGGGTGAGCCGGGATCTCTGGGGTCAAGGGTTTTGGTGTTGATGATCAGGTCCAGGGGAACCATCCTGTGCCTGACGAACACTTTTTCCAGGGCTTCCAGGTTGAGCCAGATGGAGTTGGTGTTGAAAAATGAATATTTCTGAATATCCATGAATTCATTCAGCTCGCTGTCAGGACACTGGGCGATTTCCCTCAGGGCCAGCCGGTTATTCTTAAGCAGCCTGCACAGATGGCCCCCTTTGCGGTCAGTCACTGTCCTGGGAGTGACCTCCATGAGAAAGGTAAACTCCTGGGATTTGAGATATCCCAGGATGCTTTCGTCCATGGTCGCCCCCAGGTTGTCGGAGTTGGAAATGAAGGCGTACCTGTATCCCTTTTGCAGCAGATTGGTCAGAATGCCTGAAGTCACCAGGGCGGTATAAATATCTCCGTGCCCTGGTGGGTTCCATTCCAGCTCCGGGTTTTCCGGCCATTTGGCAGGGGTGAGATCATCAGCCAGGATCTTGGGATATTTGTGCTGCAGAAAGGCCTGGGGCAGATGATAGGGATTGTTTATGTCCTGGACCTGGAGCATGGTGTCCATGTGCGTGCGGAAACTGTTCATGAACAACAGCGGAATGGGGGTCTGGTACTTTTCCCTGAGTACCGTGATCTGATCCACGATAAGATCCAGGAAGGTCTTGTTGTCCCGTACAGTGATCAGGGATTTGGCCTTTTCCAGGCCCATGGTTGTACCCAGACCGCCGTTGAGCTTGATTACTGCCAGTTCGGAAATGGCTTCTGCTGCATGGTCCCTGTATTTTTTTATGCTTTCCAGGCTATCCAGCTCATCCTTCTCTACAGGCAGGATTTCCCGCCTGGTGAGCTTGCCCTGGCTGCCGTAGAACAGCTGTGAAAAGTAGCACTTAAAAAGATTGATGACTATGGGAGGCAGGGACTGCTCCTCCATTTTCAGGTCATAGGCCTTGAAAATGTGCATAAGATCCGGGTCGGTATTGGAAATACATTCCAGGGTGCTGCGTTCCATTTTTTCCTCCGCTGTCCGGTTAGTAATTCGGGCTCATTATTCCGGGTTGAGCATGGAAGAAGGCTGACCGGTGCTGGCCAGGACCGAGCCCCAGTAGTTGGAATTCACATTCAGGGTTTTTCTTTTCTGGGTGACCAGGGAAAGGGGCAGATAGACATACCTGTCCTGGAGCATGCTCACCACCATGCTGGTTTTTCCAGCCATGCCCGCGTGAACCGCATGCTGTCCCAGGAATCCGCAGTATACCCGGTCATTGGAATTGGCGGGAACGGAGCGGATAATATAGCTGGGATCAATGAATTTGAGGGTTATTTCCATGCCTTTTTTCTGGAAATATTTTTGAATCTCCTCCCGGAGCACACTGCAGATATCCCCCAGGATAATATTTCCCGAAGCGTCGGTCCCTTTTCGTTCGAAGATTTCCTGTCCAGCTCCTTCAGCCACCACAACGACTGCGTGGCCGCGTTTTTGCAGCCTTTTTTCCAGGTGCGCCAGAAAGCCGTTGTTTCCATGCAGATGAAACTTGTCCTCGGGTATAAGGACATAGTTGACTTCCTTGAGAGCCATGGTGGCCTGGGCCGCAATGGAGCCCGATTCCCTGCCCATGAGCTTGACCATGCCGATGCCGTTGGGGGCCCCCAGGGCCTCGGTGTGGGCGCAGCGGATAGCTTCAGTGGCTTTTTCCACAGCAGTATCAAAGCCAAAGGTCTTGGAAACAAAATGCACATCATTGTCAATGGTCTTGGGAATACCGATGATGGACATTTTGTTGCCCCTTTTGCTGACCTCGCGCTCAATGGCCTGGGCAGCCTTCATGGTTCCGTCTCCGCCGATCATGAACAGAATGCTGATGTTCAATCTTTCCATGGCATCCACAATATCTTCAGGCGGCTGAAACCCTCTGGAAGAAGCAAGGATTGTGCCTCCAAATTCATGGATATGGCTTACCGAGTGGGGGGTGAGTTCATCCACTGGATGTCCATACCTGGGGATAAAGCCCTGCAGACCGAAACGGATCCCCAGCACCGAGGGCACCCGGTAATTGTGGAAAGCTTCCATGACTATGGCCCTGATCACGTCGTTGATGCCGGGACATAGTCCCCCGCAGGTCACAATGGCGCATTTGGTCTTGGAAGGATCAAAGAAAAGATTTGAACGCGGTCCGGCAACCTCTATCTCCAGGGGGATGGGCCCGTTGGGCGGTTCGCCGATCATTTCCGGATCCAGGTGCATGGGCACTTTTCCGCGATCCTCGATGTATCTCCACAAAGGCAGAGGAGAAGTTACTTTGGCCGGTCCTATGGTTTCAATGCTGGTGTTGTATTTTTGGGTCATTGCTCCTAAGTCCTGGGTGGGTTATTGCAAAATGATTTTATATTGTTTAAATTAAAATTCTATGTAACCCCTGAATCGCTCTCAGGATTCTGCAGGGTTCCCGCTAACCAGTTTCCATCCGGAAATTCTTTATTTCCGGATGCTGAAACTACCGGTTTTCTTTCCGGAAACGAGGAGTTTTTTCTTTTGGCAAGGAAATCAAACAATTA
>SL_5KL_010_SEDDRAFT_10000764_pt1 | contig 20301 bp, 19 predicted proteins | sample SodLakKL_010_SED_FD_9118 | JGI IMG/M metagenome (IMG submission 9118)
GGTAATAGACCTTAGGATCGTTTTCTTTGTTATAATAAGAAACCATGTAGGGCTTTTCTCTTTTACTTTGAAATGCAGTTGTCATAAATCTTATGAACTTCTCATCGGCTCGAAGATCAGGATCACCCACGATCTCAGCTAACATGTTTTCTAGTTCATGGATCATCCTATTCGTAATAGCTTCGACGATCTCCTCTTTCGTTTCAAAATAGTAATAGAAAAGTCCATGGGCTACACCTACTTCATCACAGATATCGTCAACTGAAGTATTTGAGTATCCCTTTTCAGAGAACAGCCTCTCAGCTGCATCTACGAGTTCTCCCTTCTTATTACCTCTCTCGCTAGGCATCATTCCTCTCCTGACTGACTGTCAGTCAATAATTGTTTTCCTGCTATTTATACCTTTTTCAAAATGTATTTTTCCAACCTCGAAAGCCCTTCTTTCAATTCAGAAGTCGGTAAACCGAAGCCTATCCTGAAGTAACCATCATAGCCGAAAACTTTGCCTGGTGCCAAAACTACTCCGTACTCTTCAACGAACCTTTTACAGAAATCTACAGAGCTACCAAAACCGTCTGGAACGGTTATGAATCCGTTAACACCTATAGGTTTGTACCAGTCGAGATCGTTCCTATGGATAAATGCTTGAACTATATCCCTGTTCTCTTCAGCCAGCTTTCGATTTTCTCGAAGTATTTCATATTCCATATCTCCCAAAGCCTGCTTAGCTATATGCTGCCCTATCTTCGTCGGCGATATAGTCGTGTAATCTTTCCATCTCCAAGCCTTATCTACAACTTCCTTCGGACCACACATCCATCCGAATCTAGCCCCTGCGATACCGTAGGCTTTTGTCAAACTGGTAGTGCTTATCCCTCTATCGCTGATCTGAGCAATGGGAGGTAGTGGATCTTCAACTAGTAATCTATAGACTTCGTCACAAAGCAGATAAGCGCCCACATCTTCGGCGATATCTATAAGTGCTTTCACTTTATTCAATGAGTGATACCTTCCAGTGGGATTGTTTGGATTGTTCAAAACGATAAGTTCAGTTTTTCCATTCACGGCTTCCTTGACTTTCTCCAAAGATAACTCCCAATCTGGAGGATCTAATGATACTCGGGTTACGTTCCCAAAAGCTTCTGGTACCGAATAAAGAGCTTGATAAGTTGGAGTCACCACCACTGCATGCTCTTTTTTATCCAATAATGAAACAAATACTAGAAAATTAGCTTCCTGGGTCCCACATGTGAACAATATTTCATCTTTAGTTCTTCCGTATCTTTCAGCGATCTCGCTCCTGAATTCCGGATCACCGTTGGTTGGAATCACGTACCCCATCTCACCAACGTTAAGATCAAACCTACTAGCATCTAAACTTCTGATGCCGCTCTCTGCCAGCATGATTTCAGCTTCGTGCTCGTATCTGGCGAACCACCTTTCGAGCTCAAAATCCTTGATGTTCATGATAGTAAATAGAACAACAGAGTTAAGGTTTTTACCTACAAGCAGTATTCTTTACTTCTTTCTCGTGAAGTACCATTTGTAGAGCAGTGCCATATCCCTTGGAAATAGTGCCAATCTGTCACCATCTTCAACTTTCCGTTCAACTGCAGAATATTCTCTGTTGAGAAAGATGTGGCTCACCTCGTTTTCCAGGATATCTAACCGAGCCATAACATCTGCGATACTACTCTCCTCTTCAATATTCATCTTTACCGAACCGATGGAACCGGTTGTATCATCAAAACTCTCGGCTCTTTCTCTGAGTTTTCCATATAGCACAACATCGACTTTCATCTTACCAAACCACCGATATCTAACCACCACCGACCACTGGGAAGATCGATATCTTATCTCCGTCTTTCACTTCAGTGTCCAATCCATCCAAATAATCTATATTTCTACCATCTTTGAGTACTATCTTATCATCCCTCAATTCTGCATGATCTTTGTCTTTGAAAAGTAGTTCTTCAAGTTCATCGATCTCTGTCACTAAGACCTTCAATATCTCTCGTACATCTACACCTTCTAATTCAAATTCTTTACCATTTGCGATCTCAGCGACCTGAGCGAACAACTTTACCTTGACTTTTCCAGACATATCAATAAAAAGAAAAAGGGTGTTTCAGTCCTCCCAGACTGAGTCTATTTCTTCATCGGGAACGTCGAACACTACGTTATGTGGGGGTAGCTTCTCCTCTTTCATGAACTCGGGTAACCTGTCATCTTCTTTTGAGAATCCTGCTTTCTCATTGAATTCTCTTTCGACCTTAAGAACTTCCTTACCGAAGTCCATGACGTCTTCGATGGAGTAATCTGTTCCAAGAACTCCGTTAACAGTATCCACGACTCCTTCCATTCCCTCATCGATGTCCATGATAGCGAAGGCTATGAAAAGGCAGTAACCTGCACTGTCGATGGCAGCAGTAGCACGCTGTAGATTCTTGGACAACTCACCTTTCTTGGTATCGAAGGGATCAGCCTCGCCTCCTACACCCATTATCTCAGGAGCTATGGCGTATCCGGCTGTATGATCAGCTCCCATGGGAGTTGTTGCATAGGTAACACCGATACCTTTGATAGGTCTTGGATCATAGGCTGGCATGGATTGGCCCTTTACTGTTGGTACCCTATCGACTCCAAAGGCTCTTCCTGTGAATTCTGCACCGTTAGCTAAAATCCTACCAAGGGGTGTTTTATTATATATCTCGTCCATCAACTTCAGTGCTCCTTCTCCATCACCGAAATCCAGAAGTCCTCCTTCCATGGCAACGGCTATAGTGTTACCTGCCTCTATGGTGTCAAGACCTAGGTCATTGCAGGCACGATTCAATTCACCGATGATATCGAGATCGTATATACCACAGTTGGGACCCAGAGACCATACGGATTCGTACTCTAAGACTCCAACAGGATCCGATCCATCTTCTTTTGTCCATATCTCAGAACACTGGATTATACAGCTTGGACTGCACTTATGTGGTCTTACCCCACCTCTCTTCTTGATCTCTTCAGCTTTTCTTTCACCAGAAACCATATCGGATCGATCATCACTGCCTTCGGAGAAATTTCTCTGAGGTAATCCACCACTTTCATTTATTATGTTGACCAATACTGATGTGCCATATGTGTTCAAAGCACCGTCTTTCTTAGTAACATCGTGTTCCATCAAAGCATTAGCCAACTTCTTTCTGCCTTTATCGAAGGTTTCTTTATCTTTGATCTCTATCATATTTTCCTCAGGCTCTTCCACCACTATGAACTTGAGACCTTTAGAAGCCATCACGGCTCCGAGACCACCTCTACCCGAGTACCTCGATGACATCCCCTCTGGATCTGTGTAAGATATACCAGCATTTGCTGCCCTTAGTTCTGCAGCTATACCTACACCGGTTATCTCGATGCCCTCTCCGAATTCCTCATGAAGGTCTTCATATGCCTTGTAGAGACCCTTTCCAACATAATCGTCAGCCTCCACGAATTGTTCTCCATCTTTTCCTAATTTAAGGATATAAAACTTGTCCTTTTTGGGTTCACCTTCGATCACCAGCGCTTTTATACCTTTTTGAGCTAACGTCTTGGCGAATGGTGTTCCGGCATTGGATTCCTTTATACCGCCTGTCAATGGAGATTTACCCCCAGCTGATATCCTCCCCGAGTTAGGAGAATTAGTCCCTGTAACTATACCTGGTGCAAAAATTAGTTTATTGTTAGGCCCCAAAGGATGAGCTTTTGGAGATACTTCGTCAGCTACGATCTGAGAAGTCAGTGCTCTACCGCCCAAATTCTTGTAATCTTCAGGAACATTTTCGAACTCCACTGTGAGTTCGTCCATGTTGACCCTTAATATCTTGCTTTTCATATCTATACCTCTCCGTGTTATATATGTAAAATAGTACTTAATATTATTTATGTTAAGGTCTCACACCATACCGACCTTACCGACGAACACAGCCAAAGAAAAGATCACGATGTTCACGAAAAGCATGATACCCAGCTGATGCTTGAACTCGATCTTATCGACTTGATTTTCTATACCTGTTGTAAAATAAGTGATAACGAAACTCATAGATATTAGATATATAGCGAGGACTACGATGAAGGATTCAGGAGCGATCAATTCAACGTTCGATATATCTGTGAATATAGATTCCAACATAAAATAGAGTGCTCCCACTATACCCATTACCAACGGTGCGAACACAGCAGAAGTAGCCTTCATCATCTCAACACTGCTGGATAGTTCTGATTTTATCTCGTGGTCCATCTCCTCCATATCCTTCAAGAATTGGGAGATATTAGTTATAGTCTTACCTGCCTGCTTAGGATCTTTACTGGTGAGTTCAACGACTGTCCTCATAGTGGCCTTTATCGTCCGTGATGGGATATATTTCAATCTTCCTCTATTTCCAAATAGAGCCTCATCGAGAGGAAGTCGGTCTAATTTCAATCTAAAGGATATATCAGCAAAGAGGTTACCTATCTCCGTTCCTTTCATAGAATCCGCACTCATGTGGATAGCCTGCTCCGGTGATGAACCTTCAGCGATCCTACTCCCCAGTTGAAATAGAAAATCTGGAAATTGTCTTTCCATCTTTACGATCCTATCTCTTTTCCGTTTTGCTTTAAGCGTCGTAGTCAAGCAGTAGAATGATATCCCAAAGACCGGGCCCCATAAGTAATGAAGGGGGGATATCACGGAAAATAGAGGTGAGAGTGTGTAGAATAGAAAAGTCGAAGCAATAGCTATGATCAATGATATTACGGCTGTATTCTTGTTATCTACTTGTTCATCTACATCTGGTTGTGATATGGTACCTGGTCTATCGCCCAGGATCTTGTACGAATACATGAAGGCCCCTAAAGGGGATACAACGTTCATCAAAAGTACTACGTGGATTATACTCAACCCACCCTGAGTAGATCCTTGAGAAGCTTCCAAACTGGATATGTCTAATCCTCCCAATGCTATCATCGGAAGCATGGCCCCTATTAGCAATGGTAACAATATCCCGATGGCGAACAAGATAGTAGTTGGGGTCGAAAGTGAATTGGCATAATCTTTGATCTTCCTTTCAGTACCTTCGATTATTATCTGATTAGCTCTCTCCAGTGCAGAGTGGAGTCCTTGACTGGTCTTCTCTAAGATCGAAGAGCGCACTGCATAGAGAGACCTTTTCAACTCTTCGTTCCATTCACCCCAATCCAATGCGAATTCCAAAAAGGCTTCTTCTAGGCTAGAACTCTCGTTCATGTGGACGTTCCACAAGACCTTCTTCAACCCTGATGCCATTGGTTCCTCGGTGTTCTCAGCAGAAAATGATATAGCTCTATAAAGGGAAGGGCGGACCCTCATGGACATGGTCATATAGTTTATGCACTCAGGAGCCTTTCCGATGGTTGATGCTTTCATACGTTCACTGTATATCTCAGGATAATTGGCAGAAAATATCAGAACGGACACAGGTATTATCAAAAAAATCGGTATTATATAGGTAAGTATCTCGAACAAACTGAGTGGATGATATAGGTTCCAGGTGAAAACTCCTGCAAATATGATCATGAAAGTCAATACAGTGTTGAAAACAGAAAAAAGTATAACCTCCTCATATTCAAGATCCATACCCGTAAAAGCCATGGTCTTTTTGAAATCCATTCGGGTATATCTTTTTTCAGCCATCTCCAGAGCCTTTCTAGCTTTCTCAACCTTTTTTTCTTGTGTTTTATAGTCTCTAGATCCTTTTCCTTCAGCCGCCAACAGTTCTCTCAGTTTCAATTCGGCTTTTCTTACTCCTCTAGCCTTCTCTAGATAATCCTGTTTATGTTTCTCCCGTCGGTCTAGAAGCTCATCCCTATCCAAACCGAACTTGGCGTTCACTTTTTTACATGCATATTCGTAGATCCTACTCATATCGTATTCTCTCTTGGTACCATGTTGTCCATTCTTCTTTTATATCGTCATAACTCCCGCTATGATGGTGTTCCTCGATAAGATTCCAGAATTTATCATTCACTCTTGCCACCCATTTGGGAGAGAGGAGATCATCGCTCTTTTTTTCTGAAGCCTCTACCATCTTCTCTCGGATATAGGCTCTTAACTCGATGTTCTTGATGGTCTCCTCGTATGTTAATCCCCACGATCTTGCTATATCGCCTATCTTTTTGGATCCTTTCCTCAGGTGATCTGTTGGAAGGAGCGTTTCTTTAAATTCCATGAGGTCATCGAAGCTCTCATCATCGTACTCCGATATGTGGGTGACTGTTCTCTTCCTTTTCTGCATACCTCCAGGCCTCATTATACCGGCTATGACCACCACATCTGTAGCACTGAAACTCTCCTTGGATATACCCATATCATGGACAACCCTTTCGTAAATCGAATCTGGTGAATTACCGTGAATAGTTCCCATCACTGCACTCCCGGCGGTTCCAGCTCTCATAGCCTCATAGAGAGTCCTGGCTTCCTGTCCCCTAACTTCTCCAAGAACTAGTGAGGATTCACCCAATCTTAAAGAAACTCTTAGTGCCTGGTCGGCGTTCATCCCTCCTTCTTCTAGAGACGAATCCACCAGCATACTCTGGATATTATAATCCAAACGCTGCATCTCTCTGCTCGGTAGTTCTCTAGTATCCTCGATTGTCAATATCCGCTGACTTTTCGGGAACTCTAACATAAGTGCGCCGAGTAAAGTTGTCTTGCCTGCACCCCTACTCCCTGCCACTAGGATTGTACTTCTGCCGTCAACGAGAAACGAGAGCAATCCCGCTGCCGTTGGTGTCAAACTTCCAACTTTTATTAATTTAGGTAGAGTCCAAGGTTCACTATCCCTACGTCTCAAGGCTAAGGCCATCCCATCGGGACTCAGTGGATCACCGATAGCAGTTACCCTTGTCCCATATTCTTCGAGCTCTGTCTCTAGAACCGGAAATGCTTCTGAAAAAGGTTTACCGCTCTCTGACCTAAATCTAGATAATATACTCTTCATATCTTTCTGTGACAGATATATATTGGTCCTGCATTTATCACGGATACCTTTCAACCCACTGATCTCTACATAGATGTTGTTGTTTTCCGAAGGTGCATCGATGTAGATATCTTCGACGTTTGGATCTTTAAGAAGAGTTTCAACTACCGCATATCCTGCTGTATATTTGGCAAGTATCCTTGATAAATAATCGACCCTCTGCATCTCCTTCTTTCTGTTCTCTCCTAAGTCTAAATCTTCTTTTTCAGCGAGTTTTTTGATCAATTTACTTCCGCGCTTCTTAACATAATTTTTTATCTGCGAAGGATTACTAAGATCGATATCACTTGGATGACTATCTATCAAAGATTCTTTAACGGATAAAACTAAGCCTGCGGTCTCTTTATCGATTTCGTATTCTGAAGGAAGTACATGGTAAAGGTCCTCAGTTTCCTCTGATAGCCTATATAAACCAACGGTAGTTCCATCTACTTCATACTCCAATACCCTCTTGGACATATCCGGGACCCGTTCACATACCCATGTGTAAGAAAAACCTGGACGCACGTTTTGATCCTCAGACAATATCTTGAAAATGCCTTCCTGGACTTTGCGGCCCTTGACTCTACGGAGCTCCTTCAGTATATCTGCATATTCGATTATCTCACCTCAAAATTCCATAAGCATCCAATAAGATCTTAGATCTATATTCAAGTACCTTCTTACCTAAGACAGTAAATTCTTCTTTCGCAGATCTTCGACAGTCCTTGCATCCCTCTTTTTTTATGATCTTGATGGCATAATCAGATAACGACTGATAGAAATTTTCATGATCGGTCAATAAGCGATCTTTTAGGGTAGAATACATTTTTTTGGGCTCTATTTCACATCCGGTACAATCTGCTCCACCGGTCCTGGCGGATAGTCTATCTAGCTCATCTGAAATCTGCCTCAAACCTTCGATTATCTCTAATTCGTCTCCAATAAATTGAGTTTCTATGAAATCAGAAAGTACTAGTGACTCTACATCATAATTATCTTGAAAAGCCAAAACCAATCCTTTGAGACAATCATTAAATGAAAAGTCTTCACTACAGTCTTTACAATTTACTATCAGTTTCCTTACACCACCAACATCGGTTATCTTGCTGTTACATGGGGCTGTTTCTTCATTCATGGATTCGGCTACCCCAAAACAGGACCGTTTAAAAGTGTTATCGTTGATCAAAAAAATCCATAGTACACTAGGATTACCATCAAAGAATATCTAACACCGGCGGAGAAACTTATGGTGAGCCAGACTTTCCACCAATTTAGAGATAATATACGTCCAACGAAACTCATGACCATCGGGCCTGTGCCAAAAACAGGAAGGAACATAAGCCAGAATATACCTACATAACTGATATTTTCAGCTAGTTCGTGTTTTTCTATCACATCATCTGCCTTTTTACGGGTCTTTTTAAACAATCTACCTAAAAGTGGGAATCTTTCCAATAGATCGTAGTTCACACTCACAAATAATGAACTCTGAATTGCTACAAATACTAAAAGTAAGATAAGATATACCGGTCCTAGCCCAGCTGATAGTCCGACCAACGGAGAGGTTACCCATCCTACACCAACGGCAAAATAATAATTCAATAAAACTGCTGACACCGCTAAATATACTTCAGAACCCAGCATCAATATAATAACTGCAGCTGCTAATGCAGGTACTAAAGTTAGAAGACCTCGTCCTATCTCTTTAAAGAGTTTCCTTTTATCATTTGAGATGCTTTCCATCATCAGTCAAGATACTCCCTGAGATAATCCATCAAGTTTACTTGAACTTGATAAAAGCGTTTAAGAGAAACGAAAGACAACTGAAAAACCCTATGAGGACCGAACAAGGGGAGTTTTGGATTGTTGGAAAAAGTCGAGATGACATCTCTATCACCATAGGTTTCAAAAATGAGTTCGACCAGGTCTTTATCGCTCATGCCTATTTCCCCTTCTTCCTCAAATGCCCCTAAGAGAGACATCGTTAACTGTTCCAAGTCCCTAGCCTCTCTTTCAAGATCTGTAAGATCTTCATGATACTCGATCTCAAAATCGATCCAGTAGATATCGCCATCATCTCCCAATATACAGTTTTGTGTCGTTGGTTCCCCGTGATACAGGTCTTTATCGTGTATCTTTTTTAACGCTTTTACCAATTTTTTTATGATGTCTATCTTCGTATCATTGTCTACATCTCTAGCTATCAAGATCTCATAAGGAACCTCTCCCTCTATCTTCTCCATCAAAAATGCATTCTCATATTCGGTTTCCTGGGAAAACAAATCAGGATGAAGATCTTTTATACGTTCCACCTCTCTAGCCTGCCATCTCTTGTTGTCGAGTATCTTAAGATTCTCCATCCCAGACAACTTACGTGATATATTGCTTAAGATACCGCTCAAAAGGAAGAGAGGAGGTCTTATCTTAACTATATGGGTGTTCTCATCTGCATCCTTTATCTCCTTTATAACACTGCCAAAATGAGTATGGTTTTTTCCATCTACTTGACTAAAAAAGGTACTTTCGAACTGGCTTTCTTCGACCTTTTGGGCTAATTTTTTGAGATAGATCTCCTCTTCTTCCTCGATTTTACCTTTCATAAGGTTACCGAACTTTATAAAAAAGTGGTAGGCAATATACCTTTCGAATGAAGAACAAAGGAAGCAGATGGTATCAGAAAAAACAGGTGGCTAGAAAGTACGATGAAAAGAGATTCAATAGGGGTGGATTAGTTCTGGATTTCAAAGAAAAAGAGATGGTTTTGTCTCTAGTAAAACCGAAGGGAAAGAAGGTGTTGGACATCGCTACAGGGACTGGTAGGTTTGCAGAGATGCTCACGAAAAGGGGAGGAGATGTGGTAGGTCTAGATGCCAGCAGAGAGATGCTTTCGAAGGGTGAAGCGGATTACCTCGTCGGAGATGCTTTAAGATTGCCCTTTGAAGACGATAGTTTCGACGTGACCATCAGCATGAGATTTATTCATCTACTAAGACCACACCAGGTAGATGATTTCATCAAAGAAGTGATGAGGGTTACAAATCATAAATTCGTATTCGAGTCACTGCATCCGATGAGTCTTCGTATGTTATACCAGTGGGCACTCCCTCAGAAAAGCCGGATGTTCTCAAATTCCTTAATGGTAGATAGGTTCAACGATATCAAAGGTATAAAGGATGTGAGATATCACGAAAAATTCTTGATACCCTATGGGATATATCAATGCCTTCCTCTAGACCTAGCAGAGAAGATAATCGAGTTCGATGAATCTGTTGTCAAGAAAAAACCATGGACGGCTTCGACTATCTATTGGGAACTATTTTTTGATTAGATCATCTCATAATATATTCTCTGTCTGTTTTTACCTTTATTCTCTTTATTAGTTATCTGAACTGAACCGATCTCGTCCGTATTTCGTACATGAGTCCCGGCACATGGACAGATATCGTATCCATCTATGTCTATAACCCTCAAGTTCTTAATAGATTTGGGGATCAAAGACAGGTCTACCCTACAGTCATCTAACTGATCTTCAAGAACTGCCCTTTTCTCATCATATATCCGTACCTGAAGCGATCCATAGATCAGAGAATTTACCTCGTCCTCGATCTGTTCTATATCCTCATCAGATAGGTCCACTGGTTCGAAATCGACTCGTGAGTAATCAGTATATATCTGATTACCTACAGTTCTTCCGTCGAATAAATCGAAAACCACTGCTGAAAACAGATGTTGAGCCGTGTGGAGTTTCATATGTTCATATCTTCTTTCCCAATCGATATGACCTTTGATTTCTATCCCTTCCTCAGGTATAGGACCATCTAATCGATGTATCACCTTCCCTTTCTTCTCTACCTTGACCACCTTGCTTGTATCTTCTTCCCAATCCAGTTTTCCGGTATCCGAAGGCTGGCCTCCGCCTTCAGGGTAAAAGGCGGTTCTGTCTAGAACGACATGATCCTTCCCAGAGGTCTGCACCCTAGCTTTGAATTCTTTGATGTAATTGCTCTCGATGTCGGGCATGTAGATGAGTTCAGTCATATCATCTAAACCATCGAACTGGTTTTTATCGGTTTCGATTTCAATATCTCTTGGTGTTCACCGTCATATTTATATAGAACATTAAAGTAATTTAAATAGCCATGAAGCGACTCCAGTTGATCGATAGTGTTCGAAATATACTTGCTAAGGCTGGATTCTACCTTTCCGAAAGGCATTATGATAGAAACATAAGTTTCGATATAATAGCCCGCAAAGATGATGAACTGCTTATAATAGGGGTATCGATCAATGCAGACAGTTCGAGGATGAGGAATGCTAAAGAGTTGAAGATCCTAAGCGATGTATTAAACGGTTCACCTCTTTTTATTGCAGAGAGGGGCGGGAATAAACGTCTCGAACAGGGTGTCATCTATTCTAGAAAAGGAGTACCACTGTTATCCCTGGAAACCCTTCACGATATGTTCATAGAAGGAGTACCCCCCTACGTTTTTTCTGCACCGGGTGGTTTTTACGTTAAAATAGATTCCGACCTTATCAAGAAAGCTAGGGAAGAAGAAAAGGTCTCATTGAATAGATTGGCAGATATAGGTGGAGTATCCCGTAAAGCCATCCAAAAATATGAGAAGGGGATGGGAGCAGACCTTGAAGTAGCTTTAAAACTCCAAGAATACCTTGGAGAAGATCTGATAATGCCTCTTAACCCGCTTGAATACTCCGAAGACAATGAATATGCTCCTGATTTTCCAGTGAACATGAGCGATTTCGATCGGGATATATTCGATTATCTGGCTTCTATAGGGTATCGGATAGTACCGACCTGGAGCTGCCCTTTCGAGGCTATAACCGAAGACGAGAAAGACGTTCTCCTCACTGGAGTCCAAGCCAAGGAAACAAAAGAGATCAAACGGAAGGCAAAGATCGTTTCTAATATATCCCAGGTCACAGAAAGAGACTCTGTCCTTTTCCTCAAAAAAAGAGTCACTAGGGTAAATATAGAAGGTATACCTATAATAGATAGAACGGAACTGAGATCCATCGAGAGTAAAAAGGATATCACCGACCTTCTAAAAGAAAGAAAGGGTGATTGATCTGTATATCCTTGAAAAAGATGGGACCAAGATATACATCATGGATATAGTAAAAGGGCTCACTTCAGAAGCTGAACGAACGATGAAACAAGCTAAAAATAAGGACTTCGATATAGGCGGTATCGCAGTATCTGATGGGGAATTAGAAGGGCTAAAGAAGTTAGTTTTAGAAGATATTGAGGTGTCCATAGAACCCAATGAACCTGAAAAGATATACGCAGAGAATCTGGGAAGGTTCGGCGAAGTCAGTTTACCTCCACCCTCATTCGTTGCTTTTCTAAAATACTGTAGAAAGAACGGTATAAAATTGATACCTGTGGACATGGATGAAGAACACTACAGCATGGCCTATTGTGAGCATGTCAGTGGAAGTCAGTGGATACTACAATCCCTGAGAGAGAAACGGCTTAAAATGAAGAGATTCATCAGTGATAACCCAAAAGATTTTGCTATCGAATGGGACAAAGCCATCAACAGGCTCAAAGGGTTTCAAGATTTGGAAAGATACAGAGAGAAAGTCATAAGCAAGAACCTCATGAGATTGTCTAAGAAGGGCAATTCATTTGTTATCATAGAGGTTGAAAGAGTAGATGGCATAGTTGAAAAGATGGAAGAAGAAAGTTGGAAGAAAGTGTGAAAGGTAGATGGGAAATAATAAATAATTTGTACTTGATTATTTCTAGTAGGAGTTAAAATGGTGAGTAAAAAGCAGGTCCGTAAAAAGATGGAGCAATACAAGAAGAGAGTCAGTAAACTAAAAAATGAACTAAAAAAGCTTACAGTACAAGTAGAAAAGTTGGAAAAAGAAAAAAGAAAACTCCTTCATGAAAAAAAAGAGACCATCCAAGAAAAGGAAGAGAGGATACAAGAATTACTCTACAAAATCGATAAAAGTGGCGATCTAGAGCATCTAAGTGATGAAGAAAAAACATTATTGGGGGAACTAGAGGAAGAAAACGAGATGCTCCGGGAAGAAGTTCAAGACCTTGATGAAGAAAATAAAGAATTGATGAGTGAATTAGAACGTTCTAGAGACATCCTAGGAGAACCTGCCATCAAATCAAAAGAGGAATTGGTCCTTCATCCCAACAGCATAATCAACGGTGATATAGAATCCGCAGATGTGGTAAATATAGAGGATTCAGTCGATATCCACGGATCCATAGAGTCTGATAAAGATATCAACATCGGAAATAATACTACGGTAAATGGAAGTATCATATCAAAAGATGGTGATGTGGATATAGGTAAATCATCAAAGATAGAAGGGATCGTACAGGGAAAAAATATCTCATTAAGTGAAGGGGTCTCCAGTGGTGATATAGAAAGTGATGGTGATGTGAATATAGCAAAAGATTCTCATGTGTGCAACATCTCATCTCTTGGTTATGTTACACTTCAGGAAGGGGTGAAAGTAGAAGGTAGTGTGGAATATGCAGGAGAGTTGAAAGCTGGGAAAAAAGTTACTATAACAGATTCAGTGCTACCTAAATCAATCGACGATATCAAAATGCAGGAAGATATGAGTAATCCAAGCCAAGAAGAAACAACGAACTACGAAGACGACGATGAGAAAACACTTATATGTCCTATATGTGAAGATCAAAATGAGCCTGCAGCGGATAGCTGTGAAAACTGCGGTGCAGGATTATAAATCTAAAAATGAGCATAGATAATGATGGCTTTCAGAAGAACAAAGAACAAGATTATAAAGGATCACAAGAAACTCTCTTTTGATTACGTTCCAAGGGAACTACCAAATAGAGACAAACAGATCAACAGGCTTTTCACCCTGTTTAGAGGCGTTGTAGATTCAGATATATCACAGAATGTATTCCTGCAGGGCAGCGTTGGAACTGGGAAGACTGCTACTGCGAAAAGATTCTGTTTAGATTTTAAAAAATGGGCTTCAGAAGAGGGTAAGAAGCTGGATTATATCTTTGTGAACTGTAGGAGGAGCAACAACAACAGTCAGGCCATGTGGAAGATGGTCTCACACTTTGACAAAAGATTTCCCGACAGAGGATTCTCTGTTGGAGAGATGATGAAGATATTAGGTAAGCATATCAAAGAAAAAGGTATCCACCTGATGATCATACTCGATGAAGTCGATCACCTGATAAAAAAGGACGGGTCCGAACTGATATACCTATTTTCCAGGTTCGACGACGAGAGTTTTACACCCCAAGGTAGCGTATCATTGATACTTATCTCACAAAAAAACGCACTAGAATTCCTAGAAGAGGGGGCCCTGAGTTCTTTCAAAAGAGGTAATCGAATCAAGTTCCCTAAGTATAACCCCAGCGAGTTGTACGATATACTCGAACAACGCAGCGGATTAGCCCTTTATCCAGATTCTATAAAAGAACAGGAACTCCAGTTGCTGGCAGACATAGCTGCTAAAAGAGGAGACGCTAGATTAGGCATCGAGCTCATGGAAAAATCAGCTCTCCTGACCGAAGAAAAATCGAGAGATAAGATCGATGCCGAGGAGATCAGACACGCTAAAGCCGAAGTGGATCCATATTTCACTGAAAATAGGATCAGGTCCCTTAATGAACAGGAAAAGATCATCCTGCTGGCTAGTGCCCGCCTGTTAAAAAACAAGGCATTCACGACCACTGGTGAATTGGAAGAGCAGTATAAAGTTACCACTGAAGGATACGGTATCAATACACTAGGACATACCCAATTCTGGAAGTATATCAAATCGCTAACCGAGGAAGGACTTCTGGATTCTAAGACTGTTTCTACAGGTACGGGACGGACCACGAAGATAACAGTTTCTGACATTCCGGCAGAACTACTAGAACAAAAATTGGAGTCCATAATAGAAAGGTGAATATAGTGATCGACGAAAAAAAGCTTCTTACCATTTCAGTTATAATATCATTGATAGGAACCGCTTCTCTGTACATGTACTCTGCAAATCAGGAAGCTGAGATGGTTGGTATCTCTGAGATCGATGAACAGATGGTTGGGGCCCATGTGGAAACTAGTGGAGTAATATCTGATCTGATAAATTTAGGGGACAGATACCTAATAGATATGAAAGAGGAAAAGAGCGAACATTCGATAACGGTTTTTGTGGATGAGAGGATTCTCTCACACGTGGATAAAATGGAGGAGATCAGAGCAGGAGCCGAAGCTAAAGTCAGGGGCGAGATCGATATGTACGAAGACGATCTCAATCTTATCGTTTCTAGAGCCGGAGATTTTATGATCGAAAAAACAGCATACTCTAGTTTTACCCGTCCCAGAGAATTACTGGACAACCCAGAATGGCATGAGGGTATGGACCATAAAATAAGAGGAGAAGTCGTTTCGATCAGAAATGTTGGAGAAGATTCTATACTGGAGATCGAACCACTGGAAGGAAGAAATTGTAGGATCATGTCTAGGATAGATGGGTGGGATTTCACAGAGGATTATTCTATTTCAAAAGGTAGTATCGTGGTAGTCATGGGGACCTTCGAATACGATGGTTATAGAGGAAGATGGTGTATATTCAGCGAGAAAAAACCTGAGGTACATGGTTAATCCAATTCATCTAACATCTTGATGAAATCTTTTTTAAGCTCTTCCTTTGAGGTGAATAGAGAATCTATTTTTACACCATTTAAATAAAGCCAATCCCAATTCAAAGGTTCGATACAATATTTTAAAGCTTCATCTCTTGTATCTATCTGATAAGAGTTATAGACTATCCTATCATCGCCTATCTCGTCTATCAATCCTTTGACTTTGTTAAAATTATGGATACTGTATGGACACCTATTACTGTATCCCTGTTCTACCGATAGGGTCCCTAACTGTGGACTGTCGATGAGTTCAAATTCAACATCTATCAATGAAGGGCTTTCAACATCATCAGTAAAAGGTAACCACATCAAAGCTCCGTACTCGACCTCTTCAACTATCTCGAAACCATAGGTTCTTAATAGTTCTATGGGAAAATGTACATCATGGTTCCAAGCCATAGCTGCTATCCCGTCGAATTTATCCATAACATCTTCTATCATGAGTCCTATAAGTCTTCTTTCTTCCCCCAAATGGTTCCCTTCATCACCTATCCAATGATAACACATCAAAAACATATCATTCGGTGCATACACGGGAAATGGTGCAGTCTCCCCTGGCATATACTCGATAAAGCCTCTCGGATCATCACCTTTGTAAGAGATGAAACCTGTCATCCCTTCTTCGATCATAGACCTTCGCCAAGAGAGAGTTTTATTGAGGTCTCCACTTAGTTTCTGGCCTTCTATCTCCTTTCCTCCAGGACAACATACGACATCCGCGATATTTCCATCTGTTATTCTGATATCTTGAATGTCCTCATGCATCACAATCACAACGATGACTAGAAATATAAAGTTTTAGCAGTATATTACAAAATATTTTTATAGAATACTGTGCCAATAAGATTTAGGACCAGGAGACCAAGAACGACCGACGGTGTTCGACACTGAGGAAAGTCCCCTCTTCACAGGAAAGGAGGATCATCTCAAGGTGATGGGGCGAGAGTCCAGGTCAATCTGGGAGTATATCTCCCAGAAAGGGAGCAGAAACGACACGTCCGCTGTTGAGCGATGATGTCTGCGAAACCATACGAAAGTATGGCTAGTTAACCAACGGAGCGTGGATACAGCGGGATCGGTGAAACGGCCACTTACCCCTCTGAAGCAAGTCCAAACAAGCCGGGATGACTATTCCGAGACCGGCGGGTAGGACGCATAGATGAATGTCGTTTGAAACAGAAAGGGGCTTACTAAGGTCACCTGGTCCTCGATATAACCTATTTCCTTAGGAAATTTTTTAATATACCTACTCATATTTGCTCTCTAAGTGATATTTATGACAGAGGCATATTGCGTAAAATGCAGAGAAAAGGTCGAGATTAAAAATCCAGAAAAAACAGAATTGAAGAATGGACGTCCAGCTACTAAGGGCGAATGTCCCGACTGTGGGACTAAAGTTTTCAGGATAGGACAATAAACTCTTTTCACATCTTTCTTTTTTCTTATGATTACACTTGGTATCGAAGGGACTGCTCATACTGTAGGTATCGGTATCGTAAATGCTGACGGGGATATATTGGCTAACGTATCTTCATCATATACTCCTGAGGAGGGAATCCACCCAAGAGAGGCAGCAAATCATCATGCTGAAAACATAACCGCATTGATATCTAGTGCATTAAACCAAGCGAACATCCAAAAAGAAGATATCGATGTAGTTTCGTTCTCACAGGGACCCGGCTTAGGGCCATGTTTGAGGACTGCAGCAACTGCAGCTAGGAGTCTTTCTCTAGGACTGGATAAACCTCTGGTCGGCGTTAATCATTGTATAGCCCATCTAGAGATCGGAAAATTGAGAACGGAGGCATCTGACCCTGTATTATTGTATGCATCTGGAGGTAATACCCAAGTCATAGCTTTTTCTAGAGGTAGGTATAGAGTCTTCGGGGAAACATTGGATATCGGACTCGGGAATATGCTGGATAAATTTGGAAGGAAAAAAGGTATGGGGTTTCCCGCGGGCCCTAGAATCGAAAAACTAGCAAAAAAAGGGGAAAGATTGATCGAGCTACCTTACAGTGTGAAAGGAATGGACTTGGCGTTTTCAGGTATCATGACGGCGGCTTTGAATTCAGGAGGAAAACTTGAAGATCTGTGCTATTCCATACAGGAAACTACCTTCGCCATGTTGACAGAGGTCACAGAAAGAGCTCTAGCACATACTAAAAAGAACGAGGTACTGCTAGGAGGAGGGGTCACTAGAAATAAAAGGTTACAGGAGATGGGGGAGATCATGGCAGAAGAAAGGGGTGCATCATTGTATGTTCCAGATGGCGATCTTTGTATAGATAATGGCGTCATGATAGCTTGGACAGGATGGTTGATGTATAAAGCCGGGATGTGCCTTTCCATCGAGGATTCAGGTATAAAACAAGATTATAGAACAGATGATGTAGAAGTGAAATGGTAGTTCAAAAATTATAAACAGTGTTATATTTATATCATATTAAGTGAAAAAGCATAGTTGAGAAATCCACTGAAAGTTTATGTTCAAGATGTGATTCAGGAAGTATAGAGTTCTATGATGATGGGAGTGGAAGATGTTTGAACTGTAGTAGGACTTTTAGATTGGCTGATGAAGATGAGATATCACAAAATGGAACGGCTCAAGGAACACAGGAAATTCGAACTGAAAATCAAGAGACTTCGACGACAAGTGAGATTAAACAACAAACTACACCTGCTTCATCTACTTCTCGAAACAACGGAGTGGGTAGAAAAACCAAAAATGGATATACACCTGCTCAAGGATGCAGGGCTTCTAAAATGAGCTCTGGTCGAGGGCACCTGTGGATGGGGGTGATCGGGTTCGTCCTTATTATGGTCATTTATGTATTTTATTTACTGACCATGATGGAAATTGGCCTAGAAGAGCATATAGATATCATCCGTGGACTCAATTTATTATTTACTTCAGTTGGATTTTGATTGCAGGACAGGACTTACTTTTTATTGTGCTACATCTGAGGATCTAGGAGAGAACGTCCGCCTAGGATTACTGATATCTGCTGCCCTTCTAGTAGCTATATATCTAAGCATAGGGCAACTCGTGTTATTACTCTAAAATATTTTTTCCAAAGTCCACTTTTTCCCATATCTATTTATAGCCTTTTTTGTATGCGCAGATAACCAAGGGGTTATAATAATGGAAGAAAAAAAGATTACTAAGGAGGAGCTTTTAAAAAAAGCAAAAGAGCCTGCAAAAAGGGCTATGAAGTGGCATCCGTTTTATAAAGGTAAGATAGAAATATCTCCAAAAGTTCAAATAAAAAGCTTTGACGACTTCGGAGTCTGGTACACACCTGGAGTTGCCAAACCCTGTGAGGATATACATAAAAATCCAGAGATGGTGTATGAACACACTAACAAGTGGAACAATGTAGCTGTGGTCAGCGATGGAAGCAGAGTTTTGGGGTTAGGAGATATAGGACCGGAAGCCGGTATGCCAGTCATGGAAGGTAAAGGACTCTTATTCAAATATCTAGGTGGTGTGGATGCATTTCCGATATGTCTGAACGCACACGAACCAGAAGAGATAATCCAAGCTGTAAAATGGATAGCTCCCTCTTTTGGAGGTATAAATCTTGAGGACATCTCAAAACCTAAGTGTTTCGAAGTCCTTGACCGATTAAGAGAAGAACTAGACATACCTGTTTGGCATGATGATCAGCAGGGAACAGCTGCTATCACCCTAGCAGGGATAATAAATGGTCTTAAAGTAGCTGGTAAAGAGCTCGAAACTGCTCAGATCGGGTTAGTTGGAGCTGGAGCAGCAAACCTATGCTTAGCTAGGACATTATTGAAAGCCGGCGTAAAAGAAGAGAATCTTTACCTCGCAGATTCGACAGGTTTACTTCATCCCGGTAGAGAAGATCTAGATCCAGATAGCACGCCAGAGAAATACAGATTTGCCCAGAAAACGAACAAAGAACAAAAAGAAGGTGGGTTACCTGAACTTATTGAAGGTAAGGATGTTGTCGTAGCGGCTTCTAAACCAGGTCCAGACACGATAAAGAAAGAATGGCTAAAAGAGATGAACGATGATTCGATCCTCTTCGCTGAAGCGAACCCCATACCAGAGATCTGGCCTTGGGAAGCAAAGGATGCTGGGGTAAGGATAGTAGGAACCGGTCGATCAGATTTCCCGAACCAGGTAAATAATTCCATCGGTTTCCCGGGTATATTCAGAGGCACACTAGATGTCAGAGCAAAAACGATAACCGATGAGATGCACATCGAAGCTGCTTATGCCATAGCAGAAGTTGCAGAAGAAGAAGGGATAAACGAGGAATACCTTGTACCGACTATGGACAACACAGAAGTGTTTATCAGGCAGGCTGTACGAGTGGGTATGAAGGCTATCGAACAGGGTATCGCTAGAGTCGAACTTTCCGAAGAGGAACTCAGGAATAAAGCGGAAGAGATAATAAAATCCAGCAGGAATAAAACCAAAAAAATGATGGAGACAGGATTCATCAAAGATGCTCCATCACTCTAAAACAAAACTCCTTTCTTTACTTTTTTCGGCTTCATCCCGAAAGTCTTAAGCGATTATTGAATCATTTAAGACGGTCATTTGAAAAAGAACAAATTGATATACTTTAAACTCAATTAATGTATTGC
>SL_5KL_010_SEDDRAFT_10000765_pt1 | contig 20229 bp, 14 predicted proteins | sample SodLakKL_010_SED_FD_9118 | JGI IMG/M metagenome (IMG submission 9118)
TTTCTTCATATCTTCAAAGATGCGTTCATAGGGGTTTTGTGTTATCATGTCCATGGGTAAGCTCCTTCTGGTTTGAGGTTCTGCTGACTCTCATTATACCAGAGGGGCTTACTCCTTTTTGTTTCACTTTTCCAAGACGATTTTACACCACCGTCAAGGGGAAACACCTTGACAATCCCGGGGTAATCTCATAGAATGTTTATAGTCTTTTCGCAGTTCAACATCTGGCGGCTGTGGCGAAGAGGTCAACGCACCGGATTGTGGCTCCGGCATTCGAGGGTTCAAATCCCTTCAGTCGCCCCAAAGATTGGGCTATAGCCAAGAGGTTAAGGCATCGGACTTTGACTCCGACATCGGTGGTTCGAATCCACCTAGCCCAGCCATTGTGCGGGTGTGGCGGAACTGGCAGACGCGCTAGATTTAGGATCTAGTTCTTCGGAGTGCAGGTTCAAATCCTGTCACCCGCACCAAAGCCACCCATCAAACGGACACAACCCTCCCGTTCACGTGGACCGGTTGTGTTTTTCTTTGCCATGAAGCGGTTTCCCGCCTCTTGGGCATGTATATCGACAAGAACCGGAAGAAAAATGTTATAATGAGCAATGTGTCACCTGTTGTCATCACGAGGGAAATCATAACCGCACATTTGTCGGATGCAAAGGGACACGTTTGGAGAAACGGCAGTCGACAAGAAGGTGAGAATCATGGTCCGTGTCAAATTCTATGGAAGATTGAAGGCTCGCTACGGCATCAGGGTGACCGAAGTGGCGGGAACCTCGCTTGAAGATGTCATCACCGCCATCGTGACCAAGCATCCGGAAGTCCGTGCGGAGGATCTGCGCAATGCCACAGTCATCGTCAACCGCAAACAGGGGGACCGAAAAGACAACCAAGGCCTCTCTTTCTCTTCCGGTGACGAACTGGTCTTCATTTCCCCTGTGGGTGGAGGATGATGACAACGGCCTGATCGCTTTGGAGACCGGAGTGACGGCCATTCGTCATACAACATGTTATTAGGCAGGATAGGAACACAATAATCCCAAGTCTTGGAGGTTTGTATGCGTAAAGTCCAACTGGTCACCGACAGCACCTGTGATTTGTCCGCCGACCTCATCAAGAAGCATGATATCGATGTTGTTCCCTTGAATGTCAACTTCGATGAAGAATCCTATCGGGACAATGTCGATCTCACAACCGAGAAGATGTACGAGATCGTCAAGAAAAAAGGCAAGGTCCCCAAGACATCGGCCGCTTCGCCGGCTTTGTTCGAGGAGGTTTTCCGCAAACATCTCGACGAGGGGAAGGCGATCGTTTTCACGGGTATCGGCTCGCATTTTTCCGCCACCCTCCAAAATGCGACCATCGCCAAGAACGCCATCGGCTCCGAAGACATCCATCTTGTCGATTCCGAGAACCTTTCCTCGGGGACGGGGTTGCTGCTTCTGAAAGCGACGAAATATCGTGACCAGGGCCTTGAAGCGAAAGAGATAGCCGAAAAGGTTTCCGGACTCACCCCCAAAGTGCGCACCCAGTTCGTCATCGACACACTGGAGTATCTGCACAAAGGAGGCAGACTCAAAGCCATTTCCCGGTTTGTCGGCTCCATGCTTAGAATCAAGCCGATCATCAAAGTCGTCGACGGCGAGATGACCATCGGGAAGAAAGCGAGAGGAAACATCAGGGTGGGGATCAAACTCATGCTCAAGGATGCTTTGAAGGACAGAGACAGAATGGACAAAGACTTCCTGATGATCACCCATTCGCTCGCAGCGGAGTCCGCCGACTACATCCGCTCACGCATCGAGGAGGAGTTGGATGTCGAAACCATCTATGAAACGCAAGCCGGCTGTGTGATATCATCCCATTGCGGAAAAGGCACGATCGGCATCCTCTATTTGGTAGAATGAAAAAAGCGTTCCCGGTCGGGAACGCTTTTCATTTTAATGTGAAATCGCTAAAGCAAGGCCTTTATGTCTTCGACACGATCCAAACGTTCCCAGGTCAGATCGAGGTCTTCCCTGCCGAAATGACCATAGGCGGCCGTTTGGAGATAGATGGGTTTACATAGGTCGAGGTTCTTGATGATGGCGCTCGGACGTAGGTCGAAGAGTTTGCGGATGATGGTGATCATCTCGTCGTGTTTGATTTTCCCGGTGCCGAAAGAATCAACACCGATGCTCACGGGCTCGGTGACGCCGATGGCATAGGCAAGTTGGACTTCCAATCGGTCGGCCACACCGGCGGCTACCATGTTCTTGGCCACATGCCGGGCGGCATAGGAGGCGCTCCTGTCGACCTTGCTGGGGTCTTTTCCACTGAAGGCCCCGCCTCCATGGCGTGCTTGGCCGCCGTAGGTGTCGACAATGATCTTTCTTCCCGTCAGGCCGGCGTCGCCGTGTGGACCGCCGATGACGAACTTGCCGGTGGGGTTGATATAGTATCGTGTCTTCTCGTCGACAAGGTGTTTTGGTAATACGGGCTCGAAGACATGTTTCTTGATATCCGCGTGGATCTTTTCTTGTTTGATGTTCGGCGCGTGCTGGGTGGAAAGAACGACACTGTCGATACGGAGGGGATTCTCATCATTGTCGTATTCGATGGTGACTTGCGTCTTGCCGTCGGGGCGGAGATAGGGGAGCGTACGGTCTTTACGGACGTCTCGCAGGCGGCGTGCGAGTTTTTGGGCCAGGACATGCGTCAAGGGCATGTATTCCGGCGTCTCGTTTGTCGCATAGCCGATCATGAGCCCCTGGTCGCCGGCTCCGAGCTCGTCTGTGTCTTTTTTTTCCACACCTTGAGCGATATCGGCCGATTGCGGGTCGATGGCCACGAGCACGCCCATGGTTTCCGCATCGAAACCGTATTTCCCCCGGTCGTAGCCGATGTCCTTGACCGTCTTTCTGACGATGCCCTGGATGTCGACATAGGTTTTCGTTGTGATCTCGCCCATGACGAGGATGAGTCCGGTCGTGGCCGCAGTCTCACAGGCCACACGGGCGTCGGGGTCATCGGCCAAAATGGCGTCTAGCACGGCATCGGAAATCTGGTCGCAGATCTTGTCGGGATGGCCTTCGGTCACAGCTTCCGAAGTGTAGAGTTTCCGGTTGTTCGTGGTCATGGTTATCAGTCTTCCTTCGCCTTGTATTCGGGTAGAGAGCACAATACATCTTCCGCATGGCCGCTTGCCCGCACCTTGCGTCGAGCGGTCACGATGCCACCCTTTTCATCGAGGATGAAGGTGCTCCTCTCGACACCGAGATGCGTCTTGCCGAACATCTTCTTCTTTTTGATGACATCGAAAGCTTCGCAGAGCATCCCTTCGGTGTCGCTCAAAAGCAGGATGTCGAGGTCGTGCTTTTCCCGGAAACGTTGATGGGATTCGACCGAATCGCGACTGACACCGACAATCGTGTACCCGAGGGACGAGAATTCCTCTTTCAGGGCGGTGAACTCTTTAGCCTCCGAGGTGCATCCCGGTGTATTGTCCTTGGGGTAGAAATAAAGAACGATCCTTGCAGGCAAGAAATCCCTCAATTTGTGCGATTTCCCATCGCTTCCCCTTAGGGGGATGTCCAAGTAGTCCATGTCTTCGGCACTTCCTCTCTTTTTGGGAACGGGGTCGTAGCCCCCTTTGGAAAGGGGATTACAGCGCAGGATACGATACATGGTCAGAAAGCCGGCATAGAAAAAATTACGGGTTTTAAAGGCTTCCTTGGCATAGGAGCTGCATGTCGGTGTGAACCGGCAAGTAGGCTGCTTGTTCATAGTGGCATCCTGATAGAAGTCGATGAGTCTGATCACGAGTCTTTTCATACCTACACCCCGCTACACTCACACTAATCATATCAAACGCATGTTTTTCCTGCAATAGATATGACGCTCATCCGTATTCCCGCCATGGACATCGTGAGGAGATTTTGGTAGAATGTACAGGGTGATTGTATGGCGGAAGAAGCAGCAGTCGAAACCTTCTTCGACTACTTGGACCAAGTGGCGACAAAACTCTACAAATCTCGCAAAGTACCCTATTTGAAAGGTGTCAGTGAAGCTCTCCAGTATTTATTGGATGACAAGACGAGCATGCAACTAGACAACGATACGGAAACCGGTTTGCAAGAATATAAACTGACCGTGACGGAACAACCCTTCGACAAAGAGACGGTCCGTCGGGCCATCCAACTCGCCCTCCTGAAAGGGTTCAAACACGAAAACATCACCAATTCGATGGTCACACCGGATTCGATCGGCATGTTCATGGCCTATCTGGCGAAAAAGCTCCACCCCGAGACTCCCGCCCGGAGCATCCTCGATCCCTTGGCGGGAACGGGAAACCTCCTGGCGACATTCCATAACCACTACAACGAAGAGAGCGTGCTGATCGGCATCGACAGTGACGCGCTCCTCTGCCGGTTGGCCCGGAACATGCTGGATGCCCTGGAAGCTGAAAGTCAGATCTTCCATCAAGACACGCTCACCTATAAGGGTGTCCCTGCGGACATGATCGTCTGCGATTTCCCCGTCGAGACCGTCGACAGGCGCCATGCCTATTTCCCCTACCAAGTCGTTTTGCATCATCTGCAACATCTCCGCCCCGGGGGCTACTTCCTCTCTTTGGTCGAGAACGACTTCTTCGATCAACACGAAAAAGAGAGATTCAAGGACACCCTTTTGGAAGAAGCCCATCTTGTGGGATTGGTGAAACTCGATGAAGGCCTCTTCGAGAACCACCCCCAGAGCATCCTCATCATGCAGAAGAAGATTGATGAGAACGACAAGCACCCCGAAGATTTCCTGCTTGTGGATTTACCTCCGTTCAGGGATGAACAAGCGTTTCCGCAAGCTTTACAAAAAATCGAACAATGGTTCGAGAACAAGAGAGGTTGAATGTTGATGAAAATCATGGCCGTAAACGCCGGGAGTTCCTCCCTGAAATTCCAACTGCTCAAGATGCCGGAAGAGACTGTCATCGCCAGTGGTCTGGTCGAACGGATCGGACTTGACGAAGCCGTTTTCAAGTTGAAATACGACGGTGAAAAACACGAAGAGACACTCGATGTCCCCAACCACAATGTGGCGGTGGATGTCGTGCTCAAGAACCTTGTGAAATTCAAAGTGGTCGAATCGTATGAAGAGATCGCCGCGGTGGGACACCGTGTGGTGCACGGCGGAGAGAAATTCAGCGATTCGGTGGTCATCGACGACGAAGTCCTGGAGACCATCGAAGCGGTGAGCGACCTCGCCCCGTTGCACAATCCCGCGAATCTCACGGGTATCCGGGCTTTCATGGAGGCATTGCCGGACAAGCCGATGGTCGCCGTCTTCGACACGGCATTCCATCAGACGATGGAAGAGGATGTCTACATCTATTCGACGCCCTACGAATGGTATGAAAAGCACGGTGTCCGCAAATACGGGTTCCACGGCACCAGTCACAAGTATGTTTCCCGGCGCATCGCCGAGATCATGGACAAAGACATTCGCGATCTCAAATCCATCATCCTCCATATCGGTAACGGCGCCAGCATATGTGCCGTCAACGGCGGTACGAGCGTCGACACGTCGATGGGATTCACCCCGCTTGCCGGAATCCCCATGGGAACACGGAGTGGCGACATCGACCCCGCGATCATCGAGTTCATCAGCCACAAAGAGAACAAGACCGTGAAGGAAGTCATGAACGACTTGAACAAGGCTTCCGGCTATCTCGGTATCAGCAACGTCTCATCCGATTCCCGCGATCTCTGGGCGGCCGCCGACAAGGGCGATGAACGCGCACTTCTGGCCATCCGGAAACAATCCAAGATGATTGCCGACTATATCGGTGCCTATTTCATCCAGATGGGCGGCGTCGATGCCATCGCGTTCACGGCGGGTGTCGGTGAGAACGCTCCCCGCACGCGCAAGATGATCGCCGACAGGCTTTCCGCGCTCGGAGTCGAACTGGACGATGAAGCCAACGAAGTCCGTGGGGAAGAACGAATCATCTCCACCCCGGATTCCAAAGTGGCCCTTCTCGTCGTCCCGACCAACGAGGAAGTCATGATCGCCAGGGACACCGTCCGTTTGACGTCTGCCTGACACAAGAGATATTTTCCGACTCGAAAAGAAAAAGACGGATCGCTTCGTATCATACCAATGAGGAGGTATGATCATGAAGCGATTCTTTATTTTGTTTGCTGCGTTGGCGTTTTGGGCGCTCATCCCGCTGCAGGCTTCCCAAGACGATCTGCGCATCGTGGAAACATGGAAGACCGGCGAAGACGGATACCACGTGTTGGTCATGGAAGTGCGCGGAAAGGCGAATTTCCGGATAGAACGCGGTTCGCCCGAGAAAGATTACACGGCGAACCATGCCGACACCTTCGGGGAAGACTATCTTCTCTTCGGCTACGTGATTGTGCATGAAGAAGGAAAACGACGCCACGACGGATTTATCTTGATCGCTGACAGGCAAGGCGATATCCTCTTTGAAAAAGTGATCGATCTCGGTCATGATGAAGAGATCGTCCATGTGAAAAAGCTCGAGGGTATTCTTGTTCTACACATCCAACAATGGCAAGACGGAGGCAACTTGCATGGGGGTGATCATTTTCTGTTCTATGAAGAGGATAGATTGCAAAAGACATTAGAGATTCCCACCGAGTTCAAGCGAGTGGAAAAACACCGGGAAATCCTTTATTTAAGCGAAAACATTCGAGGCGCTTTCGAGTATGCACTCAATCGGGAAGGAGACATTCTCACTCCGGAAGAGGCACTCCGACTGGAAAAAGGGGGAGAATATGAAACCGGCACGACCTTCCACTTTCTGCGTGAAGCTCGATATGAAGGCGAAAAGGTCATCGGACCGTTGCATTTCGATTTCCCCGGGCATTATACCGTCACCATCAACGGTGAGACACATGATTTCACCATCCATCCGCAAATCGAAGGTGTTGAAGCCCACGAGACCTTGGACGGCCCGTTTTCCATACGTGTCGATGCCGGCCAACCGTTCTTGAACGACACCGCGTATGCCAGCGGAGAGACCATAGAAACCCCGGGATACCATCTGTTCGAGGTGAAGGGACTGAACGGTTACAGAAAGAAGGTCCCCTTCACGCTGACTTCGGGGCTTACCGGCGTCGAGTCCCATGCGGTCCATGAAGAGCCACTCATCCTTTCGTTCATGGGTGATGGGCGGTTGAACGGTGAAGAGATCGAATCCGGGTTCCGGCTTGCCGAGAACGGAAATCACATCTTGGAAATCGCCGGGGAAAACGGTTATCTGGAATCTCACCATTTCGAGCTCCATATCGAGTCCGAACAACCGGGAAACGGCTTCATGAGGCTGGAGATGTTTCTTGCCGGTGTCACGGTCATCGCTGTATCATTCCTGTTTTATCGGCTGTACAAAAAACGCTAAACTTGTCCGGGGGCATAAGCTTTTTTCCTAGCGGTATGGTATAATCCGAGGTGTGAACGGTGGTGGTCCGCTTGATTTGTAGCCCTTATCTGGAGACGGCTTTGAGCTTCTCCGGTTCGAACATCACTATCACCTCCGCGGTCGCGGAAGCGCATCGAAAAAAGATGCGTGTTTTGGCGTTGACGGATTGGAAGATGCATGGTGCCTACAAGTTCCACAAGGCATGCAAACAAGCGGGGATCGCCCCCATCATCGGCTTGCAGGTCGAATACGAGCCCTTTTACAAGGATGTTCCGCTCCATCTCGTCCTGTATGCGAAAAACGAAGAAGGCTACAAGAACCTGCTCCGGCTTTCGAGCGAGAAGGGACCGCTCGACGCCGCTTCTCTCCGTGAGAGAAGCGAAGGAATCACGGTCGTGCTGAACGCTTGCACCGGTGAAGCGAAAGCCCTCTATGACGAAGGGGCCTTCCAAGCGCTGCAAAGTCTCGTCCAAGAGATGGAGACCCTCCATCAAGGCCTCCTCGTCGGTGCGCCGAAGGCCTATGAAGTCCCTTTTTCCTGCAAGCGTCTGCCTTTCGACAGGGTCGGTTATCTCCACGAAGAAGACGGCGAGGTCTCGACAATCTTGCGTCGCATTTTCCAAAAAGCGCCCTTGTCCACCTTCCCTGACGAAAAAATGCACTTAAAAAGCGAAACAGAACTCGAGGCGTCTTTGACGAAAGAAGAACGCAAGACACTTGCTTCCTTCTGCAGAGAGCATACGATCGAGCTTGCCGTCCCCCGGCCCGCACTGCCGTCTTTTCGGACCCCGAAAGGGATCACGAGCGACCGTTTTCTCCGGGCGCTGGCCCAGAAGGGGCTTGAGAAGCGTCTGCAAGGAAAACGCAGAGACCGTGATGTATATGAAAAGCGCCTCGCGAAGGAACTCGCTACGATCCACGAAATGGGCTATGACGACTATTTTCTCATCGTCTGGGATGTCATCCGCTATGCGAAAGGAAGAGGCATCCTCGTCGGTCCGGGGCGGGGAAGCGCCCCGGGAAGCCTTGTCGCTTACACGTTGGGGATCACCACAGTGGACCCCATCGAACACGGACTTCTTTTCGAGCGTTTTTTGAACAAGGCCCGTCACGGCATGCCCGACATCGATATCGATTTCCCCGACCAATCCCGTGACGAGGTGTTGCGCTATGTGCGCGACACCTACGGCGAGGACAATGTGGCACTGATCTGCACGTTCGGTACGTTCCTTTCCAAGAGCAGTCTTCGCGACACGGCGCGGGTGATGGATATCGAGTCTCGTTATGTGAACGAGACGACCCGCAAGGTGGGCCGGTTCGGCTCGATCAAGAAGATGATCGCCGAAGACGATGACGTCAAAAACCGTATGGAAGATGACCGTTTGCAACGCTGGCTTGCGACGGCGGCGAAGATCGAAGGTCTTCCTCGTCACGTGTCCACGCATGCGGCGGGGGTGATTCTCTCCGAGGAACCCTTGATCAACTACACACCCATGCAAGAAGGTCTCGCCGGACTCAAGGAGACGCAATACGAACAAAGCGACCTCGAGGAAATGGGGTTGTTGAAGATCGATTTCTTGGGTCTGCGCAATCTGACGATGATCGAAGAAGTCTGTGAAAGGGTCGAACGATACGAGAAGAAAACCATCGATCCCTATCGGCTGCCCACGGATGACGAAGTGACTTTCCGCTTTCTCCGTGAAGGGAGCACCACGGGGATCTTCCAACTTGAAAGCAGGGGCATGCGTCGACTCATCCGTCAGATGCGCATCAAGGCGTTCGCCGACATCCCCGTCGTGTTGGCCCTCTATCGGCCGGGTCCCATGGAGAGCATCCCTCTTTATCTCAACCGTCGCTTCAATCGGGCCAAGAAAGAGAGTGTCGCCCAGGCCGTCGATCCCATTCTCGCCCCGACCGAGGGTATCCTCCTCTATCAAGAGCAGATCATGGCGATCGCACATGATTTCGCGGGCTACACGCTCGATGAAGCCGACATCCTCCGTCGGGCCGTGAGCAAGAAGGAACGTACGATCCTCGAAAAGGAAAGGAAGCATTTCGTACAGAGGGCGAAACGGGCCGGAAGGGACACCGACCTTGCGGACAGGATCTACGACTACATCGTCAAGTTCGCCGACTACGGCTTCAACAAGTCGCATTCGGTGGCTTACGGCCTCATATCTTACTGGATGGCCTATCTCAAGGCGAATCACCCGGCCCATTTCCTGGCGGTGCTCATGCAGAGCGCCTTGAACAATGAAGACAAAATGCGCCTCTATATGAGAGAGGCGCTGGAACACGACCTCCATGTCGTGGGTCCCGACGTCGTCGAGAGCCGCGACGAGTTCACTCTTTCCGACAACAGGCTCTATTATCCCTTGCACGGTGTCAAGACCATCAGCCAAGATAAGGCGGTGGCTTTCATCGAACTCCGTGAGAAGGTGTCTTTCCGTTCATATGTCGATTTCGTCGTGAAGACCCGCAAGATCTTCAACAGCCGTCAGGTCGAGTATCTCGTCCACGCCGGCGCCCTTGATGGTTTCAGACTGCCCAAAAAGACCATGGTGAAGAATCTGGATGCCGTCATGGAAGCGGCCGATTTCGGCGACACCATCGACTGGAACGAGTTCGTCCTCACGGAAACCGACGAATACGACCACGAGACACTCCGTCTCAACGAACATGAGGCGTTGGGGCTGAATCTCGCCTATGATGCTCTCCGCCCCTATGCTGCGCTCATCAAAAAGAAAGGGCTCAGACTGCCCTCGGAGGTCGAAGATGCACCGTTGCACAAAGAGGTCGGCATCATCGGCATTTTACGGGAGAAACGGGAGATCACGACCAAGAACGGCGACAAGATGGCCTTTTTGACCATCGATGACGGGAGTGTCTCCGTGGACGCGGTGTGTTTTCCCAAGACGTATGACCGCCTTGAGGATGTTTTGGAAGAAGGAGTCGTCTTCATCTATCAAGGGAAGGTGACCCTCAGAGACGGCAAACGACAATTCGAGCTCACAAGCGCCGATAGTGCGGTTGCAGGTTAATGTTCACTCTTGATTGTGCTATAATAGCCCAAAGATGATATGTTCGAAGAAGGTGCGTTATGAAACGGATAGCTCTATTGACTTCGGGAGGCGACGCTCCCGGTATGAACGCTTGTATAAGGGCCGTGGTCCGCAGCGCCATCGCTTGCGACATCGAGGTCGTCGGTGTGCGCGACGGATACAAGGGACTGGTTGGCGGGAATTTTGAAGAACTGCCCCGTCAAGCGGTTTCCCGTATCATCAACCGCGGAGGGACCATCCTCGGAAGCGCCCGCTTTGAAGAGTTCAAGAAGGACACCGCGCAAGAACAAGCCATACAAAAGATGAAAGAGCGTTCCATCGATGCCCTGGTCGCCGTCGGCGGAGAAGGGACGTTCCGCGGGGCGCGGGCTCTGGCCGAAAAAGGGGTCCTTGTCAATTGCATCCCGGCGACCATCGACAATGACATCTACGCCAGCGACTATGCTATCGGCTTTTTCACGGCCGTGGACACGGCGGTGCAATCCATAGACAAACTCCGGGACACATCCGATTCGCACCAACGTTGTAGCGTCGTCGAAGTCATGGGCCGCGGTGACGGCGATATCGCGCTGTTCGCCGGTATCGCCACCGGCGCGGATATTGTCGTGACGCCGGAGACCGGCTTCGATCGACACGAAGTGATCAAGTCCGTCAATGAGGCCTTCGCGAAGAACAAACGCCACGCCATCGTCATCATCACCGAAAACATCACCGATGTGTCGCGTCTGGCCGAGAGCATCGAGAAGGACACGGCTTTCGAGACGCGGGCGACCGTGCTCGGCCATGTGCAACGCGGCGGCACCCCCGTGGCTTTCGACCGTTTTCTCGCCGCCCGCATGGGACAAAAGGCGGTGACACTCTTGCAGGAAGGCACGTACAACAGGGTCTTGGCATTCCGGGAAAACACAATCATCGACTATGGGTTAAAAGAGGCTCTTTCCGCGCAGAAAGAGTCTCGTCAAGAACTACTGGAGCTGGTGACACAATTCAGGCACTGAGGAGGTTTCCCATGATACCGTTCAACCAAACGAAGATCGTCTGCACCATCGGACCGGCGACGGAGAAGAAGAACATGATGAGAAAGCTCATCGTGAGCGGCATGGACGTCATGCGGCTGAACTTTTCCCACTCCGATTATGACGAGCACAAAAGAAGGCTGGAAACGCTCAAGTCCTTGAACCGGGAACTGGGAACGAATGTGGCGAGCCTTTTGGACACGAAAGGACCGGAAATCCGCACCCATCGGTTCAAGGGCGGAAAGGCAAGAATCCGTGTCGGCAGCGAAATCACGATTCACATGGAAGAGATCGTCGGTGACGAGACGAAATTCAGTGTCACCTATCCCGACCTCTACAAAGACATCGACAAAGGCGCCATCCTCATCGTCGACGACGGCTACCTCACGCTCAAGGTCACCGACATCGACCATGATGAAAAATGCATCAAGGTCGTCGCTTTCAACACCCACACCATCAAGGACCGCCGCGGCATCAATGTGCCCGGCGAGGCGCTGAAACTCGATTTCATCTCGGAAAAAGACAAACAGGACATCCTATGGGCCTGCGAAAACGACATCGACTTCATCGCCGCCAGTTTTGTCCGGCGGGCGAAAGACGTCGAAGAAATCCGAAGCATCATCAAAAGCCATGGCAAAAGGGACATTCCCATCATCGCCAAGATCGAGAATCAAGAAGGCGTCAACAACATCGACGAGATCATCGACGTCACCGAAGGCGTCATGATCGCAAGAGGCGACCTCGGCGTCGAGGTGCCGCCCGAGGAAGTCCCCGTCATCCAAAAGGACATCATCGCCCGTTGTCACAAGAAGGGCAAAGTCTCGATCACCGCCACACAGATGTTGGAAAGCATGCAAGAGAACCCGAAACCGACCCGCGCCGAGGTCAGTGATGTCGCGAACGCCATTCTCGACGGCGCCGATGCCACGATGTTGTCGGGAGAGAGCGCCATCGGCAAATATCCGATCGAATCGGTCGAGGTCATGCGCAACATCGCCAAACGCATGGAGAAGGAGTTGGACCGCTATCCGCTGTTGCGGCGGGCCAATGAGAACTCCAGCAAGGACATCCCGAGCAATATCGCCATGAGCGCCGCGCACGCCGTTCTACAGGGGCAGGCCGATCTTGTCATCGCTCCTTCGGTATCGGGCAACACGGCGAGGCTGCTTTCCAAGAATCGTCCGGACACGATGATTCTCGCGCTCGTCCCCACGGAAGAGAAAGCTCGGAGTCTCGCTTTGTATCATGGTGTCCACGCCGTGCCCTTCGAACTCGGCGACGAAACGGAATCCCTCATCAAGAGGAGCATCGAGTTCGTCAAGAAAGAACAACTCGTCGGCACCGGCGCCCGGGTCATCATCACGGGGGGCTTCCCGCTCGGAACGACGACCAACAGTTTTCGCATTCTCGATATCTAGTTCGAGGCCGTATAACGGCCAGGGGGGAATCATTGATGAACGATTTTTTGAGAGAACTCGAACGGCATCTGTCACGTCTTGATGATGCGGACCGCAAAGAAATCCTCGACCATTACGAGGAACGGTTCCGTCACGAGAGGGTCTTCGAAGATAAGACGGACGAGGAGATCATCAAAGGGATCGGCAGTCCCGAGGAACTCGCGGGGCGGATTTTGAGAAAACACGGACTCTCTCCACCGGTGTCGAAAGAACCGGTCCAACCAGAGTTGCGCACCGGGCGCATGGTGGGGGTCGTTCTTTTCGACATCTTCATCGCCGCCTGGCTTCTTCCGCTGCTTTTCGCCGTCCTTTACAATATGGTGATGGCATATGGCCCCATGTTTCGCATCTTGACAGGCCCCGACTTCCTCTCATGGTCCTTCTTGGCCCATCTGGCCTTCGTTTTGGGTGCCGCCATCCTCTGGGGGCTTTTGATCCTTTTCGTCTATGATGCCCTCGTCACCTTCATCCACCATCTTCTCCGCATCAACATGGAGGCTTTCGGCATCGGTCCCAGAGAGGACACGCTGCGTCGCATCCGTTCGTTCAAGGCCAAGAACTACTTCCGGAAACGTCCGACCGCCGCGAGGACCAAGGGCATCGTCTCATTGGCCGGTCTCATCCTCTTGATCACGGGTCTTGCCGTTACGGGTGTGCAGGAGATAAGAGCGACACCGATCGCCTATGAGGATCACAAGGATGGCATCAAGGTCACAGAAGTCGCCCGTTGGGACGTCGCCATCGAGGCCGATACCGCCGATGTCACTTTCCATGTCACCACCGGCGATGAATTCCATGTCGAATCCCGTCTTCCCGAAGACGCCTCCTACTCCGTCGATTTCCTCGACGACGAGAAACGCCTGGAGATAAGTGTCGAATTGGACCGGAACATCTGGCAGGGTATCTTCTTCGGCTTCACCCGTGAGAGGAGCACCATCGACATCTATGTACCGGAACAAGTCCTCTTCGACGATGCCCGGGTGGACATTGTCAACGGACATATCGCTTCGATGAACATCGACTATGAAAATTTGCACATCCGCACGACGAACGGGTCGATAAACGTCCGCCACAGTCTGGTTTCAGAAGATATCGACCTGCAAACGACAAACGGGAACATCACCTTGCGTCATGTGGAGGCAACGGACTACGAGATTCGCACGACGAACGGCGCCATCGATATGCAAAATCTCAATGACCCTGCCAACCCCGGGCTCCGGCTCAATGCCCGCACGACCAACGGGGGCATCGAGGCGGAAGATGTCTATGTGGAGAAGGTCGATTTGCGGACGACAAACGGCAATATCAACTATTTCAACGACGATACCACGTTCAAGGTCGACCTCGATGCCAGAACGACGAACGGGACCATAAGGACCGGCATCGGCGAATAGGACCCCCCGGCTCGCAAATTTAAGGAATTTGCCGGCAATGTTATTGTGGTGTGTCGCCACAGTGTGATATAATCGAACCCGACCGAACATTCGGTCGGGTTTGTTTTCACCCACACCCCCCTTGCGAGGAAGTGAAATCCATGAAGAGTTTCATCGATTATTCCGTGACGAAAGTCGTGACCGTCATCATGGCCGTGGCGGCGGTCGTGGTGTTCGGTGTCGTTTCGTTCAACCGTATGACCACCGACCTCATACCGGATGTGAACATCCCCTATGCGGTCGTGGTGACCACGTATCCGGGGGCCACCCCCGAAGAAGTCGAACGGGATGTGTCCATCCCGCTCGAGAGTGCCTTCCTGACCACATCCAATGTCCATCAGGTGACCACGGACTCCAGGGAGAACTACTCCATGGTCATGATCGAGTTCCGCCCCGAGACCGACATGGACAGCGCCCTCGTCGAGATGCGTGAAGACCTCAATCTCGTTTTGGACCAATTGCCGGATGATGCCGGCAATCCCGCCATCATCCGCTTGAATCCCGATATGCTGCCCATCATGAACTTCAGTGTCTCTTATGAAGGGAAGGGCCGGGAAGAACTCACTGAATGGGTCGAAGAGACACTCCGTCCCCGTCTGGAGCGTATTCCCGGAGTTGCGACCATCAATGTCTCAGGCGGGTTCGAATCGGAAATCCGGGTGACCATCGACCAAGACAAGATTGATGATTACAACCAGGATATCGAGAAAGAGATCGAAAGGTTCATCTCGATGTTGCGAGATCAGGAATTTCACGACCAAGCGGATGAACTCGAGAACATGGAGATCAAGCTCGACAAGAAATTTATCGGGCAGATTTTGCAAGCGCAAAACTTCAGCTTTCCTTCCGGCTTTTTGGAAGTCGACGGCATCGAATACATGGTTCGCGTCGGAGACGCTTTGGGCAGTCTCGAAGAAATCCGCAAACTGAAGATCTTCGAGTTGGATTTTCCCGGCTTTGAAGCGCCGACCGTCACTGTCGAAGATGTCGCCGACGTCTCGTTCGTCGATGCGCGCGAAAGGCAGTATTCCAAAGTCAACGGCGAGGATGTCATAACCTTGAGTGTGCAAAAGAGTGGAGAATACGCGACCACCGATGTGACGAAGGACATCCATGCCGCTTTCGCTGAATTGGCGGAAGAAGACGATTTCGAGGCCACCATCCTCCTCGACCAGGGAGAATACATCGAAATGGCCACGGGTTCGGTCATCCAGAATCTCATCATCGGCGGCATCCTCGCCATCGTGATCCTTCTTTTCTTCCTAAGAAGCGTCCGGATGACCTTCATCGTCGGTGTGGCCATCCCCGTGAGCCTCTTGTTCGCGGTCATCCTCATCTATCTCGCCGGCATCACGCTGAACATCGTTTCACTCGGCGGCCTCGCCCTCGGTATCGGCATGCTCGTCGACAACAGCATTGTCGTGATCGAGAACATCTTCCGGATGAAAAACGAGGGTGCCTCCAACAAGGATGCGGCCGTCTATGGCGCCCACCAGGTCGCCGGAGCCATCATCGCTTCCACCCTCACCACCATCGGTGTGTTCTTGCCGATCATGTTCATCGAGGATTTCATCCGGGAAATCTTCTATCAGTTGGCTCTCACCATCACGTTCAGCCTGGCCGCGTCGCTTCTCATCGCTTTGACCTTCGTGCCGGCGATCGCCAACCGTCTTCTCCGGATTGATGTGGAGAAAAAGACGCGGGCGACCGTCCTCGACAAAGTGAAGAACACCTACGAGAAAGTGTTGAATTTCTTCTTCAAATTCCGTCCCGCTGTCCTCGCGGCGGTCGTCGTGTTGTTTTTCGCCGCCTTCTTCCTTTCCATCTCGCGGGGATTCGAATTCTTCCCGGCCACTGACGAAGGGGCCATCCGGGCCACCGTGGAAATCGATCCCGAACACCCCGTCGATTTCGAGACTTTCGCGACGAAGATGGACGAACTCTATCTCGATTTGCGGGAATTCGACGATATCGAGACCGTGGGCATCTCCTTGGGCGGACAACTGGCCATGATGGGCTTCGGTTTCGGATCCTTCGACCGTGCGAATGTGAACATCGTCCTACGCGATGACAGGACCTATTCGACCCAGGAGGTCGCCGACATGATCGGCGAACTCCTCGAGTCCGACTATGACATGTTCATCACGAGCGTCGCCGGGACGGAAATGGACATGGCGGCCTTGTTGGGAGAAGGCATCCAGGTACGCATCAAAGGACCGGAGTTGGACACTTTACGGTCGGAGGCTTTAGATTTCGCCGACGCCCTTGCGGATATCGAGGGCTTGCGGAACATTGATCCGGGTCTCGGTCGTCCGCTCCAAGAAATCAAGGTCACCGTCGACAAGGATGAATCGATCAAATACGGCCTCACCGTCGGTCAAGTGCTCATGGCCACCGCCGAGTATCTCGAAGGCCCCGAGAGGATCACCCAGGTCCGCATGAACGGAAGGGCCTATTCGCTCTATGTGTATGAAGAAGGGCAAGAACGCCGTACGAGCATCCCCGACCTCGATACACTGAAAGAGCTCGTGATCGCCACGAGTCCCCTGGGTGAACCCGTCATGCTCGCCGATGTCGCCGAGGTCGGCATCCAACAGGGCTTCGCCGCCATCACCAGGGTGGACGGGGCGCGTGCGGTGACGGTCAGCGCGGATATCGAGACGGGATACAACGCTTCTCTCGTCGCTCGTGACGTCGAGGAGCTCCTCGACGGATACGAGTTCCCCACGGGCTATGATTATGAAGTCCTCGGTGAAGACGAAGAGATCATGGCCGCCATCGACACCCTGATCCTCGTGGGAAGTCTCGGCATCCTGTTGGTCTATATGATCATGGCCAGCCAGTTCCAGTCCTTCGTCTATCCGCTCATCATCATGTTCACGATTCCCTTGGCCTTCACCGGCGGATTCGGTATCCTCTATCTCTTCGGCATGCCCGTGAGTATCGTCGCCATCATCGGTCTCATCATCCTATCCGGTGTTGTCGTCAACAACGGCATCGTCCTCGTCGACTACATCAACAAGCTCCGTGAACAAGGCCTCCCCTTGAAAGAGGCCATCGTCGAAGGCGGTAAGACCCGCCTCCGTCCGATCTTCATGACGGCCTTGACCACCATCTTGGCCCTCACCGCACTCGCCGTGGGCATCGGCGACGGTGCCGAACTCATGCAACCCATGGCCATCACGGCGATCGGCGGTCTCGTCTATGCGACGTTCCTCACCATCTTCATCGTTCCCGTCATCTACTACAGTCTCACACTCCACGGCCGCTACATCATCGGTGGTTTCCTCACCGTGCTCGGTCTCGGTCTCGGCATCTATTGGCTCGTGGTCGGAACTTATGCTTACGGCGCCGTGTCGCTCTCCGTTGCTTTGATTGCAGCTCTTTTGATGGTCTTTTATCCCCTCATCCTCCAGAGTGAAGGAAGTGAGAATAAGTGAGTCAAGTGGTGAACCCCAAGCGAGAGGCCATCCTGCAGGCCGTCCTCACGTGTCTTCTCGGAGGAGACGGTGAGGAGAAGCTGACCATCGCGAATGTCGCGAAAAGACTCGACATCGGAAAAAGCACCGTCTACGAATACTTCGAGAACAAGGAAGAACTCGTAAAAGGCGCTTTGGAACTCGCCTTCGAGAGAAACGCTCCCGTCTTCGCCGACGAAGCGGAATGGAAAGAATTATCCTTCCGCGACGCCTTCTTCCGTTTTGTCGGTGCGCTCATCGACTCCACGCTGGACAACCAGAAACTCGAGACACTCACCCACCATCCGGAAGTGGCCGTCCTCTCTCGCGAGACCAAGCGTGCGTTGAAAAGGAAGATGCGGAGGATGGTCGAAGACATCCGGCGCAGACTCGCCGAGATTCTCGCGAAAGGCGTAGAAGAGGCTGAACTCGCGGGAGACATCTCTCCGACCCGCCAAGAGACCATCGAGATGCTGGTGTTCGGTGTGGTGATGTCTTTCGGCGACCCCGTCCGGAAACGGGACCGGCAAGCCGCTTTGGACGACCTCTATGAGAGTGTGAAACTCCTTCATCGTTGAACTCATGAAGCGTATATGAAAAAGTCGCCTTCCTTGCGGGAAGGCGACTTCTTCCTTTGGTTGCGGGATCAGAGGGACTTGTCGTCCATATCCTCCAAGAATCCGTTGATCTCTTGGACGATGCCGGGGAGCACACCTTTTTCGAAGGGGTTTTGGAGACCGGCGAGGTCGAGGAGGTCCAAGAAGGTCTTGGAGCCGCCGGCCTTGCAAAGTTCCACATAGCTCTCCCAGGCCTTTTTCCTGTCGCTTCGGCTCCAGAGCCAATATTGAAAAGCGCAAGTCTGGGCGAGGGTGTAGTCGATCATGTAGAAGGGCACGACGAAGATGTGCATGATCCTGTGCCAGCCGCCGCCCTGTTCCAGATAATCGTCGTCATGGTAGGTCTTGAAGGGCATGTAGGTCTTTTCCAGTTCCCGCCAGAGAGTCTTTCTTTCGGTCTTGGACATGTCGGGATCCTGGAAGATAGCGTGTTGGAACTCGTCGATGAGGCATCCATAGAGGATGAGGTTGAGGGCACCGGAAAGATGGCTGAACTTGTATTTCGCGGTGTCGGAGCCGAAGAAGCCTTCGGCATAGGGCCAAGCGAAAAACTCCATGCTCATCGAGTGGATCTCGGCGCTCTCCATGGTGGGCATGTGGTATTCGGGGACTTTGAAATGGCGCGACATGAACATCTGGAAAGCGTGACCCGCTTCGTGGGTCAAGACATCGACATCGCCTTTCGTGCCGTTGAAGTTGGCGAAGATGAAGGGAGAATCGTATTCGGGGAGGAACGTGCAATAACCGCCGCCCGCCTTGCCTTTCTTCGCTTCGAGGTCCATGAGTTCCCTCTCGAGCATGAAACGGAAGAACCGGGCGGTCTCTTCACCCATGTCCTCGTACATCTCCTTGGCGGTTTGCACGAGGGCGTCCTTGTCGCCTTTCGGCTTCGGGTTCCCGCTTTTGAATTCGAGACCGAGGTCATAGTGATAGAGTTTGTCGAGACCGAGGCGTTGGCGTTTTTTCTCGGCGAACGTCTTCGCCAAAGGAACCAGACGTTTTTTGACCTCGTCACGGAAGGCGGCGACGTCTTCGGGACCGTAGTCGATTCTTCCCAAGCGATCGTAGGCGAGGGGGATGAAGGAGTCATGCCCGAGCTTTTCGGCGATGCGGGAGCGGACCTTGACGAGTTTGTCGTAGAGGTCGTCGAACTGCTCCTCGTTCTCTTGGAAAAACCCGCTCACAGCTTCATAGGCCTTCTTCCTCGTGGCGCGGTCGGGACTTTGCGTGAAGGGGGTCATCTGACTCAGGTTCCTCGTCTCCCCCTCGAATTCGATCTCCGCGGCGGCGGTGAGCTTGTTGAAGGTGGAAGCGAGTCGGTTCTCCTCCTGCAGATCCTCCATGATCTTGTCGTTGAATGTTCGCAACGATTGTTCGGCTTTTTGGAAGAGGAGTTCCCCTTTCTTGTTCTTGAGCTGCTCGCGGAAGGGGGACTTCGCGAGAGCTTGGTAGAAACGGTTGTTCAACTGCGAGTAGACGGGACCTTGTTGGTCGAAGAAGTCCTTCTCCTTGTCGTAGAAGGGATCCTTCGTGTCGACGGTGTGGCGGATGTGCGCCAAAGAGCTCATGGTGTGGAAATGTTTACGGAGCTTGTTGACGGTGTCGATGGAGCGTTCTTGTGTTTCGACGTCTTGGGCGTTTTCGAACGTTTCGAGTGCTTGGAGGAAGTCCTTTTTGAACGTCTCCATGTCGGGGCGGACGTATTCATAGTCCTTGAATTTCATCGTATCACCTCGGCTTCATTGTATCATAGATTTACGGCC
>SL_5KL_010_SEDDRAFT_10000767_pt1 | contig 20170 bp, 26 predicted proteins | sample SodLakKL_010_SED_FD_9118 | JGI IMG/M metagenome (IMG submission 9118)
GGTAAATTCATCTTGGATGTCATGGGTAAGGAGATAATAGCTCGAATATTTATAGAAAAAGATTGGAACGAGTTCGAAGGTGACTTCAAACTCATGGAAAGGAGTATCGAGAAGGACTGGTCCTGGTTAAATAACCGAAGAATAAAGATCACTGATGAAGGAGTAAAAGAATACAACGTTTCCAACTGGTTGTACTCCGCCAAAGAGTTGAAAGACATGCTAAAAGATGTTGGTTTTAGTTCGGTAGACGTCTATGGTGGTTTTGACGGGAGAGATTACGATGAAGAAGCCGATAGATTGGTGGTCGTCGGTAAAAAGTGATACTAGTCGATTGATCAAAAAATCAATTTTAGCATGTTTGCATAAAATTTATAACATGTATAATCATTATAGGTTATACCATGGGACGAACTACTATCGCTGTTAAAAAAGAAACAAAAGATGAATTAATACATCTTGGTAGAAAGGGTGAGTCATACGATGATATTATTGTTAGGCTTCTTAAATTAAGCAAAGATGAACTTAAATTGATAGAAGAAGTATATAGGCGGATAGACGAAACAGATAGACGGGAGTACGTTGACCTTGAAGAGATATGATATCCTACTCAATCCTAAAGCTAGAAAAGAGCTCAAGAATCTTCCTTATGAGATCACAGTTAGAATAAAAAAAGGTATGAGAGAACTTTCTTCATCGCCAAAAGAATCAAGAAGCGGTAAGGATGTTAAAAAATTATCAGGAACTTCTAGTCCCGAACTTTATAGGTTAAGAGTCGGTGATCACCGAGCTATTTATTGGGTAGATGAAGAAGAAAAGGAAGTTCTAGTTGAAAAAATAGCAATTAGAAAGAGAGCCTATAGAGATTTGTCTGAACTGATTTAGATCAAATATATGTTATAAGGGACATGAAGATGGATCCAAGATTGAGGATATGCATCGGTGATGTGGACGATTTCGAACCGAAGATATTGAACAAACTTTCCTTAGGTGTAGAACTGCAGGACTTCGTAGATCCAAAGTTGTTAGATGGTGACTTAGAAAGTAGAGTTAGAGGATATAAAGAAAAACTTGAAGAGTTTAAACAAGATGTATCTGTACACGGCCCTTTTTTAGATCTGAGTCCAGCAAGTCCGGATAAGTTGATATCTGAAGTTACTAGAAAACGGTACATGCAGGCCGTCTATGTAGCATTGAAGTTGAATGCATCGCATTTAGTTCTACACAGTCAGCACAATACAGCTATTAAGGACCTAAAAGTCAAGCAAAAGAAGGTAAAAAGACAGCTTCCATTTTGGAAAGAAATATTAGATATGATCTCTGGAGAAGATATCGTGATAGTTTTAGAAAATGTTACCGAAGATGATCCTATACACCTATTGAACTTGGTAAGAAATATCGATTCCCCCCAGTTGAAGATATGTTACGATGTTGGGCATTCACTACTTCACTCTTCTCGAGATATCGGGTCTTGGGTTGAAGTTTTGAAAGAATACATGGAGTATGTACATATACATTGGAACACTGGTGATATAGATGCTCATAGAGTACCTGAAGATTATTTTATCAAAAGATTTTATAATTTGTTAGATGAAAATGGGGCTGATCCGATCGTAACACTAGAATATGAGATAGATGATATCGAGAAAGAAGTCAGGAGAGTAAAAGATTGCATAGACTTTTGATAATCACTTTTCTTCCCATTCATCTTCTAATATAGAATAATTGATCAGATCTACGTATTCTCCCTTTACAAAAGCGGCATCTCTGGAAACGCCTTCCTTTTCAAAACCAAGTTTTTCCCATATCTTCAACGATCCAGGATTATTTCGAAGTGCGGCTGCAAAGACCCTGTGAAGGTTCAGGGTATCAAAACCGTATTCCATGATCAATCTAACCGCCTCTGTCCCATAACCTTGTTTCCAATGATCTGGTGCAATCCATAGACCGACTTCCCCCTTTCTAACTCGATGATCGATATCGAATATAGAAACCATGCCAATTTTTTTGTCATCATCACATATCATCAGGTGGATCTCTTTATCACTTTTAGATATATTTTTGAGGAATTCTCTTTCTCTGATCTTGTTCGCTGGAAGGTGAATTGTCAAACTAGACCACACCTTAGGATCGTTGATATTCTTAACCATGAATGGGATATCCTCTTCTTCGATGGTTTTGAGTTCGATCCGTTCGCCTTTTAGGAAGACCGCTCCAGCCATGATCAATTGTTACTTGTTCTTAAGATAAAAAGTTTTCACCTTGGTAGTCGGTCATGTTAGAAATTCAGATCAGAAATTTATAGATCTTATAAAATAATGATGTACGGATAAGATCTACCTTTGAAAGGATGATTCGTTAGCTATCGGTGGTGCAAGTTTTTTCATCGCTTTCACTAAAGCCATGAAGAAAAGGAAAAGTGTCTTGGATTTACTGCCTTCAAGAAACTATTGAGAGTATATTTGAAGGAGAATACACTCCCCTGAAGGAGCTGTAAGGGCCCACTTTTTTTTTATATTAGAATCAGATCGTTGTTAAACTATTTTTAAATAAAGTCTAGATATATTTTTTGTACAGGCGACCTATAAGGAAAACAAATAAAGAAGTAGCTACCCAGAATATCAATAGGATTACAAAGGTTTCCATAAGATCTCTTCGACCTAGATATGGTATAAAACCTTCACCTTGAAGGATAAGCACGAGTGCTAAAGAACCATAAGTTCTAGCACCGAATACCGGGAATAGAAACTTGACGTGAAGTTTCATAACAATATAACCGGCGATCAAGTAAAGTATCATACCAACTAGTATCACAAATGGAAGTTCGATAGAAGCTAATAATAATAGTAATGATAATACGTTGTAAAAAACGGTACTCTTACTCACATAATGCTTTTCGACTACTATGCCGTATATCAAGATAACTAAGACACCACCTACGGCTGCTTGGAAAGAAGTCAACAAGGGCATGGGTTGTATATGTATGTGTGATTATATAATAATAATGATGTTTTACATCGTGTGTAAAAACTACTAGAAAATAGATAACTATATCAGCAAGTAAAACAATATTGTATATCACTAGGGATAGGTAGATAGTTGTATTATACCTATCGTAAGGAAGAACAGAAGAAAAACTTAACAGCTATATTACAGAGGATTTGTAATAAAAAAACTTACGATATAACTGGAATCAATTTCACAGATATTAGTTTCATACCACGACCTATCCCTAGTATGTGTTGATTTTATATTAGATCAGGTCTCGACTCAATTCTTTAAGTTCATTCTTTTTAGTTTTAAGCTCATCAATCTTATCCTCTATATATTCAACGACCTCGTTTATTATCTGATTCATTGGTTTTTTGAGATTATAAATTTTAACAGGCCTTCCCCTCCCCTCCTTGTTTTCATCGTGCTTTTCGATTATGTCTCTTTCTATCAACGTATTCAGTGCAACAGATACTTCTGGTTGACGAAGATATAGTGAATATTCGATTTCTTTACTTTCGACATCTTCGTTATCAGCTATGTATAGTAGACATTTTGCTTCATCCTCAGTAAAATAGTTTTCAGTCAATAGACCTACTAGCTTTTCTTGATTTTTGGTCATGTAATCAGATTTCATATGTATATCCTCCATAGTAGGAGATGATTCTCTATAATTAATGAGGGGTATATTTACGTTTTGTCTGTAATGGGAAGTTGTACTGTATAAGTTATATTTGATATTTTTAAATTAGAACAGAAATAACAATAGATATGTGTTAGTTAGAAGATTATAACTCTGGTTTATATTACCGGTGGGTGGGAACTGCTGAGTACCCTCTTCTTTTTAATCGGATCAATACTTTCACACACTCTTTGATGTTATATTTAATGCCTTTTTTTCCCTTTTTATAGTAATATCTCTTACTACCAGTCCCTTTGTTTTCCCTTTTATATAAAAGAATACTGCTGTGAAGATCTCTCAGATATAAGTGAAGTTTTAGAAAATCGTCGGCTATCTCTGGGTCTATATGTTCTGAGTATCTTGTGTTGATCATCCTCCAAAGTTCTTCTGCACTGTCGGAAAACTGATCCTGATAACCTTTTTTTAGGAAATTATCTTCTACGTTTTTAAAGAGCTCATCTTCGTCCATCTGAATTATCTCTTTGAATCTTTTATCTCGTTGTTCCCTGATAGAATCCTCGATGCTCTTCAAGCTTTTATCACTGCAGGATGACATCGATGGTTTGAAAGCGAACATCTCTATGAGAATTTCATCTCTTATGTTATTCACAGTTCGAGCTAAAATATACTCTACTTCATCCTTTACGATGTCCCATCGCTTTCTTTTAGACCTTAAAAGAAGACTATCGATAATAAATATAGTGAGTAATGCTCCTAAAAGTTCTATAGATATGTCGATACCAAAATCCTCGTGTATACGATATAAGATACCTGCACCTATAAAAGTCACTAATATCATGATATATAGTAACCATGGTCTATCTCTCCATCTCATTTTAATCACCATAAAGGTATTATAAGTAAGGATATATGAATATTTTTACTCAAGTATAAATAGAAATAAACATTTGATAATATTTTTGGTTTCAAGTATTTTTATTATCCTTAGGTGATAGAATCTACATAAATGGATATAATGGAAACCTTTTTTATACTATACCGAACAAAACCAACAGGTATCATGACTTAAGAAGAATCCGACGAAAAACAGAGTCCAGGGAGCGAGCGAAGGATTTCAGAAAGAAGATGAGAAAAAGGATCGAGGAAAGGAAGAAAAAGTCCCAAGCCGATAGGCAACAGCGTCCCATATGAGGATCAAAAATGGGGGACCCATTGGCTCAGATGATGGAAGGTATGGAGGAAAATCATCTAGGCAGGATGATTTGATCGCAGGGGAATAAAAAAAGATATCCAAGGAAATGAGGATATTTAGTCTGAGATCAAAGATATCAGGTCTGAGCTAGAGTAATTATAGCACTCTAAAAATCTCTATTTCCAGTGTCTTCGGGCTTTTTAACATATATATGGATCAAAGGATCATTAGCCCTTTTTCCTTTTAGCATCTACTATTATCCCTATAATCACAGCTACCAACACTGCGATGCCTATTATCAATCTCCACTGCTGTCGTTCTTCAAAATGAGCTGTTAGCTCTTTATCTTCATCCAGCCGTATGGTGATCTCTTCATTTGTTCCCTCGTAATCTCCTGACCATCTGTCGAAGGCCCATCCATCAGCAGGATCAGCTAAGATTGTTATTTCGCCGCCATCTTCTTCTGTATAATAGAACATGTGGTTACCTCTAGTGGGATCAGTCGTTCCTTGTCCTTCTATATCGATAGTTAGATTATATCGAGAAACATCAAAATCTGGTCTGAACTCAGCTTTGATTGTGTAATTTCCTTTCATCTCGATGGTAGTTTTCCCTGATATATCATCATCGATAGTATCGTTATCTCCTGTCCATCTGTGAAAACTATATACTTTTTCATCAGATACTGTCGAGTCCTCGAAAACAGCCCAAGGCAATGCCTGGAGCTCAACTTCATCTCCCTTTTCAAAATAGAATGTTCCCTCGCCGGGCCGGAATACTGAACCGCCGTCAGTCGAGGATATCTTTAAAGAGTATACTCCGTTATCATCTTCATCGCCAGTAGATGAGCCTGGTAAAGTGGTTACACATATTAAACTGACGACAAGTAATAGCATCACACTTAGCGCAAATCCTTTTTTCAAGAGCATGGTGAGGCCTCCAAACTATACTTTATATGTGGAATTTGAATCAATTTAGGTTATAAAAAACTATCGTTTCGAGTTAACTATTTGGGAAGTTCAGGATTATATTAGATATGGGTGTCAGAAGCTTCCGTCCTTTGTTCATCAGATATAAGCTGGAATAAATCTAGGATCATCAGAGATCAGATCAACAACCTTGATAGCACTTTTTTCTTTATCTTTTATCTCCAACATCAGGTCGAAGTCGTATGGTTTTGACCGTTCTATGAATTCAATGAAATCATCTTCGTCGATATGTTCAGCATGTCTACCCTCCCTTTGATCAATCATCTGAGAACTGTAATCGACCATGGGTATTCCATCATGTTCACCCCATGTACTTTGTATTTTACTAAATATCGAACTCAACTCTTCACTATTGTTGTTCAATCGATGATGAAGGTAATCGAAAATAACTGGAAAACCGCACTCTTGACTTATTTCTAAACAATCTTTTACACTGTATGACTTTTCATCGTTTTCGATAACAAGTCTTTTTTTGATGACTTCATCTAAATCCGAGTACCTTCTGATAAACCGCTTTTTACTTTTTCCTTTTTCACCATATACACCACCAACGTGAAGCTGTATTTTAGCGGTATTATCCAGTCCAAGGAGATCAAGCACTTCTGCATGGTAAAGAAGCTCATCGACACTTCGATGATAAACATCTTCTTTGTTCGAATTTAAAACTATGAACTGGTCCGGATGCATGGATATCCTGATATAATTCTTTTTGATAATGTCTCCGATCTCTTGGAATCTATCACGAAAGTGCCCTCCCCAATCATAATCGTTTATCTCATGGGAAGCAAATGGAACTAGATCCGAACTTATCCTGAAAAATAGCATATCACGTTCGATGTTGAATCTAAGGATCCTTTCTAAACAATCCAGGTTGTTCTCGACCTTCTCTATAAGATTTTCAACGGAGTAAGACTTCAACCGGAATGTACTACTACTCGTACAGTCGAGTGTTCTGTTAATGCACGGATACCCTATCTTCATATTACACCTTCAATTTTCATTTTCGATGTATGCCGTTATCGAGGTACCGTTTTCATCTGAAGATATGTCGACTTCATCGGCTAGCCTGAAAACCGCTGGAAGACCACTGCCGAGTCCTATGTGTTTCATGATACCTTTTTCAGAGACAATTTGCTCACCTTTTGCGAAACCATCTTTCATCGCCAATTCTTGATCTCTGATTCCGGGCCCTTCATCTTTTGCTGAGATCTTTATAATATCATCGGTGAAAAAAATCTTAAGTTTACCCCCTCCGGCGTATTTTACCATATTCGTTGAAAGTTCCTTTAAAATTATCAAAGACCGATCTCTAATATTTTTTTTAAAATCGAAATTCTTTTTGACCCTGTGAACAACGGCATCTACATCCCATGGTTCTTTTATTTCGAATGAATATATCATATTCTGATCACCATTACCGTCGAATCGTCTTTGGATTTGCGATAGTTCTCAATCATGAATCTAGCTATCTCCTCCACTTCTTTTTTCACGGGAACATCATCTGCTATCGAGAACCTGCTTGAAATCCCGTCAGAATAAATAATGATAAGCGTTCCTGGTTTGACGTTGAAGGGTCTTTGTTTGATCTTCCTTACTTTATAACCAACTATCCCGCTATTGTTTATAGGATTGATATCTTTATCATTTACTTTCACGTCTACATTTCCGATGGCACACCAGATGAATTCGCTTTCGTAAATATCTGCAATTGATACAGCTGCTCCTCTAGTCTCCCTCAACTCTCTATGTAATAACCTTAATTTACTAGACGGCCGATCATGTCTCAGATCATTTTTAAGTGATTTGACCTTATCTACAACTCTCTGTGCTCGTTCTCCGTGCCCTAACGAATCTACCAAAATGAATCGGGTGTATTCGTCCTCTTCTAAAATGATGACTCCATCACCACAATGTTTCAATCCTTCCTTTGGTTTTATTATATAGTGGTACTTCATATGATTCCTTCTCTTATTAAAGGTGCTTAGTTAAGAAAACACTGGTTCCTTCACTACCTGTTTTTATTTTAAATTCATCGGACAACCTTTTTGCCCCTATAAGTCCCATCCCCATACCACTTTCAGATCGGTAATTACCTTTTAAAATTTCTTCCACATTATCTATACCTGGGCCATTATCCCGGGCTATAATCTGTACACCTTTTTTTCCCTGTGTTAGGGTCACTATCATCATATTACCTTTACCAGCGTACTCGATTATATTTCTAGCTAGTTCTGAAGCAGCCGTTGCTACCTTTGTTCTATTGAATTGACTAAGTCCGATATTTTGTGATACCTTGTAAACAGCGTTCCTGACCTTGACAATATCTCTTTCTGATTTGATTTCAATTTTTTTCATCATGTGTTCAGGACTCAAAGTTCATCCCCCTCCGATCATCTCGTCAAGGAGTTCTAATCCTCTATCTACGTTCAGGGCGGACTTTACACCTTCGATATCAAGCCCCATCTCTGTTAAAGTCATGGCAACTTGGGGTTGCATACCGACGATCACTGTTTGGCACCCCATCATTTTAGCCATACGTCCTATCTTATCTAGAATTCTAGCGATGTATGAATCCACTATCTGAACAGACGTGATGTCTATTATCAATCCTTTACTACCGCTATCCCACAGTTCTTTGGTTATATCTTGAAGCATTTTGTTTGCTAAGATGTCGGATATCTCAGTATGGATGGTCGCCAACAGGTAATCCTTTAGGGGAACAATCGGTATCGGTGTCAATTCACTAGCAGTTATTTCGTCTATCTCTGCCGATCCCTGGTAATCGGAATCCACTAGATCTCCACCTCTAATTCTTCGAATACATATCTTAGAGCGTCGGCTATGTTTCTCATTGTGAGGAGTCCTTCTAAGTCAACGCCTATCTGAACCAAGGTATTCGAAACTTCAGGTTGCATCCCAGTGATTATACATTTTGACCCTAAAAGTTGCACGGCTTTAGATATCTTTACAAGATGGTCAGCTGTTTTCGTATCTACATATCCTACTCCAGTTATATCGATTATAACGTATCGGGCTTCCTTAGAAACTATCTCATCTAAAAGTACCTCCATCATCTGCTGGGTTCTTTGAGAATCTAATACTCCTATTATTGGAAGAGTCAAAACTCCGTCCCAAAGCTGAACCGATGGGGTAGCTAACTCCTGCATTGCTTCTTTTTGATTTTCTATGATGTCAAGTTTCTCTTCTAGCTTTTCGTTCTTTTCTGCCAATTCCTGGTTCATGTAATCGACGTCTTCTAGCATTATATTGAAAGTCTCAGCCGCTTCATAAAATGGATCGTCTTCATCCTCGTCGAATCTGACTGAAAAATCCCCGGCTGCTACCTTGGTCAATTTGTCGACGATAGTTTCTATCTTATCCTCTATGTATCTCTCTGGATTCTCCATCTAATCACCTTTCAAAAATTCAACAGCATCTTCTCTTGTTTTAAATGTCTCAATATTCTTCTTACCAGCACTGCGGATTATTTTGATCAATATATTTGTCTTGATAGAAGGATCAACAACAGCTATCTTAGGGGTCAAACCTGCTTTTATTATCTCGTTGAGTATCTTTTTTCGCATCTCTCCTCCAAGATCGACCTTGTCAACATCCAGTATCACATTAAATTTTTCTCCCGGGTGTTCTTCAAAGAAGAAATCCATGACCTTCTTTGCAGTTTTTTTATCAAAATTGTCTCCTGTGATATACAAAATTCCGTCCTTAACCTCTATTTCTGCACTCATAGCTTTTAAAATTTGAATAGATATTTATACTTAACTCGTTTATATCTATTCAACTATGTTTGATATATATTAAGGAGGTTTTATAAAATGATATTCTGCGAAGAACTCCGTGAAGAAGCGTCTGAGATATGGGAAGCATACCATGACCACCCTTTCGTCAAAGGCATCGGCGATGGAACGTTAGATAGGGAGAAGTTCGAATACTGGCTTCAACAGGATTACGTTTATCTTATAGAGTATGCCCGATCATTTGCATTCGCCGCCGGGAAAGCTGATGAACTTGAGGTCATGCAGAAGTTCGCCGAACTATTAGATGGTGTGCTGAACACGGAGATGCAGATGCATCGTAGTTACGCAGCTAAATTTGGAATATCCGAGGAAGAACTTGAAAAAGTTGAAAAGTCGCCAACCTGTCAAGCCTATACTGATTTTCTAGTTAGAACAGCATCTGTTGGTACACTTCCTGAGATCATATCTGCCTTGGTACCATGTTTCTGGGGGTTTTTAGAAGTCGGGGAAAGATTAGCTGAAGAGGGAGATACCAGTGAGGATAACCCATACCGAGATTGGATAGAGATGTATTCCTCAGATGAATTTGAAGACCTATCAGACTGGAGTAAAGAACTCATGAACGAAATGGCTGAAGATGCTAGTGAAAGGGAACGAGAAAGATTGAAAGAGGTATTCGTGACCAGCAGTCGGTTGGAATTGAAATTCTGGGATATGTCCTACGAGATGGAGGAGTGGGAGTAACATCAATGGCTAATTTGAAGAAACGAAAGAAATCTAGTCTGTGAAAAGCTTTATATTAAACAATGTGCATATTGTATTACGATGATAGTGATAAAAGACGCGATGATCTTGATCCATCTAGCTAAGACCTCGGTTTTAGAGGATTCCTGCGACTTATTTGAGATGAATTTGATCCCAAACGAGGTCTGGGAAGAAACTGTTAAAATCGGGAAAGAGAAAGGTTATCCCGATGCTAAACTGATAGAGGAGATCATAGATAAAAATAAGATAGAGGTCTGTAAAGTAGATGACAATAAACTGATAGAACGTGCAAATGATTTCAATATACAAGGTGGTGAGGCCGAAGCGGTAGCACTATATTGGGAAAAAGAGGCAGATTTCCTTGCTACTGATGATGATAATGTTAGGCGGAAAAGGGTCATATTAGAGATAGATATCATCGGTACACTTTCTATCATAATCAAACTATTTGAAGAAAAAAAGATCGATAAAGATAAAGTGAAAGTTGCGTTGGATATCCTAGGGGAAGTAGGATGGTTCAGCACAGCAGTATTAGATAAGACCAAGATGGAGTTAGGATTGGTATGAAAGCATCTATAGGGGTAAGATTGGATAGGAGATTTATCGAAAAGTTGGAATCGCTGAGCGAAGATGAAAGGCTAGATAGGTCCACTATAATCCGTAAACTCCTTGAGAAGGGATATAAACAGTACTTAAAGGAAAAGGCAGCCGATAGGTACAGGAAGGGAGAAATAACCATCAGTAAAGCCGCGGATATGGCTGGAAACACTATATGGGAGATGGAGAAATTTCTGATAGATCAGGGATACATATCCAGTTATTCTGTAGATGATCTTAAAAAAGAGATAAAGATGTTAGATCTCTAGATCCCTTTGTAGTACGGCAGCATGGGACAGGTAGTTCCAGCGTCTCCCTTCCAGAATTCCGAGATATCCATGGTTACTATTGTGTACCCTATATCTTCCAATAATTTTTTCGTGTTCTTGTAAACATCTGGCATGAGTATCTTGTCGTTACCCAGATAGAAGAGATTTATGGGTTTATTTTTGTACATAGTTTCTTGTTCTGATCTATGAATCTTGACCAGATCGAACCCTTCGAATTGATCCACATCAACTATTTCTGGACAGATAGCCAAAGTTCCGTCGCCAATAAAATTAACACCAGATAATAGATGAAATACTTCAGAGACTGGGACCTTTACGAATTCCTTTTCTGGAAAATGTCTAGAAAGCTGGTCGATCCCTTCCTCATTGGTCCTTTCGGAAATGCCGACGAATATAACGTTTTGATCGGTGACCAAGATATCACCGCCTTCTACAGTTCCTGGAGCCTTAATTTTCTTTATCTCATATCCATCTTGTTTAAGATGTTTCTCAACCACCTTTTCCTCTCCTCTCCTAGACGGTTCACCGAACCTGCATATGGATGCGGTATTCGATTCTACACCGATAAGCGCCGTATCTTGGACAAATATGCTGTCAGGATATGGCTCTTGGACAAGTAATTTTTCGACTCTGATACCATGTTTCTCAAGTATTAGCACGTATTTTTCGTGCTGCTCCAATGTTTTATCTAAATCGATGGTTCCGTGTTCTGGATTTTTAGAAACACATCTTTTATAACTTTTTCCAGGAGGTATTACTAGAACCTCATCTGTTAATCTATCCATGGATGGATGTAACGGTTTTAAAGATATAAAGATTTTCAGACGATTTTGGACGTAGTTAAATTAGGTATACCTAAACTTTATTAATCATGAACTGAATTTGGATGATGATGAATGAAAATAAAGGCATTCAGCGGATGACTTGTGCCTTAGAAAAACGTCTTTACAAGTATCCTTCTTTGTTCAAACTTTATTCATTCCCTTATTCCGGTGTAGTTCAGAGAGAAATAGAGCTCGGAGGGATCACTTCAGATGATATTGTTCTAAACGTTGGATGTGGTCCTTTACCCTTTACTGCAGTCCATATCGCGGAGATGTCAGGTGCTAAGGTATTTGCTGTAGATAATGATAAGAGAGCAGTAAAATTGGCTACTGGGTTAGTAAAGAAATTGGATCTGTCTAATCTCATCGAAGTTCTAGAGTGTGATGGTAAAGAACATATTCCAGTTGACTTTAACAAAGCTGTGATGGCTCTACATGTAGAACCTAAAATGGAGGTGCTAAAAAATTTACTTACTCGATCAGACGTCGTTATGCGTAGCCCTAGAGGATCATTAAAAGAATCCTATGGTCTGCATTCCATGCACTTTACACCTTCAGCTAGCACAAAGCATTTGATGCCTACTTTTGACAGATCTTATCTGTTCACAGATGGATAAAATGAACAAAAAAATAATGATGTGGATTTTGGGAGTGATCCTCCTTATCGTACTCGCTATATGGACGGGGTTAGACGGCATGAGGGAGGTTTTTAAAGTCGTCGAACTTGATAGATTATTACTCTTTTTGATATCTTTATCTTTACTCCAGGTCCTAACACTATCTTTGACCACATATCAGTGGTACTATTTGATAAACAAATTTGAAAAACTCTCGTTTATGAACGTTTTCTTGATATCTCTTACTGGAAATTTTGTTGAAAGTGTAACGCCTTCATCGAAACTCGGTGGTGAATCGGTTAAGATATATCTTTTCAAACAAAAAACTGATTTTTCTTATCAAAAATTGACGACTTTTTTACTAGCACATAAATATGTATTGTTAAGCCCTTTTCTGATCGTCTGTTTGATTTCTTTAGTTGTTGCTTCATTGAGGTATAACGTACCTCAGGCCGTTTATGTTTCTTTTACAATTTTAACTGTATCAGTCGGTACATTGATAGCGGTCATATATCTTGGTCGAGATGATAATAGTAAAGCAAAATCTAGATATTTCGTGATACGTAAACTTTTAGAAGGCATCGACTTCATCAAAAAGTCAGCAGCGGAAGTAAACACTGTACTTTCAAAGACAGATCGAAATAAACTGTTCATGATATCTTTCTTGATCTGGGGACTTTATCCTGTAAAGATATACCTCACCGCTATTGTTTTGGGTTTAAGTTTATCGCTGCCATTAGCCATAATCGTTACTTACACTGCTTATCTGGTGAGTATGCTTCCGATAACTCCCGGTGGATTGGGTACCTTCGAAGGTAGTATGGCGGTCATATTGAGTTTGAACGGTTTTTTACTCGCTGAGGGTATGGCTATTGCACTTTTAGCCCGATCTATAACCTACTGGTTCCCTCTATTTATCTCCGCTGGAGCTGCTATCTATCTGATCAAAAATAGAGATATAAAGATGCCTTCAAACATTTTTTCACGCCTGAAATCTTTAACAACTTAAAGGATAAGACCACCTATATGAGCTATCACCCCTCCGATGAACATCGAAAATATGATGGTAAAAGCCAAAACTCCTGCTGAGACTTTAGTGCCATATTCCTTAGCTAGCACACCCAATACTGCTACACAGGGTACATAAAATAGAGCGATAACGGCACCTACGAATAGTTGAAGGTTAGAAAGCTCCATCTCTAATAGAGGCAGAACTGCAAGTTCCCTTCTGAATATCCCCAGTATCAGGGGAGTTGATGCTTCGCTAGGTAGTCCTAACCAGCCAGTGACCAGCGGTTCAAGAAATACACCAACATAAGCTAATACGCCAGTTTCGTATAAGATCGAGGCGGCACCGATGATATATACCATAGGTATAGCACCATTGGTGAGAAAGTGTTTGACCCGTATCCAAAGTTTCTTTCCAAACATCCTCCAGTCCGGAAAAAGAAGGTCAGGTACTTCTTGGATCATAGGTGTTTTTTTGACTTTGAAAATTTTACTTAAGAATAGACCAGACAGGAAAGCAGCTGTCAGAGAAAATAAAAAAAGAACCAGGACTAGAGTTACGGAACGTTCTGCAAGTAGTGCGATAAAAGCACCGGATTGAGCCACACATGGTACAGAAAGGCAGACCATAGTAGATACGACCATCCTTTTCTTTTTATCCTCCATAGTTCTGGTTGACAATATAGACGGGATGGCACACCCATAACCTAGTAAAAGAGGGATGATAGCAGCCCCAGAAAGTCCCATTTTATTTAGAATACCATCCAATAGAACCGCAAGTCTTGGCATATATCCACTGTCCTCAAGTATACTTAATGCAGTGTAAAAAGATATGATATAAGGTAATACAAGACCTAGCGGCCACTCGATGGCTTTGATCAAGAATCCATATTCACCTACTAGTATATCTCTTAAAGTCCCTTCAGCAGTGAAATATTCTACTACACTCACGATCGGTGGAAATACGAAAAGTTCAAAAAGGGGCAAAAAGAAATATTGTCTCATAGCCATCCCTGCTCCCACCACTAAAAGAAACATAAAACCCAATATCAATATCGCTAATGGGATACCTGGAAAAGGCTTTACTAGAAGTTCACCCCACCTCTCCCTTTTGCTTTTTTCTCTTTCAAATTTCTCTTTTTTCACTTTTTTTTCTAGTTTTTCAGCGATTTCCCATCCCGCTTCCACCTGTTTTTTACTCTTCTTGATATCTTCATCTATCAGATCGGTGATCAACTCTTTTAGTTTATTTATCCCCTTATCTTTTGTGGCGATAGTGGTTATCACTGGGATATCAAGTGTTTTAGATAGATAGTCCAAATCGAGCCTTTCTTCTATCAGGTCAACTCTATTTATCACAGCCACTGTCGGAAGATCGTATTCCAGTACTTGTAAAAGCAGGTACAGACTGCTCTCCAAATTCTTTGCATCCAGTACACACACGACACCACCCGGTTCGTCTTTAAGCATATCAACCGCTATCTGTTCTGCCTGGTTTGATGCATCCAGTGTGTAGGTACCTGGTACATCGATGAGTTGATACTCTTTGTTATCCACAGAAGCTTTACCTTTCTTGTAATCGACAGTTGTACCCGGATAATTCGCCATACCTACATCTAATCCAGTTAATCGGTTGAATAGAACACTTTTACCAACATTAGGCGGCCCTATCAGAAGGATGTCCACTGAACCACCTCAAGCGACCTTTATATTTTCAGCGATCCCTCGGTCTATAGCCATCTTTCTTCCTTCGATGGAAACTAAAAGAGGTCCACCTAACGGCTGCCTGCTTTCGATCTTTACTTTTTTCCCTTCTCTTAACCCAAGAGCATTCAAACAGGATCGGTTTGGACACGATTTAACTATGGCCTCTTCTCCATCAGTTAAAGTCTTTAAAATGCGATGTGTTTTCATCTTAGTACACCTTTTTTTATCTGGACAAGAATGTTGGCATTCTTTTTCCTTTACAGCGATAACTGACTTTTTACCGACTTTATTTTTTACACAGCAGTGATCCTTTGTGTATCTTGAAACATCTACAGAAGGATAAAAATATTTTAAATGGTTCCTTGGAACTCTGTAAACGATCTTTCCACCTTTTTTGATCTCCTTAAATATTTTACAAAGCAAACTATCTTTAGGTTCAACATGGAATGGGATCCAAACTGCATCGTATTCGGAGTAATCGAAATCTCTCCCATCATCTATTACGAATTTGATGCCATCTGTGAATTCTTTCGAGTATCTGATGGCATCTGGATCTCGGTCCAATCCAGTAACATCGTATCCTTTTTCAGCTAGATGACAAACAGTCATAGGGAGCGGTCCGCATCCGACGACGATTATCTTGTCATCCTTTTCAAGTTCAGCTAATTCTAACTCTTTCTCTACAATGTTTCTGTAAAACATTTTATGGTACATATCACCGAATCTTTTGAATCTACAGCCGATCTTCTCAAAAGTTTTAACTATCTTTTTATCAAATCTTTCACGATTTTTGTTATGGTGATCAAAAGAAACATTGGGTATCTCTTTGCTTTCCAAATCGGTGACCATGTTGTACCATGAGATAATGTATTCATTAATAAAGTTTTGGTGCGCCTAAACATATGAGTAATCGTCATTGAAATTACGAAAGGTTAAATACTTCAGAATGCACTTTATTGACATGGTAAAGATATTTTCGCCATGTGGGATAGTCTGCGACGACTGTGACTGGTTCAAGGGAGAGAAGGAACCCGAGTGTAAGGGTTGTATGGAAGTCGAAGGAAAACCGTTCTGGGGAGAGTGTGAAACATATTCTTGTGCTCAAGATAAAAAAGTAGATCACTGTGGAGAGTGCGGTGATTTTCCATGTAACGAGTTCATGGGCAGATATGATCCTGAGGAAGGCCCTTTCAACGCTGTTATCCGGGCTGGGATCTTAGCTTATAGGAAGCAGCATGGAGACAAAAAAGCTGCTGAGCTGGCAAAATTACAATAAAATAATATAACTCCTTCCAACTGCTTTATATATTGTAAATCCGATATGCTCCGTGATAAAGTGAATAGATGTAAACTTGAATTTTTGGAGTTGAAACTATGTGGGGTATGATATTTGACCTTCTGATTTTATTATTTGTGACTTTTTACATCAGCAATGATGTTCGGAAACGAGAGTTCGATAACAGAATATTCTTGATGTGGATGGTAGGTATCATAATCGGATATATTTTTTTAACTGTATGGGGTGTCTTTATGATATTGATCATATATTTCGTTTGGACAGTAATTATCTCTAGAAAGTTAGATAGCTCAAAACCAGAAGTCAAAACAGAAAAGGAATAAAAATAAAGGAAAGGGTTTTAGTGGGATCAAAAATCGTCAAATTCTTCGTCTTCTTCCTCGAAGAGTTCTTCCTCCTCTTCTAGGTCTTCGTCAAATCCTTCTTCTAATTCGTCCTCAAATTCCTCTTCTTCGATCATCTGTTCTCCCTTTTTAAAGTCCTCAGAGGGCCAAATGAATCCACCTATTATACCAGCAAGCAGCCCGACAGGCCAACTGATCAATCTTGCTGTGACAATTCTTGTTTCCAGATCACTGAAAACCCAGATCGCTGTAAATAGTAGACCTACAACCATCGTAAAGATCACCGCATTCTTGGAGTATCTCTTCCATCCCAGGAATATCAAAGTCATGACTGGACCGTAAACACCTGCTAGTCCAGCCCATCCCCATCCCACGACTTCGTAGATCAGTTCTTCAGTACTTAGGATGAGGATCAGACCTAGTATGGCGATCGATGCAGAAGTGAGTCTAGATATCATCACTTTCCTTTTCTCGTTTATCTTGACGTCTTTTTTAAGAACTTTGGCGTACAAGTCTTCAGCCCAACCAGAACTCGCAACAGCAAGCTGAGAGTCGGCTGTAGACATCATCGCAGCCAGGGCCCCTGCAAGAAGCAGACCACCCAACCATCCTGGAGTATGCTCAAGTACCATGTAGGGCAGTGTCATCTCTGAATTATCTAATAGATCTTCAGGAGCGCCATGAATAACCCTTGCCAGTATACCGATAAGGAATGCACCTATTGAGGTTAGTAATCCCCAAACGAAAGCTACTGCCATTCCTTTCTTCCTGTCAGACTCATTTCTAAGTGCCATCATCCTTACGAAAATATGAGGTTGTCCACCAAAGTATCCCCAGATCCAGCTAAGGTTAACACCGAATAAAAGTCCAACGGCGGCACCTTCTTCACCACCGAACCATTTTCCAAGTTCTACTCCATTGTGTTCTACGCCTTCTAGACTTGCCATGATAGCCATGTCTGGGTCCGTGACCACTATATAAAATAGTATCAATGGTAGGATGATTAAAGTTACCACCATCATCAGTGCTTGTACTGCATCCGTATAACTAGCAGTTAACATCGCACCGGCTACTGCGATATAAGCTACTACACCAGCTACGATTAGTGTTCCGTAGAATGGATCAAGACCAAAAGTCTGTTCAAGTACCGTTCCTCCAGCTCCGAACTGGGATCCAACGTATGGTATGTAGAATAGAAATACTACGAGAGCACCGACGATTCTGATTCCGTCAGCTCCACCAGGGAACCTTTTTGCTATGTAATCGTTTGGAGTGATAGCACCGGTTTTTCTTTTCTCTTCCATGAATTTCTTAGAATAGAATATCCACTGTAGAACCATACCTGCCCCAGTACCTACCAATATCCATATAGCGCTGAGTCCAGTTGCCCAGGCCATAGCCGGCATACCTATAAGTAGCCAGGCAGACATATCCGTAGATCGTTCAGAAAGTGCTAGTACCCAGCCTGGTATCTGGTAACCACCGATATAATAGTCGTCAGTTGTCTTAACTTTTTTACCGGACCACCAGCCGATTACTATTATTACTAACAGATATCCCACAAGAGGGATCATGATGTCCAATCTTGGTTCTATCATATTTTTCACCTCAACCCAATTTGGTCTAACAATGTATATGTTAGTAATAATATATATTTTTTTAGTTTATCAATTTAAGAAATCCAATATGATTATAAATTTTATTAATACTGCATAGAGAAAAAGTTATAAAAAAGTTTTTATGAAAAGAAAAAAAGGACTGGATCTATTTCATCCAGCCCAAGTTCAACTCTTCTAGTTTCTCATCCGTTGGAATGCCAGTTTCCTTATCCCAGCCCATTGATTCGTAGTAGCTGTCCAAAGCAGTATCTAGGTCCACTACGTGACCTTTTCCTCTTCCATCTGGGGCTTTCTCTTTTAGGAAGCGTTCAGGTAGTGAGTCATCTTTCCTATCGAAGCCGAAGGAAACATTCATCATCCTTTCCATATTAAGGACTCGTTCAGCAGCTTTAAGAAGATCCTTTTTACTGAATTCCTTTCCGGTAGCTATCGATAACAGTTCTGCATATGTCGAAGCCTTGTTCGCTAGTGTTATAACCGTGAAGAGACAGACGCCTAACATATTGGTGGCCATGCACAGTTCCTGGAACGGTTTTACCCACCATTTGTTCCCATCTTCTAGAAAATCGATATCTCCTTCTATATCTAAGTCAGGTTCTCTGTAACCGAATGCATCTACGGTCGGTGACCAAGGTCTTAGATGGTCAGCACCTCTCGGGGATACTGCATGAGTCACGGCTTCACCTTTACTAGCTCTGACTCCATCGGCGGCCATCTCAAGTCCTTTTACATGCATGGCGGCTTTCTCAGCCTCTTTTCCGTATCTTTTAGCAGCTTTTTTCACACCATCTGCCAGTACATCTCCAAATCCCTCTCTTCTAGATATTTTTCCTACCAGTTCTACGACAGAATCAGCATTACCCCATTCCAAACCGATCCCACCGGTATCCTCACGATCGATTATACCCTTGTCGTACCATTCCATAGCAGTGGCGATGACCTGTCCCGCTGAAATATGATCCAATCCCATATCGTTTGCTATATGTGAGGCTGCTGCGATGGCGTTCATATCCTTGACTAGAGTTTTACTTCCGAAAGCAGCTACGGTTTCGTATTCAGGCCCACCACCCTTGCTGCCCATGTATTTACCTTCTTTTACTTCGGTCACGGTTCCACAGGCTATTGGACAACCCCAGCAAGCGTATTTTTTTACATCTAACTTTTCATAATAGGCATTGTGATCTAGTTGGTTTCGACCTAATGGGAATGTCGTCTGCTGCCAATTCTTGGTCGGTAACACTCCTAAGTCGTCGATGGCTGCATAGAAAGATGGTGTACCATACTTCTTCAGTTCTTCTCTAACGAAATCCTCTGAGAATAATTCTTCTCTGCTTTCTTTTGCTTTTTCCTTCAGTTTATCCGGATCTGCTACTTCTATTTCTTTTGACCCTTTAATAGCTATAGCTTTAAGACCTTTAGATCCCATCATGGCTCCAGCACCACCTCTACCCGCGGCACGATGTCCATCGTTCATGACAGCAGCAAAGAGTACCTTGTTCTCACCGGCGGGCCCTATACTAGCTATCTGAATTCCT
>SL_5KL_010_SEDDRAFT_10000768_pt1 | contig 20166 bp, 22 predicted proteins | sample SodLakKL_010_SED_FD_9118 | JGI IMG/M metagenome (IMG submission 9118)
GGGCTGCAATCCTATTTGAAGAGTTGGTGTATCAAGAGGCTGGAACATATCGTTCTGATCAGGGGAGAAGAGCATGAGGGAAGGGGGAGTAGCACCCAACCGTCATAGGACGCCAAAATACGGCCCCTCTCAATGACGAATCCATTATCGGAGTCTTCTTCTCCACACCTGTATCCTCATTTCGCACTCTGCCCTTGGGAGCCAGCGCTTTCCCTTTAACATTCTCTTTAGAGCATTGGCTCCTTCAGGAGGAACGAGCAGTCTTCTGTTCACCAGATGATCGAGAAGCCAGAGCGTTCCATGGCAGGTGATTTGGTGAGCTTCAGCAAACGTTCTCAGGGCTCCATCACCTGATATCAGGATTCCGTCATACTTGACCGAAAAGAGATAGGCAGAGAGGTCTTTGGGAGAGAGTTCAGGGTGTATCTCCATGATTTCCATAATCCTGATTAATTCATCTGGTTCAAGCTCATTGATACTGATTCCAAGTTCTTGTAACTGAGTGCGGGTATATGATCGGTTGATCTCCTCATCGGCGATGATATCCGAAGTGAGGAACATACACGGACAGGAGAGAAGGCAGCTCTCTATCTCCCCCACAATGAGGTCCAGCATGACCGATGCATCGAGAATACAGGTATTCTTTTTCTTTTCACCTTTATCTGGTGCTTCATTGACGCTGATCTCTCTACCCACACGTCTCCTCCATCCCACGGCTCACCAGAGTGGAAGAGACCGGTTCTACGTCATTCTCCACCAACTCATCGTCATCAGCCAGCTCCAGGTAGCGTGATTCTGTGATCATCTTTTCGCTCAGGGCATGCAGGAGGAGGAGCTTCATCCGTGTTGGAAACTCTGGCGGACTCTCTCCCGGCTCTCTCTTTCGCCATCCACGGGCATTCAATTCCATAAAATGTCGTGCTGTTGCATCTTCATTGATGATACCGCAATCTTTTGCCCGGTATATCCATGCTGCCATGCTCAAACCGTACTTCAGTTTCAGTAGCCGGAGTTCACGGAACTCAAATCGTGTTCGTTTTGAGCCCAGTTCATTGACAACAGTATCACATGGCACAAGAAACGCAGCGGCGAAGCGGTTTGCTGCGACTTCCCAAATATCTTCAGGAATTTCCTCAGATTGTGGCTCCTCTTCTGCAACGCTCCACACTCCACTGTCCTGAACAGTTTTTTTTCCAGGAGTGAGCCGGGAATCCATCCCGATGGCCGTTTTAAACTCTGGCTCTATCTTCAACAGGAGATGACCAAGTTCATGAGCGAGACTGAACCGCTGCCTGTCCCCGGTCATATTTTTATTCACAACAATGATCGGGTGTTCGTTATACCAGAGGGTTAGGGCATCAAACTTCTCAGATGCGGCAACAACACCAACCTTGATCCCATGCTGCTCAAGGAGATCAATCACATTCTTGATGGGTTCAAGACCAAGTGACCAGTCTCTCCTGATCTTCTGAACCAGATCCTCAATATCATTCGGTGACCTGATCCTGCAGTCATCCTGACCCGGTAGATCGAGGTGTTGCTCTTCTCCAAGAATCCGCTCGATTGTCAGGTACCGATCAAGCCAGTCCTGGGTACGGGCGAGGATCATTGCTTCTTCTCTCTTCGGGGGGGCTTTCCTGCGCCGGTATTTGGGTAATTGCAGTGTAACTGATACTGGCCGTAAAAAGTACTCTACCCTCACACCAAGTACCTTTCCAAGAGCAAGCAACATCCCTGATCCTGGCATCGCCAGACCGTTTTCGTACTTCGAGATCATCATTTTTGATAGATCAACCTGATCGGCAAGAACCTGCTGTGATAATCCTGCCATCTTCCGGGCGGCTTTGATCCGCTCCCCGATTATGTTCTTTGACACCACCCTCATCACCGTCTCTTATTGTGTATGGAGTTTACAAATATTTAATATTTTTGATTTTTGTAAACCAATCTGCTCCTGTGATACCATACCTACAATACTCTATTTGCCATCTATTATCCCTGATCCCCCCGGTCACTGCACCAAACCCACACAATACTATCCCGGAACGCTGAATGAGTATTGCCAGCAGAGGTTGGGAACATTCCCTGCCTTATACAGTCGGAGAAGCGTCAACAACCAATAATTATAAACATTACCGTAACAGACGGAATGAGCAGAAAAACCTGTTTCAGGATAGAAACGGAGCATGGAACCAGGAGTGTCTGAGTATGCAAAAGTATGAGTATATATGTGTGGCAATTGTGGGGATGGGAGAAAGAACAACGAAAATTCTAAATGAATATGGTCAGCAGGGATGGGAACTTGTTGATGTCGTATGGATATATCATTATTTCAAAAGACCGGTCGACTGATGCCCTTCACCATGAAGCAGAAGATGATAGTCCGATAGTCCATGTATAATTTGCCATCCTGCCGGGATGCACCTGTTGCAGGCGTGGCAGGGGGTGGCAATACAATTCCCTGCCACAGGGGATCGTTATTGGTCAATATAGGTCAATATCCTGATTATTCCCGATCATTCCCGGCGTCATATGAGATATGGCATACCATATCATGTTGAGAAGGTGACGCGACAGGCACGGATTATATCCGAGAATCATGAAAATATCCTGTATATCCTACATTGTTTTGCAGATCATAAGGAATACGAACAGTGGTATAATTTATATCGCTGATCCATGCTCCGATCTACCTCCCGGGGTTTGAGGGGTAGAAGCCTTTATGGTATACTGTGGTGCAATTATAATTTCATGGCGACATCACAGACGATTAAGCTTAAATCTGCTACAAAAGAGCGACTGACCAGGCTGAAGATCCATCCTCTAGAATCCTATAACGACTGTATTGAGCGCCTGATTGATATAATATATGATAATGAACCCCTCTCTGAAGAGACCATCAGGCGTCTGGATGAGGCAGAGATCGATATAAAAGCAGGAAAGTTCAGGCCTCTTGACGACGCTATGAGGGGTCTTGATCTCCTGTGAAACCCTTTGACATTGTCATCATCCCTCCAGCAGAACGGGACCTTGCCAGGCTCGATCCACCATCGGCTCAGCGCATCCAAAAGGCGCTTGGGGATCTTGCAAACGAGGAGAACCCGAACTGGTTTCTCAAACGTCTGGAAGGGGATCATGACCCTACGTTCTTCTCACTCAGGATAGGAGAATACCGCGCTATTCTGAAGATCCATAATGGCCGTTTGATCATTGTCGTGGTTGAGGTCTGACTGCGAAGAACAGTATACAGAACATTCTAACCGATACTTCTTTGTGGGCAACCCACACCCTTCATCCTCCTCCGCAACCAACATCTACCAGACAACCATGGGCAGCAACAAAAACTCCACTCCATCCAACAAGCCCCTCCTCACTGACCCACCTTTCTACCTGCGAGAGTTTGAGGAGTCCCACCGGTACATCATCAATGAGTACGAGGTCGAACCAAGGGATATCGGGATATTCATTCCCTGTGCGATGCGGAAACCCTACAGCACAAGCCCGAGCCACCAGCTGATCAAAATGGTCGTCTCCCAGGTCTTTTCTGACGATCAGTATCATATCGTCGTCTTTGGGACCTGCGGGATCGTGCCGTCAGAACTCGAGGAGATGTACCCTTTTGCCCATTACCGGTACATGCTCGGTAAGTGCAACGACCAGAAAGTCCTTGAAGACTTTCTCAGGATCGAGACCGACCGGGTCGCCGGCTACCTTGCAAAGACCCGGGATCGCTACCGGTACCGGATCGCCTACTGCCTAGGCATCTTCCGGGAGGCGTTCATCCGGGGAGCAGAGCAGGCCGATGTCAAAATCGACCTCATCCTCCCGACAGAAGATGTTATCAACCTGATCGTTGAGCAGGGCGATTGCGCCTTCCAGGAAGGCAGCCTCTCAATGGACGAGTATCTCGGCGAGTTCTGTGAAGAACTGATCAGGTTCAGAAACAATCACTTCCTAAAAGGGTAGTGCCAGGCCAGCAACCCACCATCCACGTTCTCACTCAAAAAGACAGTCCAGGATCCATTTTTGAAAATAGCTCATTTGCTGGTAGATCGGAATACAATGGAATAAAGACAAAAATGAAAAGAGAGGATTACCCCCGGTTATCTGTCAGTTCTGGTTAACCCTGCCTGTATTCACAGAACTTACAGACCGGGCATGGGTAAATGCCCTCGTCCTTGCTGGCGAGGGTAATCGACTTTCCACACTTCTTGCAGACGTATCTGCCTTCGCCGGGTTTGTCACCACATGTGATTGGCATACATATTGTTCGGACTTATACGAATATATATCTTGTTATTAATCCCCGGTACATCTTCGACGATAGACAAACAGTGCGGGATCTCTTCCATATCATTTGCCAGGATTTATAAAATAGAAAGGTTGTATCACATAACATGATGTCCTCAGACTCTGGTTCAGAAAGCCCCATTCTTAATCTGGCTGATATTGAGGCAGGGGAAATCTCCCGTACAGGAGGGAAAGGTGCAAACCTTGCCAGACTTATCCATGCAGGTTTTCCTGTCCCCGAAGGTTTCTGCCTGACCACCGCACTCTACCGCGAACTCATCGATGATACTGGGATTACCCGGCTGATTGATGAGCTTGAGGATATTTCCGCTGCGGAAAGCGAAAGGCTGCATAATCTGGCAGGCAGAATACGAGAGCATATCCAGAGTAAAGATCTATCTGTTGACGTTCAGAAGGCTATTGAGAGTATTATTGATGCCAGAGCCTCCTATAGCGTCCGTTCGAGTGCGACTGCAGAAGACCTTCCAACAGCGTCGTTTGCCGGCCAGCATGATACACTTCTTGACATAATTGGCCTACACGCCATCACCCGGGCAATTCTTCAGTGTATGGCCAGCCTCTATACAGACCGGGCTGTCTCGTATCGGGCAGCCAACAACATCCTGCACCGGGACGTTTCGATGGCTGTTGTGGTTCAGCAGATGATTGAAGCCGATACCTCCGGTGTACTCTTCACCGCCGATCCGGTTACCGGAAGGCGAACAACAGCTTCTATTGATGCTGCCTTCGGATCGGGTGAGGCGGTCGTTTCCGGGACGGTCACCGCTGAAAACATCCTGCTGGATCGGAGAACCGGTAAGATCCTGGAAATTGAGATAAATAAAGGCAATGAAACAACGGAAGAGGGAACAGAAAGAGAAATCCACATCCTGACTGGGGAACAGATACAGGAGCTTCACGCACACGGTGAGGCAATTGAACGTCTCTTTGGATCTCCGCAGGACATCGAGTGGTCTTTTGAGGGGGACCATCTCTGGATACTGCAATCGCGTCCAATTACGACACTCTTTCCAATTCCTTCCCCGCTACCAAAAGACGATGGACTCCATGTCTACTACAGCTGGAATCACCGACAGGGGATGACCGAGGCGATGCCCCCACTCGTCGTCGACTACTGGCTGCAAACGATGGACGCAATGTTTCATCGGATGGGGTTAGCCCCTGCATCCCGCTCCCTCGGAGCAACCGCCGGGGGGCTCGTGTACTTCGATGTAACCCCCTTTCTTACCTCAAAGAGACTCTTCCTATGGCTCAGGGAAGGACTCACAGAGTTTGACCAGCAGTCTGTGTACCGGTTCGATGACGTCTTTCAGCAGCGGCGTGATGAGATGGCAAAGATATCCCTGCTCCGTGGGATCTCCCCTGGCAGGTCTGTCATCGCCGGGGTGCGCCTTGGGTATACCATCTGCCTGACCCTTGGATCCATTCTCCACGGACTGGTCACAAAAACCTATGAACAGGTGCCGGAAAGGAGCCGGAAATGGGCAGATCAGTCGGCCGGGAAGATGATTCAATCCATCCGCTCGGGAGAAACAGAGGAAGAACGCCTCCGTATAGCTCTGCAGAAGAACAAGGAATTTGTCTGGACTGCTATGAAACAGGCATTGCTTCTCTGGAATATCTACGTGTACCGGTCTCTCCTCCGGAGAATTTCTCATCCATCGGATGATGCGTTTGAGGCGCTGGAGCGGGGGCTTGCAGAAAACATTACAACGACCATGATGCTTGAACTCGGGGATATCACTGATCGTGCTCGCGATTCTTCTCCTGTGCGTGATGCTATCATACATGGAGATGATCTCAAGAGCATTCGCCTGGTTGATGATGGAGATATATTTGTATCTGCATTTGAGACCTTTCTTCAGCGGTATGGATTCCGGGCTCCAGCTGAGATCGAGTTCAGCCGTCCCCGATACTATGAAGACCCATCCCCACTCCTTTCATCCATCCAGGCATCCTTACAAAGGGGGGAACGGGGCGCCCATCGAAAGCAGATCAAGGAGCTGGAAGCACGGGCGGAGTATGCGATCACAGATCTGGAGCAGGTTGCCAGACGGGGTCCTGCCGGATTCCTCACACCACGCCTGGTCAGGGCCTTTGCTTTGCGATACAGAAAGTACCTCTCGATCAGGGAGATTACCAAATACGCTCTCTCCCAGCTTCTTGCCGAGACGAGACACCAGGTGCTGGCTGCAGGAGAACTCCTTGAGAAAGAAGGCGGGCTCAGAGAGGCAGAGGATGTATGGATGTATACCATGGACGAACTCCAGTCTGCACTCATGGACCCAAGAACACCTCTTGATGTTGATATCAACCATCGAAGAGCAGAATTTCACCGCCACCAGGAGCTTCGTGCTCCGGCAGTCATCACAAGTGATGGTGAAATACCCCGTGGGATCATGCCAGGAGGTGCCGGGGGTGATGGGCTCACCGGAATAGCAACCTCAGGAGGTCTGGCAGAAGGAATCGTCCGTGTCATCCAAAACCCTGGCGATGCAGCACTCCAACAGGGTGAGATACTTGTTGCACCGCATACTGATCCAGGGTGGACACCGCTCTTCCTCAATGCAGCCGGATTAATTACCAATGTCGGCGGTGTGATGACGCATGGCTCACTGGTTGCCAGGGAATATGGCATTCCGTCAGTTGTTCTGGCAGGAGCCACCGATACGCTCAGGACCGGTCAGCGGATCCGCCTTGATGGAAACCATGGTTTCATCGAACTGCTGGAAAATGAATGAGATGCAGAGATAGACCCGTGACTCTCGCAGTCATATGGCCCGGATCAAAGGTCGATTTTAAAAAGAGGTATTTTCTTGCCCTAGAGATAAAATAGGGCCATAAAGAGGAGTCCAAACGAAGCCAGAATAAGGACAAGAAAGATAGCCGGATTCCATCTCAGCACTTTCTTCCCATCAAGCGGACCGATTGGAAGCATATTAAATGCAGCAAGCATCGCATTGATCTTGATCCCGACAGTCCCAACAAGCACTACAAAGCCACCCAGTCCATAGAAGAGGCCACCGATCAGGATGAGCCCAAAGGGTATCATCAGGACCAGGTTGGTGAGTGGGCCTGCTGCTGAGATAACTCCGTTCTCTCTTTTTGAAAGGGCCTGACCATAGATCATGGTCGCACCCGGTGCAGCAAAGACAACGCCGACAAGAGCTGCAATGGCAACGGCAACAAGAAGCATCTGGTTGTCTTTACGAAACTCCGCCCAGTACCCGTAGCGCATCGCGGTGAACTTGTGTGCCAGTTCATGCAACACAAACCCCACTCCGACAGTAATCAGCGAAAGAAGGAAGAGGAGCGCCGCTGTTCCGATATTCACCCCGAGAGGGGAAAAACCCCTGACGAGCGCGATGGTAAAGGCGACCGCAAGCGCAATCCAGGCAATTCCAAGATCCCTGCGCTCACGTTCCGATATACGATTCAGCATAAGGATATATAGACGGGTGACGTGATAGGGTTTCTCATCAGGATCATGACTCCCATCCATCACACAATCAACCAATTCACTCTGGTAAGCCCATGCATCCGTATCTTTCATCCCGGAAAGAGAAGGGCGAGGAGTGTACAAGAAAGAGAGAGAGAGAGGGGGCCTTTGATACTTTTCTGATCTACTATGAGCTGCATGAAGGCTGCAAAACCAGCTAATAGTCACAAAAGGCTCTGGGGCGGGTCCCGGCCGGCAACCTCTGCAGAACCTATCACCAGAAACCAGAATCCACCACCCCCGGAAATGTCAGGCGTACGCAACCGGATCTCAATCTGCTGACTTTTTTTATTCTCATGACACATGGGTACCAAGGAAGCAAGACCCTCTACCACGGAAGTACAGAGCATGCCCAGACCAAAACGCACACCGGGACAGGCACACCCGTTTCTCAAATGGGCAGGGGGCAAAACCCAGCTGCTGCCCGAGCTGGTCCGCCGCCTCCCACCTGAAATTGCCCATGGAGAAATAACCAGGTATGTCGAGCCTTTTATCGGCGGGGGGGCGCTCTTCTTTGCCTTACACGAGCAGTACGACGTAGCGCAGTCATACCTCTATGACATCAACTGCGAGCTGATCCTCTGCTACACTGTCATTCAAAAAGATGCAGAGGCACTGATCGAAAAACTTGATCACCTGAGATCCGAGTACTATACGCGTGACGAGGAGAAGAGAAAAGCCTTCTACTACGAGATCAGGGACCGCTTCAACAGGCAGCTCCAGGAGATCTCGTTTGCCGATTACAACCCGGACTGGATCACTCGTGCGGCGGGGATTATCTTTTTAAACCGCACCTGTTTCAACGGGCTCTTCCGGGTGAACCGGAAAGGCGAATTCAATGTTCCCTTTGGAAAGTACAAAAAGCCCGATATCCTGAATGCAGAGAACCTGCGGAATGTCCGGACACTCCTCCGGGATACAACAATCAGGCAGGGAGACTTCACCAGCTGCCGGGATGTCGTGGATGAGGATACGTTTGTCTATTTCGATCCCCCTTACCGCCCGCTCAACGAGAAGACTGCCGTATTCACCTCATATGCAAAAGACGGATTTGACGAAGATGACCAGGTACGGCTCGCCGACTTCTTCCGGGAGCTGGACCGGAAAGGAGCAAAAGTCATGCTCTCCAATTCAGATCCCAAAAACACCGATCCCGATGATAGCTTCTTTGATGATCTCTATTCCGGCTTCACCATCGAACGTGTACCTGCAACACGGATGATCAATGCAAATGGTGCGGGCAGAGGCGCAATCAACGAGCTGATCATCACCAATTTTCGGTGAGTCAGAGATTATCTCTCCATCAAGGTGCAGATCGTACTCATGGCCCCCCTCAGATCACCCCAATACCAATGAGAATCAAAACAATCCCGCCGATCGCAAGCGTAATCACCCCTGCGATACCGAGAACCAGATAGAGCAGGGGGAGATATTCATTTACCATGCTCCTGCCTCCCCCCGCCCCTTCGTCCGTTTCCTCCTGAAGAGATCTTCCCGCTCCATCTCCTCAAGATAATCCGAGATATACGCAATAACACCTTTCAGCTGCGGAATCAGGATCGACTCAAGGGCATTTGCCCGCCGCCTGACCGAAGTGATCCTGGTCGACAGGCGGAGGATGGCTCCTTCCACCTCGGACAGCCGGATCGCAGCTTCGATGGCCTCTGCCGCCATATCTGAGGCCTTATCGAGCCTGCCGGTTGCTGCCATCAGCCCGTACCCTGGTACGGGATCTGAGCGGAGCGGATCCGGTACCTGAAACGCGGGCACGCCGGTACCCATGATATTTTTTGGAAGAGCCGGGATATCCGGGATCGTCCGCTCCAGTGCAGCACAACTCTCGACCTCCCGCCGGGACCCCGCCATCTCCGCAGCAAAGAGGACCGGATACGCAGCTGCAAACGCCTCCTCCATCGATCGCCTGAGTTCATTTCTCTTTTTTACCAGTGAGAAGAACTCCATCACCATTGCATCAAGTTTCTCCCGGAGGAGTTCATGCCCTTTTTCGGCAGTGACAAGCCGCTTTCTCACCTTCAGCAGTTCAAGCCGTGTAGGACGGACCCCCGGGGGAAGGCGCCTGCTCACCCGGTGTCACCCCGATAATACTTCTCAATAAACGCAGGATCAATCCGCCTGAGCTCTTCTCTGGGGAAGATCGAGAGGAGATCCCAGGCACGATCAAGGGACTCGGCAAATGATCTCCCCTCTTCGGTCTTCTGCCCGACAAACTCACGTTCAAACCGCTCGAGGAAGGTGAGATAGAGCCGGTCCACCGTCGTCAGCCCCTCGTCACCGATGACGGCCACCAGACTGACAAGCCGCCTTCCCCGTGCATATGCCGCATAAAGCTGGCTTGAGACATTCGCATGATCCTCCCGTGTCCTCTCCTTACCGATTCCGCCCTGCATCAGGCGGGAGAGGCACGGCAACACATCAATCGGTGGATAGACCCCTTTCCTGTGGAGTTCACGCGACAGTACAATCTGGCCTTCGGTAATATATCCGGTCAGGTCAGGTACAGGATGGGTGATATCATCATCAGGCATCGTGAGGATGGGAAGCTGGGTGATCGAACCCGGCCGGTCTATCACGCGGCCGGCCCGTTCATAGAGCGAGGCGAGATCCGTGTACATATATCCCGGGTACCCCCGCCGGGCCGGGATCTCCTCCCGGGCAGCAGAAACCTCCCGCAATGCCTCGCAGTATGCCGTGATATCCTGCATCACCACCAGGACATGCATCCCGCAGTCAAAGGCAAGATACTCTGCCGCAGTCAGGGCGAGACGGGGGGTGATGATACGCTCGATCGCCGGATCATCGGCACGGTTCAGAAAGATCACCGTGTGTGCCCGTGCCCCGGTCTTTGAGAACTCCTGTGTGAAGAACCTCGCCTCCTCATGTGTAATCCCCATCCCCACGAAGACGACGGCAAACTGCTCCTCACTGCCCCGGACACGCGCCTGCCGGGTGATCTGAGCGGCAAGCATGCTGTGCGGCAGGCCGGATCCCGAGAAGACCGGGAGCTTCTGCCCCCTGACAAGCGTATTCATCCCGTCTATTGCTGAGATCCCGGTTTCAATGGAATCCTGAGGAAACTCCCGTCTCGTCGGGTTGATCGCATAGCCTGAGATCTCCATCTCCTTCTCAGGAACAACCCTCCCCCCGCCGTCGATCGGCTCAGCCGACCCCGAGAAGATCCGGCCAAGCATCTCGCGTGAAACCGGCATCACAAGCGGTTTGCCGGTAAACCGTACCGCGGTAATATCACAGTCGAGATCCCGGGTACCGCCGAAGACCATCACGATCGCCACGTCCTTTCTGGACTCAAGCACCTGGCCCATCCGGGTGGTCCCGTCCGGAAGGAGAACCTGCACCACCTCGTTGTACCCGGCATCACCAATTCCTGATACCGCAAGGATCGGACCTGCCACCCGGACAACCGATCGGAACTCCCGCAGCGGTGCCATCAGGAATCATCCTCCGGAAAGGCGCTATCAATCTCTGCAAGCACCTCAGGATAAAATGATTCGAACTCCTCATGCGGCATCGGGCCCATCCGGGAGAGGCGTGCTGTCACAGGATGCGCCTGTAGCTCGTCTGCATCCACCCCCGAACGGACTGCAGCACGTCCCATCTCCAGGTACCGATGGATCAGCGTCATCATCCGGTACTGCTTCTCAGGCGGACAGAAGGTATCGACCGGATCAAAAGCAGACTGGATGAGAAACGACTCTCGCAGGATGGCAGCAACCGCCAGGGTGAACCGGTCCTGTTCGGGGAGGAGATCCGGGCCAACCAGCTGGACGATCTCCTGCAGTTCACTCTCTTTCTGGAGGAGGGCCAGCAGATCAGATCGCATCTGCTTCCAGGCGCTTCCTCCATGCTTCTCCCACCAGGGGGCGACGAGATCGGCATAGAGTGTATAGGAGAGGAGCCAGTTTACCGCAGGGAAATGCCGCTCGTGGGCGAGATCGGCATCAAGCGCCCAGAAGACCCGGACGATACGAAGCGTATTCTGCGTGACCGGCTCAGAGAAATCACCACCCGGTGGGGAGACCGCACCGATCACGGAGATCGACCCTTCCTTGCCGGAGAGTGTCGTAACAAGACCAGCCCGTTCATAAAAGTCCGCAAGACGGGATCCAAGGTACGCAGGATAGCCGTGCTCCCCCGGCATCTCTTCGAGCCGGCCGGAAATCTCACGCATCGCCTCTGCCCATCGCGAGGTCGAATCTGCCATAAGGGCAACCGTATAGCCCATGTCCCGGTAATATTCCGCAATGGTGATCCCGGTATAGACCGAGGCTTCACGTGCTGCAACCGGCATGTTCGAGGTGTTCCCGATGAGGACGGTCCGGTTCATCAGCGGCTCTTTTGTCTTTGGATCCGTAAGCTTTGGGAACTGTCTCAGCACATCTGCCATCTCGTTGCCGCGTTCACCGCATCCGACATAGACGATGATATCGGCATCACACCATTTGGCGAGCTGGTGCTGGACGACCGTTTTGCCGGCGCCAAATGGTCCGGGAACAGATGCGGTCCCTCCCTGGACGGTCGGGAAGAACGAGTCGATCACCCGTTGTCCCGTGATGAGCGGTCTCTTTGGAGGCAGTTTATTTTCAACCGGTCGTGGCACCCGGACCGGCCAGTGCTGGAGCATGGAGATCTCAACATCCCTGCCAGATCCATCCCTGAGGGTGAGGATCGTCTCATTGACATTATACTCGCCCTCACCTGCAATCTCCGCCACCTCCCCGGAAAGGGAGGAGGGAAGCATAATCCGGTGCGTGATATGATCGGTCTCAGGAACAGATCCGATGACCGCACCCCCTTTCAGCTGATCCCCCACTGAAACAGCAGGGGTGAACTGAAATACTCGATCACGGGAAATTGCGGAGGTTCGAATACCCCGTACAATGAAATCCCCGGAGATATCGGCAAGAGCCGTAAGCGGTCTCTGGATACCGTCAAAGATCCTGCCAAGGAGACCCGGGCCAAGTTCTACTGAGAGAGGCATCTTCGACCGCTTCACCGGTTCCCCGGGCGTGATCCCGGTTGTATCCTCATAGACCTGGATCGTTGCCAGATCCTCGTTCAGTCCGATGATCTCCCCGATCAGCTCATCAGCTCCGACCATGACCACCTCGTACATCTGAGCCCCCCGCATCTCATCTGCAAGAACGACCGGGCCAGAAATTCTCTGTATTGTGCTTGCCATCCATTCACTCCGGCATACCTTTTCCTGCGACCCGCCGGATCGCAGATCTGATGCTATCTTCTCCCTCAGATGGACCTGCCGGACCCGGCACCCCGATGACAACCGGGTAGACCGCATCAGATCTCCCGTGCTCGTCAAGGAGAGGGAGAATCGACTGTACATAGCTGTCAAGGATGAGGATGATCCCGATGGAATCGTCCAGCAGGAACTGTTTCAGTTCAGTTTCCGCAGACACCGCATCATCACAGCGTACAGCCTCAGAAACTCCACCGAGCCTGCAGAGGAGGGCTGTTTCACGATCACCGATTGCAACCACCCTCATGATGGCTCCACCACCAGCTGTTCTGTGAACTTCTCCTGCGGTACCTGAAGAAGGAGAGCTGACGCAACAGCCATCAGGTTTCCCATCTCCAGGTGCAGGGCAATGATATACCTGATAATCGGCCCGCTCCCCAGGTGGTACTGGCTGCTGATCGCTCTGCCGATCCCGAGCATGCATTGTGAAAGCGCCGTCTCTATCGGACCGGTATCACGGGTTCTGTTTGCATCCATAAGGAGCGGTTCGATATATGGCCCATATGCAGTATCACGGAGGGACGTGCCGAGATCCATGATATCCGTTGACCGCAGAAGATCAAGGAGCTTTTCGTTTGAGATATCAAAGCCGCCTGAAGCAATCAGGAATGGCTCGATCTCTTCAGGAGAGAGACCACGGACCCGGCCTCTGACCAGGATACCGAGGTTTTCGATATCGATCAGCCTGCCTGCCATCATCACCGCGGGTTCATACTGGGAGTCCTCGATCCCCCGGGCGACAACCATGAAGGAGTTGAAGACCCTGGAAGAGAGGGCGGATTCAAACCGGACAAAACCGCTCGTTTCGCCAATCTTCATCCATGTGTTCCGTATACCCGGGAAAATACCGGCGCGCTCAATTCGGGCGACACTCTCTTCGACGTTGCCGGCATGACCGATCTTTCTGATCACCGAATCGGTGAGCGATCCGATCGGAACTGCCCGTCTGACGATGAGATCGCCCGGTAAACCGCCAGCCAATCCCCTCAGGATGGCAGCCACCTCACCGCACTCCTTGATCTGGATATACCCATTGATGAGAGGACGGATGGCATCCGGGACAGTGCTGCCAAGATCAGAGAGCATCCGGTAATAGTAGATGCGGATCAGCCGTTCAATATCATCTGCACTGGCACCTTCCCCATATCCTATCGGGTGACCAAGGCGTTCGACACGCTCAAAGAGGTCAAGGAGATCGGTTGAACCGGAGACCGCATCAGCACCATCAGCGGTCACCAGCGGGTTTCCCATCGCTCTGACCCGTGCTGAAGGATAAGCGAAGGAAGCGATGCTCAGGATAATTCTGAACCACCCGACAGAAAGAGCGACCAAAACCGCAATCAGGAAAGCGATTGCAGATCCGATCAAGAGGAGACCGTATCCCTCAACTGCCAGGAGATCTGAGAAGATCTGGTCAATATCCAGAGGCGCCACCCCCGAAGAGGAGAGACTGTATTCGGCGGATAAGGAGATTTCTCATCTGGTCAAGCCGGGTATCAAAAGTCTGGTCACACCGGATCCTGCCATCGCCGGACGTGATGATCACCCCGCCGGAGATGATGGAGAGATCATCTGTTGGTAGCGGACGAACCTCTGCCTGATCAAGACCGGATACTGCGAGACGAACTGCTTCTTCATCTTTTGTGCGACAGTACACGAGAACTGCTCCATTCCCGACCACCTCCGTCCCTTCGAGAACCAGACGCCGGATGATATCCGGGTACTCCGGTGAGTCGGCAAGCGTTGCAAACATCTCTTCGGCTTCACTGAATGCCTGGGAGATCCCCTCCCATCGAGCCTCACGCAGCCGTTGTGCGGACTCAAACTCTGCCTGGAGAAGGAGGAGGCGCCGTTCTTCTTCAGCCCGTCTCCTGCCTTCCTGCTCAATCTTTTCCCGATCCTGTTCTGCGGTATGAAGAGCTGAGCGTTCAATTTCACGTGACTGCTGACGCGATTCTTCTTCTATTCTTTCTATCTCTTCCCGTGTCTCGGTCTCAATCATTTTAAGGAGGGTATCAAGACCCATCATACCCCTCCGAAGAGACCTATCCCAAACATGATCAGGATCGCAACCAGCAACCCAAAGATTGCAAACGTCTCTGCCATCACCGCAAAGATCAGGCTCTGGCCCATCGATTCGGGCCGCCGGGCAACCGCCCCGATTCCGGCAGCAGCAGTCATCCCCTGCCCGATCGCAGAGAGACCCGCAAGGCCAACAGCGAATCCGGCACCGATTGCCGCAAGCCCTGCTGCTGCTGTGGCAGTCACGTCACGCGTGATGATCCCGGTAAAGGCCATGATCAGGATCGCAACCAGCAACCCGTAGATCGCCTGGGTCTCGGGGATGACAGTGAAGACCAGGCCCTTCCCAAACATATCTTCGCGTTCAGAGGTGGTTGCGATACCAGCAGATGCAGCCACACCCTGGCCGATTGCAGAAAGTGCCGCAAAACCAACTGCAATACCAGCTGCAACTGCGGCAAATCCGGCAGCAAGCGTCGGAACAATATCCCGGGTGATCATACCCGTAAACGCCATGATCAGGATCGCAACAAGCAACCCGTAGATCGCCTGGGTTTCGGGGATCACCGAGAAGACAAGGGAACGGCCAAAGGATTCTGTCCGCTCGGCTGATACCGCAGCACCCGCTGCAGCCGCGATGCCCTGGCCGATCGCAGAAAGTCCCGCAAGCCCGATTGCAAACCCACAGCCTATTGCCGCTATCCCATAGGCAGGGCCGGATATTGGATCTCCCGCGATCATGCCGGTGAAGGCCATGATCAAAATCGCAACCAGCAGACCGTAGATAGCCTGTGTTTCAGGGATCACCGAGAAGACAAGGGAGCGCCCAAAAGCCCCTTCATGCTCAGCCGATGCAGCAGATCCGGCAGCAGCTGCAATACCCTGGCCGATTGCAGAGAGACCAGCGATACCAACGGCAAGTGCACACCCAAGAGCCGCAAGACCGGTTGTGATGGTGGCAACCTCCTCACCGGTAAGCATCCCGGTGAAGGCCATGATCAGGATGGCAACCAGCAGCCCATAGATTGCCTGGGTCTCGGGGATGACAGAAAAGACAAGAGACCGACCCATCGACCCCTCCCGCTCAGAAGATGTGGCGATACCGGCAGATGCGGCGATCCCCTGACCGATTGCAGAGAGACCGGCGATACCAACAGCAAGACCGGCGCCAAGGGCGGCAAGCCCCATCGCTGTCGATACCTCGCCGCCCCCGCCTCCGATTACGCCGGTTGTAAGCAGGATCAGCACAGCGACAAGCAGCCCGTACATCCCCTGGGTCTGCGGTACTGCCTGGAAGACCAGTGCCTGGCCGAAATTCTCGGGCCTGACGGCGATCACACCGGCACCGGTGGTCCCGGCAATACCGACACCGATGCCGGATCCGATCGCAGAGAGACCAACAGCAAGACCTGCGCCCATGACGGCCAGGATCAAACCTGTGGTTATTTCAACTGTCATAGATCATCCTCCACTATCCTGGTAGCGACACGATCTGCCGCAAGCGGGGTAAACGGACGGCCACCGCCCTGGTAGAAGGTACCGAAGAACTCAACATACTGGAGACGGAGAGCATGGATGAACCCGCCGAGCGCCTGGAGGAGGAGATTTGCTGTATGGCCGACGACTGCAAAGATGAGGGCGACAGCAAGGAGGTATGGGTGGATGGATCCGAGCATCCCGGCGAGGATATTTATCGTCATTGCAATCCCGGCAGTGGCAAGGGCAAGAGCGAGAATCCTGGTATAACTCAGCCAGTCACCGAGGAATCCCGTGAGGCTGAAAAATCCAAGGGGACCCTGTGTAAGGATAATCACTGCCGCACCGGCAGCAGCACCGATACCACCTGCCAGAATAACCGTCTGTGAGAACTCCGCCCACCCGAAGAAAGAGAAGAGGAGGATTGCCGCACAGGGCTGGATGAAGAACCAGACTCCCTGTGAACGGAGCATTTCAATTGCTTTTCCGGACTTCAGGTTCATATGCGCTGCGATTCCAAGACCGAGATTCAGGTGGACGATCCCAAATACCAGTGCCGTTGTCAGGATCAGCAGGGGATCTCTGAGAGGATCGACATAGGCAAACGGAACCGCAATCCCGAAGAACTGCGGGAGGAGATCGCCAAAGAACCCGCCCTGCAGGAAGCCAAAAAAGATCCCCGATATTCCGCATGCGAAGAGGACAAGAACGAGATCACGCATAGAACCAGGCAACCGTGCCGGTCCAGCCAGGAGGATGGCACTCAGGATCGCAAGGCAGAGCCCGTACCCGGCATCACCAAGCATGATACCAAAGGTGATGACGAAGACCGGAGCAAGGAAGATCGTCGGATCCACCTCTCTATACCGCGGGCGGGCAAAGGTGGTGGTAAGAGCCGCAAACGGCCTGAGCCAGAACGGATGAGCATAGGAGACCGGGACAGCACTATCCCCCTCAGTTCCCGGAATTGAGCGGTAGATGAGTGTTCCTCCGGCTGAACCCTCTCCGATCGTCTCCAGGAGCGGGATATCTTTCTTCTGTATCCATCCTGTGTAGAGGCGGAGGTCCCGGGTTCTTCCGGCAAGCGTTGACGCATCGATCCGTTCCCGGGCAAGGGAAAGCTCCTCTGCCAGTCCAAAGAGGTGGCGGTAAGATTCCCTGGCGATCTTTCCAAGGTTCTCCCGTATCTCCTCCCGCTCACGGATGAGAGCTTCTCGTTCCCGCCGGAGACTGTTGAGAGCTGCTGCAACACTTCCGCTCCTCCCGCCAAACTGAAAGTCCGCAAAGGCCCGGGAACGGAGGAGTGTGTCAACCTGCTCCACGGCATCGGTATGAGCTATGACAATCGCGACCATCCCTTCATCCTGAAACCGGCAGACAGATGCAGCGACTGCCGCGTGTATCCCCTCCTCTTCGAGAAGAAGACCCAGGTCCTCGCATTCGCCGCCCGGGATCAGTCCTGCCCGGACGGTGAGAAACGTCGGATGGTTGGGAGGTGGAAGGCTATCTGAAAGGGTGGCATAGAGGGTCAGGTGCTGTTCCTCTTCGGAGAGGCGTACCAGTTGTTCGTTGATAGCTGATATTCGGGCTCTCCGTTCAAGTATATCCCGGATGAGCGGCTGGTATTCTTCTGCGGCATCGAGGGATTCCTGCGGGGTCTTCTCCTGTACCGCAACCGGATCCCTCCGATCCGGGAGGAAGAACGCCGCGATCCTCCCCCGCTCTCCATCCTTTTGATCGGCGAGGACATCAACTGCCCGTTCGGCCCGTGACTGTGCTGCCGCGACCTTCTGGCGGAGTTCGTCCCGCTCGACCGGATCAATTAAGTCACGGAGGTGCTCCCCCTCGGTAATGGGTGTCAGTTCGATGATCCCGGCTTCATGGATCGACTGGAGAAAAGGACCCGAATACCGGCGGTGAATCCCGATCGTCACCTTATGCATCTCTGCCGGATAGAACATGCTCCTCTCCTGTGATCGCACGGAGAATCAGTGTAACTGCTGCTTCCTTCCCGGATACGGCAGACTGCCTGATCCTCCCGACCTCACGATCGGTTTCTTCAGAAAGAGTTTCTGCAGCAGAACGGGCATCCTGAACTACACTCTCAATCTCCTCTTCTGCTGCTTCTGATGCCTTCTTCTTCTCTTCAGCAATAATCTCTGATGCCTTCTCTTTTGCGGCGGTGATTCTGCGTTCAGCTTCTGCCTCTGCATTCCTGATCATTGAAACAGCCTGCTCTTCGGCTTTCAGGACAGTCTCAATATCATGAACCGGCATCAGTCTGGATATGGAGAGATGATAAGATAAAGATAATCCCTCGGAGAGTGTTCTGTTCATCCCGGAAATTCTGTTTTGATCTATGTGCAGTCAAATCAGGAGAACTGAAGCTGCTGCAGATCACCATCTGCCGGTTGCAGTCGTTTTTGCTGTACCTGGTGCGGTGCGTAAGGAAGCACCGGTTATTTTCCGAAATATGCCCTGGAGATCCCGGTCTCTCTCGTAGGGGATGATACTACGTGTCTTCTGGATGCGGCATTGATTGAGGAGATACTTTTTATTATCAGAAAGAGAGAGTTCTGATCATGGGCATTCATGAGATCCGGAATGAGATCGCACAGATCGATGCAGAGATCGTCGAACTCATCAGAAAAAGGCAGTCTTTAGCCGGGAAGATAGCACACGAGAAGGTGAAAGCCGGCAGGCCACCGGTTGACCCGGAGCAGAGGGACCAGGTGATTGGACGGGCGGTTGAAACAGCAGTCGAGCTTGGGATCGACCCTGCCGGTGTCCGCGAGATCTTTACGTACCTTGTCCGGATGAGCGAGGATAAGCAGAGAGGCTGCATGGGGGATGGAAATCTGCCTTGAAGAACTCAGGGGATCCGCATCTTCCAGAAGCCAGGATCGAGATCCGCGGCTATAAAGATCCATATCTCATCATATGCCTCAAAATGTTGTGAGAGCGAGCGGGCAGATAACCTGATCAAAAAGCACCTGACAATATCACGGAGCAGCCTCCGCGAGAAATATCCGTCTTCACGGGGTGGCATCAGGATATGGATCTCTCTTCTGGCTACCATTATCATTGATTTCATCTCAAAGACACAGGCAGTCTCCAGATCGGCTCATGAGAACGAAGAGCCGCGTGGATGGTTGTGCAGAAAAATGGTATGGGAAAGGAAGAAGAGATCCAGATGCCAGAATTGTATCCGTCTGCTATCTCCAGTCAATATCTTACGAAAAATTCCATTTTCATCAGGGCACCCTTCTTCACCCGCGACAGGACTGCAAGCGAGCTTCCGGGGAGGTTCATCGGGTTTGCCTCGCTTGTCTAAAGACCTGAGATCCTCATCGGGAAGGTGGCAGAGCCGATCGTTTCCGGGACACCATACACGGTCTGTGGCGTGGACACCGATGGCCGCGTCCTCTATGATACTGACCCCGACCAGATCGGACTGCCCCTGGATGATCCTGTCTATACTGCATATCCGCAGCTTGTTGCATTCGTCACCCGGGTCACAGAAGAGCGGCAGGGGATAGGCACCTACTCCTTCCGGGATGAGACG
>SL_5KL_010_SEDDRAFT_10000769_pt1 | contig 20164 bp, 22 predicted proteins | sample SodLakKL_010_SED_FD_9118 | JGI IMG/M metagenome (IMG submission 9118)
CCTCTTCCTCAGCCTCTTCTTCCTCTTCCTCAGGCACCTCAACCTCTTCCTCAGCCTCTTCTTCCTCTTCAAAAGACCTCTCGAGCTCCTCCATCTCACCTATCAGATCCATCTCCTCTTCTTCAGGCTCGTCTTCCTCAACCTCTTCTTCCTCTCCAAGAGTCCTCTCGAGCTCCTCCATCTCACCCACTAGATCAGTTTCTTCTTCATCCCCTCCATCAACTGTTTTTTGAGCATCTTCTAACATATTTTTTGCAGTTTGAAAACCGATCTGAGATATCTCCGCCAGTCCTGCAAGACCACCTTTCACGATGTCTTCAGGAGATTCAAAACCATTTTCGTATAGATTTTCAGCCGTCTTCTCTCCCACTCCTGATATTTTAGTCAGTTTTTTGATGGCTTCTTTTTTTCCTGCATCATTTTCATCGTCAGCCATTTTCAAGTCACTCCTCGTTCAAAATTTTTTCAGTGATTTCGTTCGATCTGTCTGAATAGGACATGGGCATATACTCCTTCTCGAATAAGGTCGTCGTTATCTTGTACGCCAGGATCAACAATACAACGATGATGAGAACAGTTATAAATCTACCCATGGTGCTCAAGAACAAGAAATTTTGCATCGAAGATTCCGTATCCCGCTCTACCTTCAAAGAGAACCTCTCTTCGGATTCCATCCGCATGTATTCATCGTAAACCCTGATATCTACAGAGTGATCACTGACCGTCGTAGGTGCCTCGATCTCTATATCGAATCGACCCATAGCGTCAGTAGTGGTGTTCCACGTATATCTCTGATCTTGAGCTATCATCTCTACTTCTACAGTGGCGTTTTCTACCTCTAGGTCGGCACCTTGATAGGTTGCTCTGCCTTGGATCTCGAATAGTTCGCCTGGCTCGACTTTTGAGGGCATGTCTACATCCATAACGATGGAATACGGAAATTCATCTTTGAACCTGACTTCAGTTTCGGTGTTGCCGTCAACAGCTATCAAACTCGTTTCACTCATCATGACTTCGCTGTTCACATTTTTTTCCGCCCTTAGAACATAATTTCCTACGAACCTACTCCGTTCATTTGTTATAACTTCGCTTTTCAGCGGCACTTCCATCCGACCATCCTTCACCAAAACAGATTCGATCAACTCTTTTTGTAAAGGCTCGTTACGGTATATGTTTAGATCCACGAAGGGGACCAATCTGTCATGACCGTTGAATATCTCCATATAAAGATGCCACTTCCTGTTCACGGTCAGACCTTCTTGAGGTATTATATTCGGCGCCGTTAGGTTGGTTACCGTTAGCTCATCCAAGGTATCGCTCTCAAAAAAGACTGCGTGGTCGAACTCAAGATCTTCCAAACTCTCAAACGAGTTAGCATCTAAAGTTACGTTTTTATCCGTACTGACTTGAGACCCTTCCATGATCACGTTATGAGCCTCGACATTCAGTGATCTGGATTCCATGACCGAATCCCTCAGTATGAACGACTCTCCTTGAAAATGGACATGCTCGGCATCTATGTGAGCGTTCTCGGCCACCAGATTAGAAGAACCGGTCATGTATATCGATGAAACTTCAAGATGCGCCCCTTGGAGAGACAACGTACTATCGTCAAGAACGTAAATATTGAGAGGTCCGTCGCTAACTATACTGCTGTTCTTTTTCAGCAGGAGTTCGGAACTGTCTCTCATCTCTATCCTGTATCTATCCTCTTTTTGCAGTATCCTGACCCTACTGTGTTCACCTATCATAAGACTTCCTTGGTCCGCCAGGTATACGTTTCCCTCTTGGACGAAATTATCTATCCCTTCGTTGGGATAAGTCTCTATCATCCTTTCTCTGGTTGAGTTCACAAACAGATCAAAATTCGAATCGTCATAATAGGTTGTAGAAGAAACCACGTTGGGCAGTTTCATCTCCAGCCAAACATCGATCTCATCTAGGTCTCTCTCTGGAGTTCTCCTCTCAACAGGTGGAAGAGATATCGTAGTTTTCTCTTCTATACCCTCATGTTCAACGCTGATATGGTAATTTCCTTTGTACCTAGATCTTTCGGAGTCTATGGTTTCGGAGATAAGATATCCTATCCATTCTCCTTTGTTATCGGTTTCCGTGACATAAAACCAATCTTCCTCAGCTATCCTTTCCGCTTCCATCTCAGCACCTCCCACTGGCACACCGATCAAGTCTTCAACTGAGAGGTATAATCGTCCAAACACCCTTGCCTCGCCGGACCTCACTTCAATGTTTTCGAACGAACTCCCGTATAATTCCGCCTGGGTATCCGAATGGAATATCAACTCGGATCTGATCACAGATGTGTTCAGATAAGCCCTGGGTGAAGACAACAAAATCTTCTCGGTTTCGATCACGGTATCCTCAACGGAGAACGTACTTCCGAGGTTAAGATTGATATTTTTGGCTCGTATATCAGAGCTGATTGATGCAACGGACTCTGCAGAACCTATTATCTCACCCGGTAGGTGCAAAGACGATCCTACCACTTTCAATCTAGAACCCGTATTCAATTCAAAGTCTAAAGACTTCTCCGATCTCAGATTCGAATCCACCAACTCCAGAGTCGCGCCCTGTTCCAGCTCTATACCGTACTGATCGGAATACTGCTGAAATATCTCAAAATCGGTATCATGTATACTCAAAGTACCTCCTTGACGGATCAAAATATTTCCCTTGACGGAATATTCAGGGCCCGAGATAGTGATGGTTTCATCTTCATCTATCACGAAATCCGAGCCAGATGAAAGAGAAGTTGGCTCTGCAGACACAAAACCAAAACAGAACGTAGTTGAAACTAATATGAAGGATACTAGAATTAACCACATATTTTTGTGTGTCCTTTTACGTTCATCTTTAGAAATCATGATGGACATCTTTTTGTGCCTTTGTAGAGTCTTGTCCCCACTAATTAAACTGGATCAGGGGATAACTCAAACTTATGCTTTATATATTCCACAGTGCCTATTTCTATTTTTTGGTCATTTATGAACTTTTTCGAGTTCTCTTTCGATATGTTACAAACAACAAAAACAATAATAAGCAGACTTCCCTTTCAAAGGATCAGGGATAAAATGGCAGGCTTTCACCTCGTCGACGGAGAGGATATAAAAAAGGGAAAGACCACGGACATATACTTCAAGAACACCATGAAAATTTTCCAAGAGAAAGGAGTCGGGGACGAATCCGTTGTAGCGGAATTTACCGCTTCTTCCTTGCCCTCGAATTGGAGTTGGGGAGTATTTTGCGGCCTAGACGAAGTACTATCACTCTTGGATGGAAAAAAGATCGACGTCTATGCCATGCCCGAAGGATCCATCTTCCGTACTAAAGGACGTAAGGGCGTCTTCACTCCCGTCCTGTGTTTAGAAGGACCTTACAAACAGTTCTGTATACATGAAACTTCGCTGTTGGGATTTATCTGCCATCCATCCGGTATAGCGACGAAATCTGCCAGAGTTGCAAAGGTGGCCGGAGATTCTTTGGTTATATCTTTTGGTATAAGAAGGATGCACCCCGGTTTAGCCCCTCTCATCGATAGGGCCGCTTACATAGGAGGATGCGACGGTGTTTCAAGCATCGCCGGTGCTGAAGAAGTGGGCGTGGAACCCCAGGGAACCATGCCCCATTCGCTGACCATAATATTCGGCGACCCTAGAAAGGCATTCGATGCCTTCCACGAGGTACTACCACAAGGAGTGAAAAGGATCGCATTGGTGGACACTTACCACGACGAAACCATGGAATCCATCATGGCCGCCGAGGAGATGGGAGATGATCTTTTCGGAGTTCGCTTAGATACTCCTTCCTCTAGAAGAGGTGATCTAGCCGCCATAGCTGAAGAAGTGATCTGGGAGTTAGAACAAAGAGATGTTGACTGTAAAATAATCTGTTCAGGCGGGATGGACGAGTACAGTATTCCCGATTTAAAAGAAGCCGGTGCCGACGCCTTCGGCGTAGGTACTTCCATCTCCAACGCCAGAACTATCAATTATGCAATGGATATAGTTGAAAAGGAGGGAGAACTCGTAGCTAAAAGAGGTAAATTCAGCGGAAAAAAACAGGTCTATCGATGTCCTGAGTGTTTTAGCTTCGAGATGAAGTCATGGGATGACGAGGAAAGACCGGTATGCGGATGTGGTAATGACATGGAACCTATGCTTGAAAAGGTCATGGATAACGGTGAAATAACAACCGATTATCCCTCCCCTAAAAAGATAAGAAAAAAAGTATTAGATCAGCTAAAAAAAGTCGAAGTCGACTGGTTGGATTAAAGTTCGATCTTTAGATCATCGATCAGAGTTTTTACCTCTTCAGTCTCTATCTCTTCGGGGATCAAGAATTCAGAAAAGTCTTTTTCAGTATATCTTTCTTGATATTCTCTTGCCTGTATTATCATCTCTAACTTGTCTATGTCTCTGGCCAGCGCAGCCTCTTTGCTTTCGCCGTTCTCAAATTCGTCCCAGAGTTCTATCAATTCATCTTTGATAGGAGAGGACGTTCCTTCCAATAATGACTCTAAACCATTTCTTTCCATCACTCTTTTTTTACGTTCGTCGATCCCATCAGAGGGAGTAAGATCACCTATCTTCACCTCAGGGATATCGTGGACCAGAAGCATCTTTACGAGCCTGGATATATCCACGTTCAATTTTTCTCCAACCAGCATAGCGATGAAGGCGCATCTGAACGAATGATCAGCTACAGATTCTACATCTTCGACGCCGAGCCGTTTCCAACCTTCTCTATCGGTTCTTTTTAACTTTCCGATCTCCTTGAAAAGTGTGAGATGATCTTTCATATTTTCTGGTCATGATAAATCATCAGATGTTAATAAACGTTCACCTGTTGAACCGTTGAAGAAAATGATTTGATACAAGATGTCGGATCATCGACTATTGACTCTCTACGTGATCGCCGGGTTCTAGGAGTTTGTTAGGGATACCTTCTTCGTCCATCCTTTCTTTCAGTCCTTCAGCGTCTTCTAGACCGTCTTTCGGATCATAGTGGAACGGTATGACCATCCTGGGATCCAATCTTTTAAAAGCGGAGATATAATCTTCATGATAGTCTGGAAAGCAGGCCGTGAATATCAGTTTCACTTCCTTCACCTCGGGGAAATAAGCTGAGTCGCCGGAGTGAAGTATCCCCTGGTAAAGGTAACTCACGGATTCCTCAGAACCGTAGCAGTCGCAATCTAAAACCTTTATTCCCTCGAGCTCGTCCCCTGGTTCCACCGTTTTTCCTCCAAGATCGAATTTTTCCAGAGTGGTCTTCGGCCCGAACAGCTCAACATCCTTTTTGATACTAGAATGATATTCTGGAGAAAAATGGTCGTCGTGCTCATGGGTCAAAAGCACTATATCCGCCTCTTTTTCTGGTTTCACAGTAAAATTTGGATCGATCAATATGTGCTTCTCGCCGAAGATCTCCACCGCAGCGTTGCCCAACCATCTCACTTTCATTTTATCCCTCTTGTCAGTAGATAACGATCCGAGGGATAAAAATTTTTTTGTTCGTGGGTATATCATAGAAACAACTGACAGCTCGAAGGCTTGGCATTTCAGCCCATGGCTTTTTTTGGTGTGAACCAATTGGCAACACTTGAAACGATGGTCAATTTAAAGATGTCTCCGATCACGAATGGAGCAGCTCCGATCACCAATAGCTCTAAAATACCTACGGATGTGCCTCCAACAAAGGAGAGCCATAGGTAGAGATGCGCAAGACCGATCCCGTATATGATAACGAAGTTGGCAAAGAACAGTAGAACAAGCATACCTGAAAAGTTTCTCGATAGACCGTATTTATCTACTGCGTATCCAACTACAAAGGAAGCGATGATGAATCCCATAAGATAACCACCGGTAGCTCCGGTCAATGTACCCATACCGCCGGTCATACCAGAAAACCAAGGAATACCGGCTACACCAGCACCAACATACATCCCGGCACTGACTCCACCCCAAGTCTTCCCGAGTATTATAGCTCCTAGCAAAATTCCGAAAGTTTGTCCAGTGATAGGAACCGGTGTGAAAGGGAGGTAAAATCGGATCTGAGCTAGCAGACCTATGAAGCAAGCGAACACAAATGATAGCGCGGACTTCTGCAAAACATCCAGTTCTCGACTCCATTCGAATATTTTAGGCCTAGGTAACGCATAACCGTTCATATTTATCTCCATTTGATAACACCTTTTATCACGTATTTATACATCAACTTGTGGAGGAGATCGAGAGATCATATAAATATTTATAGTCAAGGACACGACTTTTCTTTGGTTTTTTAGTGTCCTTGACGTCTACATGAATGCAAAGCATTCATTCGATTCGAGGAATTTGATTCCTCGTAAAGTTGTGGATGACGCAACGCAATTACAAATAATCACGAGTGTCTTTGACCGAGATCTACTGGAAAATAAGATTTTCCATCGATATTCGGAAAATTTGAAACATTTTCCGAAAATAGAGACGAGGAAATTATTCCTCAAAGTTGCGTCTTCCACTTTAATCGGAGAGGGATAGTTTTTGATGAGAGGGAACTCGCATATTTTTACTCCTCGATGCCTCTGAAGAGCATACTCATCATATAGAATCTCGATTCATTTCATTTTTCCTCTGACGGTTATAGTTACATCTTCCACAGGTATATCTTTATCCGATCTAGATAGAGCACTTTCTACCAATCTTGTCAAACCGAAACAGCACGGCACTTCCATATGGATCACCTTCAAACTCTTGATCTCGTTCTTGTTGAAGATTTCGGTCAACTTATCCACATAATGCTCCGCATCGTCAAGCTTTGGACATCCGATGATCAAAGAACTTTCCTCCAGAAAATCCGGATGAAAATTTGGGTAGGCGAAAGGTACGCAGTCCGCCGCTATAACCAGATCGGAGCCGTCGAAATAGGGTGCTTCCACGGGGACAAGATCCAGTTGTACCGGCCATTGCCGTAACCGGGAACTCAAACGACCCTCTTCCTCCTGCCCTTCTGTTTCCCACTGGCCGGGAGCAGAAGAAGGACAGCCGCAGGCCGTCTTCGGTGGTTCACCCTCTATAGGATTTTCCACTCCCATCTCGTCTAGATGATCCAGCGCTTCCTTTAAAAGTTCTCTCTGATCGTGTTCCCTCAGATGTTCAAGATGAGCCTTTAGAACGTTCTCTCCCTGTTCTACCATGTTATCTACAACACTTTTTTCATCATAGGGCTCCGCTTCTCTCATCTCGATCTTTATAGCATCTTCAGGACAATCTCCGATACAGGCACCCAATCCGTCACAAAAAGCTTCGTTGACCAATCTAGCTTTCCCATCTATCACCTGTAATGCCCCTTCGGGACAGCCTTTCACACATTCTCCACATCCATTACACTTTTCATGATCTATCTTGATGATCTTTCTTTTCATTTTTTATCACCTATCTTCTGTATACAGATCTTATCCCCTTTCAACATGGACTTTTTTTTCTCGATTTTCAGGTCACCGATAAGCTCATGCAATAATCTTTGATGTATCTCGCACAGCCAAGATGCCTGCTCCTTGGGAAGATTCCCGAAAGCACAATTTTTGTATTTTATGGTGTAACTACCGTTTTCCTTAGAATAAGAACAATAAAACCCTAGATCGTCAAAACTCTCCACNATCCTATCTATCTTTTCATCAAGCTTTTTTTCTGCTTTTACCTTGGGAAAGTGTTCTTTGAGCTCTTCCACCATCTCGTCCGATATCTTAGACATGAAGTCTTCACCACGATCTTCTCTCATCTTTTTGATCAACAGGTCCAATAAAAGTTCTAGCTGCTTGGGAAACATCTTCTTTCCCTCTTCAGATAGCTCAAAATATTTTTTTGGACGGCCCTTGGAAGCTTTCTCAAAATAACTGCTCACCAAATCCTCAGATTCCAGATCTTTCAGATGTCTTCTCACGGCGCTTTCGTTTATCTCCAGGATATCTGCAAGCTCTAGTGCGGTCTTGTCTTCTTCTAATAACATCTCCATGATCTCCGTTTTGGTGATTTTTTTAGTCGAACTCATCGGTCGTTTCATGCCATATATAACAGAGGGTAACCTTTATATACTTTACGGACATTATGGTGATTAAAGTGGTTGAAATGAGCGAAGGAGATCTGTATAAAAGCTTGAAAAGGCTCGCGGAAGGTAAGTTTTCGGAGAAAAAGGTTTTGAAAGGACCGGTGTATCTGAACGCGGTAAAAAGGGAAACGGATAAGATAGGGTGCTGTTTTACTCCTCATGACCAGGAGAGGTGTTCTTCATGAAGATCGAAAAGATGGTATGGGTTCTCAAGGAATTCGATAAGGAACTCATGACTGAACAAGAAGCTCTAGATGAGTTAAAAGATGCAGAACCTTTCGACTTTTACGCCGCCACGTTAGAACTCTACTTGGAAGGGACTGAATTAGATAAAGGGGATTCGCCGAGGATCAGTAACTTGTTCAAAGAACTTTACAAAGACGATTTTACTACTCTGGTAAAAGACCTAGAGGAAGGTCATCCTATAGAAAGACTGATGAGAGATCATCTGAAAATAGAAACGCTGTTGAACCGTCTAGAAGGTATCAACTTATCGATCAAAGAAGATCGTGTTCCCGATGATCTGATAAAGATAGATCTCATTGCGTTAGCTTTGAAGCATCTGAACGACCATATCCTTAAAGAAGAGAAATTGATATTTCCCTTGTGGTACGAAAGGGAGGGTATGGCGGATGTACTTTTGTTAGAAGAGGAACACAAAGATATCTTGAAGATCCATCAACGACTGCTTGAAAAGAGTCAAGAGAAAAAAGAAGACTGGAACGAAGAAGATTGGAAAGAGTTAAGTGAAATAATCGACGAACTGATAGGGGAACTCCGGTTCCATACATTCCATGAAGGAGATATATTTTATCCTATCATGGTGGATAAATTCGAGCGTGAAGTGTTCGAAGATATGAAGGAAAAGATGGATGATATAGATAGGAAAAACAGTGATCCTTCTCTTTTGGAATATATAAGAGATGTGAGTAAGCCGGTACTTTCAAAAAAAGAAAAATACTAAAGAGGAATACATCATTAAAGGTACAGACCATGAGCGGAAATGATCATGATGTGGTGGTGATCGGAGGAGGGCCTGCTGGCCTTTCAGCAGCCATCTACACTTCAAGAGCTGAATTGAAAACAGTGATCCTGGACGAGCCGAACAAGCTTCTTGAAAAAGCGGAGAGGATCGATAACTATTTTGGTTTTCCAGATGGAGTTTCCGGTAAAGAGTTATTGGACAGAGGGAGAAAACAAGCTGAAAGATTCGGTACAGAAGTTTTAGAAGAAAAAGCTCTTCTGACGAAGATCGACCCCCGAGGAGAAGGCTATGTGGTTGAAACCGCAGAAAGAGAGTTCAAGACAAAAGGGCTTATAATATCACCTGGTATCCAGCATGAAAAACCCCCCATCGAGGGGATAAAAGAGTACGAGGGAAAAGGTGTTAGCTACTGTGTAGTTTGCGATGCCCCTCTTTACAAGGATAAAAGGGTTGGATTACTTGGATCTGAGGACCTCGTTGCCAAAGAAGCGTTAGAACTGTATGAATTCACAAAAGACATCAAGATCTACACCAACGGCAATGATTTACATATGCCCGATAGCTTGCACACCAAGTTACAGAAACTGAAGATCCCTATAGAAAAAGGAGAGATCGAAGAAGTGGTCGGTGATGAAAGTTTGACCGGTTTGAAGATCGAAGGAGAACTTCAAGAGATGGACGGTCTGATGATCGCCGAAGGTAGCAGCGGTAGTCTGGACTTCGCTAGAAGTTTGGGTATAACCACAGAGGACGGCGTATTGAAAGTCGATGAAAACATGTCTACAGGAGTACCCGGAGTTTATGCCGCCGGCGACTGTGTAGGAGGCGCTAGGCAGATAAGCGCGGCGGTGGGAGAAGGAGCAAAAGCCGCTTTGGGTCTCATAACAGATATCAGGGAAGATTCCTATAAAGATTGGAGTGTATAGAGGCGACAACATGAAGAAAATAAAGATAGACCAAGAAACGTGTATAGGATGCGGAGCGTGCGAGTCGACCTGTCCGGAAGTCTTCGTTTTGAGCGCACAAGCGAAGTCTACGGTTGTAAAAGAGTATAGGACTAAAAATGAAGACGAAGGCGAGGTAGAGGACATAGGCTGCGTCGAAGAGGCTGAAGACGGCTGTCCCGTCGATGCGATCACGGTATCGTGATCTATTTGATGGTTAAAAATGAATTCACTAACTAAAAAAGTATGATGTATTAAAAGATCTCTATATTTATGCTTCTAGAACCTCCTTTCCCATCAGCCTCTCCATCTTCTTTTCTTCTTCTTTTTCAAGATGAACACACACATCTGGACTCTCTTCTCCCTCGGCTATCTCTTCCGCGGCATCATGACATGAATCGTATCCGCAGGCTCCACAGTTGTGCCCTGGGAGTTCTTGGTCTATCTTTTCGACCAACAGTCCTTCCTTCCTCGAATTTTTTACGATGTACTCTTTACTGATCACTTTGCCTGTAATCATCCCAATCAAGATTATCGCTGGAACGGTAAAGATATATCTTGTGAACATGAAAGAGAGACCCATGAATTGAGCTTCAACTATCAGCATGGGGGTCTTCACCACCGCCCAAGCACTCAATATTATCACGATGTTGGATACTGATGAGCCTTTTTTCAATAGGGTGTAGCAAACGGGAAAAGCAGCATAGATAGGGCCTGCAGAAAAAGAACCTACCAGTACCGAAGCTAATCTACCTTTCAAACCGGCTCCTTTTCCAAATATACCTATGATAGTATCTCTAGAGACCCAAACCTCTACTAAACCCATGACGATGAAAACAGCCGGTAAGATCTCCAGCATCTCCATGAAGTACATAGAGGTCATCTTAAGACTGTCGAAAAAGAGTGAAGGAGAATAGATCAACACAACCAGATAGGCGAAGATAGTGAAGGTCGCCATCTTGTTTTCCTTCATAAAACCACTCACTTTATCCACATTCACAATATCAACCCCATACCCAAAGATATCAGTATCGCAGCAACAAAGCTCAGAACGTTTCTCACGAACGTGAACTTTTTCCCGAAATATTCGATCTCTATAGGGGCGGTTATAAAACCGACCATCGTCAAGGTGGTTATGAACGCCGCCATTGATACAAGATGCGCTCCGGCATCCACTAGAGAAGCCGCCAAAGGGAACGCCACGAACGCAGGGATCAGGGTTACCGTTCCAAAAGAAGCCGAGATGAGTGTGGCAACTGTTACCGAGGTATCACCTAGAAACACCCTTATAGTTTCTGGAGGGACTAGAGTCAGGAAAAGCCCGATCAAGGCCAATATAGAGATCACCTCTACAACGATGCCTTTGAACATATCTTTGGCCACTTTCAAACTTTTTTTTGTTTTGATTTTACTCTTCCAGGTAGACCATATCAAAAGAGATACGGCCAATACGATCAGCCCTATCGTTGTAACATCCATTTTTTACACCTTACGTTGCGTAATATTATATTGAGTAATACTACGTAACGATATATTTAAATGTTGCTACACAAAAATCAAATATATCTCATCGATTGTTATGACAAGTGCTAAAGATGCAAAAACGGATACCTAGCGAGATGATCGGTTATCTGATCTTGAAAACCATGGAAGAGAAGGACTACACGTACGGGTATGAACTCATCGATACGATGAAAGATAAGTCCAACGGTCATTGGGATCCCAGCTACGGTACCATATACGGGGCTTTGAACAGGATGGAAAAAAAGGGGATCATCGAAAGAGCTGATCATGAACCCGAGGATAGAAAGTACTACCAGTTGACCGAGGAGGGCGAACGAGAACTAGAGGAAAGGGAAAAGAGGATAAAGGATATAGGAAAAAGCTCTGAAAATATGGTGTTGGGATTTTTGAACGTGTACGAGGACATATATGGAAAAGAACAACTTACTCAGTTACTGGATAAGATAAAAGAGGAATTCGATCTTTGAAAAGAGCGGAGTATCGACTCAAAAAGATACATAATATATTAATATCGCTTTTCGATATCGAAAGACGATATCATGTATGAACGTAAAGTACTGTTGGGGTTCATGCGCGTCCACATACTTTATCATGCCGACGAAGAAGGAACTTACGGAGCGGAGATGATAGAAGAATTGGAGAGCCACGGCTATTCTATAAGTCCAGGTACCATCTACCCCATATTTCACGAGATGGAAGAGAAAGGCCTATTGAAGTCTGAAAAAAAAGAAACAGATGGGAGAGTGATCAAATTCTATAGATCTACACCTGAAGGAAAAGAAACTCTCGATAGACTTCGAGAATTCATCTCGGAACTTCACCAGGAGGTGATGCCTTGAAGAACATACTGGAGATCAGTGGTTTGAAAAAGTCGCTTGAAGGAACTCCCGTTTTGAAATCCGTCGATCTGGATGTTCGACTCGGTGAGATCATGGGCCTGCTGGGCCCCTCGGGCAGCGGAAAAAGTACGCTCTTGCGCTGCTTGAACAGGATAATCGAAGCAGACTCCGGAAATATATCGTATAAAGGGAAGGATATCAAAGATTATCCTCCGAGCGAATTGAGAAAAGAGGTCGTCCTTGTGCCGCAGGAGAGTGTCATGTTCTCTGGGACCGTTTTTGATAACGTCTCTTACGGCCCATCGATAGATGGATACGTAGATAAAAAACACATATTGACCTGTATCGAAGACGCTGGTCTGCCTTCCGATTTCAAAGATAGAGAGGCCGAAAAGCTTTCTGGTGGGGAGAAAAGAAGAGTTGCTTTAGCACGTGCACTAGCCCTGAAGCCCGAGGTATTGCTTCTGGACGAGCCAACTTCTGGTGTTGATCCCAAGAGAAAAGAGAAAGTGGAAAAGAGCATATTAAATTTCTCTAAAAAAAGAGACCTAACGGTCCTTTGGGTGACCCACGATGTTGAACAGGCGAAAAGGATTTCTACAAAGATAGCAAATCTGAGAGACGGGCGTATCTTTAGGATATACGATAGTGTTGATTTCCATGGAGGTGAAGCATTTTGACCGGTATACCGTATGGTATCTATGAAGGATTTTTGATCCTGCTCTCTGTACTAAGTTTGCTAGTTTTAGTGGTGATACTCACAGCTATCAAAAAACTCGGCATCAGTAAAGAGATGGTCACGGCTATAGCAAAAGGCGGGATACAATTGTTCGCTATAGCTCTTGTTTTGAATTTTCTGTTCACCTACGATGCTTGGTATATTCTGATATGGGCTCTCCTAGGGATGATGGTGATCATAGGAGGTTATACTTCTGCGAAGAGAGCTACAGATATGCCAGATGCCTACAGTATAACCACCCCATCTATACTTACTGGTGGAGCACTGGTGTTGATAGTTTTGGCGATAACTAGAGCTATGCCGCTTTACCCCCAATTCATCATACCGCTTGCAGGTATGACCTTCGGTAATTCCATGCGGATATGTTCTATCTGTATGGAGCGCCTTATAAGTGAAGTGAAACAGAACAAAGGTGAGATAGAGACCGCGCTCTCTCTTGGAGCGGATTCAAAGATGGCCGTGAAAAACCATGCTGATACTTCGATAAGGGCTTCCTTGATACCCACTCTGGACAATCTAAAAACCCTAGGTATCATCTTCATCCCAGGAGCCATGGCCGGCTTATTGATGGGCGGGACCGATCCCATCCTTGCGGCTCAGTATCAGATAATCGTCTATTTGATGATCGTCGGCGGTGGAACCATCTCTACGATCATGGCTACACATCTAGCGAAGAGAAAGATATTCAACGAGAAAGAACAGTTGAGAGAGTGGGTGTACTCTTGAAAAGTTTTAAAATATAGTGGAACTCGTAACTTTTTGAACTAAGTTACGAGATCCACTGCTTCTTATAGGAAAGCGCCTGCGCTTTCCTATGACATCGGGAATTTGATTCCCGAAATGAGTCAATGACCATGAAAAAGTAAAAAAAAGTTAGGTCATTGACTATATATCATCTCTCTCCGAGGACTTCTTCAACGATGGACTTCCAGTCATCTTCATTCATAGATCTTCCAGAATCGCCTATATCTTTGATACGCTGGAATATTTCATCTATCTCTTTATCATCCGCTTTGATATCTTCCTCCTCCAACTTATTCACTATAGAGTGTTTACCAGAATGTTTTCCCATCACAAATTTTCTCCGTCGTCCGATCCTTTCAGGATCTATCGGTTCATAGGTTGAAGCATCTTTCAATATCCCATCAACATGTATACCTGCTTCGTGAGAGAAAGCGTTTTCACCGACCATAGCTTTAGAAGGAGGTATAACAGATCCAGAATATTTTTCCACGAGCTTTGAGGTCTCGTAGATCTTCTTGAGCCGGATATTCGTGGTGAATCCATACAGCTCAGAAAGCGCAACTACCACTTCCTCTAAGGCCGCATTTCCCCCTCTTTCACCAATACCGTTCACGGTCAGATGTGTTTCTTCCGCTCCGGCTTTCACCGCCGCTAAAGTGTTGGCTGTAGCTAGACCGAAATCATCATGACAGTGTACTGATAAAGGGGCATCGATATCTTCACCTATCTTAGATACTAGAGCATACACTTTTTCTGGGGAACTTATCCCTGTCGTATCACATATACAGGCTCTCTCAGCACCTTCTTCCATGGCTAGAGAAAACATTTCTCGGATAAAATCTACATCTGCCCTGGTAGAATCTTCACCGGATATCTCCACGACCAGCCCATGATCCACTGCATACCGGGTCAATCTACTGGTCATGTCTTTGATATCATCTCTTGTCTTGTTCAACTTTTTTTCTATATGTAGGTCAGATACCGGCAGTACCAGGTGGATACCGTCTACCTCACATTCTATGGCATGGTCTATATCACTTTTTAAACCTCTACAGAAGCTGAAGACTTCCGCGTCCAGGTCTTCTTTTATTATCTGGCATATGGCCGTTCTTTCTCCAGGGGAGATAGTTGCGGACCCCGCTTCTATGGTGTCTACGCCAAGAGCATCGAGCTTTAGAGCGATCTCCAGCTTTTCATCTGGAGAGAACGCGATCTGTGGGGTTTGTTCCCCATCTCTGAGAGTTGTATCGAAGACCTGTATATTTTTCATATGATCATTACCTATCCCTATTTGACCATGGTTAGAAACATCTTGAATTTAGACACTGCCTCAACGGCATGAGGTATATCAGCGGGCATGACGATAGATTCGCCTTCCTCCAACTCGTACACTTCGCCTTGGATGGTCACTCTAACTCTACCGTCTATAACCTGAAGGATCGCATCGTGGGGTGCAGTGTGCTCGCTCAAATTTTGACCTTCGTCGAAAGCGAAGACCGTCAAAGTCGTGTATCCTCTATCTAAAAGTGTTCGACTAACTATAGTACCTTTTTGATAGTCTACTAGGTCTTTGAATTTGAAGACCTCGCTCGTAATCTCTTCCAGTTGATCTTCTTCCATTCTTGGTCCTCCTATATTAAAAGAAGGATTTAGGGGTCAGATACCCAACCCCTTTCTCTTTTCGTCTATGTGTTTTTCGATACCATCAACAACATCTTCTGGTTCTTCTCCTACGGCAAGTTTTCCGCCGGTCAGTCCTTCGACATCCTCGGTCAATAATTTGACTACGTTCTCACTTCCCGCTACGGGTGGTGTTGGAGATACGTGTGTGTACAGACCGTATCCTATCGCTGCCACTGCCGCTATAGTGGCTTTCTGTTCCATGTATTCCGGTGCGGTCACTGCTACGGGTAATTCCGAAGGGTCTACACCAAGAGCATCGGCTACCGCAGACACAAGATTGATGATCCTTCCTGTATCTGTGCATGTCCCAAAACTCAAAACAGGCGGTATCTGTAGAGCTCCGCACACGTTAGTTAGACCATCACCGGCCTTTTCGATAGCGTCAAGGGTAGTCAAACCACCGACTTGAAGGGCCGCGTTCCCACAGCCTGCACTCAAAACCAAAATGTCTCGTTTTATGAGTTCTTCAGCGACCTTTATGGTCTTCTCATCTTGAGGTCCGTTTTTAAGAGTAGTACAACTCACAAGAGCAACTATACCTTTTATATTACCGTTCTGGATGTGTTCTAAGAGAGGATCCAAAGAACCTCCTAAAGCCTCAAGCACAGCTTCCGGTGAGAATCCCGTTATTATCTCCTGCTTATTTTCAGGAACATAGGTACCTTCACCTTTTCTTTCTTTGAAGTTCTCTATGGCTCTTTGGATTATTTCCAAAGCCTGTTCCTCGGCTTTTTCTGGTTTGTAATTTATATCATGATCTACACCAGGGATATTAACTAGTTTCGTCACAGGTATTATTTTAGAGTTGTATTTTTCAGCGTATTCACCAGCGGTCGGTACGGTACAGTTCATGTCGGCAACGAAAGCATCTACCGCTCCTGTAGCTAGAACGTATTCTTCGTTCAGCCAGTTACCGGTCATCCCTACAAAAACATCATCGGTCTTAAAACGCTGCATCAATTCTTGACCAGTTTCTATGGAACCCACTATATGTATTCCTTTGGCTCCAGCGGCCCTAGCTTTTTCCTGCACTTCCTCTCGTCTTGCCACTTTTATCAGAGCAGCTCCCATGAAAGGTTCGTGTCCATTGGGAAGGATATTAACGTATTCGGGATCCAAGATGCCCATGTCTACCTCTGCTTCATGTGGTTTCGCAGTGCCTAACAGGATATCCTGTACCTCTTCAAGGAGTGTCAACGAGCCGTAAGACGTGGCTAATCCCATCCTGAGGGTCTTTAGAGCCATACTTTGATAGTCGCTGTCAACATTGGTCATGACGCTAGTTTTTACATCCATCAGCTCGTGCAAGGGACCACCAGGAGTTATACCTAGTTCATCCCAAACCTCCTGTCTAGACTCGGGAGCAAACTTTTTCAACACTTGGGAAGTCTCTTCACTGTCTCTATTTATCTCCTCCACCATGAACTCGGCTAGATCCTTTGCCAATTCGTACTTATCCTTAGAAGAATCTAGGCCAATCTTTTTTGCGACCCGTTTCAACTTTTTTTCATCCTCTATATCGAATATGGTTTTACCTTCAGCAGTAGCTTTCAAAGTTTTAGCGGTGGTATTAGCGTGATAAGTGTAAGCGGAAGTTCCCATACTATTGATCCTCAATAAGTTCCTCATGACCATGCCGTCCTTATCTATGCCGCAGACGCCTCTTTCCGTAACACCATCTACTATCCTGCAGGGACCTTGAGAACATATGTTACAACGTGTTCCCTTTGAACAAAAATCACATCTTACTTTTTCCATGGCATCGTACCTGTCATGGACATTGCTCATCCCATCTTTTTTGACTTTTTCATACATCTTCTCGACTGATCCGTGAGCGCTATGCTTTTCCATGTGTTTTTCACCGCAAAAAAGAATGTCAAGGTGCTTTAAAAATATTTCGCCGTTATACGAACGTTCGTATGTAGGGGAAAGGATTAAATCAGCCTTCTTTTTCTAAACCATTGACGTGTCGATGATGAGTAAAAGATCGAAGATATACTCAACGGATAAAGGTGCTGTCATAATCGAAAGCAAAACAAAAAACAAGATCGTAGAACTCTTGAAAGAAGGAGATAAAACTAGCTCTGAGATAAGGGAAGAGCTAGGAAAGGCGAAATCGACTATCTCTGTTCATCTTTCCGATCTTAAAGATCTTGGTATCATAGATGAAAAAGTATATCCTAAAGACGACAGGAAAAAAATATTCCACCTGACCTCTCGATTCTTGGCTAGACCAGATATACCCACCGATGAACATTACAAAAAATTACTCAAAAATCTAGAAAAAACGAAGATGGATGAATACGAACTCCTAAAAGGCTTATTCCACTTGGTAAGACACGGCCTAGACTCTTTTGGACTTGATGTTCATCCCGCCCTTAAAGAGATAGGTAGAGATGCGGGAAGGAGTCTCGGAAAGAATTTTTCAGGAGATAGAAAAGGGGATCTTTTAGAGGAGATCAGTTATTTTTGGAAAGATAACAGGCTCGGAACTATCACAGTGGAGGGCGATGATCAGATCGTAGTAGAAGATTGCTTCGACTGTGCAGGCATGCCTGAAGTAGGTCACACTTTATGTTCTCTAGATGAAGGATTGATAGAAGGTATGATGGAGGCAAAACTCGATAGAAAAGTAAAGGTAGAAGAAGTGGGATGTCACGGTTTAGGGGAAAATAGATGTAAGTTCATCGTCAAATTGTCATAGGTTCAACCGAGCTTCTGAAACGAAACAGTTAAATACAGATACATATCATGATTTAACTGATAATATGGCTAAGAAACAAGGTGGTGGAGGATTCCAATCCGCTGCAGGTCTCATGCGTTACTTCGATGAGGAAGAAGAGAAGAGTCCTAAACTCGATCATCGAGGCATCATAATCGCTGTATTCATCACTATAATAGTGATCGAATTGGCAAAATGGCAGTGGCCGATGGTTTGATTGTTTTAGTCTTCACCTAATTTTTTCATGCTCTTGTTTTTACCATCTATAGCACGCCGATATCCCTTATCGATCTCAAGAGCGTTGCTGAAATCTTTTACAGCTTCTTCATGATCTCCTCTCTTTTGTAGCATCTCTCCTCTTTTGACCCATATATCTTCTCTATGAGAATCTATCGTTAAGGCCTCGTTGATATATCTGATAGCCTCCTCTCCTTTTCCCTTTTTTTCAAAACATAGACCAAGGCCCTCCAAGGCCTGTATGTTTTCATCATCCGATTCTAAAACCTTCTCGAAATCGTCCATGGCCTTACTCACCATATCGTGCTCCAAAAAAAGATAAGCTCGTGAGATCAGCGCAGGTATGAATTCCTCCTCATGATCCTCACTTTTATTATAAAACTGGATGGCTCTGCCCCATGCATCTTTTTTTCTGTAAAGCTCTCCCTTTAAAAACCAGATATGTGGATCTTCTTCAAATTCATCCATTATCTTCTCGATCTCGGTTTCCGCTTCTTCTAGTCTCTTTTCCTTCAAAAGTAGTCCTGCTAAACCCGCTCTCGTTTCTAAATCTTTAGAGTCTATGGATATTGCGGCCCTAAAATAACTCTCTGCACTCTCTAGTTCTCCTTCCTCCATTAGTAAAAATGCTCTGTTCTTCAATGGGTAAATACTCTCCCTCTTCTTCTGGGCCGCGAATTCGTAGTAACCCTCGGCTTTTTCTTTATAATCGTTGGTTATACTTTTTCTAGCATCTAATTCAAAAAGACTGGTATCCGCACACCTGTACGAGTAATAAAATAAGTTCGCTATGCGGAGGTAAAGGTTCGGCTCGCCAGACATCTTTTCCACTTCATGTTCTAACTCCTCGAGTTTATAGTAGAGTTGGGAAAGTACTTTTGTGTCTTTTTTAGAAAACAAATAGTTATCAAAATCTATGTCCTTAGAAACGCCGAGCTCGGCCATGATGATATTCATCTTATTTTCTATGCTGTCATAGTCTAAATCTTCTAATATCGTATTTAATTCGTCCTGCACTTTTTTTCCAGGTTCAAAGATAACTTCCCCTTCGGGTCTCTCACCCACAGCTAAAAACGGATCTGAATCCTCCCTATATCTATCCATGGGAGGAGACGATATGAGTGGAGAGGCCGCCATACCAAAAATATTCTCTGAAAGGAAGTCTTCTACACAACCGCTGCAGATAGACGCGATCTCGCCTATCTCACTCCGACACTTTATGCACTCTCTTACCATCGATTCTAGCATTCTCCTTAAATGATAAAAAATTACCGCTCCATTTTAACACACGGCGGTCAGTCATCTTTTTCCAAGGACTCCTTTATCATGCGAGAAAGAGCGGGACCGATCCCTTTTACTTCTCGTATATCATCCTCTGAAGCCTGCTTAAGCTCCTCTACCGATCGATAACCATGTTCGTAAAGTGCTTCAGCTTTCGAGGTGCCTACACCTTTCACTTGTTTTAGTTCAGCAACCGCGTCATCTCGGCTGATCTCCGGTTCTTCTTCGGGTTCTTCTTCCGGTTCTTCTTCGGGTTCTTCTTCCGGTTCTTCTTCGGGTTCTTCTTCCGGTTCTTCTTCCGGTTCTTCTTCGGGTTCTTCTTCGGGTTCTTCTTCCGGTTCTTCTTCGGGTTCTTCTTCG